>Ga0222630_1001288_pt1 | contig 11235 bp, 12 predicted proteins | sample AntAcemetagenom3_FD_179842 | JGI IMG/M metagenome (GOLD analysis project Ga0222630, IMG submission 179842) | Saline water microbial communities from Ace Lake, Antarctica - #3 | ecosystem: Environmental > Aquatic > Non-marine Saline and Alkaline > Saline | place: Antarctica: Ace Lake | collected...
CATAAAACAACGCGCCTTGTGCTTCTTGCTTCGGTCCCAACATCGATATTATCCCTTACTGTTAAGGGCAATTGAATCAGCGTCATGGCCTCAAATCAAGAAGAGTTTTTCAACAAAATAGGCTCTAATCTGCCGTTCGCTGCGCGGTTCACGAACGGCTGCTATGGGCCGTTCGCAACAGCCTGGATTTTCTAATCGTGCTAAATGTTACCGGATAGCATTTGGTAAAAAAGGCTCCTTGCTGCCATTCGTTGCGTTTTGTTCGAACGGCGGCTGTACGAAAAAACCCTTAGGGTGCCATTCTACACTGAGCCTGAGCGGAATCTAATGACGAAAAAATATTTGGCTGCGATAATAAAAACTTAATGCCATGTTTTTATTGACATTTATAAGATTTTCGTGTATAATAAGTCCATATAGCAAGTAATATTTTTGACCATTTAATACACAGTCGTTTTATTTAACAAATAAATGATGGCTGAAAGTCTTGGCTGTACTGGCTATGCGCTTTTTAGCAGGCCGTCGACCTAAAAACCCCTGAATTATTTTCAAAAAACCTGGTTTGAATCCAAATCCAAACCTCGCGCGATATAAATACTATTTGGCACCACTGAGCTTTTTCAGTGGGGGCCATACTACAACGCAGTTGAACACGTTAATGCCCGAGGTAGGCATCTAAATGGGACGAGCTGCTAAACACTTATTAGACGGGCTGCCATTACCGGCAGGCCCTTAAAATAATACTGCAATATGGAGAATATAATATTAATATACAGACTGTACTAAGACCAAGAAATACACAAAAAGACTTTAACATAATTAAATCAATACATTCATTTATATCAGTAATTGAGCATATGACTGATGAAGATATAAAACATATTGATGAAAGAGCATACTTCATCACAATCCCATTAAATCACATTGATGAGATCAAAAGCACACAGAATGTTATCTATACGAAGATCAGAAAATCATTTGATTTTAGGGATGAAGACAACAAAATTGGTCTCATACTTTGTGGTGATGTCAACGGGACAAGAACCAATATGGCAGATGATCTTGGATATCAAAACCCCCATCACCACGGGCTGATGTTCCTTCCAAAAGACATAGCACCACACACCGAACTTCTGGAACAAGAGATGTATGGAAATCTGAGATCTGAAATTGGGGAACTTGGTGAAGTTTCTCGCCAGGTCGCAAAGGGAAATGACATTTACATCAAACGTTATAACCCTAAAAAAGGTTCGCTATTTCAAACAATATCTTATGCCATAAAAGCGGATACAAACTTTGTGTCTGGGCAGGCGGATAAATTCAATCATTCGACCTTCCCATACGACAAAAAGCTGAGCTGTACGTCTCATATTATTGATTTCAACAATCAGCGGACCCAAGATTTACTGTTCAAGCTTCACCTGTATCCGGAGCAAGTCCTTGCTAATGCCGATCTTAGCCACCTCACAGCCTGGCAGTGGCACCAGAGGGGCCTGTATGAGGGTGCAGTCGGGGAAGAGGCCAAGGCTAAGGTAAAGAGCCGTTTTTTAAGCCTCATACGGCCCGCCACGCACTAAAATCTGGGGGGATATGTTTTCAATCAACCCTGTCGGCGTAAAGCTATGTCTACAATCAAAGGAGTCTTCATTGAGCAAATTAAAAATGGGCAATGCGTCAAACTGAACTGAAGGGAAATATGTGTCTTTGACCGATAATCCTCAAGCACCAGATCTTAAAATAACTCAAAAAGGATCTGTTGTTCTCAGTAGCCTTATTCAGACGGAATGCGCCCGTATTGGACTGGATGAACAGGAGTTCGTCTGTCTTCTTGGTATAAAAAAATCCCATAAAACGAGTGCTTTCGCAGAACAGCTAAAAAGTAACCAAATGGAAAAAATAATCCAGTTTCGTTATAAATTAGTCGACATATTAAACGTCACTCTCGAGCAAGTGGATGAGGCAATCCAAGCCAGTAAAAATGCTTACTACGCCCAAGTTGATGCGGCTTGGCGGGCATCATTTCAGCCACATGCCGTTTTGATTACTGCTAATAAAATCCCAAGTCCTATTTTCGCAGCAGCTATAACTGGATCAGCGCAGAAATTATACATTGGGGCACCAGCTAATCTATCCAAGTTGGCTTGGCCAAGCTGGTTCGTCAAAAACCTTCCTGACCGGCTCCCTGGTTTTGGTGATGTTCAGGGTTTTGTGATCAATTACACACCGGATCGCGCCATCCGTTTTGATCTCTTGGGCAATCCGGTTGAGACACTTGATACTGCCCTTCGCAGAGGCTCCGCTTGGATGAAGGGCATTCCACCTAATACCTTTAGAGGACACACATGATTGGTATTTCTCAGATAGCAGATTTGAAACCTGGGTTTCCTGTGTAGTGTTAAATATGTGTTATAGGGTGTTACATTGTTGAGAACACCCTGTAGTTTATTGATATATAACATTTTTTAAAATAGTCTTGTGTGTAGAGTCACGAAAGAACGTGTGTAAAAACACGAAAGAACGTGTGTAGAGTCACGTAACCTTAAGTCTACTGTGTGTGAAATCACGAAAAGCCTTGACTGCGTGTGTGAAATCACGAAAAATAAAAGCATGGTGTGTGAAATCACGAAAGAAACTAAGTCTCCCCTGCTGCCCGATCGTCTTGATCAGGGCGATCTTTTTGTATGCGACATTTTCGACGCCGCACCTAAAGGTGATATGGCTTCTATGGCACATCCAATCTTTTCATTATCTACAAAGCCTGATCATCGCATTCGTCGATATGAGGATGAAACTGGTAAGAGTTTTGTTGAGGTCAAACCCTCTGCTGAAGGGCTCGCAACTGTTCATGATCGAGATGTTTTGATTTACTGCATTAGTCAGTTGATTGCTGCGATGAATGACGGCCAAAAACCATCGAAAACCTTACGGCTTAAAGCTTACGATTTTTTGAAAGCCACAAATCGAGTCACAGATGGTCGCGGCTATGACGCCCTGCGCAGCGCGCTTGTACGTCTTCAAGGCACGCAGATTGAAACTAACATTGTCACTGGTGAGAGTGAGCAGCTCGATATATTTAGCATTATTGATCGTGCCAAAATTGTGCGACAAACTCGCGATGGGCGCATGCAAGAAATCGAAATTCATCTTTCTGACTGGGTGTTCAACGCCATTCGCGCCAAAGAGGTTTTGACGTTCCACCGAGATTATTTTCGATTGAGAAAGCCGATCGAACGGCGGATTTATGAGCTTGCTCGCAAGCATTGTGGTCGCAAAAAGGAATGGCGTGTCACCCTCCCCGTTCTGCAAAGAAAATGTGGTTCGGCCTCAACCTTACGAGAATTCCGCAGGTTGGTCTCAAACATTGTGTCGCATGATCAGGACCATTCGCACATTCCTGACTATTCTATCGTTATGGATAGCGACATGGTGACTTTCACAAGCCGTGGATCACTTGGCGATGGCACTAAAGTTACAAGAAGGCGGCCTTCTATCCCCAACTCACGCTTGGCCTCAGATACTTATCTAGAGGCCCGAAAAGCTGCGCCTGGATGGGATATATATGTCCTTGAAGGTGAGTGGCGGCACTGGATGGCTGAAGGTGGCCTCGATGCGCCCAAGAACCCGGACAAGGCATTTCTGGGCTTTTGCAATAAATGGTTTGAACGCCGTGGTAGAGCTTGAACCACAAATGTGGGTTTACTCATTTACAGGAAACCACGAATGTGGGATACATAATCTATGATAATATCATTTCTCAATCAAAAAGGAGGCGTGGGTAAAACCACCCTATCGGTGAATGTTGCCGCCTACCTAGCAAAGCGCGGCGCTCGCGTTTTACTCATCGATGCTGACAAGCAAGGATCAGCATCGGCCTGGGCCGCTCTGCGCCAAGAAGCCCCTTTTCAGGTTGTAAGCTTAGCAAGGGCCAACATGGCCAAGGATGCGATAAAGCTAGCAGCAGATTATACCTACACAGTGATCGATGGACCGCCTCACGCCGAAGAGATAGCCAGATCATGTATTATTGCATCTGACTTTGTAGCTTTACCGATTGAGCCTTCTGGCCTTTCTACATGGGCCTCGGACTTGACTGTGCGCCAAGTGCGAGAAGCACAAGAGTTCAAAGATATGTTGAAATGTGGGTTTGTGGTTTCCCGCAAAATAGGAAAAACTGTTATAGGTCGTGAAATCAGGGAAATGGCCGCAGAAGCAGACATTCCCGTTTTGACAACTGAGATTTTACAACGGGTTGGGTTTGCCGAAAGTATGACAATGGGCCAGACTATTTTTGAATGGGCTCCGAAGAGTGCAGCATCCCGCGAGATCGAACAGCTAACGAAAGAGATAAAAAGCCATGTCGAAGAAAACATTCGCATCGGCTCCGAAGCCAAAACAGCCAACGGATGACCAGATACAAGCATTTGAACAGGGTGGGGCAGGGCACGATACAAGGGCCGCGACACCAGTGCTGGCAAACGCACCTGTGGAAGAGCCAACTAAGCGCCTCAGTCTAGACCTTCCAGCATCGATGCATACAAGATTCAAGACTGCTTGCAGCGCGACTGACCGGAAAATGGTTAGCGAAATTCAAAGATTTATTGAACAGCGGACAACAGAACTGGAGCAGAAGGCAGGAATAACCCGCAAATGAACAAAACAACAAATGTGGGTTTTTGGAAGATGGAATCCGAAAGGCGCATAGGTCAGTTTATGTTGCGGGGCAGGGGCGGAAAATTAATATCGGAGAGGTATCCAAACGCGCAGGTCTGCCAAAAAAGACCATCCGCTACTACGAGGACATCGGGCTGGTCACGCCATTGCGCGACACCAACGGCTATCGCAGTTTTCGTGACAGTGACATGCACAAGCTTGCATTTATGGGGCGCTCTCGTGCGTTGGGGTTTACGATTGAAGACTGTCGTAACCTATTGGCGCTGTGGGACGATCAAGATCGCGCCAGTGCAGATGTTCGAACCATTGCAAAAGAGCACTTGGCGCAGATCGAAAGCAAGATAGTTGATTTGCAGGCGATTCAAGAAACGTTGACCCTTCTGGTGAAAGAGTGTGCTAGGGATGATCGCCCAGATTGCCCTATACTTAAGACATTGGAACAGTTTCCAATGAAATAGTGGTTTGGAAACGTTGGTTTTTCTTGTCCGTCGAAAGCATAAGTCGGCGATTGGCATGGTATCTTCAAGCAAGGATTGGTGCGAAATGGAAACCCTGGGCCTATCTCACGAAAACGTTAGAAACCCTCCTGCGCAGGATGCGTTGACAGGGGGCTAGAAGACACCCAGATGTATGAAATGAAAACGAATAACACCACACCTGCATTGCTAAACGTGCTCGCTTGTCTTGTGTTCGTATTTGCCTTGGTGTTTTCACCACCGTCTGCATCCCATGCTGCTTCAGGTTTGCACGATAATCACCAGAGGGCTTCTGTTACTTTGAATCACGTGGAAGGTAGCCATTCACACAACGCAATGTCGTCTACATCTTTGCAGAGTGAATCCAATTCTACGTCTAAATCGGGTGATGACGAACACTCGTCAACCCAGTGCTGTAGTGGCCTTTGCCTTTCAGTCGTTCTTATTGAGACTGGTATTATTTTTGGCGACCAGAAAACAAGCGGCGTATATCTAACACTCCATGCACAGACCGCGTCCATCGAACCGTCGGGTTTTCTACGTCCTCCCCAGTTCCTGATCTGATCTAAGACCCTTACTGGGTCTTCGCTTTGCGCACTTTTGTGCGTGAACCCGAATTCTAACACTCAGGTTACTTTCATGAAAATTTATCTATCGATGGGGGCTTCCGCCCTCGTGCTTGGTGCATGTGCTTACGAGCCGACGCCTCTGCCCGATGTGGCCGCGCAACAAGCAGTCACTAACACATCAGTCTCTTCTTCAATCGGATATCAGAATCCGCTGGCTGGATTTACGTATCGCGGCCCGACGGAGCCTCGCGATTGGCGGACCGTCAACGAAGAACAAACGGAGGACAACTGATGCGTATATCAAAACTCCCGTTGGTCTTTGGCTTTCCATTGATTCTAGGCGCTTGCGCAACAGCAATTCCCGACGCGTATACGGAACCAAAAGCAGGTTTAGCAAACGTTTCAAACCAGACGTCAGCCAGCATTGGAAAGCGCACTGCTTTTGCCCAAACTCAGGCTGAAAATATTGTGCTTAAAAAACAAGTGCATGGCATGGTGCATCGCAAGACAATTTCAGCGGACACCGCTGTTCAGGTTGCTTTGCTCAATAATAAGGGACTGCAAGCGTCATACGCGAATGTGGGCCTTTCTGCTGCCGATGCATGGCAACAATCAACGCCTGAAAATCCAGTTGTCTCTATCGGCATACTTGGAATCGGTGCTGCCGAATTGGGGCTTTACCGAGCAATTGAAGGTATGTTTGCGACGAATATTCTGGATGCTAAAACGCGCAAACAGCGTGTTGCTTTGGCAGATATTAACTTTCGCTCTGCGCAACTTGGCGCGGTGAACGATACATTGAGCTTGGCCAACCAAACACGCCAAGCGTGGATCAACGCCGTATCTGCATTTGAGGCTGCCAGCTATCTTAAACGCGCCAAGGCAACGTCCGACGCAGGGTCTGAATTGGCGCGTAAACTGGGCGAGACAGGTGCGCTCAACAAAGCAGGACAAGCGCGTGAACATGCGTTCAACGCTGAACTTGCAGGTCAATTGGCAAAGGCACGTCTCAATGCAACGCGTGCGAAAGAAGACCTTACCAAGCTTATGGGCCTTTGGGGCACCGAGGTAGATTATTATGTCCCTGATGCGCTGCCCGCATTGCCGCGTAGCGTTGGGCGGATCACAAATATCGAAGGTAAGGCGCTCCGCAACCGTCTGGATTTGCAAGTTGCCAAACTGGGCCTTGAAGCTCAAGCAGCAGCCTTTGGACTGACGGATCAGACGCAACTTTTGACCGACCTTGAGATCATTGCCGGGTTTGAAGCTGAGCGCGAAGCGGATGGTGGGGAAACTGAGACTGAAACCACCCCACAGATTGAGTTGGAATTTGCAATTCCGATCTATGACACCGGCAAAGCTCAGATGCGCAAAGCTGAACTTATGTATCTTCAAGCAGCTAATGTTTTGGCCGAAAAAGCCGTGAATGTTCGCTCCGAAGCACGGGGTGCAGAGGTCTCGTATCATGCATCTTACAAGATTGCTCGGCATTACCGCGATGTTCTCGTGCCGCTGCGCAAGACCGTCGAGGAGGAAGGCCTGCTGTCGTACAACGGCATGATCACCAACACTTTCGAGCTGCTTACAGACGTACGCGAAAAACTTGGTGCATCCCTTGAGGCTGCAAATGCAAAACGCGAATTCTTTATGGCGCAAGCTGACTTAACTGCCACGATCTATGGCGGTGGAGCTGGCAGCGCAGATGCCGGTGGGACTGGTGCAACACTTGCCGCTGGCGGCGGCGGACACTGAAAGGACTGATGATATGTTAAATAGACGTCAATTAATTGGGGCTGGTGCCGCAGGTGCCGCACTTGTTTCTTCTCAAGCGTGGAGCAAGACCACGAACATGGGTCTTCCTGAGGCAGCCCAGATGGATACTGCCGCGACAGCAATAACGGCGCGTCCATCGTCAGGGCCTGACTACAATCCCGTGGTGACACTGAATGGCTGGACCTTGCCGCACCGAATGAACAATGGGGTGAAAGAATTTCACTTGGTTGCAGAACCGGTGGAACGCGAGTTGGCAGACGGTATGATCGCACATTTGTGGGGCTATAACGGCCAGTCGACTGGCCCCACAATCGAGGCTGTTGAAGGTGATCGAGTTCGCATTTTTGTTACCAACCGTTTGCCGGAACACACATCAGTTCACTGGCATGGCTTGATCTTACCTTCGGGTATGGACGGTGTGGTCGGGTTGTCCCATCCAGGGATTCCGCCCAACAAAACCTATGTCTATGAATTTGACCTGACCAAGTCAGGCACATTCATGTACCACCCACATGCGGATGAAATGGTACAGATGGCTATGGGGATGATGGGCATGTTTGTGGTCCATCCGAAAGACCCTACATTCATGCCTGTGGATCGCGATTTTCTGATCATGCTGAACGCGTTCGATATTGATCCTGGAACGTATGTTCCGCGCATCATGACGATGGCGGACTTTAACCTGTGGACTTGGAACAGCCGTATATTCCCTGACATCGACCCGCTTGTCGTGAACAAAGGGGACAAGGTGCGTGTGCGCGTCGGCAATCTGACAATGACAAACCATCCGATCCACATGCACGGTTACGACTTCAAGGTCACCTGTACTGACGGTGGCTGGGTTCCTGAATCTGCACAATGGCCTGAAGTGAGTATCGACATTCCGGTAGGAGCCATGCGTGCCTACGAGTTTGTGGCTGAGCATTTGGGCGACTGGGCGATTCATTGCCATAAATCGCACCATACTATGAATGCGATGGGACATGATGTGCCCACTTTCATTGGGGTTAATAAAAAACCGTTGACCCAAAAGATCCGTGAATTCCAACCAGAATACATGCCTATGGGCACCGCTGGTATGGCAGACATGGGTACAATGGAAATGCCGCTGCCCGACAACACGGTGCCTATGATGACGGGTTGGGGGCCACACGGGGCTATCGAAATGGGCGGTATGTTTTCGGTCGTGAAGGTCCGTGATGGCATCGATGCGGACGATTACTCTGACCCCGGTTGGTATGAAAACCCTCCTGGCGAGCAAGCTTATGAGTGGACGGGCGAGTTGCCAGAATTTGCATCCAACAACAGCCCCAAAACTTTGCTGACACTAAAACCAACATCCAAGGCGTGACAGGCCCTTCGATCTAATCAATCAGCTAAAACCACAGGAAAAAACAATGAAGAACCTACTTTTGACAACTGCGATTGCCTTTGCTTTTACCGCGCCTGCTTACGCGAGCGGCAGCCATGACGGTGGACATGACGAAGTGAAAGTTGAAAAAACTGATGGTCACGGTGATCACGGTGGCCATGGCGACGAGAACGCCGAAGATACCCATGGTGGCGATGGTCATGCTGACGGGCATGCAGAGATGATGATCGGCAAACCGGGCGCTGCTGCCGATGTGACCCGCACAATCGATGTGACCATGCGAGAAACTGATGATGGTGAGATGCTGTTTGCGCCTACCTCACTTGATATTGCGAAAGGCGAGACAATTCGCTTCAACATTATGAATAAGGGCGAGTTGGAACATGAGTTTGTTATCGACACCCTTGATGGGAACGCTGAACACAAGGAAATGATGGCAAAATTCGACATGGAGCATGACGATCCAAACTCTGTTCGTTTGGATGAAGGTGGATCCGGTGAAGTCATTTGGACATTTTCCAATGCAGGCACTTTTGAGTTCGCCTGCTTGATTCCTGGCCACTATGAATCTGGCATGCATGGACCAATCACCGTTGCTGAAAAGATGGCGGAGGTCGCTGTTGAATACGCGACAGGCAAGATCAAAAAAATCAATAAAAAATCAGGCAAGGTGACCATCATTCACGGGCCATTGTTAAGCCTTGATATGCGTGCAATGACGATGGTGTTCCGCGCTGATGAGGCAATGATTGCCAAGATGTCAGAAGGTCAAAACATCGAGTTTGTTGCTGACCGTGTGAAGGGAAAACTTACTGTTGTTGAAATGAAGTAAGCTAAACTCGGGGACGCCAATGCTTTTTGGCGTTCCCTTTGACCGGCCAAATGTCATCAGTGTTGGCGATCAACTTAGCCTCCACTAAATACTAATGCCATCTGATGGAGCAGAAGATGAAACCATTCTTAATAGCATGCACCATCTCCTTGACCCTTGTTTTGCCAGCTTGGGCCACAGATAAAAATCTTTTTCAAAGTAAGCAGTCACTTACGGAGATATCGGAAGTATCGGAACATGGTTTGATCGGAAAGCCGGGCCATAAGGGTCTGGTTACGAGAACCATCGAAGTGAACATTACGGAAACCGAAACTGGCTATATGCTTTTTGAACCGGATGCGATCAGTATCCAACATGGTGCGGTGGTGCGGTTTATAATCAATAATGATGGCGCGTTAGATCACGAGTTTTTCCTTGGTTCCTTCGCCGAAGTTGGCAAACATCAGCAGTGGGTGCATAAGCATTCTGACATGGAACACGACGACCCCAACGCGGTTAAGATCCCGAGTGGGAAGACAGCGGAGCTGATTTGGGAATTTTCTGAAATGACCAACCTGGAATTCGTCTGTCTGATCCCTGGCCATCGCGAAGCCCGACTGTGGGGTGTAATCATGGTACATGATTACCTCTCACCTAAATCAAAGAGCTAAGGATCAACGCATGTCGGCCTTAGATAGATATCATGTGTTTGTGCACAGCGTTTCCTACGCTATTGGGTATGGCTATCATGATGCAACGCCAGATTGGGTTCATCCATTCATCCATTTGATCTTGGTTCTTGCACCAGCTGTGTTGGTGAGCGTTGGCACTTATATGATTGGGCGTGGCCTGCTAATTTTTTGGAGGCGTCAAAGTATTGTTTCATTGCCGCCCGCCTCAATCCGAGGCTTGGACATTAGCCTTTTTGGCTCAGTCTTGCGCTATTCTAAGAAACAACAGGTATTGATGATCCTACTTAGCCTGATCGCACTGCCGATCCTGTATCTAACACTGGAACTGCCAAAACAGATCGTAAACAACGCGTTAGATTCCGAACGCTTCCCTGTCGAATTCTTGGGACGCGATGTTGATCAGGTTACTTTCCTGATGCTTCTGCGTCTGCAGCATCATTTTTCTGACGTTTTATAAAAGGTTTGACATATATTGGGGGATTAATTTTACACGATACCCAACCTTTGAAAACTCACGGACCCAATAGTGGGCGGTTCCACAAGCTTCCATTGCAACTAAGCAGGGTGCCTGGGAAAATATGAATTTATTGAGCTGAGTTAGGGTCAGCTTTTTTCTAAATAGTCCCGTCACGGCGTGCTCCGTGCAATTGAAATACATTCTTTGCGAGATCAATGCCGATGATTATATCGTTATCCATGGGTGCTTCCTCTCATTTGTGGTGGCTACATCACCACCTTGGCACATTGCGATGCCATTCGTGGAGGGAGCATCCACCCCATCTGGGGTCGAGTCCGGTAGGGGGCAGGATCGTATCATAAGCTTTTCTGCCTCTCTATTTTGACCATCTATATTCACCAGTGATGAGAATAT
>Ga0222630_1001296_pt1 | contig 11154 bp, 12 predicted proteins | sample AntAcemetagenom3_FD_179842 | JGI IMG/M metagenome (GOLD analysis project Ga0222630, IMG submission 179842) | Saline water microbial communities from Ace Lake, Antarctica - #3 | ecosystem: Environmental > Aquatic > Non-marine Saline and Alkaline > Saline | place: Antarctica: Ace Lake | collected...
GGCATGGCACGATTTTTAAAGCCCGGCGTCGTATTTCTAAAAGCCTCAGCGACGGCCATCAATCCATTAGAACTCAGTTGATGGTCTGCAGACTCAACCAGTGCTCGCTCTATAGGTGTGCGGCCAAACAATGGATGCTCCGGGTGGAGTTCCTCAAGATAACGACAGATCGCATTAATCTGCGTAATACAGGTGCCGTCATCCAGTTCGAGCAATGGCACCTCTGACAGAGGATTGAGCTTTTTGTATTCAGCAGAAAACTGCTCGCCGGTGCTGAGATCAACCTGTCGAGTTTCAATTTGAATACCCTTTTCGGCCATAAACATTCTGACTCGACGGGGGCTGGGTGCTGTGGTGCAATCGTGAAGTATCATCGTAAAGATCCTCTATTTACCCGATTTTTTGGGTGGTTTGATTAGCGTTAGACGTTGTTCAATAGCTACCTTAATACCCGTTACATCCAATCCCGTAACGGCCAACTGTTCCTCGTGCTTACCATGATCGACAAACAGATCTGGCAGACCTAAATGCAGCACTGGCATCAAAATACCCTGCGCCGCCAAAAATTCACTGACAGCGGATCCAGCCCCGCCAGCGATACTATTTTCTTCCAGTGTGACCAACAGCGTATGGCGGCTGGCAAGGTCACGAATTAACGCTTCATCAATAGGTTTTACAAAGCGCATGTCAGCGACGGTAGCGTTGAGTTGCTCAGCAGCCTCAAGGCCATTGGCCAACAGTGTACCAAAGTTTAAAATCGCGACCTTCGCGCCTTCGCGCCGAATAACCCCTTTACCTAGCGGCAGGGCGGTCATGCGCTTTTTGATCGTCGCACCGGGCCCAGTGCCTCTGGGGTAGCGCACCGCTACCGGGCCTTGATGCATAAAGCCCGTGTACAGCAGCTGCCGAGTTTCATTTTCGTCAGAGGGCGCCATCAAAACCATATTAGGGATACAGCGCAGATAGCTAATATCGTAGGCTCCAGCGTGGGTGGCACCATCTTCACCAACCAAACCGGCGCGGTCCAGAGCAAACAGAACATCCAGATTTTGAATCGCCACATCGTGAATCAGCTGGTCGTAGGCGCGCTGTAAAAAGGTCGAGTAAATCGCCACAACAGGCTTAGATCCCTCGCAAGCCATACCCGCAGCAACCGTCACCGCATGCTGCTCAGCGATAGCCACGTCTTCAAAGCGATCGGGAAACCGCTCGGCAAAGGTGTTCATACCTGAGCCATCACACATGGCTGGCGTAATACCAATCAGACGCTGATCTTTGGCTGCCATGTCGCAAAGCCAGTCGCCAAATACCTGTTGGTATTTTGGTCTCACCGCGGCTCGGGCCCTGACCGGCTTGTCCATGGCAGTCGCCAAATCGGGTTTGGGTTCAATTTTGTTCAGGGCATGGTAGCCAACTGGATCGGACTCGGCGGGGCCAAACCCCTTGCCCTTGTGGGTAATCACATGCAGCAGCACAGGCCCTTTGATTATCTTCAGCTTACCCAGCGTACTGACCAACAGGGGTAGGTCATGGCCGTCAATGGGGCCAACATAATAAAAGCCCAGCTCTTCAAAGATGGTGACAGGGGACACCATACTTTTCATATATTCTTCGGTGCGTCGAACAAAGTGGGTAGCCTGGGGCATAGAGCTCAGAACCTTCTTGCCACCCTCACGGATCTGGGTATAAAACTTACTGGCCCAAAGCTTTGAGAAATAGGTAGAGAGGCCACCGATATTATGGCCGATCGACATTTGATTATCGTTCAGCACAACCAGCAGGTTTTGGTCCACATGAGAAGCGTGGTTAATAGCCTCAAAAGCCATGCCTGCAGTCATGGCGCCATCGCCCATAATCGCCACGGTTTTACGTTCATCGCCAAGCTGCGCAGACGCCATGGCCATACCGAGTGCCGCGCTAATAGAGGTGCTGGAATGACCCACGCCAAAGGTATCAAAGTCGCTTTCGGAGCGCTTGGGGAATCCAGACAGGCCGTCTTTGTAACGCATGGTCAACATCTGCTCTCGTCGACCGGTGAGAATTTTGTGCGGGTAGGTCTGATGGCCCACGTCCCAGACCAAACGATCGTCTGGCGTATTAAACACCGTATGCAGGGCAATAGTGAGTTCGGTAACCCCTAGCCCAGCGCCAAAGTGGCCGCCGGTTTTACCCACGGAGTAGAGTAGAAACGCGCGCAGTTCGTCAGCCACCACCAGCAGTTCATCGACGCTTAATTTACGCAGGTCTGCAGGCGCATTAATGCGGTCCAGCAGCGGTGTCTCTGGTCGGTGGTGAGGAATATCGGTAAAGGTTTTTGGCATCAGTTTTTCAATCTGTTCACGAGAGGGGATATTACACCAAATAGGCGCGTTAATAAGCCCGATTAACAATAAAGCTGGCGATAGATCGAAGAGATCCAGCGCGCTCGCCGAAGGGTTCAAGACAGGCCATGCTGTGTTGATAGAGATCGGCCGCCTGACTTCGGGCCGCCTCAACCCCTAAAATAGAGGTATAGGTCGATTTACCATTGCTGCGGTCAGAGCCCTGCTGTTTACCCAGCTGCTCGGTCGAACTCTCCACATCTAAAATGTCATCTTGAATTTGAAAGGCTAAGCCAATTGCCTGGGCAAATTCTTTCAGAGCGGCCAGCTGCTCTGGGTCAGCCTGATGAGTGGCCAGTGCACCCATCAAAATACTGGCCTCAATCAGCGCACCGGTTTTAAGGGCATGCATCTGTTTAAGCTGCTCTAGCTCAAGCAGATTACCGGTGGCGGCTAAATCAATCGCCTGGCCAGTGACCATACCGTTGCAGCCACCGTAATTAGCCAGCATTGCAACCAGTTTCAGTGACACCTCAGCGGGAAGATCAGACAGCTGAGTCAGCTGTTCAAAGGCCAGGCATTGCAGGGCATCGCCGGCTAAAATAGCGGTAGCCTCATCAAATTGAATGTGGCAGGTTGGCTTACCACGGCGCAAGTCATCGTCGTCCATGGCTGGCAGGTCATCGTGAATCAGCGAATAGGCATGCACCATCTCCAACGCAGCGGCAACCTTGGCTGTATTGCGGTCGCTGTCGGCAATCGCCTCAGCGGCGGCAAAACACAGGGCTGGACGAATACGCTTGCCGCCGTTAAACACCGAATAGCGCATCGCCGCAAACAGTTGCTCAGCAGAGCCGGCTGGGGACGGCAGAATAGACTCTAGCTGAGCATCCACCAACGCCGCACATTGAAAAAGGTAGTCTTTCATCAACAGTGGCTACGCATCGCCATCAAAAGGCTGACTGACAAGGTCATCACCCTGGCGCATTAACACCTCGACCTTTTGCTCAGCCTGCTTTAAAGCCTGCTGGCAGTCGCGAGCAACCTTAATGCCCTGCTCAAATGACTTCAGCGAATCCTCCAAACTGAGGTCGCCACCTTCGAGGGATTCCACTAGACCCTCTAAGGTCTCCAACTGCTTCTCAAAATCCATAGCTTTTATTTCTTTAGTCACGCGTTTTTACCTGTTCTGATATTATTGAGCGGTCGATGCCACAGCGCCACCCTAACCAACCGCGCAGGGCGGGTCAATTAAGATTATACCTTGCCTGGGCCGCAGACCATAAAGGGTTATACTCTGGCCCAAGCTAACCGGTTTAAAGGTTTGATATTTAAGGAGCACTGTTCACTGAATATGAAAATTTTAAGGTTAAATGTTGCAGGCCAGCCCATCGAATGGCTCAACTGGGAACAGGCGGTTTGTCTTCACGCCCGCGACCTAGTGGTCTGGAGCCTGGGGGCAACTGTTAGGGCGGTTCATGGTGGAACCCAACGCCTGACAGGAATGCGCTCGGTGGTTGATTTGCCCAGTATCATTGCCTGTGGCGGTGAGAGAATCGCCCGGCCACGCACCAACTACCCTCTCAATAACCCCGCACTGTTTGCCCGTGACGGCTTTTTATGTCTCTACTGCGGACGTGATTTTCCCCATCAACAGCTTACTCGCGACCATATTCAGCCTACCTCACGCGGCGGCATCGACAGATGGGAAAATGTCGTAGCGGCCTGCCGACGCTGCAACCAGCACAAAGCAAACCAGACGCCAGAAGAGGCCAACATGCAGCTAGTCGCGCTGCCTTACCAACCAAACAACGCCGAGTACCTAGCACTGATTAACAGCCGCCGAATACTGGGCGATCAGATGGACTTTTTGCGTACCCAGTTCTCCAAAAACAGCCGCTTTCTCTAGCGACAGAGCCCTCAGCGAATAAAGAGCCCTCAGCTAATTAGAGTCCTCAGCCAATCAGGAGCCTTCAGCTAATTAGAGCCCTCAGCTAATCAGGAGCCTTCAGCTAATTAGAGCCCTCAGCTAATCAGGAGCCCTCAGCGAGCAAAGAGCCCTCAGCTAATTACAGCCCTCAGCTAATAAAGAGCCCTTAGCCAATAAATCCCTGTGCAAGGGTAACCAGAATCAGCAGTGGGCATAAAAACTTCACATACCCTGGCCAAATCTTCCAAAACAGACCCTGTTCAACATCGGGATTACCCGCCTGAATTTCCTGCAAAATGCTATTGCGGTGAAACACCCAGCCGGCAAAGATACAGACAACCATACTCAACAGGGGCTGCGCGCGCTCCGTTGTCAGCGTAATCACAAAGCCAAAAAGACTGTCAAAATTGGCTGAAATTACAGCGCTCACAGCAAAAATAACTAGACCCACCAACCAGGTGGCTTTCAGCCGATCCAACTTGTGTGCCTCCACGGCATAGGACACAGGCACCTCGAGCATAGAGATAGACGAGGTCACCGCAGCAATAGACATCAGAGCAAAAAAGCCCAGCCCCACCAGTAATCCGGTCGAGCCCATGCCGTCAAACAGTGCCGGCAACACTTTAAAAATTAGATCAGGGCCAGCAATCAAACTGCCACCCTCACCCGTGATGGTGACACCCAGATGCTGGGCCACAAACATCGCCGGCAACACCAGCAGACCCGCCAAAAACGCCACGCCCATATCCGTTAAAGTGACCAAAGCACCCACCAGCGGCAAGTTTTCGTCGCCACTAATATAAGAGCCATAAACCAGCATAGTGCCCACGCCCAGAGACATGGAAAAGAACGCCTGTCCCATAGCGCTGACAATTAATTTGGGGTCCGACATCTGTGAAAAGTCCGGTACCAAATAAACCTTCAGGCCCGCCATGGCACCTTCCTGAGTCAGGACATAAATAATTAGGCCGGCAAACAGGACAAAGAGCGCAGGCATCAGTCGCTGAGACCATTTCTCAATACCCTGCTCAACACCAGAGCTGATAATCAGCACCGTCAGCAAAACAAACAGCGCCGAAAAGCCAATATTGCGCGACAGACTAAAATCTGTCAGCCAGCTGCCCAGTGCTGGCAGATTAAATGTCACCGTGACAGGCTCAAGTAAAAAAGCGATCATCCAACCAGCTACAATACTGTAAAAACACAGAATCAAGCTAGCTGTCACCATACCCAAAATACCAGTCAACTTGCCTACCGACTTGGCGATAGGCCCCGAGGCAATAGCCTGCATCGCGTCGACCATGTTGGATCGGGTGTGGCGGCCAATAATCAGCTCGGCCATCAGCGCAGGGTAAGCCAGCAAAAACGCCAGTATCAGGTACATCAACACAAAGGCTGCGCCGCCATTTTCGGCCGCATTAGTGGGAAACCCCCAAATATTGCCCAAACCCACAGCAGAGCCAGAAGCCGCAAAAATAAAGCCTAAACGAGATGAAAACTGTCCTCTTTGCATGTTTGTTACTCTTTAGTATTCTTATTAGCTGTCAAGTGTAGGGCATCCTCAGACTTATTACGATAAATCTCAAAGTGTGCTAGTCGCAGCGAGTGTCTGTGCTAGACTTGCCAATATTGGGGGCGTTCTGGATTCGACGCCGATTACAAAACCCCCGGTGCATGCCGAGATGGTGACCAATCTCGTTAATCCAAAGTCGCAAACTTATAGTTGCCAACGACGACAACTACGCACTAGCTGCTTAAACCCCAGTGTAGTGCCGTTTGACTGGAGCCGTGCTTATGCGTCCAGAGTTCTAAACCCTTAGGGGAGAGGGACGCTCAAATGTCATATCTCATGAGATCGTAATGAAGCTTGTTCGGGGCGGATTTACTAAAAAATTACCGAAATCGCCTGTTGCGCGCCCTGTCAGTCGGGTTGCAACGGACTAAAACTAAAGACTGAACTAAGCATGTAGAGCCGTGGGCAGCGGATTAGCGGACGCGGGTTCAATTCCCGCCGCCTCCACCAAATAGCTGTTTATTATTGTCCAATATAGCCTGAATAGCCCCTTATATAGGGGCTTTTTCATGTATACTCCGTCTATCATAGTCCAATATAATCCATCGAGATACCAACAATTAGCTGGTATTTTTGCTGGTACTTATGCTTTTCTTAGGAGAGATACCAGCAAGGTACTTCCTACGACCAAATTTTATCATCTGTCTGAGTACAATGATGTCCAACGGAGGAAAATCATATGCAAAATTTAGTGGCGATAGCAGTAAAACAGGCAAAATCAGGCGATAAACCCTACAGTCTCGTAGATGGTGGCGGACTTTATATCCTCGTAAAACCTCAAGGTAAGTATTGGCGTTATAACTATCGATTCGAGCGTAAGCAAAAGACTCTAGCTTTAGGGGTTTATCCTACTATTAGCTTATCTGATGCTCGGAGGGCGCATCAGACTGCTCGTGAACAAGTAGCTTCTGGCATCGATCCTGCTGAACTTAAGAGAACTCAAAAGACATCTACTCATTTGACCTCTGACGATTCCTTTGAGGCCATAGCAATAGAGTGGTTTGGCCAAAGAATGTCAGATAAATCAGATAGCCATCAAAAACGAACTAAACGAATTTTAGAGAAAGACTTATTTCCTAGTTTAGGACAACGGCCAGTATCTAAAATAACCGCTAGAGAACTACTTTTGGTATTAAAAAAAATAGAGTCTCGTTCTGTTGATATGGCACATAGAGCAAAGCAAACAGCGGGCTTGGTACTAAGATATGCAATCGCATCAGGGCGAACTGACAGAGACGTGTCTCAAGATTTGCTCGGAGCCTTAAAATTGAAATCCACGAAACATTTGGCGGCTATTACCAATCCCTCAGAAGTTGGTATTCTAATGGATGCTATTGATGGCTATCGGGGTACCTTAGCGGTTAGAACGGCATTGAGTCTATCGGCTTTGCTGTTTCAGCGTCCTGGGGAAATAAGACATATGGAGTGGCTAGAGATTAATTGGGACGAAAATCGTTGGGAGATTCCTGCGGATAAAATGAAAATGAAGAGTGATCATATTGTCCCATTAAGCACCCAAGCCAGAGCGTTGCTGAGCGAGCTTTTTAAGCTATCAGGGCGGGGAAAATATGTATTTCCAAGTGCTAGGGGAGGCAGCCGGCCATTGAGTGAGAATGGCGTGAGAACAGCCTTAAGGGCTATGGGCTATGACAATAATACTATGACCCCGCATGGTTTTAGAGCCATGGCTAGAACTATTTTAGATGAAGTATTGAATTTTCGATTAGATTTTATCGAGCATCAGCTTGCGCATGCGGTCAGAGATCCAAATGGCAGAGCCTACAACAGAACATCGCATCTGGATGCGAGGCACCATATGATGCAGTCATGGGCAGACTATCTTGATTTTTTGAAACAGTCACATCTTGGTGGTGGGAGCGTTCCATTTACAGTGCGAGCTAAAACCCAGATAGCTCCTCCGTAGCTCCATTAATTTAAAAGAGGTAAGCCATATGCCTAGGAAAAAAATACTAGCTCCGTCTTTGGACGAGGTTATTGAATTGTCTTCTGGATTAATTATAGAGATAGGCACTGTTGATGCGCATGCCCATAGGAGTACTACCAGAGGTAGGAGCCAAGTAATAAAATGTATGTCTAAGAACGATGCTCTATTGGAGCATGTCTTTAATGATTACTTTGTTTTTACAGGCCGTTTAGATGGTCGTACTGAATATCATGTTCCAGGCGAGGATTACATGAGAAATCCATCAGCTTTTGCTAATCATATCTCCAATACGAATTTGGCTGATCCTAATGGCCCTGATACGAAATCGCTTCGCATGAAACATTATCCTCAAATCAAACGGCATATAGAGGCATTCCGAGATGTACTTCAAGATTCATATGATGTAGATTAAAACTGCACTATTAGACATGTCTATATAAAAATATGAAAAAATTAACAGCTCTTATTTTCGTCCTACCTTTGCTGTCAATCTATGGTCAAAATGTAATTGCTTGCTATTATGAGCGGCTTTCTCCGGTGGATATTTGTCTTGATAAACATGACCTCGAAAGTGAGGAATTTAAAGCTTGTGTTTGTAATAGTCGAGATATGGATCGTTATGAATATGAAAAACAATATAATATTTGTAAGGGGATAAAAGGCCCGATAAACTTCCTACCAAGCCGTAAACCAGAAATTATGGAGATCATATTAAATATACAAAAAGAATGTGATAAAAAATCAAAAAAAACGATCAGGTAAAATAACTATACCCATCAAGCTTTTTCGGCCGCTATAGAGAACTTTCGAAAAGTGCCAGAAGTAGTTAATAGTTGTCTTTAAACTTATGTTATTCTTTGTGATTAATTCTTGATTTTATCTTTCAATATATCTTAAATTATGCGGTTTGATACTTCCTGGAAAATCACGATAGAGACTACTGCCGCAAATCTGTCTCTACCCTCATAAAGGAAACACCATATTATAAGGGATATTAGGAAGTAAGGAGTTAGAAACATAACCAGAGTTATCTCAAGCAACATCTCATAGGCTGTGAGAAGATAAATTCCGAGAGAGATAAATGAAAAACCGTCAGCTTTTTATGATCATATTTCTAGGACAAATTTGAGAAACAAAAAAGGCCTGAATACGAAATCGCTCCGTATGATGCACTGACCCCAAATTAAATGGTATATAGAGGCACTTCGAAATGCTTTATGACGAAGATATTATTAAAAAAAATCAAGAGTTAAGCCTGCTTTGGGATAGTGAGTTCAAAGAACAATGTGAACCCTTTAATTCATATATTGATAAGAGCAACTTTGACTTTGACTTTGGACTAGACTTTCGTAAGCCTAACATTAGCTATCCTAGTGATCATATTTCCGTATCGATCTGGATTAATAATAAGCTTTTAAATGGTGAGTCGCTGCCGGATATTTTTCCTTATTATCAAATCGATGGAAGGATTGATGCCAGAGGTACAAAACTAGTTTATTATTTTGGTAAAAGAAAGTGGAACGGACAGATTGATTATGCGGCCGATGAATATTTTGATGATTTAGATTCTCTTTTGGTAGCGATGAAGAGTTATTTAATTAACCTAAAAAACTTAACATAACAAATTATCCTCTCTTATACCCTTCACATGAGGTTATCAGCTAAGAATAAAAAAAGGCAAAAAGATTGCATCAACCACTGACAATAAGGGTTTTTAGCTTTGCATCCAAAATACTTCTGACCTCTTTGGATGATCTTTCAGGTGTCTCAATTGCTAACCTATCTGTAAATAAACCATAGTGCTTTCCAAGCGTCTCAGCGGCTTTTAGGCGCACACTATCTTTTGGCTCACCTCTTTCCATACATTCGGTTAAGGTCGCTAAAACCTCCTCTCTGGAGGCTACAGAGAACCTCACGACTTGATCATTAGCCTGCTTCTGCAGTGTATCTACCATGGTGGTTACCTTGGGGTTGTGCATAAGCTTGTGAGCCTCCTTATGAACGGTATTTGCGAGCATATTGGTGGCAGAGTATGCCTGCCTATAAGCATGAGATAGAGATGATCCTAGGGCCACTTGCCTGCAAAAACTAGTCTGTTTGGGGGTGATGGGATTCATCGGATCTGTTGGACAATTTTGCTACTGGAGTAGTCCTTAGAATTATGTCCTCCATAACCCTTGCCACGACTCTTTGCGAGATAACTCATACGATATACAGACTCATCTAATGCTTGTTTGTCATCTCGATGAACCATGGTATAGCACTTCGCGATCGTCGGTGGTTTAGGTTGATCCTGCCATGTCCAATACTCTCGAATCCATTTATTAACCTTCGCTGGATACCTAATCTTATTGCCATCCATGTAAAGGATAAGGTGGTAATGCTGACTTTTTGCTCGCTCTTGCTCCCTCACCCATAGGTAGCCAAGTCTTTGCATTTTATAATTAGACTTGAGCCATTTTCGGAGCTTCCTAATGAACTTTGAAATCCTTAAATTACTGGCCTCATATTCTCGCATGTGCAGGTCTACCCGAAGCGTCAGTACTCGTGAATGGAAGCTGAGCATTGCTAGTAGTTGCCCTATGCCGCTGTTGAGGATGTCTGCCTTACAGAGATATTTACCATCATGGGTATTGATCCGAAATTCCTGGCCTGAGAACTGATACACAGATGCTGATGTGCTGTGTCTCATGCGCTTGGTTTTGTATATTCGCTTAGCTTGTGCAGATGCTAAAGGGAGTTCGTTCCTGTTAGCTGGTATCGTCCTAGATGATCTTCCTAGGATTGATATTAGTCCTGTGGAGATATTAGAAAATACCGACTTGATTCTAGTGTGAGTTATCAACTGTTAGGCCCCGCATTAAATGGGGTTTCGGGATTAACTCTTTGCATTTTTTGGGGTACAAAAGTGCCAGTTGAAATGTGATGAATCAACGCTCGAATATCGCTATTGAGCCAAAATGTAGATCGACCATATTTAACAGATGCTGGATATTTTCCATCTTTAACCCCAGCCCACCAAGAGGACTTACTGACAGGAATTATTTCAAGGACTTGTTTTAGACGAAGGAGTTTTTCGTCTTCAACAGTATTTAGATTTTGCATTATCTCGTTCTCCAATAGGTTTCCTTGGAGATTAAAAGAATTTTTAGGTATGAGTTGGTCGTAGGAAGTACTTTCTCAAAATTACACTAAAATTAGTTAGTCGAATGAGCAAAACCCTAGTGATACCAAATAATAGGAGTCCCTTCTGACAAAAGGGGGGGTACCCCCGGGGTAAGGTCGCTGTATCTGAGATTTGGGTTTGTATAATAGATAGGCTACGAGCCGTTGAAGCACCAATAGATATGATAGACCAGCTAGGTGGTTGGTCTTTGAAGTCTGT
>Ga0222630_1001305_pt1 | contig 11075 bp, 7 predicted proteins | sample AntAcemetagenom3_FD_179842 | JGI IMG/M metagenome (GOLD analysis project Ga0222630, IMG submission 179842) | Saline water microbial communities from Ace Lake, Antarctica - #3 | ecosystem: Environmental > Aquatic > Non-marine Saline and Alkaline > Saline | place: Antarctica: Ace Lake | collected...
CGTGTCGTCGCCGCCGTCGGAGCCGTACCCAAAGTCGTTGTCCGTGTGCGTGGAATAAAGCTCGTCGGGAACGTCCCACGTATCAATTAAGGCGTACATCTGCGCGGATCGGGACGGGAGGTACAAACACACCCCGGTGCCTTGCCAGTCGCAAGCGCCGTTTTCTGTGGAGGCGGACTGATTCGCGGCTAACCGCCCGTGTCCCCCGAACTCGGTGGCGTCGGTGTCGAGCACCAGCTTATACTTCCCTCCGAATTCCGACCCTACTTTGTAATACGGGTAGCTCTCGTGCGGATGCAGGTTGCACACGATCAAGTTGGTTCCACAGTGAAACGCCAGAACCCCGGTGTCGTCTTTTATGTGATGTACACGCTTGCGCTCTTCGTTTTTGTTCGCGACTAGCAACCCGTGTGACGCATCGCACTTAAGCAAAGCGCCGTCGAACCGTTCGAGGTCGTGATAAAACAGACCCTTACCCGCCCCATTCACGTCTCGTAAACTCCATTGCCGCCGCGCGTGCGCAAAGCTCTCGCCGTTCCCCTCCCGCGGAAAATCAACCCAATCAGGGTGGCCAAACTCGTTTCCCATGAACCCCATCCAGGCTTCCCCCGCCAGGGTTAGCGTCAGCAGTCGCGCGATTTTGTGAAGCGCGACGCCTCGTTCTATTTGTGGGTGCACTTGCCAGTCTTGATGTTCAGGTAACCCCTCTGGTTTGAATTTACCCATGCACGCGTACATCGCGCCATCCATCAACCGGAACGCGAACGTCTTGTCGCCGACCAAGCTTTGGTCGTGGCTCTCCAGGTAACCAACCGCGGGCTCCGCGGTTCGCGAAGTGCAAATCTCCACGATTCTGCTCGGGGACCAGTTGAAGTCTGGTTCGTGCGCTAACTGCCCCCACTTGTCAGGCGGCCCCATGCTGAGCCGCAAGTCGAAACCCAACCCTCCGTGCCACACCGGCCGGCACACACCGGGCTGCCCGGAAACCTCCTCGGCGATTGTCGTTACAGATTTATTTTTGGAAGTCTTTTCTACCCCGTCCAATCCAATCACCGTCTCCTCATCTTCCCTCAGCATTTTATTCGCCAGCATCAAGTATGCGCACGCGTCGTCGTCCGCGTGCTCGCCGTAGAACTCGTTTACTCCGCCGTGGAAGTCCCAGTGGATGCCGCGGTGGTTGTACAGCATCGCGGTGACGCCGTCGAACCTGAACCCGTCGAATTTGAACTCCGTTTGCCAATACTTCAAGTTGGATAAAAGGAAGCGAAGGGTTTCGTAGGATCCGTAGTTGAACATTCTCGTGCCCCAAAGTGAGTGCCACCCTTTTTGTGGGTCGTCGTGGAAGTAGTGCGAATCGGTGCCGTCGAAATGGTTCAAGCCGTCATCCGAGTTGTCGCTGGCGTGCGCGTGCACCACGTCCATGAACACCTTCATTCCTAGCCCGTGCGCCTTGTCGATGAGGTACTGCCAGGGTAAAAAAGAAAAGGGTCAGGTTGAGAGTCTCGAGTATGGGTATACTGTAGTGTTGTATTCGTAACAGTTGCGAGTACTGGTAGACGTTACCAGTACTGCAGTCGTGCAAGGGGCAGGTAACAGTGCACGTGTGATGTATGTGCCGTTGCCAGTACGGCGGTAAATGTTACGGCCGTAGTGCACGCAAAGAGGGGCAGTAAACAGCGTGTCCCCGGATTTGGGAAAGGCGCGATTCGTACCTTCAAATCGTTTGGTTTTCCCGATCGGTGCGCGGGCGCGAAGAAGTTTGTGACCTGGTACCCGAAGGAGGCGTAGTAGGCGTGGTCCCCTATGGCCATGAGTTGTACCACGTTGTACCCCAGGGCAGCTATTCGCACCAGGTGCGAGTCCGCGAACTCGCGGTAGGTTCCGTAGCGAAGCTGCTCGGAGGACATGCCGATATGCGCCTGTTAAATGAAAGAAAGTGTCAGTATTGTATGGGCAAACACACCTGGGATTTGGGAAATACAATACGTACCTCGTATATTTTCAAGGCGTAGTTTTTACTTTTCTCGTCATCTTCGTCGTCGTCGCTAATCGCGTCGTGCCGCCACACGTAGTCATCACCCCCGTCGTCGTAAACCCCGTTGTGGTGCCCGGCCGCGCCTTCAAACAAGCAGGGTGTAACTTGCCGGATCCAGGCTGGAATCCTGGTGAAGTACTTTCCGGTCGCGGTTGTAATGGCGACTCTGACTTGCGAGCCGTTCACTAACCCGGCGCTCGCCGGAACAAGAACCGTCCACTTTCCGAATTCATCCACCGTCCCGTGGAACTCCCCCGGAGTCCATTCGTTGAAGTCGCCCATTAGCGATAGCTTGGCCGCCCCTGGGGCGTACTCGGTGTACGTCACGTCGCCTTTTTCGTACCCGGGTTTTTTTGCGTCACTGGGGTGAAGGCCAAACGTCTTGTACGCGCTCGCGAAGGTTCGCAACGAGCCTTCGTTTGCCACGATCGTTTCGTACCGCGACTGCTGTTTTTCCCACCGCGCCTTCAACAGGTGCTCGTACGGCGCCAGACTGGGGTCGTTTCTTGTCAGCGCCAGCTTTCCCAGAACGGGCCGTTCCCCCCGGGACGGCGGTGGTTTCGCCGCAGAGCTTAACTGGGGTGGGGGCGCACCTCGGGTTTGCGTGGGTACCAGCGGAGACGCGACGACACCGTTGGAATCGAGAAGAGACGCGACGCCCGTCGCGGGCGCCACATTGACATTCACGGCCGGCTCGGGTGTCCGTACCACCGCCGCCGCGGGTCCCGCGGTTTCGCCAGGCACGCCTTGCGCAGCAGCAACACTCGTCGGGAGTGGTACCGGGAAAGCCGGGCTGATTTGTGGTGCACCCACCGGCGGAGGGGTGGGTGGCGTGTCTCCGCCGACACCCTCGGTGGTTTTCGTTTTCGTGTGTTGTTGCGGTGTCGACATCTCATCACCGCCGGTATCCGCGCGTCGCACGACGACCCGGCCGTTGGTGAGGGAAACACCCACTGTGCGGTGCCTGGCGAGGCGCACGGGTGATTTAACCCTCGGCGTCACGCCGAACGCGGACGCGTGCGCCATGACGGACATCCGAACGCTCCCGGGGAGCGCTCGGCGAAATGTCCTCTTGGAAAGTGCCTTCTAAAAATTCACGCGGAAAGTTGAACGAACGGGCTTGGCCTCCACCGAGGCGAACGAAAACGCCACTCAGACGCGCGCGAACGCACGCTGCGAGGAACGATGTGCTAATAACAGAGCTCCTGAATCGAGAGGTCGACGGGAGTCAGCCAAACAGCAACAAACAGCGCACAAGGTACGTACGCGTTGGATGTTCCGCTCGCCCGCGTGCTGCCCCCGTCAACGTGCGCTGGCCGCCTCGCATGCCTCAGATCTCGGCGAAGACAAGGCTGCAACGTGGCAGCCTGGACCGATCGGTCACCGACGCCTTCCGTCGATGCGTTCCCTGTGGCGATGCGCCCTATTTCTACGCCACCGATCGTGACGACGTCGTCACGACGAATCCAACAGGGCTCCACGCGGGTGCCGGTGCCGAGTACAGTCGTCCAAGGACGCGGAAAAGCCGCGGCACGGCACGGCGCCGCCGCTTCTGCGCGGGAGATTTCGCTGACTTTTTTGCGCGCCGCGGGGAAGCGCGGGGAGGCGGCCAAGGCGCGACCTTTCGAAGGCTCGACCAAAGGGACACTCCGTGGATACACACGTGTGTCCTGATTCCAAATCCATCGCGCCCGCAACACGGAAACCAAGCCACAACTCGGAAGGTCGCTGACCAAGCCTCTTCCCCACTCCCGCGATCGCGCTGACAACGCGACCGCCCGTTATCCGACTTTTCCTGACTGTTTGCGCACTGGTACCCGATTTTTTTGTCGCTTTTTTTTTTGGTAAACACAGAAAACTCACGTTTTCACGGCACAGAGTTACTCGGTAGTAACGAACAACAGACGGTATTTTTATGACAACCGGCGAGACACCAGCTCTGAACGCGAGCTCGGAGGGAAAGAAACGCGCGCCGGTTCCGAGACCGAAGGAGAGTACGACGGTTGGCGATACCCAAAATCGCGACTCGTCGTCTTCGGGAAAAAAACAAAACATGGGAGTCGACGCGTTCGCCAGTCTGCGGATCAACGACCCGTCCGTGGTGGACACGGCAGGCGGTTTGCGGCCCAAGCTGAAGATCCCGGCGCCGCTCGGGGTGATCGGGAGTGTGGTACCCGGGCCGGTTGGTGTTGTGGTACCAGGACCGACGCATGTGATTCCGCAGCCCAAACGTGAAGCCGGGGGCGCCGGACACGACGGCGCGGCCAAGCGCGAGCGCGGCAGGGGCGGGAAGAAGGGCGGGCGGGGTGACGGACCTGACGCGCCTCATCATGGGGAAACGAAGCCTCACGGTGGACCCCGTGAGCCCCGGGAGAAACAGCAACGCGGCGGGCACAAAGAGTCCAAGGAAAACGGCGAGGCGCCTCGCTCCGGGAAGAAAGCCCCGCGGTCTGGCGGGAAGTCGATGCGCGGCGACGATTCTTCCGTAAACGATTCGGGTGACGCCTCCAAACAGCAACAAGCTGCGTCCCAACACAAACCCAAGCCGTTGCCCTCTCCCAAGGGTGGCTCGGAAGCCATGGCGCGGCCGCCCGCGCCAATCGCCGGATCGGCGCGGGATGTCGCGCCGTCTCGCGACGCGGACGAACAGGCGCCGCTCCCGGCGCGACAAGAGGAACCCGCCCGGCCGGAACAGAAGACTATACCAAAGGAGTCCGCCAGGTCTGCCAAGCCCTCGGACCTTCAGGACCTTCCCAGCGACGCCGCGGGGTCGTACGTCCCGCCGTCGCGCCGGGGCGGCGACGGCGCCGGCGACCGCGGGGGGAAAAGAGACGGTGGCAGAGACGCGCGAGGAGACGGCGGCAGAGACTGTAGAGACGGTGGCAGAGACAGTGGACGAGCCCCCCTTGGCAGAGACGAACGTCAACGAGACGAACGCCCGTCTCAAAGAGGCGAGCTTCGGGATGACGACGTGCGGCGCGAGCCCAAACCCGAGAAGAAGGAGAAGAAGGGCAAGAAGGCGGGTGGCGACGGCGGGCCGGGCGACGAGCGCGGCGGCGGCGGGCGCGACGACCGCGACGGCGGCCCCAAGTCCTTGGCGGGTAAGGAAATCCGGCGGTTCATCGATAGCGGGAACGTGGAGATGGCCATGGCTGCTTTTGACGCCAAGGCGGCGGTTGGCGGCGTGGACGCGGACACAGCGCGCGCGCTCCTCGCGGGCCTCGTGAAAGCCTGCCACCTCCACGAAGCGCTTCACGTTTCCGATTACCTGAAGGAAAGGAAACTGAAAATCCCCCTGAAGCACTTCACGCAGATCATCCTGTCGATGTCCCAAAGAGCGAACCCGATGGACGCGCTCGACTTGTTGAACGCGTTAGAAGGCTCGGTGAGCTACGGCAGCAAGGCGATTCACAACTACCACTTTCACTTTGCGAAGTTAATAGTGCAGGAGTTTCTTGAGGAGGCGCTGCAGGTACGTTTGCGCGTTTCCCAAATCCTGACACACTGTTTTACCGAAGCTGGTGACTGTTTGTCCATACATCGCGATATACATTACCCCATGCTCAAGACTCGCGACTGACCCTTTTCTTTCCCACGCGCAGACCCTGGACCGCGTGGCGAACGCGCCCGCGTTTGGGTTACAGGTGAGTATTTCCCATTTACCACATTCCACTGACTGATTGCCCATACGATACTGACATTTCTTTTTTTACAATCAGGAAAACGGCTTGGCCGCGATGGACGTCGTGATTAGTAGCGGCGGGAAGGGTGGGGCTTTTTCGTTGAACGTCCCGGCGCTCGGGATGGAGTTACAGAGGGGTTTGATGAAAGGGGACACCGTGTTGCTTTCGCGCACGGGCGAAGGTACGCGTGTTGGGCTCATCTTTCCCAAATTAGGCGACGACTTGTTTGCCAGCACGAGACTGACACTTTCTTTTATTCACACGTCTCAGCGGCGAGGACCATGGGTTCCGCACAAGGGTTCACCGGTGACATGCCCCGGGGGCCGGCGAGTCAGGCGCCGCCCGACATGGACATGGGCGCGATGCCTACCGGCCCGCGGGGGGACAGCACCTCAGCGCCGGTGCCTGGCCGAGGCGGCCGAGCGGGGGGCGGATGGCGCGCAGATTTCGAGTTTGAAGCGGAAGTTTCATCGATGCACCCCAACCTGAGCGTCAAGTTGATCGGATGCGACGCCGCGCAAAGCGCGAGCGTGCGGGGCGGCGGGTGGAGGGTGGACAAGCTCGCGAACAGGACGAGTTTCGTGCGTCAGCTCACCGCGATTCAGGACATGATGGAGGTGAAGCAAGGCACTTCTCAGAAACAGGGCGTTGACGCGAAGATTCGAGACGTGCTGGTTGCGGGGTGGGACGGGAACAAGCAGGCGCGGGATTCCATTCCCGACATGTGCGCCGAGGAGAAGTTGTCAACCTCGGGTCTGAACGTGATTCAAAGGCAAAAAGTAATCGACCAGGCCATGGACCTTCAGGCCATGAGTCACATGAACAAGTCGCAAACGGACGCGTTGGAAGCGGCTCTTTTTCAACGCGTTACGTTAATTCAAGGTAAGTATTTCCCATTTACCACATTCCGCCGACTGATTGCCCATACAAGGCTGACATTTATTTTTACAATCTCAGGCCCGCCCGGTACCGGCAAGACGCACACCGCCGTTGCTCTTGTTCAGATGTGGCTCAGATCGCGAACCTCGCCCATTCTGTGCACCAGCGACTCGAACATCGCGGTCGATAACCTGGTGGACGGCCTTTCAAGGGCGGGCGTGAGGGTAGCGAGGGTGGGGCGACCCGAAGCAGTTCGCCAGGACCTGATGCAGTACATGGTTGAATCAATCGCGGGTATCGAACCGGGGTGCGTGTGGTCGAAGGACCAGCAGTACCAAGCCATCAACGGCGTTTTGCGCAGAGCGGAGGTGATTTGCGCGACGTGCGCGGGCGCCGGGAGCGACATCCTGGAGCGGTTTTCCTTCGAAGCGTGTCTTATTGACGAAGCCACGCAAGCCACGGAACCGGCGACGATCGTGCCGCTCACCAAAGGGTGCCGTCAGGTTGTGCTGATCGGCGACCAGAAACAGCTCCCGCCGACGATCATTTCGCGCGAAGCCGACGCCGCCGGGCTAGGTACTTCGCTTTTCGAACGAATGCTGCAGCGAGGCATCCGAGCCTTCATGCTGAAAGTGCAGTACCGCATGCACCCCGCGATCGCGGCGTTTCCCTCGAAGGCGTTTTACAAAGGCGAGCTACTTTCAGGCACGCCCCCCTCCGCGCGAAGAGCCCCGATGGGTTTCGATTGGCCCGTCCCGGCGGTGCCGCTCGCGTTCGTGGACGTTCCTGAGGGCGTGGAACGAAGCGACGGGTCCTCGCAAACCAACCCCGCGGAGGCGCAGAAGATTGTGAACATCGTGAAGAAGCTCATCGCGGGCCACGACGTGTTGCCGTGCGATATCGGTATCGGTACGTATGTCAGGCTTTCCCAAATCCAGGCACACTGCTTGCCCATACATGGCTGACACTTTGTTTTACCTATCTCCAGTCACGCCGTACGCGGCGCAGGTACGGGCGATTAAGACGCTTTTGACGGGGCGGCAACGCGAACGACGCACGCGCTTCGACGCGCCGCCGGCGCCGGATTCACTCGAAGCGCTTGAGGTATCCACGGTGGACGGGTTCCAGGGCAGAGAGAAGGAAGTCATCGTGTTTACGTGCACTCGCGCCAACGGAAACGGCAACGTGGGTTTCCTGGCGGACCCGCGACGGGTGAACGTGATGTTGACAAGGGCGCGGAGAGGGCTGATCGTGGTGGGGCACCACGCCACGTTACGAAGGGACAACACGGTGTGGGGCCCGTGGTTGGCGTGGGCGAGCGAGAACGGGTTGGTGTGCGGCGTCGCCGCGACGGACGCGGAGTCCGCCGCAAGGCTGGCGACGATGGGCATGAGCTCACTGGATGAGATTGGCGGCCGCGGCGCGGGGGAGGTGATGCAGATGGGGGCGCTGCTGTCGCCCAACATGGCGGGCTGGGGCGACAACACCCGGGGCGGCGGTAACACGCTTCAACCGGAGGGCCCGAAGTTGAAAGCGCGGAAAGAGGAGGACATTCCCGATGCGTGGGACGATTCGGATTCCGACGACGACGCGTTGACCACAACGGATGTGGGCAGCGTCACGGTGAAAGGGAGCACCAACTCCCTCACCGGCATGGCGGACGGCGCGTGGGGCGACGAGAGCGACGACGAGACGGCGCCTGGGGGGAAAGGAAACGGGTCGGAGTAGACCGGGTCGGTCTCCGTGTGTGTGAAGGGTGAAACAAACGACACCCTGTGAAATCTTTATGCCTGCCAGGAGGGGGAGTACTTTTTGTTAAAACAGAAGAGCGCGTTATCTTCCAATGAACAGCACTAACCACAGGTGAAGGTCGTTGGAACTCACTCGGTATCTACTTCTTTCCAAACAGGTTAAAAAACCCTAATTTCTTTTTTCTATTTTTGTTTCTTACGTCTGCGGTTTAAAACCCTTAAATAACCCTTTATAGTAACCCTAACTGCTTCCCCGCCACCCCACGATCGCGGACGTCGGCGGCACGCGCGCTTTCAGCATCGCGTGTTTCCCCGCCGCGTAGGTCACCGCGAGCGCTTTCGCGTCTCGTGCGTTTTTCACCGAAAACAGTTTGTCGTCAACGCGCAGGTCGAGCACTTCCCGTTTCCCTCGCAGCGCACCAAGGGTTTTTTGAAAATCCGCGAACTGCCACGCCCTCGTCACCACCGGCGTGGGCCCGCCCCCCCCCACTGACATACCGGTCCGCCCGTCGTGCCGGGTGCAAACGGTTTCGCCGTGGCACCAAGTCAAACTCTCGTCGCTGTCCCCGGCGCCCGCCCGCGATTGGTCCGCGATGAACCCGGCTCGGTTTTTTCCCGTTGTCGTTTTTTGAAAAGGTCTCGAGTTAATATTCATCGTGAACCCAGCACCAGAGTCAGTCGACGCCGCGTCGTCATTCGTGTCCCCGCCGATCGCACCCACCTTGACGTTCGTTTTGAGCACGGAAAGGTGCTTCGGCTTTGAAAGCTTGAACACCGCGTGTGGGAACCCAGCTGTGCGGCAGCACTTTTTCCGTTTTGCGAACGAAAAGTGTCAGTCTTGTGTGGCCAAACAGGGAGGCGGGATTTGGGAAAGATGAGCCCAACACGTACCGTCCCGCGCCGCAAAGAGTCGCCGTCGAACTTCCGACCCACCACCAGTGAGGAAAACGCGATTGGGTTTTGAATCAAAACAGAAAGCGCCGCGCCTTGCGGTGGGTAAAACAAAGTGTCAGTCGGTCGTAATGTGTATGAGGGATTGGTATGAGTAAACAGTCAGGGTAATGGGCAGAGGGAATAGTCCCTTCTGGTCGTAATAGTCCCTTCGCAGGACGAGTGTGGGCAAACGCGGAGGCGGGATTTGGGTAACTGGAAAGGCCCTTACCTTGCGCGCCCAACACTTGCCACCGAGAGATTTTATCGGAACACGAAAGGGTCAAACCCGGCGTACCGAAAGCGGAGGCTAGGTTTTTTAAAGGAACACACCCAGGCGCGGGTGCGGTTTCGCGTGACTGAACCGGCATAGCGCCTTTCGTCATGGCTTTTGCGTTACGCGAACCACCACACGCGTACACCCCGCGCTCGTGCCTTTCGTCGACGTCCGCGAAACTCTCGGCGTACGAAACGTCGTCCAGGTCGTACTCGGACACGTCACGCGGTTGGCGGTTTTGTGTGTTGGTTTTGTGGCCGTGCGTCACACCGTCATGCCGCATCGGCGCTGTGTCACGAGACACGGACGAAACGCCAAACGTAACGCCTTTCGGTGCCAAGTTACGGACCGTGTCGTTTGAGGAGTCGTTACTTCTCAAATCGACTGCACCCTCCGCGAACGTAAAAGTTTCCTTTGTCGCCGACGCGGCGCCGCACGGCGCGGTGCTGACGTACAGGTGAAGCGATGTACCGGGTTTTAACCGAAACCCGCTGCCGTCCCCGGCCAGTGTCAGGACTCGAAACGTTTCCGTTTGCGTTTCTCGAAACGTTTCCGTTTCTGTTTCTGACTGTTTGCCCATAGAGGAGATAACTAAATCGGGCGCCGCGGTGGGCCAGCCTTGATTGTTGGAATTGCTAACGTGCGTGGTGTGCTCCAAAACGAGCTCGCGCATTTCCCGGTTCAGGTACCGCAACAGCGCTCTTACGATAAATAAAAGAAAGTGTCAGTGGTGTATGGGCAAACAGTGTGCCTGGATTTGGTTTGGGAAATATGTACCTTCGCGCTAAAACCTCCGCGTGCGAATCGTGCACCACGTGTTCGTACCGGTTCGCGGTACCCGCAGAGGCGGCGATTGCCACGGCGTTTGGCATGAACTTGGTGCCGACGCCCAGGGCTTGTATTGTTACACGAAAAGTGTCAGTCCCGTGTTGGGCGTGTATTGGACGATGGCCTGGTCAAACAGTCGCCCGTAATCGGTCCGAACAGTCACAGGCGCGTTAGAGGTAAAACGGGCGGTGTGGCGGATTTGGGGAAGGCGCAAGGCCGTACCTATCGTTCGCAGATAGTCACCGGCGCCGGGCGCGTCGCAATCACCGCCTCTGCCCGTGGAGTGCGCCACGATCGCCGCTACCACCGCGTTCCCCCGTGTGGTCTCCACGTGGTCGGGTAAGCGATACACGTACGTGCAAATCGCGTTCGCGGCGACGCGGTCGGCGAAGAAAGAAGAGGTTTCGACCGACCGGTGCAAGTGGCGCGACTGTTTATTGCCGTCGAAACAAAAGCGCGCGTGTCGCTCAGCGCGTTCGTAAACGAAAGCGTCCACCGAGTTTTTAGTCACAACAGACTCCAACTCGGACTGGAGTTCGAACCCGGAGGTACCACCGCACGTACCGCCCCGTGTTTGTGCCTCTAAATTGTCCTTGGTTGCCGTGCGATTCGCTAGTTCGTGTACGCGGCCAATCAATATGTCCGGAACGCGCGGGTTGCCGTGCTGTTGGAGAAAAGACGTCAGTCGTTCG
>Ga0222630_1001315_pt1 | contig 11013 bp, 10 predicted proteins | sample AntAcemetagenom3_FD_179842 | JGI IMG/M metagenome (GOLD analysis project Ga0222630, IMG submission 179842) | Saline water microbial communities from Ace Lake, Antarctica - #3 | ecosystem: Environmental > Aquatic > Non-marine Saline and Alkaline > Saline | place: Antarctica: Ace Lake | collected...
AGCGACAGACTATATGAAGAATTACGCAGAGCAGTTGCGCGCCTATGTGGCCAGTCCGATGCATGTTCTGGGTACCGATGGCTTTGGGCGCAGCGACAGCCGTGCCGCCCTGCGTCATTTCTTTGAGGTTGACCGCCATTTTGTAGCGGTATCTGCGTTAAAGGCTCTGGCCGATCAGGGCAAGATTGACGCAAGTCTGGTGGCCAGTGCGATAACATCATTCGGCATTGATCCTGATAAGGCGAACCCGTTGACGATGTAAGTGTCAGTGGTACTTTACAAGATACTAAAGTGATTATTTGAAGGAATATAACGTGGCAATAGAAATCATAACCGTTCCCGATCTTGGCGGCGCCGAGACTGTCGACGTCATCGAGCTGAGTGTTCAGCCGGGAGAGATCGTCGAGATAGAAGATGCCCTGCTAGTCTTGGAGTCCGACAAAGCGACTATGGACGTACCGAGTCCTCACAGCGGCACTTTGGTAAAGTATTTGGTTGCCGAGGGCGCTACCGTGCGGGTGGGGGATGCTATTGCTGAGATTAAAACGGTTGGCGAGCAGGCGATGCCGGCAGCTGATGCGCCCGAACCTGCGGAGGTCATGCCAATGCAGGCCGAAACAGAAGCGGTTATGGCCCCAGCGTCGGTTGCTGATAATATCGAGAACGAGCAGAACGGCACTCCATCAGAGCAGTTAATAATCGTGCCCGATATTGGTAGCGACGATGAGGTAGAGGTAATTGAAGTTTCAATTGCCATCGGCGATCAGGTTGCTCAGGGCGAAACATTAATGGTGCTCGAGTCCGATAAGGCAACCATGGATGTACCCTCATCTCATACTGGCAAGGTGATTAAGATTCTGGTCACTGAAGGTGCGCGTATCCGCAGTGGCGCTGAGGTAGCGATATTTGAAGTCAATTCAGAGGTTGTGGCTCAACCGGCAATGGTGGCAGAGCCGTCAAAGGCTACTAGTAAAACCCCTCAAAAAGCGAATTCAGTCGCAGTGGAACAACCTCAAAAGCAACAGTACGCACCAATCGCTGAAGCAGGACAAGAACTGAATGACGTCTATGCCGGTCCAGCCGTGCGCCTATTGGCCAGAGAGTTGGGCGTCAGCCTGGACAAAGTAACTGGTAGTGGCCCTCGGGGACGTATACAAAAAGATGATGTTAATCGCTATGTCAAAGATGCTCTGAGTCAGCCTAATCTGGCGACTAGCGGCTCGGGAATTCCGCCCATACCCGCGATCGACTTTGCTCAATTCGGTGACATCGAAACGATTAAACTAAGTAAAATACAGAAGCTCACTGCCAGTAATATGCAGCGCAACTGGTTAAATGTGCCCCATGTTACGCATTTTGATGATGCCGATATCACCGAGCTAGAAGAATTCCGTCAGTCACTCAAACGCGAAGGCGAAAACCGCGGTATTCGTGTTACTCCTGTGGCGTTTCTGATTAAGGCTATTGGCGCCTCTTTGCAGGCCAACCCTGAATTCAATCGATCCCTCGCGGCAGACGGTGATAGCTACATCCAAAAACATTACATCAATGTGGGTATGGCGGTAGATACACCCAGAGGCTTAGTCGTGCCGGTGATTAAAGACGTCAACGAAAAAGGTATCTGGGAAATATCTGCTGATATTGCCGCATTGGCTGCCCTAGCGAGGGAGGGCAAGCTTAAAGCCTCAGATATGCGGGGCGGTTGCTTCACGCTGTCTAGTCTAGGTGCCATTGGCGGCACTGGATTTACCCCTATCGTCAATGCCCCTGAAAGCGGTATTCTCGGGGTGTCGAAATCGCAGATGAAGCCAGTGTGGAATGGTCATGAGTTTGTCCCACGCCTGCTGTTACCGCTCTGCTTATCCTACGATCATCGCTTGGTTAATGGTGCTGACGCAGGTCGCTTTATGACCCACCTCATTAAACTGTGTAGCGATATACGATATCTCGCGTTATAGTTAATTTTCTAAGCACAGGATGATTCATGAAATATTTGCATACGATGGTGAGGGTCAGTGATCTCGAGAGATCGTTACAGTTCTACTGTCAGGCGTTGGGCCTGACCGAAGTCTCTCGAAAAGACAGTCAGGCCGGACGTTTTACGTTGGTATTTCTGACGTCAGCCGCGGACAGTATGACTACCGACATCGATAGTGCGCCGATGATTGAGCTGACTTATAACTGGGATGGTGAGCGCTATACGGAAGGACGAAACTTTGGTCATCTCGCTTACAGCGTTGAAAATATCTACCTCAGTTGTGAAAAATTAATGGCAAATGGTGTCATTATTAACCGTCCGCCGAGAGACGGGCGCATGGCCTTTGTGCGTTCTCCGGATAATATTTCTATTGAACTACTACAGCAGGGCGCCGCTCTGCCTCCCGTTGAGCCCTGGGCGTCAATGGGCAATATCGGCGAATGGTAGTAGCGCTAGCTAGGTACCTTAAAAGGCAGTAACTCAGCGGCTTGGCGCATATGCTCAGCAATCCCCTTTTCTTCACGCGTTAAAAATTGCGCTATGGCATCGTTAAATTGAGGATGTTTAATCCAGTGCAGTGACGCAGTTTGAGTTGGTTCGAAGCCACGCATCAGCTTGTGCTCGCCCTGAGCGCCGGCATCATATCTTTTTAGCCCCAGTTCAATGGCAAATTCAATGCCGCGGTAATAGCACAGTTCAAAATGCAGATAGGAAAACTCCCCGACAGAGCCCCAATAGCGACCATACAGGGTGTCACTATCAAAGAAATAAAGTGCACAGGCGACAGGAATACCGTTTTGACGCGCTACAGCCATGGCAATTTGCTCTGGCATGGTACGGGCTATCTGGTTAAAAAAAGCTTCGGTAAGGTAACCTCGGGTACCATTGCGCTTAGCATAGGTGCGCTCGTAGAGCTGATAGAAAAGTGCCCAGATATCGGCGTCAATGGCTGAACCGATTAGGACTTCTACATCGATGCTCTGACGGACAATCTCGGCTCGCTCCTTGCGCACCATTTTGCGTTTGCGAGAGTTCATCATGCCTAGAAAATCATCAAAGCAACTATAGTTGTGGTTGTGCCAGTGATATTGCACGCCACTTCGGCGCAGTAGGCGCGGGTCATCAAACAGGGCAAGTAGCTGACTATCCGGAAACAGCATATGCCAACTGGAGGCATGGGTTTCGTCAGCCACAGACAGCACCTCTTCAAATAGTTGACCACAGTGACTTGCATCGAGGTTATCGATGCCTGCGATCCGCTGGCCCGTAGAGGGGGTAAAGGGAATCGCAGTCAATAATTTTGGAAAGTACTCTAATCCATTTTCATGGTATGCATTGGCCCACGCATGATCAAAAACATATTCACCCATCGAGTGCTGCTTAAGGTACAGGGGCATAAACCCTGTCTGCTGTTCGCTCTGGAGGGACAGGTGAATAGGCTGCCAACCCGATTCGGCGCAGGCACTCTTACTCTGCTCCAGTGCATCGAGAAATTCAGGGCGCAAAAAGGGGTAGGGGAGAGCATCGAGCTTCGACATTAATGGGCCTGTTGATTCAGCAGCGCTAGCTGCCGGTAATTGATGTTGGGGTAGTCACTGTCGCGCAGATGGTGGATGAATTTTAATGTTTTAAAGGCATCGAACCAATCTCCTAGACGTCTTGTAAAAAACTGCTGCCATGCGTCCGCGTTGCTTGAATCGTTACGGTGCTGGGCCCCGAGTCGATTAAAAAACGTGGCTATATTTATCCCCTCAAGAGCGTCTAGAGATATGTCAGAGAGGCCGCACTGACGCAACGCCTTTAGGCTCTTGGGGCAATGACTCAGCGCTGTCAAACAGTGCCCAAGCTCGGAGAAGGTGTTGGGATGGTAAAAGATCGCTTCCTCTCGCGGGTCTTGGCACTCTAACAGTTGGTTCACCGCAGGACCGGTGCCAAAGGGAACGCGGTCGGAGGTTCGTGCATCGATGACGAGTGTTGGTCTATCGAGACAGACCACCGGCGCAACCTTGGCCAGTTTGTTGAGTAAATAAAAGTCCTCACCTGCCGCGCGTTTTGGAAAGCCTCGAACCATGGCGTAGGCGTTGACATCAATTGCCAAAGTACTGCCAATGGTATGGAACGCGAAAGGGGAGCCCGCCCTTTCCAGCCCATCGACATAATGTTGCAATCTCAGTTCATACAGGTGGGTCGCCTCACCAAGAGGCGTGTCGTCACAGCGATGTCTAAAGGGGTAAATATAGGCACTGTTAGGCTGACTCGAAGCAGTTATGGCGGCAAAGTAATTGTCGGGCAATTGCGTGTCGGCATCCGTATTAAATAATACGGGGTTATGCACCAGTTTCAGCCTGATTAGCTCAGCCGCAATGTCATTGCCTATTTTTCGCGCCAGCCCAACAGCTTCTTTGGGAGGTAGCGGCTGTGACGAAAAACGATCGACTAAGAGGACGCTAGACTGAGAATTGGCAAGACAACCATAGGTTAGATTACCCTGTGCAGCAGGATCGCGTAGCTGTGCCCTGATCGACTTAAACAATATTTGATTAGGGCTTTTGTCGAGATCGTTGACCGGTTGGTTAATTACCAGTACCAGCAGCACTGACCTGCGGCGCAAATGGCTCTGCTGCAAGCAATTAAAGAATCCGGATGTCTCGCGATAGACCGGCACGATCAGGACGTTATCATGAGCCTCAATAGCCAGATCTCTGAGCAGGAGTATCTCCGACTCAGCATAACTCGCGCAGTACTTTGCTAGCGCCGCCATTAATGCAGATAGGCTTTAAAGGGCAGTGATTCGACGATCTTGGCCTCGATATCGAGCAGGTAGTCTAGCCGCTGATCAACTTCGGCCGGATTGAAGTATTGATGGGCTAAGTCTAGAAATAGATTTCGATGCTTGTCTTCGGAGTCGGTGATGGTTTGATAAAAGGTTTTTAGCTTCGTTTCTTCCTCCGGTAACGCCGCGGCAATAAGGCCAAAACGTTCAGCCCCTCGGGCTTCAATAATACTGGCGACCACTAGGCGGTCAATGGCATTTTTGTTACGACTGCGCTCCACGTCACCGCGGCCTGTACTTTTGGTTGAGCCATTGCGTGCATCGCTGCGGATCTCGTTGCGCAAGGCGTTGACATACTTGTCCTTGATGTCAGGCAGCATCTCTAAGCCTCGTTCTCGCATCAATTTAATCACCTCGCGAAAGTGAGCCAATTCTTCGATGGCGAGATCGATCATTGCACTGACTAGGTCGGGTTTGTCTTTATATTGCAAAGCCATAGACATGGCCATACCTGAGGCCTTGCGCTCAGCTGCTGCATGGTCGTTTAAGAAGCGATCAAAATCGGCAAGTACCGCTTCGGTCCATTTTTCTGATGTATCAATTCGGAGTTTAAACATAATGGGCTAGGTTTTGGCTTAGACTGATAAGGGGACGCCATCATAGCATTTACTGGCTTTATTAGTGCCACTCCAGCGCACAAAGCTTACGAGACTGACCCTCATTAGGGTATCATTCTCCCTTCTGGGCGATAGCCAGTTACCCCCACAAAGTATGGAGACATTTGAATGATTATTAAGCCCCGCGTTCGCGGCTTTATGTGCATTACTTCCCACCCCATTGGCTGCGAAGCTAACGTTAAAAGTCAGATTGATTTCATTAAATCCCAGCGCGCTATAGAGTCCCCGAAGCGAGTGTTGGTGATCGGGTCATCGACAGGCTATGGCTTGGCGGCACGTATTACTGCGGCTTTTGGTGGCGGTGCATCGACACTGGGAATATTCTTTGAAAAGCCCGGCACCGAGCGCAAGTCCGGCACGGCTGGCTGGTACAATAGTTCAGCATTTCACAAATTTGCCGAGCAAGATGGGCTCTATGCTAAGAGTCTCAACGGTGATGCATTCTCCGATGATGTTAAAGAGAGAACCATAGCTACCATCAAAGAGGATTTAGGTCAGATTGATCTAGTCATTTATAGCCTTGCTGCGCCGCGACGGCAGCATCCCAAGACGGGTGAGGTATTTAACTCGACGCTCAAGCCCGTGGGTAAAGACATCACCATGCAGGGGGTTAATACCGACAAGGAGGAGATCCAAGAGTTCAGCCTTGAAGCGGCTAATGCGCAGGAAATTGCCGATACAGTTGCGGTGATGGGTGGCGAGGATTGGGCCATGTGGATGGATGCTCTGGGCACAGCAGGTGTGCTTGCCGAGGGGGCAAAAACCACGGCGTTCACCTACATAGGTGAAAAGATGACCTGGGATCTATATTGGGATGGCACCATTGGGATGGCGAAAAAAGATTTAGATAGCAGAGTCCTATCAATTCGGGAGACGCTAGCCGTTAACGGCGGCGACGCTCGGGTGTCGGTATTGAAAGCAGTGGTCACGCAGGCGAGTTCGGCTATTCCTGTTATGCCTCTTTATCTGGCGATCTTATTTAAGGAGATGAAGCTGGAGGGTACTCATGAGGGTTGCATCGAGCAACTCTATCGTCTGTTCACTGAATGCCTGTATAACGACAGTCCGCGCACTGACGAAGAGGGCCGTTTACGCGTTGACGAATTGGAAATGCGGCCTGAAGTCCAGGACAGGGTAGCGACGGTCTGGGCGCAGATAACCACTGAGAACTTATCAGAGCTAACCGATTTCGCAGGCTATAAACATGAATTTCTCAGATTATTTGGTTTTCAGATGGAGGGCGTAGACTACGATGCTGAGGTTAACCCAGAGGTTGCAATCGGTAATCTTATTGATAACCCTAATCTATGAGTTCTATTGATACACAATTTAACGCGGCACTGTTGCACCCGCGGCACTGGCCAATCTGGTTGCTTTTTGGTCTGTGGCGAGCCATAACTGCGCTGCCATATCCTGTTCTACTGGCGCTTGGCAAAGGTCTCGGGTTGGCTATTCACCGCTTTGCCAGTCGACGAAAAACTATCGCCAAGCGTAATATCGAGTTGTGCTTTCCCGATCAAAGCCCAGCGCAGAACGCAGCTATGTTGCGCGCCAACTTTATAAGTACCGGTATTGCCACGATGGAAATCGGTATTGCCTGGTGGTGGTCGAAAAAACGGTTTGCCAAGTTATTACAGTTCGAGGGTCTCGACAATTTTAACGCCGTTAAAGATCGTGGCGTTATGTTGCTGGGTATTCACTTCACTACCCTGGAAGTCGGTGCAGCGGCTATGTCGTCAGTGGCATCTAAAATGGATGGTATGTATCGTGCGCATGGCAACCCAGTGTTTAACTTTCTGCAGGCCCGCGGCCGCATAAACAAAGGTATTGGCGATCCTCAACTCTTTGAGCGGCGCGATGTACGCGGTACGATGAAGGCGCTAAAAAAGGGTCGTGTGCTGTGGTACGGTCCAGATCAGGACTATGGTCTCGGGCAGGGGTTGTACGTACCTTTCTTTGGGATCCAGGCGGCCACAGTTTATGCGACCGCTCGATTTGCGCAGAAAACCGGCGCAGCCGTCGTGCCCTTTAGCCATGTAAGATTACCGGGCTCGCAGGGCTATAAGATCACTCTGTATCCCATGCTCGAAAATTTTCCTGTGGGCGACGATCTTATTGACGCTAGCAGAATAAACAAACTGGTTGAAGAAATGGTGCTGCTCCAGCCTGATCAATATCTGTGGGTTCATCGACGCTTTAAAAATCGCCCTGAAGGCGAGACCGACTTGTACCGCCTGCCAGAGCGGAAGCCTAGGCGTCGCAAAGCGACCTAAGGTTTCGCTTGTGTCGTCACAGTCCCATCAGTACCATTGGGCGCCCGGTTGGGTTACGGCTTTACCACTACTTAAAATTATAGCGGGGTTAAGGAAAAGAAATGATCACCGGAAGCATTGTTGCATTAGTGACCCCCCTGCATTCAGATTCCTTGGACGTCGACTGTGACGCGCTTAAAAATCTCATTGAATGGCATATAGAGCAGGGTACCAGTAGTATTGTCGCCGTGGGAACGACGGGAGAATCTGCTACCCTGGACGTTTCAGAGCATAGTGCGGTTATTCGTATGGTTGTGGCTCAGGCGGCGGGACGTATCCCGGTAATCGCCGGCACTGGGGCCAACAGTACAAGAGAAGCCATCGTGCTCACTAAGGCGGCCAAAGAGGCCGGTGCAGATGCCTGCCTGCTAGTAACGCCGTATTACAACAAGCCCACTCAGGAGGGCTTATATCTGCACCACAGAGCGATTGCCGAAGCCGTAGATATCGACCAAATACTCTATAACGTGCCGGGTCGAACCGCCTGCGATATGCAAGTTGAAACAGTCCTGCGTTTAAGTGCGATCGATAATATTGTCGGTATCAAAGAGGCCACTGGTGACCTGCAACGCGCGGAGCAACTTGTCATGCAGTGCCCCGCTGATTTTGCAGTTTATTCAGGTGATGATCATACTGCCCGCGAGCTTATGTTACTCGGAGGCAAGGGTGACATCTCAGTAACAGCCAACGTTGCGCCGAAACTGATGTCTGAGATGTGTTCGGCGGCACTTGCCGGCGATGCTAAGACAGCTGCCGAGATAGATAGCCAGTTATCGGCTGTGCATGACGCTATGTTTGTTGAAGCCAATCCTATTCCGGTAAAATGGGCAGTGAGCCAAATGGGGCTCATGGACAATGCCTTGAGATTGCCCATGACCGGGCTGTCTGAAAAGTTCCATGGGCAGGTATTGGAGGCACTCAAAAGTGCAGGGCTGCTGGCAATTAAGTAGTATCATATTAGAATTAATCAAGGGCCAATAAAGGCGCTTTAAAGGGGCTACATAAATAATGAAACACATCATTACCGCTATTGTTATTTTGAATCTTGCCGGCTGTGGCTGGTTGGGCTTGCGCGACCGGTCCAATGACTATCTGTTAGCTGAGGAGGTTCAGGCGACAACAGTTCCTTCAGAGATGGATAGCGTTGTGTTGGGGCAAATTTATCCACTCCCTAAAATACCGGCTGCGTCGGTTGAACTCGGCGCATTTGAGGTGCCTCGCCCACAGCCCGTCTCGGTGAATACTTTTGAGCAGTTGGTGAAAATTCAAAGTATTGATGGGCGTCGGTGGGTGCTGATTAATATCTCGCCCAGTGAAGCCTGGCCGCGTATTCGAAATGTACTCAACCGCAATGGCGTGCCCAGTGCAAAAGCTGAGGGTTCATCGGGAATTATTGAAACAGTTTGGGTTAAGTTTAATTCGGACGAAGAGCATTCACACCGGTTTCGCTTTGCGATAGCCCCGGGCGTGCAGATCTCCAGTACCGAAATTTCGGCAGTACATCAAAAGGCCGTTAGAGGCGAGGAAGATAATGTTGCGTGGCCTGTGGACTCTGACAGCGATGAGCGTGAGCAGGATATGTTGACCCTTGTTGCTAATGAGATGGCGGCGTCGGCCGACTATGCCTCGGTGTCGTTATTGGCGCAGGATATTGGTGGTGAGGCAAAGGTCGAAGTGGTGACACCTGAGGTGACAGACCCTTATATTCTAGTAAAGCTTGGCTTTGATCGCGCCTGGGCATCAGTTAGCTACTCAGCTTCACGAGGGGGCTTCACCACGATTGACAAAAACCGTAGCGACGGCATCCTTTTCGTCAATTACACCGAGAAATCTGAGGGTGACGAAGGCTTCTTCAGTCGTTGGTTTGGTGGTGATAATTCAGAGCAACTAGAAGTCAACTACCGAGTTTTGGTTGCGCCAGTGGGCGCTGATGTGGAAGTACGACTGGTTGGCCCAGAAGATGGCGGCTTAGTTAAGACTGAGGCGCTGCGTCTACTGAAGGTTTTACGCGGCAATATGTCTTAGGATCCTGTTCTAATGCGGTTTGCATCCCTAGGGAGTGGCAGTAAGGGTAACGCCACTTTGATCGAGTGGCGTGACACCTGCGTTATGGTTGACTGTGGATTCTCTGTGCGGGATACGGTGGCGCGGCTCGCCAAGCTGGGCAAAACGCCGCAAGATTTAAACGCTATTCTTGTTACGCATGAGCACAGTGACCACTGGAAAGGGGTGATGCCGCTGGCTAACAAGTTTGCAATCACAGTCTATCTCACAGCGGGCTGCCTCAAAAGTCGCAGCTTAAAAGACCCAGTAACCGACTTTGTCATAATTGATAGTCACAGTCCTTTTATCCTTGGCGATCTGACCGTAACGCCTGTCCCCGTGCCCCATGACGCTAGAGAGCCTGTTCAGTATCGCTTTGACAGCGATAAGCACCGGTTGGGTGTGCTCACCGATCTCGGCTCCATCACGCCGCATGTTGAGTCTGAGTTCGGCCATTGTGATGGCCTTTTAGTCGAGGCCAATCATGACCTTGATATGCTCGCAAATGGGCCCTATCCTTCGTTTCTCAAAGATCGAGTGGCAGGGCAATGGGGTCATCTAAACAATGATCAAACAGCTCAGTTGCTGTCCAGCATTGATCAGACACGTATCCAGCATTTGGTCGTCGGCCATATCAGTGACAAAAATAATACCTTGGATAAAGTCAAATCAGCGATCGAGTTAGTCTACGGCGGTCAGGGCGCTATTCACTACGCCTGTCAACAGGATGGCTTCGACTGGCTGCAGCTAAGATAGCGGCTCTATTCACAAAAAAAACAGACACAGTTCACAAAAGTATTGACCCATCGATTGCATGAGTGATAGGGATTTCTTACGCTGGTTTGTCGCTCTGGGTCGTCTAAACCTTTTTTTTCCACAGATAGGGCGCTTTCCTGCAATTTATTTTAAGTTAGGCTCGTAAGTCATTGATATTTTATTGATAAATAGATAAGCCATTGTTTTTAATAGCTTTTTAATTATGTACAAAAAATGATCAATTTAACAACTATGCCCAATTTTGGGGGCCTTGAGGGACTTGCTCTGTGCTTCATCCACAAAGTTATCCACAGGTTCTGTGGATATGTTTTCACATCCAATCAGTGCATAACAATCGGTATGCGCAGGAGGGCCACAACTAGCGGCAGGTTTCCGGTCTAATCAATTCTTTGACCACTAAAGTCTCGAGTGTATTCAGTTCTATGCAGAAAAGTTTACTGTTATTAGTAAGAT
>Ga0222630_1001317_pt1 | contig 10986 bp, 10 predicted proteins | sample AntAcemetagenom3_FD_179842 | JGI IMG/M metagenome (GOLD analysis project Ga0222630, IMG submission 179842) | Saline water microbial communities from Ace Lake, Antarctica - #3 | ecosystem: Environmental > Aquatic > Non-marine Saline and Alkaline > Saline | place: Antarctica: Ace Lake | collected...
ATCAATGAGAATGCACCTCAAGTTAATGAGCGCCTTTCGAAATCCAGGGCACTATCTAATTCAGAAAAAAATGAAACGCACCAATCACAAACCGCACTGCGTTGAACGAAATCGCCTTGTAATTTGAGGCGCATAGCGCATTCTTATTGTTTTCTGAGCACTGAGCCCAGTTGGTATTTTGTGTCTTTTGACATATTTGGGTAATTTGAGTGACGTTTTTTTGTTAGAAGCTACTGAACTAGACTTACTTAAGTACTGAAGCTACGACTAGAAGTTAGCAATAGCAGAGGTTGTGAACACGAGGATGTCGAGCATGCCTGCTTGACTTGCGCATCGAGTAGTTGCGAAGAAACTCCGACCCTGGTGTGGTAGTCAGTACTATCGCTATTTTTCTAAGGTTTTCAATGAAAGCTCATATTATCATCTGCTGGCTTGTACGATAAGAGACAAATTCAAATGCTACGTTTTCGTCTCACTGGGGCCCTTGAAAAGGTACGCAAGAAAGATATTGCGCTTGACTGGGCTCAATAACTTGAAAAACACAGAAACTACCAAGATACCATCAGTCGAGCTTCTGTAGTAAACCTTGCGGAAAGAAATGAGACGGCGCCGTCGTACTCGAGATGCCTCCACTTCGGTTCAACCTACAGACGCTGCATTGCCCACTCATCCTCGCCAACGGGAACGAGAGCGACTGCAGCGCTCGCAAAGTAAGCGTCAAGGAACGACAATGACTAAGGTCGAGATCGTCGAGGACACTGCACGCTCGGAAAGTGCCGCATCCGCATCAGACGACGGCATAGATGAAGGCGCTGTCGAGGACAGCGGAGACCACGAGCGCGCTGATCAATCCCAGCATTGGAGCCCCCAGGTATGGGATAGCGCTATTAACGGCGACCTCCAAGGCCTTCTGGTGCTCGCAGCCCGTGGGCAGTTGGTCGACGTGCCCCACCCAACCACGGGCATATCGCCCCTTTGGGCCGCCGCTGAAAGTGGGCACGTGGCTGTGGTCCAGTTCCTGTTTGAGACGATGGGGGCCCACGTGAACGCTCGAGCAGTCGATGGCAGCACGCCGCTCTTTGCCGCAGCGTCTATGGGTCATGCTGCGGTGGTGGCAGCTCTTCTGGACGGACCCAATGTGGCCGTCGACTTGCCGCGCCTTGCAGACCTCGCCACCCCTCTGTACGTGGCCTGCCAGCGTGGCTACGTGGACGTCGCTCAGCTGCTGCTCGACTGCGGTGCTAACCCAAACGCGCAACGGCGCGGAGGCTACTCGTGCCTCTGGACGGCGTGCAATCGGGGCCATGGCGCCTTGGTCGAAGTGCTCGTTGGCCGAGCGGTGAACCCTCCAAGCAGTGACGATGGTCCTGCCATAATTCCCGACTTTGCGCTAGCCAATGACGCGGGAGTGCGACCTGCCACTGCTGCCAAGCGGGCAGGCTACCCACAACTGGCTTCATTAATAGAGCGCACCGTGAAGCACCAAGCAGACACTGCGAAACGAGCGAAGCGCGACGCTAGGGCTCAAGAGGCAGCAGCATCAGCGGAAACATCGGCTACAAGCAATGCTGGTGAGAAAGGCGAAGAACGAACGAAACCGCCGGCATCTCCGATGTCGCCTAGTCGTAAAAAGTCTGGGAATATTAGAAATGATGGCCTCGGTGGTATTGTCGAAGCTATTGACGATGCTAATCAAAGCGGTGACATCAAATTCACGAAGACAGCTAAAGCTGCACCCAACGCTAAGAGCTCGAGCACTCCTCGATCCAGCGCCTCATTAGAATCCAGCAGCAGCAGCAGCAGCAGCAGCAACGTTTCAAAAACATCGAGCAAAGAAAACGAGAGCAAGGCCAACGATGGCGATGACGACGACGGCAGCGTCGAAGACCACCCTCTCGCCGAGTCCACTGAATCGCTTGAAGCGGCAGCGGCTTCAGCGGTGCCCGAAGCCACCACCCTGCGGCTTCGACCCGAAGACAGCATATTCGTGTACTCCAAGCAGAGCGAGCGGAGCTGGGAGTGGGAGTGGTATATTCGCCAGAGCCGCCTTTTCACGCATGACATCTGTCGCTGCGCTCGGGGCGGCAACGAAGATGACGACGATAATGACAACAGCGGCAGTAGCGTGCAGTCGTCACCTCTTCCTATGTCCGACGGCTGCATTCACCCGTGCAAATGGTGGCGCTTGCAGCCGAAGCTCTTCGAACTCGAGCCCTGTGTGGTCTCCACTGCCCTCTTCGAGCAGGTTGCTCAGCTTCATCGGCTTGCGGCTGAGCGACAGGGCCTCCTTTCACCCGCTACAGGCAGCAGCAGTGGTGCCACTGACAAGACGAAGAAGAATAGCAGCAATAGCAGCGGTCTCCGGCTCACCCAGTGCCTTTTCACCGAATCGCGTGGCGCGTCCACAGGGTCCATGCGGTGCCACACGCTCGAGCTGCGCATCGCGGCGCCTCGGACCAAGCGCGCCAAGCAGCCTCGGCTCGCGTTCACCGATCCCCGGCTCGTGCGACGCGACGAAGTGGTGCTCTTGCTGGGTTTGCCCCTGCGGTTCCCGGCCGACACGCGGGTGCGCGTGCACTGCATGCAAAACCGCGCGCGCATTCCACCCCAGCTGCTGGCCACTCCCTCACCGTCTTCGCCTCGCGCAATAAGCGGGGATGCTCGAGAGAGCAGCGGATGCATCACCGCGTCGTCATCGTCCCTACAAGAGAAGAAGGAAGAAGAAGTGTTACCAGGTGCCCTTTTGCCGTTGGCGAGCTTAAGCCACGGCTGGCCTGCTCGCTTTACCTTAGCAAACTTCACGAACGATTTCTTGCAGCGCATCGAAGCTCTGAGCGCTGACGGAGATCCCAATTGCGGCTTGCTGCCCGTGCCGCCATACCGCTTGTACACCGAGGCTGCCGACGCCATCCTCGAACGAAACAGTGCGCCACCTTTTGCTTGAATCATAAGAAGAGAGACAATTGATGAGCAGTGTATGCTTATATGCGTTTACCTGCACCATCCTTCATCGCCACCCTAATCATGCGCTATGAATCTATTCATCCCTACCCTTCTACCCCTCTTTTCTTTTTGTCAAACAGTCATCGCCTCGGAAGCGGCCGAGGCTGCTCGCAAAGCAAAGCACGAAGCGCCTCTGACGCCTGAGGCAAGGAAGGCCCGCTGGTTAGCGCTGTTCGGTGTTGTTGTCCAAGTCGCTGCTGTCTTTGTCCTCCTGTACCTCAAGAAACATGACATTTGACTCCAGTGGCATCCACGTTCTTATTCGTAGCCCCGTTAGTACTGTCCACAAAGGTATCTCACCATAAATCCGCTCGTCTTCTGTCGGCGTTTTGATGCCACATCATATAGTATTAAGGAAATGGACCAGAAGTATAGCTTCCAAAAAAGCGCTTTGCGCGAAGGAAATCCCCGCACACACATCATGTGTGTATGTGTATACAGTAGTCGCTATTGCCGCTCACTGTCTGCTTTCAGATGTACAGCAGGGGAAGGCGTGGGTACCGGAAATGACTAGCTATGGGCAATGGGGAAACCACTAGCTCCTGGGTTCTTATGGGAATTGAGATAGACTGCCGGGCAACTGGACAAAAGAAAATTAAAACCCCTTTCTTATTTTCCAGCTCAAGCATTCGAAGAAAACTCGCCTCTCAACCAGAACAGCAAAGAATATTTCGGATATGTGGCTCCCGAAGAAAGACCAAGGGCTTCATAGAAAGCACACGTCTGGAGCAAGGCTTATATATTTTATAGCAACATTCAGCGATCTCGCGACGCTTTTTCGTCGGCCGCTTTCTTGGCTCGCTTTTGCGCAGTGCTCAAGGCTTTCGGCGCCCCACCCGCTACCACATGCCAGCGCTCCTTCAGGTCCGCCAAAGTAAACGTAGTGGTCGAAGCAGGCGCGTCGAGGTTGGGGGCAAGAGGAGACGAACCGACAGCGGTGGTGGTGTCATCCTCGCCTGCACTGCTGAAACCAACGTCTTGGCCGGCTATTTCGCGAAGCACGTTAACCACGCAAACATCAGTGCCTTTGAGTTTGAAATCGGTGTACTTGGCGAGGCCAGTCGCGAGCTGTTCCGCGTCGACTTCTTTCGCTTTCTTCCCATCCAACAAGCTGCGAAACAGCACCTCTGGGCTCATGTACACGATTGACCGCAAACCTTCGGCGACGGACTCCTTCAGCTCTGCCGTGCTGACAAAACGATGAAGCTCCTCGTTGCGAGCCATGCCTTCTTCTCCATTGTCGCTGCCCGCTTTCTTTTCCCCCTGTTGTTGCAAACGGGCCAGCCGCTCGCGCTCTTTCTTCTCACGCGCGCTTCGCTGAGCGGCTGCTCGCGCGGCATTGGCAGCGGCAAGCTCGGAAGTAGACAAGGGACCTCCCTTGCGTGCTGGAAGAGCGGCAGTCGCAGGTGCTTGTGGAGGCACTGTAACGTCATTTTCTCGTTTTTCTTCCTCTTGTTCGTCAGCATCTGCTACTTCCACCACGTCTAAAATCAACGGTTGAGCTGCAGCGCTCGTTGAAGGCGACTCGCCACTGTTGTCGCCATTGACAGGAGAAGACTTTGTCGTGTTGGTGTTGAGAGGCAGCGACGCTAGAGGAGAGCTGTTTTGAGCTTTCCCTTGTTGTTTCGGTTTGTGAGCCCGAAGCCGCTCGAGGGACTCTGCTGCTCTAGGGTTGCCATCGGCAGCTGCCTGACTCGACGGGAACAGGGTGTAACATAGAGAAGTAATACGCTCCAAAACATACCAATACTTCTGGACCACCCCCTATAGCCCCTTGAAATTTGATCAAACCCCTAGCACTTTGACCTGCAATCAAGTATCACTCTACAATCGCCCACGCCTTCCCTTACCTTGGCATAAAGCTGCAGCGCGCGGTGCATGTCCTTGGCCACGCCTGCTCCACCGACCTCAAGCAAGTTGGCAAGAAGCAAGTCCGCCGTGACGTCACCCAAACCACCCCAGGTACCCGCTTCTTCCAGCAGACGCACAGCGGTGTCCCCGCCGCGAGGCACGCAGCGGCCCTCGAGGTACATGCACGCCAAGTTGACCAACGCATCCGGGCTCTCCGAGGCCGCCGCCTTCTGCCACAGCCGCACCGCTTCGTCGTAGTTCGGCTCACCATGGCCTGTGCCACGGCAAGTGTAATGCGCGGTGCCCAGTGAGACCTGGCTTGGGGCGTAGTTCTGTGCCGCAGCCTTAGTCCACCAATGCACGGCCATGGCGGTAGCGCTGCTGCTTGCTTCTCCTTCATTCTCGGGCGTCCCAAGAGGAGCCAACCCTTTGTGGTAAGCGACGCCCACTGTGTGCTGAGCGGCAGCGTCTCCGCCCTCCGCCAGCTTCAGAGTTGCGGCAAAGTTGGCGCGACTGCTCGGCTGTATTGGCAGCAAGATTCCACCCCAGCTGCTCCGCCGGCCGTTGAGCTTGCTAGCCTTGGCCTTTTTCATTCTGACTTCCTTCGAAGTCAGCGGAGATGCTCCAACTTCACAGCAGATAACAACTTCTCGATCTGCATATGCAAAGAATGGAAAAATGTGAAGAACATGTGAGCTTTTGATAGAAGCATATGCTTTGAATGAGCATAAGACTACGCACCTCCACGATCCCGGCACTCAGTTAGTGCGGCTTTCAAGTCGGCAATGGTATACACGTCGATCCCACCCACCGATGAGACACGGTCCCCAGGCACCACGCCGCCGGCATCCGCGAAAGATCGCCGCTCTACCTTGGTTATGAGCAGAGTCTTGTCTTTGGCCTGTGCAGCGAGGAGCAGGCGTGTCAGTTTCTTCCGACGCATTCTGTTTTCGGAGAATATAACTCTTACAACCTAATTAGTCCTGAGCAACAACGAACAGACCGTGATGCCCATTGGCTTGTTCAAGTCCATCACAAATGCATGCACTTCTTCCACAACCCTCTGCTGCCTATCTGCCACCCCTGAGCCGCTGAATCGCCTTGAGAACGCCTTCAGCATGCTACAGAGTAACTGTGGTGTTTCGAATTGATAAGTCTTGATGAATAATGCCGATTAGACTTGTGCCCACTTGCAACCTGTATGACGCCTGTTTCGCAGCGCCTTCTTGAATTGACTGCCAATGTCAACCAACTATAGTCGTCGCACTTCCCTCTTCCACGGACTCTTAATGGATTGGGAACGGGTCAGGCAGGATGAGCACAACTCTGAACTAGCTAGCTACCTGTAGCTACTACAGTAGCTATACAGTGCAGTAGAACAGAGCACGTTGAGAAGTTGAGATGCACAAACCGCGGCGCGAACCATTCACAAGTTCTATTCTACTATGTCACTATGTGTATAGCTCGTTGACTTTTTAGCAGCTTCCGCCGGCCGAGAAGCTTTGCTAGGAGCTACTGGCTCCCTGCCGCGTTGGCTTTACAGCTTCGAATGATCATAGCTACTTTTAGAAGATTGTTGCTTCGTAAAGCCGCTGGCTAGCCAAGTTCGCTTCTGGTAGCTGCCTAATCCGAACTCGAGAGCCACAGCACTATACTCAGAACTGTTGACTATTGGCTATAGTTGTGTCATGTACAAACTCCTTAAGGAGGCACGGCCATCAACGGTACCATTTGAATGAGCTTTCTTGGAGTTGCGAAAAATTGGGTCCTCGTGGATTCTAGCTATGATCTAGTATTTGGTGCAGCGTCCCTAGCTTTTTTCTAGGGACACGTCACTTCTCAGCGGATGGCTTCTCGCCACCTTATCCGATTCGGGCTGCTCTTGCTAGCTCTTCGAGTAGTGGCAAAGGAGACCATCGATGCGTGCAGACAAGCATACCCTGAGCTATTGTCACGAGTGGATCGTGAGCTTGAGCCTTGGGCCGCCGAGGGGATTTCTCGAGCCCAAATAGACAACCTTTATCGCTGCCCTGGCAATAACGGACGACGGCGCTTCGTTGGGTTCTTTTGATCCATTAGGTCTGGGAAACTCGGTATTGAACAGGCACGAAATCGACCTATGAAAAGAAACATGCATCTTACCATGATGTTGCAGAGCATTTTGGCGTCCTTTGAGGTACCGGACGTTGACTTCGTGATGTTGACTGCTGACCACCCAGAGCAAGGCTTCAGCAAGACGGGCACTGTACCCGTAGACTCGCACTTCAATCGGTCTAGAGCTCCTTTGCTCCTTGCCTATCGTAAGCAGAAAGACAACGGTACTGTTGCTGTGCCAGACTAGACCTTTTGGAGCAGCAAAGGTGGGTCAGAGCACTACGCACCAGTGCTGCCATCCATCGACGAAGCTGCAGCCCTGATACGCGCCGAAGCTGCGCAGCGTCCGTGGGCAGAGCGCGATTCTAGGCTGTTTTTCATGGGCGCAAATGCGCACGGGGATGAGCGGTCGAAAGTTTGGCGGCTTGCGCGGGACGAGCCGGGCTGGGCGTGGGTCGGCGTGTTCAGCGTCCAGGCTGCAAGAGGCAGCGCCAAGTACGGTGTTAACCTAGAAGAGACCCGGCCAGACCTCTTCTTCAATGAAACTACCATACCCGAGCACTGCCGATTCAAATACCTTTTGAATCTGGCTGGCAATGCAGCTTCGAGCAGATTCAAGGTAATTGAGCGATCGCTTCTTCGTTCCGAGTAACTATAAAATGCATAGAATTTTATGCTACCGTTGTTCTTGCTGTTGCTGTTTGCATGCAGTACCTGTTCTTTTGCGGCAGTGTTGTGGTGTCTCCAGTGCGATCGGGCGGCAACGGTGGCGCAGGTCCGGGCAACGAGTACGAGGAATACTGGTCGCATCGCGTGCAGCCTGGAGTTCACTACGTCGCCCCGCCTACGGTGACCGACTTACCCGCTTCTATTCTAGAGCTCCGCGCCAACGACGCTTCAGCTCGCGCCATCGGTGAAACAGGCGCTGCTTGGGCCGCCCGTGAGCTCACGAGGCACGCAGCGTGGTGCTACTGGGCGGCACTGCTGCACAAAATGGCAGAACTAGAACAGCGAGGTGGCGCGCTTCGTACACGAGCCCCCGAGGATCCTCTGAGTTCTCTTCGCTTCGACGGGCCACAGCCTTCGCTGAATGCCGGCGTCTTCTGCGATCCGTGATCGTTGTAAATCGCGTGAAGGCTAGAAAATCATTGTTCATGTTGGGAAGAGAATAAGACTTCCGGCTTCTTGGGTGGGCTGGATGAAAAATTTTAACGGCGTAGCTATTTGCGCTGCAGGTGTAAATAACGCAGCGCATCTCGTAATAGTACACATGTGATGTGCTGATGTGTTTGGCTCGGGGCCCGAGGGGCCGCAATTAGAAGGCTTACAGGCAAACAAGAAATTCAAGGCAACCAATACTACATGTAGAAGGAATGACTATGACATATCAGGCACACAGGCGATGTATTTGGGTCATTTGAGTGACGTAATTTTTTATAACCACAAGTAACAAACAACAACCTGAACTCTGAATTCGCTGATTGTTGAATTATTAGAACTAAGCTCAAGCCGCAAGCCTATAATATGCTCATTTACTAAACAGAGTAGCGCGCCAGCTAGCGTGCCAGTCGTCAACAACACAATAGTAACGCTAGAGCTAAGTTAAACTGATCCTCTTTTTACTCTGCTCTACTATTTGTTGTGCCCACTAGCTAGGACTTTTTCTAGCTTTGTTGCACTTTCCGAATCCCGGAAGTTGCTGCGGAAAGGTGTACCAATTATGATGGCAGAGAAGAAGAACAAAAAGGTTCCTGATCCTAGCGGCAAAGTTTGTGGCAACTGCATGGTGCCGGAAGGACATCCAAATTCTCCTAAACTATCGGCCTGCGCTCGGTGTGGCCTCGTGGTGTATTGCAGCAGGGACTGCCAGCGGGCACACTGGAGGGCTAACCACAAGCAGCACTGCATCGCGAAGGCTGACCGAGTGCCCGAACAACAGCAATCTTTGAGCGCTAATCAGGGCTCTACGACTCGTTCAGGAAACGTTGGAGAAAAGTGCGCCATTTGCCTGGATCAGCTGACGGATGCGTCGGCTTTTACATTGCCATGTACCCATGTGTTCCATGGCACGTGCGTAGCAGAGCTGCGGAAGTTGGGAGTGACGCAAGTGTGCCCTCTTTGCCGCGTTCCACTGCCTCCAGGAGCCGAGAAAGTCTACGAGGATGCCACCTTCCGCTATATGATTGTGCATCAGTTAGTAGCGCGAGGTTATGTGTCTTGGTCTCGCCTCCCGGCCGCAGCGCAGATTGAGATCAATGCGGCTATTACCGGATGGCGGACCGCAGCTAATGATGGTTATCCGCAAGCAGCGTTTATGCTAGGCCTCATGTACCAGGGCGGTCGTGGTGTGGTACAGAGTTACGTGAAAGCCGCACGTTGGTACAAGAAAGCAGCTGACCAAGGGCACCCGAAGGTACAGTTTAATTTGGCAGTCACATCTCAGCACGGGCGCGGCGTGGCGCAGAGTAACGTGGAAGCTGCCCGATGGTACACGAAGGCAGCCGAGCAAGGAGATCTGGAGGCACAAGGCAATTTAGGCGCTGTGTACAAGCACGGTATCGGAGTAACGCAGAACTACGAGGAGGCAGAAAAATGGTTCAAGAAGGCAGCAGATCAAGGTGACGCTCAAGCGCAGTACAACTTGGGCGCTCTGTTTGAAGGTGGTTATGGCGGAGCACGGAGTGAAATGGAAGCTGCCCGCTGGTATAAGAAGGCAGCTGACCAAGGGGATGCTGAGTGTCAGTTTAAGATAGCGTTTTTCCATGAATCCGGCCGCGGCGTGGCGCAAAGCGGCAAAGAAGTGGCGAAATGGTATAGAAAAGCAGCTGATCAAGGTTTTATTGCAGCGCAATACAACTTGGGATGCATGTATGAGCACGGTTTCGCAGTAGCACAAAGCAATGAGGATGCAGCCCGGTGGTTTAGAAAGGCAGCTGATCAAGGGGATAAGGGAGCTCAGTTAAAAATGGGCGCCGCTTTTCAGCACGGCCGTGGTGTTGCACAGAGCGAGGTCGAGGCAGCACGTTGGTTCAAGAAGGCAGCTGAACAAGGGGATGCAGAAGTGCAGCGTAATCAGGACATCTCTTTTGTTGCACCGAAGCCGAATATATTTTAACTCGGCTGCTTTGTGTGGAATCGGATGTGCGGATCTCTGTGCTAGGAGGGCACGGCTCCGGAGTGAATACAGTTGCGATGGTGGGCGCTGGTGCTAGGGAAAATTTGTTCCGCGTAGTGGTCGGATGTGAGCAATCGTCTATTGCACTTCGGATCGCTGCATGCTTCTACGAAGGCGTTCTAATTTGGCTACACGGTGGCCACGGCGCATTCTAGTGAAGCTGGTTGCTGGTACCCAAGAGCAAGGGACCTGCCGAGGACCTTCTACCTTGCACGTGGATTACACAGAAAATTTACCATCAAATTTTAGCGCAATTGCCAAGTCGCCTCTGAGCGTTTAACGACTCAAAAATATGCTTTTGGCCGACTCTTCCTTGCGAGCTTACAGCTAATAGCTCCAAGCAGCAAGAGCAGTAGCAGTCACCTTTGATCTGCGATTAAAAAAAAGAAAAAAGAAACACAAAGCATTATAGCGACGGTTTTGTTTCGTACACAGGCACACAGGCCCTGAAGCCCGAAGGGCTGGAATTAGAAGGCTATCGTTATCGTCTATCATCTAAGAATTCATCGTTTAAAATTCAACAGGTGTATGCCATATGTGCCCCTAGTGAGATAAACCTGCGCTTCTCGTTTCGGCACAGCTAGGCCCCGAGGCCCGAGGGGCCGGAATTAGAAGGCCAACAGGCAGACAAGGAATTCAATGGGACTTATTCTAGAAGGCAACAAGCCTTATCAGGCAAACAGGCCAGAGTGGCCATGGAAGTGCGAAGTGGTGGTTTTGGTGATTTGGTGGTGCGGAGGTTGAGAGCTAGGCGAAACAGTCGCTATGGGGGCCGATGTGTTGGGCTCACTTACGGCTGGGGTTGGCAGTTTTCTTCTCCTCATGACGAGCGTGGTGATGGTGACACTCCTGCTAGTCTTGTT
>Ga0222630_1001327_pt1 | contig 10942 bp, 12 predicted proteins | sample AntAcemetagenom3_FD_179842 | JGI IMG/M metagenome (GOLD analysis project Ga0222630, IMG submission 179842) | Saline water microbial communities from Ace Lake, Antarctica - #3 | ecosystem: Environmental > Aquatic > Non-marine Saline and Alkaline > Saline | place: Antarctica: Ace Lake | collected...
CGTTCGAATGGGGGCTATTCGGGGGCTCTTCGGGGGCGTTTGGGGGGCGTGCGCGCCACGGCCCCTCCCTGAATCGAGGTCTTCTCGGTGGGAAGCACCCAACCAAACGCGGTACGTGCGACGGGCGCCACCGGAACATCGCGCCGCCGGCGCGATCTCACGCGCGCGGGCTTGTTTTTGCATCCTCGCCGAAATTGGCCCCGAACTCGCGCGCCAAAAACCAACTCGCGGAAGCGGAAAACGACGGGCACGCACCAAACAGTACGACACATCCCCCTCCACCTGCTCCGACGCCTCGAAGGTTGCGTTCGAAGACGGGTCTTTTCGGCGAACCATGTTGCGGTCGCGCGCGCGTGCGCGATAATGAGCGCCCCAGGCGGCCACGTTGCTTCGAAGTTTTTGCGCCTGTTGAACATTTGCCAGATACTGCTGATAATGGACACGGAAGATCCCCTGGGCACCCCGTAAAAAAAGCATATACCTTCTGAAGGTAGTAAGCATATCGCGACGTCGAATGGAAACTTGGACGTTCATGCCTTGATGACGTGCTTCCGCGCCGCGCGTTCTCAACTTTCGGAAAATTGTGAGAAGTTTCCGTTCGGGACGTCGCTGAAGCCGGCGGCTTTCGGGGAAGTGAATCTGTCGCTTGTTGGAGTCGACCCCGGGGCACGTACACACTACGACACTCGCGTTCGAAGGACGCACCGTTTGCGTGAGTACGCGTGTGTGGTTGTGAGTGTGTCCCGTTTCAAACACGCGTGTTTGCGCCATGACCGCGAGCAAGATGACCGTGGCGCAGCTCCGCGCGGCGCTTGTTGAGAAAGGCTTGGATGGGACGGGTCTGAAACCGGCGCTGGTGGCGCGGCTGGAGAGCGCGACCTCTGGGTCTGGGGGTGCAGACGCGAAAGGTACGTCTGGAGAGACCGTGTGAAGGCTCATCAACCCGGACGGGCAAACGCCACACGGCTTCGATTGCGTTCACGTCAAGTCACGCTCCCGAGGAAACGTGGGAGGCCGCCGACGTGCGTTCGTGCGTCTGTGCGGTAATTTACGTCACCGCGCAAACACCACCCGGCACACACCACCAACCCTTTTCCTGCCACGTCGTGGTCACACCACACTGACCTTGTCGTTCCCGTTCCGCAACCGCAGAGACTTCCGATGACCCCCAAGCACCTGGGGCGGAAAAAGGGGACGACCCGGATGGGGCGAATGATGAAGACGGCGCGAACGAAGATGCCGATGATGAGAAGAAGAAGGCTGATGATGATGTTGCGAAGAAGCGCGCGCCGAAACCGTCGGCGCGCGGTAAGCGCGCGCGCGAGACCGGCGACGACGCGGCTGGCGCTGACGAGTCGAAAAAGAACACCAAGAAGACCAAGAAAGACGGAACACAAACGCACGGTAAAGACAAGGGCAAAGAAAAACCGTGTTTCGAGTTGGACGTTAGGGGAAACGAGGGCCGCGTTATCGGGAAAGGCGGGGAGACGATTCGGAATCTGGAACATACGCACGGGGTGAAGATCGAGATGCGACGCGACCGCGGGGTGGCGATTGTGTCGGGCGACCCGGCGGTTTTCGAAACCGTGAAAGGTAAGGGCCTTTCCCACCCAACACGTTCCGCCTCTGCGATTGCCCATACCAGACTGACACTTTCGGCTTTTATCGTATCAGCCGCGATTTGCGATTTGATCGAAAACGGAGATACCTCGCGACCGGTTGGGGGCGGCGGTGGGCGCCCTGTGAGTCAACAACACGGCCAACAACACCAACACCAACACCAACACCAACACCAACACCACCAACAACAACAACAACAACAACAACAACAACAACCCACATCGCAATCCTTGCTAAGACACCCCGACCCGGACGAGGTATTACCGTTTGACCTGCAAGGCGACGACGTCGAGACGTACGTGGAGATCCAGGTTGCTTGTCCTGGCAAGGAAGGGCGGGTTATTGGGAAACAAGGCGCGACGATTAAAGAAATCGAACGGCAGAGGTCCGTACCTTGTACCGGTATTTCCCAAATCCGCCATTCCTGCCGACTGTTTGCGCATACGGGGAAACTCGCACCGTGCCTTGTTTCCTTAAAAATCGCCACACACGAGACTGACCCTTTTCTTTTCCAACTTCAGCGGCGCGTCCATGAAAGTCACGAAGGGAAGCGGCTTTTGCGACATCAAGGGGAAAAAAGGCAGCGTGATCAACGCCCGACGTGCGGTGCTCGACACCCTGGCACTGCAGGTGGACCGGTTCGTGGGGAACACAGCCGCGGTGCAAGGGGACTGGCAGTGCGGCGCGTGCGGCGCCAACGTGTTCGCGTCAAAGCCCAACTGCTTCGCGTGCGGCGCGGGGAAGCCGGCGCAGGGCGGGGCGGCGATGGGCGGCGGCGGGTACGGGTCAGGAATGGGCGGCGGCGGGTACGGGGCGCCGATGGCGGCGATGGGAGGGATGGAGCACGCGTATGGTAAGTATTTCCCCAATCACCACATTCCGCGGACTGATTGCCCATACAAGACTAACATTTATTTATTTACAATCAGGGTACGGCGCGCCCGTGGCGCAGCAGTACGGTGGGCACTACCAGCCCATGGCAGGTGCGGTGCCTGGTGTGATGGGGGGTGGCCAAAGTTCGCAATCGCAAACCGTCAGCGTCGAGTTTCCGTGCCGCGGCTCGGAGGGCCGGGTCATCGGGAAGGGCGGCGAGATGATCAAACACATCCAAACCCAAACCGGCACCAAGCTCGACATGAAACGCGACGTGGGGACGGTGGTGGTGACCGGGACCGCACAAGGCGTTCAGATGGCGCAAGGCCTACTAAACGAAGTCATCGAAAACGGAGACACCAGGGACAAGGGGGGGATGGTGGCGGCGGCGTACGGGGGCGGTGGCGCGCCCGGCGCAATGGCGCAGCACGTGCAACAACCGCACCCTTCCGCGATGGGTGGGCAGCCCGTGTTGATGGCCGTGCCAGTCAACCAAGCACACGCCGGCGTTTACGCGCCGCAGGGATACTACGCGACACCGCAGGGGTACTACGCCCCTGTTGCTGCGTACGGGCAGCACGCGCCCCAACAAGCGTACGCGCCGCAGGCAGCGACCCAACAAGCCTTAACGTACGACCCCAACGCCGCAGTGTACGCCGCGGCGGCGCAGCAGGCCACGGCGAGCGCGGAGTGGGGCGTCGCGCCGCAAGCCGGCAGCATCGCGCCGCAAGCTGCCACGCCCGCGCCGCAGCAACAAGGCGAGTGGCAAACGCACTACTCCGAAGGACGGGCGTATTACTACAACGTCGCGACGGGCGAAACGCGGTGGGCGTAGGTGTTCTTGCTTTGGGTTGTAACACATGCAGCGTTTTGTGCTTTTCTTTACGTGATAACGCGTTTTGTGTTTTTGTGACGACACCGCCACGAATCGACTTTATGATTTATCTACATTGTAGGTATCTAAGAGCGGAGCGGACACCCCCGCGTTGTTAACTTCGTCACACCGCGCCGGAATCTCTGAGAATCTGAGCAATCGCCGCGTGGCCCTGATGAGCGGCGATGAACAGCGGCGTCACGCTCGCGCCGTCTTCAGTTGCCTTGTTGACGTCCGCGCCCAACTCGATCAGCGCCCGCACTGCCGCCTCGTTGCCCATTCCAGCGGCCATGAAAAGCGGCGTCGCGCCGTCATCCGTTGCCTTTTTGACGTCCGCGCCCTTTTCGATCAGCACTTGCACCATCACATCGTGGTCCTTTTCAACGGCGACGTACAGCGGCGTCGTGCCGTCATTCTCCGCCTTGTTGACGTCCGCGCCCTTTTCGATCAGCGCCCGCACAACCGCCTCGTGGCCGTTTTCAGCGGCGACGTACAGCGGCGTCGTGCCGTCAACCGCCGCCGTATTGACGTCCGCGCCCTTTTCGATCAGCGCCCGCACAACCGCCTCGTGGCCCTTTTCAGCGGCGATGTATAGCGGCATCACGTCGTTATCATCCACCTTGTTGACGTCTGCGCCCGCCTCGAGCAGCGCTCTCACAACCGCCTCGTGGTCCATTTTCGCGCCCATGTGCAGCGGCGTCTCGTTGTTAGCATCCACCTTGTTGACGTCCGCGCCCGCCTCGTGCAGCGCCCGCACAACCGCCTCGTGGCCGTTTTGAGCGGCGACGTACAGCGGTGTCACGCCGTCTTCAGTCGCCTTGTTGATGTCCGCACCGGCCTGGATCAGCGCCCGCACTATCGTATCGTGGTCCATTTGAGCAGCGATGTACAGCGGCGTGAAGCCGCTATCCTACGTATTGTTGACGTCCGCGCCTGCATTGATCAGCGCCCGCACAACCACCTCGTGACCGTTTTGAGCGGCGATGTACAGCGGCGTCGTGCCGTTATCCCTCGCCATGTTGACGTCCGCGCCCGCCTGGATCAGTACCCGCACTATCGTCTCGGAGCCCATAAACGCGGCGGCGAACAGCGGCGTCGTGCCGTCGCTGTCATTCGTCATGATGTTGACGTCCGCGCCCGCATTGATCAGCGCCCGCACCACTGTCCCGTGGCCATTTTGAGCCGCCATTAACAGCGGCGTGCAACCGTTATCCAACGCTTCGTCCACCGGGCAACCGTTTTCGAGCAACCACGTCAGCACCTTGAGCTGCCCGCCGAACGCCGCGGCGATGGTCAATTCGTTGTCAAACGTGACATGACCACGCCGATGTAAGTTCTTCAGCGTACCTAAGCACCCGCGCTCCACAGCACCTCCAGGCGAAAGCTCCTTGACCGAACCCTTCATTCCCTTCTCCCCGATCGCGTCGGGCATCACTTTAGCGAAGTCTCGGAATCCCGCGAGTTCTTCGGGTGAATAGGACGGGGCTCGCACGAAGGTGGAGCTGCTCGAGGCGGCTACGTGCGCGTGGGCATGACTCGTCGCTGTCGCGTCACGACCGCGCGCGGGAGCGTCGGGTTTGGGGACCATCCAGACGGTGGCACGCGCGCCAAGTTGTGGCGGCCCGTCTCTCGGACGTTACGAAAGGCAAACGAAACGACAGAAAAGAAGGGGAGGCAAAAAATGACGAGACAGATGACAGAGGAAATCTGTGGGGATTACTCGCAATCCCGGCTACCGAACCACACCTAACACCCACCCTAATAACCCCAAAATACTCAAATCAACACGTCGTAGTGGTTCTCGCCGTTGTACAGCAACCGGACGGGTTGTTTAACGGTTCCTTTCTTTGTTTTGGCGTGTTCACTGCCGTACGTCTGAATGGGAATGAACCCCGATTTGTTAACCGCGGATTTCACCTTCGCGGCCGGTATGTACACGATGATCGGCCTTTTCAAAATATCCGCCAGCACCAGTAACTCGGGCTCGCCTCCCCAGAAGCCGGGTGACAGTAACCGCTTGCAGTACGTCTGCGTGATTGGTAACGAAAAGTGTCAGTCTTTTGTGATGTTCGTAACTTGAGGTATGCCGGTTTGTAACAGTCGCGGCGAGTGCGCCAGTAAACGTTACAAGTAGTGCACTTCCTTTTAATGACGACTGTGCACTAAACCAGAATACGTACCTCCATGGGCATTTCAAACGAAATTGCGATCGCCGCGTTTTCAAAGCTTTTCCGTTTCTCGGGTGACCGGCACATGGATTCCGCCACCGCCAGCCGGAGCTGATCGGCGTCTGTTTCTTCCTCCCCGGCGCTCAGGTTCAACTTCCGCAAATGCGCCAACCCGATGGCCAAACTGCGGAACATACACCGGCCGTCGCCCCGAACCTTCACCACCTTGAAGAACTCGTTCTTTTGCTTGCTGGCTTTCTTGGTTTTCGTCGAGGACGGTCTGTGATGGGTGAGTGAATTGATGATGGGTCCGAGGGTTGGTTAGGGTTCTGCGGTTTTAGAGACCGAGATGGTTGGGTATCGGCTGACGTCCACTTGTGTGTTCTTTGCTGTAGTAGCTCGTGAAGAAACGCGCTTCTGACGTGTGTCGCGTTGTACGAAATAGAGTTGTTGTGCGTTTGCGTGTGCACTTACTTTACCGCGACCTCGAACAAGGCGGGCGGTGGTGTTTCGCTAAAATCAGGCACCACCGATTCCGCGATCCTTGCGAACCCGGCCCGCGATGCACGACGACCCGTCCCAAGGCGCGCACCCCCGGTCGTTTCCCCCGAAAACGGCCATCGCGGAAGCGCGGTGCGCCAAGAACGTTTCGCTTCGGCGCTCATCGTCGCGAAGTGGCGCGCAGGGACGAGTGACGCTGGGGCGTGTCTTGGAGGTAGCAAAAAAACAGCAGCAGAAAGCGCCCAAACGATATTCACGAAACGTCACGTCAAAACAACGATTCGTCTTTCGGGTGTCCGAGGGCATACGCGCGCGGACAGGCGCAACGACCGAGTGAGTGATGAGATGGGATCAGAACCGGTGCTGCCACGGGAAGCAGAAACACCAGTGCACGGAGTGCGACCCCTGCCCGCATGGGAAGGTGAAACATTGCTGTAACGAGTTCACGCCGTGCCCGCACGGGAAGGTGAAAAGCACCTGCCCGGCGTGCAACCCCTGCCCTCACGGCAAGCGGAAACGCAACTGCGCGGTGTGCAGTCCCTGCCCCCACGGCAAGCTGAAACACAGCTGCAAGGTGTGCAACTCTTGCCCTCACGGCAAGCGGAAAAACACCTGCTCGCAGTGCAACCCCTGCCCTCATGGCAAGCTGAAACAGCACTGCGCGGAGTGCAACTCCTGCTCTCACGGCAAGTTGAAACAGAACTGCGCGGAGTGCAAAGCGGAACGCGCGGCTCCGCCGAGTTCAAAGCGAGTCAAACGCGAGCCAGAGAGCGAGTAGACGACGGAAGTTACAAGACCACATCGACGATGATGGAAGACTATAACGTACATCAACACTACATAGTACACACGAAGAAAAGACTCCACTACAATTCACTCCTTGTGAATATCTTTTCATGCAACTCTATATAAACTACCCTCCAATCCGAAACGCGTGCCTCGCGCCGTCGATGGACGAGAACCGCTCTTCTCTAACCAGCCAGGCGCGGTCTATTTGCACCACAGTGCCCCTTAACCTCGTGGTCCACCTCAAACACGCGGCTTTGCAATCCGCCAAGGCGCGGCCGCTGGAGGAATCCGTGAGCTAAGATAAAAAAGAGAGTGTCAGTCTCGTATGGGCAATCAGGGAGGCGGTATGTGGTGAATGGGAAATACTTACCTGCGTTTCGGTTTCCGGAAACGCGCGGAGTAGGGTGCAGTGCGCGATTTTCGTTTGTTGCGATGGCGCACCAGGGAACGCTTTCTTTAAACTTTCCCGGATGTCCCGCAACTCCCCGCCGCAATCGCGAAACAGCAACACCAGCGCCCCACTCGTGGTCATGGTTATCCGGTCCACGGTCAAGGTCACCGCCGGGTTTATTCCGCACTCGGCGCCGGAGATACACGCCTCGACCGTTTCCATTTCCCGTCGTGCGTCGCACCGGAACTTATCGCCAAGCGCTTTCAGCGAATGGTTATTTACGGAAATAGCAACCTTTCGTGAATCCCCGGTACTACCGTTACTTCCCGATACATCCTCCTTAGACTCTGCTGTAAACGGGTCCGCCATCGGGTCGGACGGTAGGGACAGGAAAAACACACTGACGTGGTACGCGGTCCGCGCGACGTTGAAGCACGGGATTTTCTGAGTGTACAAAAGAAAAGTGGTCAACGTCTTTCGGGCCGCGCGTGTTACGTAGCTACGGGCGGACAATCGGCAAACGGCCGGTGCCTGGATTTGGGAAACACAAACGTACCTGATCGCCGAAAATCTTGAAAACCTCTCGCGCGCACGCCGCACTCGCTGCTGCTACCGCGGGCGCGTCCAGCAAAGACAAAACGACCAACCTCGCGCACTCTTTCGGTAACCCGCACTGATTATAAGGCAACGGCCACACCCCCACCCCGGGGTGGGTTTCGAAGTGGAAGTAGTGCTTTGTTTTTGTGACTTCCGTTAAGTCGAAGCCTTTTCGTTCGAGCTCGAACGTTCGCTGCATGGCGTCGTAGGCGCGTAGCATCGCTTTGTCGTTCTCCGTGTCGCCGGAAGCCGCCGTTTCCGTCGTGTCCACGCCCCCGCCACGACCACCGGCGCGCACGGCGATCACGGGAGTCGTCGCGGTCACAGGTTGTGACGTTTGCGGTGTTTGCGTCTGGACTTCTTGTTCCGTAGTACCCGTAGATACTTTCTCACTAGGCGCTTTCCTTCCAACCGTCTCGGAGCGGTCCGCTCCGTTCGCGCGCAGCCGCGGCGTCGGCACGGGGGACGCCGCCCACGTCGCGCCGAAGGGCGGCGGCGACACCCGAGAAGGGGTTTTTGTTTTCTCACCAACCGTGGCCTGGGGAGAGCGCCAATCGGACGGCACGCGCGATTCCCAATCCTCGGGAGTGGTTTGTTCGTCGGCGGGGGGCGTTTTACTTTTCACCGCGGGCGGCGTCGCGACTTTCGGTACGGTTGGTTTCAGTAGTAACGGCGTTACGGTCGGACTCGTCGGTACCGCAGGACGGATCATTGGTGCTTTTTCTGTCGGTACATTTATTGGCGACTTTACCGGTGTCACCACCGGTAACGGGGGGGGAGTTTTTTGGTCACGCGATCCGGGCGAATCCACGCGCGCCGTCGTGTCCTTTTGTTTCTCAGGCTCCGTTGTGTCCGTACGTTTTTCGCGGTCGTACCGAACGACGTTCGCGTCCACCACGCCATCGGCAGGTGCTTTTTCAAGGAAAGGTCTTGAGTTTTTTTGCTTTTTGGCTTTTTCGCCCCCGTCCAGAACGTCGTCTTGACCGTCCTCCTCCTCCTCCTCAAAACCGGCGAGCCACGCCTGTCTCGCGCCGTACGCAAGCGCGCAACAAGTGCTGTGTGATTCAGACGGGAGCGGGAAAGCAAAAGGTCAGCATGGGTGGACATGCAGTGTGTGCGTTCGAAACGAGATGGCGTGCCGAGAAAAAGTGCCATCGGGGAGCCGTTGAATCGATTTGCAAACACATCGGTGCGTGTGCCTTGACCACACGGCACGTACCCTACGCCCACGAACACCAGCGCCCTGCGTCGTGCGCGCCTGGAGAACATCGCGCGTCTCGTCGAGCCGGCGACGCTGGCGTGACGCGGACGTGAAGTGAAGGCCGGAGACGGAAGGACCACAACTCGACTCTTGGTGACTTCTTTACTGACAGACTGACGATGATTTCGGTACCGAAAAGCTGCCCGCGGCCTGCCGACTTCCATCGTTCGCACTGTCTGTCACGCCCGCGCCGCGCAATGCGTCGCGACTCGACGGTGTCGCGACGCACGACACGCATTTTGGGTTTATGCGCGGCGGTTTCTTTTTGTTTAGTTTGTGTGGTACGGCTCGCCGCCCCGACCGGCGACGTGTTTGGATTCGGGACATACGCATTCTTCGCGCGACTCGCGCTTTTCGGTTCCGTCAGTGGCTTGTGTTTCACGTGGGCGCACGCGCGCGGGCTAGGCCGGCCGTTCCACTGGGTCGTGAACCTGTTGATACGTAAGGTACGAGGTGGAAACAGCCAAAAAGGGCTTCCAAAGACGAACGGACCGCCCGGCACGACGTGGAATGGCTCGCGATGGGTTTCGGAATTATCTTCGGGACCGACGTTTGGAGCGTCGTCGCAGTTTAGCAATGGACACCCGAGTTCCACTACTCCCCAGGAACACTCGGCTCCACAAACAACACCTGGGTACGGAATGTACCAGACCCACGAAACGAACGACGAGCGTCGGCGGAGGGTGGAGCGCGCGGTTTCAGAGGCCGAGCGCTGGGCACGGGTCGAGGCTGAGGATGAGGCGAGGGAAGATGATGAGGGAAGGCGACGAAGTGATGAAACGTACGGCGACGCGCAGAGACGGAAACACGACGAAAAACACGACCAGAAAGCAAAGCGACAGGAGGACAAGAAAGATGCCAAGGCTCGGAAATGGCAGGTACATGACACGCGGTGGGATGAGCTGGAGACACGGACACGCGCAACCAGCTCAGGGGAAACAATCACAGAGCAATTAGTCTTGGGTTACGACGACGTGCCGTGGCCGCCGAAGATGAACAAGTTGTTGGAAAAAACATCGCGCGGCGCGGAACCCGGGTCGCGGGAAATGAAAGCCGCGTACCACCAATTAGTCAGGCGGTGGCATCCGGATAAGTTTGTGGGTAATTTCGGTAACAGGCTTCTTGCGACGGACCGGGAAAAAATCCTGGCCCGGGTAAACGCGGTCGCGAACGCGCTGAACGCGGCGTGGCGCGACGCGAAGTGACGGTTCGGTGCCGACTTTGGCGACTTTTTAGGCTCTTGTTTTTACACTACTTTCTTAACCGGTACGATTCTATGACTATATCCCCCACCCCCCCTCCCGGCTCGCTGCCATCAGGCCCGGTGATTTCCAGAACTTTTCGCGTAAAGTTTTCGTGCATCGCGACCCGGAACGACCCGAGTCCGTCGTCCGGCCGGCGCTCCGTGGCTATTACTATTTCCGTGCCGGGTTGGCTCAATTTTTCCAAAACGGCAACAAGCGGCTCACTGCTTCCGAACAAAGTGCCGAAAACACAATCCGCGGCGAAAATAACGTCCACTTTGTGGTGTAGTCTTTGCTTTAGCTGTGTCACGCTTCTTTCATCTTCCCATTCAAGGGCACAGAAGAACAGTTGAGGTCCAGAACCTTCCGGCCGAACCTGTACATCGAGATTCTCGTCGTCGTTTTGATTTTCGATTTTCGTATCACGCCTTCTCACCATTTTCGTATCCTCCGTCTCCTTATCAATCACAAACCTCCACGCCTCGATGTTATCTTCGCACAGTGTGCGCAGTGATTCCCGGTCCGTCAGCGCGCAAATCGCGCTCCCGCACCGTTTCGCGACCAAACCGAGAAGCCCCACCCCGCACCCGAGTTCCACGACGTTCGCGCCAATTAACAAATTCC
>Ga0222630_1001339_pt1 | contig 10886 bp, 11 predicted proteins | sample AntAcemetagenom3_FD_179842 | JGI IMG/M metagenome (GOLD analysis project Ga0222630, IMG submission 179842) | Saline water microbial communities from Ace Lake, Antarctica - #3 | ecosystem: Environmental > Aquatic > Non-marine Saline and Alkaline > Saline | place: Antarctica: Ace Lake | collected...
AACCTTCCCCCTCGACTCTTTTTTATCCTGTAGTCGTCAACGCTCGCAAAGAAACATTCCAATCAGCATTTCCTTGCGTAGTGCTTCTTAGGGTTTTTCCATAATGGGAATCTGCCTGAATTTCAGGATTAAAAATGGCTTCTATTGATTTTTCGAAAACTTCTGACATTGCAAACGCCAGCTGCAAAGAAGGATCGTGCTTGCCTCGCTCAATTGCGTTCACTGCCTGCCTCGAAACCCCAAGATTCTTAGCAAGCTCTTCTTGCGACCACCCCATCGCGGCGCGGAGAACTTTCACTTCATTGTTCATTGTTCATCGCGGCTATCCAACAAAAAAGGTTTAGAATAATTCCATGCCCCTAAAGACCGCTGGCAGAATATAAGCAGAACTCAATTCAGGTATTGGCAGTTTCATGGCAAGCATCCCATATCCAAAAGTGACAAAGCACATGATGCTGGTAACCCATAAAAGCGATTCACCCGTTAGTCGCTGCATAAATTCATCAAGAGCGAGGTATTTTTTCCGATAGATTACAAACGACCAAAATAAAGGCAGCATTGGTAAAAGTGTTACGAGAACTATCATTAAGGTCGATAATTCTAAAAGCCCTATCGAAAAAGTTTGAACCGCAAGCGTTACTAAAAATAGCACCATAGAAAACATAAAATGTTTTGTGAACTGTGTTTGTGCCTTTGTTTCTCTGTTCATATTAATCATCCAAATGTGCATTGATGCTGGCAATTGAGAAGGCTTTGCGTTCTCCGAACAATACCGCCCTACAATGCTGCCCTGGCAAAATTGAAGAAGTCCTCGCAGCGACTAAATGTAAGGCCTGTCTTACATCACCATGTGTCGAGCATACCTTACATTCTTCGTCTTGTTTTTCTTTCACACGTCTGTGCTACTATGAGAAAAAGAAGTCAAAAAAAAGAAGAATTAGATGAGATTAAGCGCAACCGACGCTGCCTTTTTATATGCAGAAACTGCTAGCGGACCTATGCATATTTCTTCAATTTTTGTAATTGAGGGAGAACCGTCTTTCGAAAATGTTTACAAGCATTTTAAGGACCGCATACACCTTTTGCCCGCTTATCAACGCAAGGTGGTAATGGTGCCCTACAGTATGGGCCACCCAAAATGGGCGGATGACCTCGATTTTGATCTCAGCAGGCACCTTTTTCACCACCAGCTTCCAGACGGTTCCAGTCATCAGGATGGCTTGGATTTCGCGGTAACAATCAACGAAGCCATGTTGGACCGCTCAAAACCCCTGTGGGAGAACCACTTTATAAGCGGGCTGGATGGCAAAACTCTGATGCTCAATATCACCCATCATGCACTTATCGATGGCGCGTCTGGGGTGGAGCTGATGCAAATTATTTATGACTTTTCACCTAATCCAATACCACCAGAGCCTCCAGCTGAACCTGCACCGCCAGCTATTCGCCAAGGTCCTGTAGAGCTGTATCAAGAAGCTTTGTTTGAAAATATGCGCTCACTGACCAAGATCAATCCCGCTGACTGGTTTCCAAACAACCGAGAACAACGCGACCTGATCCGAAGAGCGACAACAGTCTTTAGCAATTTCATTACTAAACCCGCGATCACAGCGCCGTTTAATTCGTCTTTGGTCGGTCCAAAACGAAAAGTAAACTATCTAAATCGCTCCTTTGGCGAAATTAGAGAAGTTCGCCGAGCGTTCGGCGGCACTATCAACGATGTCGTGTTGACCGTCGTTAGCGAAGGGATGGCGAGATACCTTAAAAGCCGCAAACAATCTGTCGACAACAAGCACATGCGCATTATGTGCCCGGTGAATGTTCGTACCGAGGATTTGAAAGGTGCTTTGGGAAATCAGGTGTCCGCGATTTTTCCTCTGTTACCCGCATGGCCAATGGCTGTGCGTAGCCGATTAGCTGCTGTGTGTACGGAGATGGGAGGCATTAAAGAAAACCAAGATGCGCAGGCAATGACCCTCACCACGGAGGCTGCAAATGGTGTTTGGCCTATAGCCATGGCGCCGACTCAGTTGGTCGGCACCGACTTAGACCCAACAGTTTGGGCTGCTCAATTTCCACTACCGATAATGCCCGACCTCGGCTGGAGACCACCCAACCCAGGTATTAACTTTATTTGCACCAATGTACCCGGAGTGCAAGTTCCTCTTTATTTAGCTGGACACAAAGTTCTTGAAACCATTGGCTTACTTATACTCAGCGGGAACGTTGGGTTCAGCACCACTGTTTTAAGTTATAACAAAGAGCTCTTTATTAACTATATTTGCGAACCTCGACTAATGCCCGATATAGAAGTACTTACACAAGCCACCAATGATGCATTTGATGAACTGTTGGCCGAGGCACGAGATCATGCAGAACAACTTAGCGGAAACTAAAGAAACTGATGACGAAAAAAACAGCAAGTGATCCACTTAGTGACTACCCGCAAACCGCCGAGCTCAAAAGCGGCACAGCTATAACGCTTAAAGCTATGCATGCGGATGATCGTTGCGCCATCATGGCATTTGCGAAACAGCTCCCTGAAGAAGATTTACTCTTTTTGACTATTGATTTAACTCAAAAAGAATCAATCGATGGGTGGCTTACCAACATAAAAACTGGAAGCTCAATTTCTCTCGTAGCCTATGCCGGTGATGAACTCGTTGGCTATGCTACCGTTCATAAAGAAACCGCTCCCTGGACCCGCAAAGTAGGCGAAATACGCGTAAACATAGCCCCACAAATGCGTAGCCAAGGCCTAGGCCGGCTGTTGATTTCACATATCTTCGATATTGCACGTAATAATGAACTAACTAAGATTCTAGCGCGTATGACTTCAGAACAGAAAGGTGCCCAAACTGCTTTCGGGAAACTGGGTTTTGTAGCGGAAGCACTGCTAGCTGACTTTATTGTCGACCGCAAAGGGATTTCTCATGACTTAGTCATGATGACATTCGATGTTGATGGTTTAAGCGATCAAGCAGGCGGCAAAGTTAAAATTTAAAGGGAGATACCTATTGAACATTGCGTATAAAGAAGTCGATGGCCCAAGTGCGCCACCTTCTGGCCTGATCGCACTAAGCGAGTTAATTCGTGCGGGAATTGAAGCGAGTACGCTACCCCTTACTTTGCCTTTATTAATTGCCCAAGCGCCTAAGGCCGATGGTCATAAAGTTCTCGTTATTCCTGGCTTCATGGCAGGGGATAGATCTACATCCGTGCTAAGGCGCTTCATCAGCACCTTAGGTTACGAGGCTATGCCTTGGGATCTTGGCCGCAACAACGGCGGTCAATCTCAGCACGAAGATTTGATCCGTAACTTTGAAACCCTAGCCGCTCAAAACACCCAACCTATAACCATTATTGGCCAGAGCTTAGGCGGAGTTTATGCTAGAGAGCTTGCACGCTTGAACCCTGAATCAGTGAGAATGGTCATTACTCTAGGCAGCCCATTTGGCTCTCTTACTAACAATACATCACACCCATTTCTTACCAGACTTTTTAAGATGACGGCTGGGATGACGCCAGAGAATGCGCAAAAACAGCGACTGACTGCAGACCCTAAAATAGCCCCTCCTGTTCCTTGTACTGCCGTTTACAGCAAGACCGATGGTGTCGTGCCTTGGCAGTCTTGCATTGAGCACGTTGAACAAACAAATGAAAACGTAGAAGTTTTTGGCAGTCACCTCGGCATGGGTTTTCACCCTCATGTCTTGCATGTAATAGCTGATCGACTTGGCCAAACTAAAAAAGGATGGCAGCCTTTCGATCGCGAAACACTCTCGCGTCGATGCATTTTTCCTGCCCCATCGGCTCGAGCTGCCATTTAAAAACTAAGATCACGGCATTGGAGTCAGTTCTTGACATTCAGCGTCAAAGTCTTGGGCATACTGCCACATCGAACACCGGTTGAATTCTTACTGATTGTCCGCCCCATCAACTTCCTCGCGACGCGCACCTGCCAGAATAGCGGGGAGAGAATAATTACCCTCGTGACAGGCGTACTCATATAGCTGTTCATCTAGCGTTGTCATAGGCATTTCAGCTGTCCATGCTTGAGTATAAAGTTCTGGATCCTCGATAGTGAAGGAGTAATGCATCACGTCCTGCGCAACCCTTGTAAAGCGCTCAGTTAGCGTTACATTCTCAGAAATTAGATATTCCTTTATCTGCCAGGGGCTAAAGTTTTTGGTAATTACAACCAAGGTGTTTTCTTCGTAATAACCGATTGAATCCCCCAACCATTGCCGGAATGGAAGATTGCGAAAATCTGCATCGATACGAACAACACGAACATTGTGCACCATTTCAGCTAGCAACATGACATGGCTAGGTGACTGCACTATTTGCATATTGTTATTATAAAAGCTGCTTACAAAAGGCATAGTGGATGCATAGCTGACAAGGCAGCGGTCTGCTAGAGCGCGGCCTTCCGGCCCATCACTTCGCGCGTTGCCCATTAACAAATTTTCACGCTGAGATTGACGAGTTTTCTGACCTTCTTCTTGCCAAGGAATCTGCCCGTCAGCTGGATCTACAATCAGCGAGGTGCGGTACTTGCCATTCATAAATGCTAAAGCATCGCCCGGCGCAAACCAAAAATCATTATAAGCGCCAACCGCACCACCGCTGGGTCCTTCAGCGCCGGTTTCGGCAAGAATCTTATTGTACTCATCCGTGGAAATCATTTTGTCCAGCATAGTTTCTTTGTCTATTTCCAATGCCTCGTAAAGCGCTGGCCGCTGCAAAGAAGTCCTAGTTTGATAGGTCCAGACACCTTGAACATCGGGCACCCCAAAGGAAGTTTTTGGTGGCTGGTAGTCTTGCGCTGCCACAATAAATATTGCTCCCGTGAATACGGCCAATACTGCGGCATAACTAAATAATTTTTTCATACTGTCGCTCCCGGCCTCAGAATATTAGACCAATTGTTTTAAATCCTCTAAAATCGTTAACCTAGCATCTAATTCTACGCAATCCCACACCGAATTTTCCCCGCAAAGTGCCGCTGCTAGCAGGTTGAGATCCTGTCAAAGACGGTCATCAAAACAAAGCCTGGTTTTATTATTGTAATCTCGCTTTATTTTTAACCTTAACCCGAATTAGTCCTCTGCGCATCTAATGAATCTGTCTATATGGCTAGCGTAAGTGGCATGCCTAGATGGGCAATAGGCAAAGCCTTGGTCAATGGACGCAATTACGCGCCCCTTTGACTGGACATCTTGCGGCCATAAAGATAGCTTTATGCCCTAAATAAGAATCATAATCAAAGTCAACATTCAGTTTTATCGGAGAGCAGTATGGCCCATCGTCGAGATTTCCTTAAGTTTTTAGCAGCTAGCCCGTTGCTCACCAATTATTCCGCTTTTGCTCAGGAAGTAGAAGAGACGATTGGCGAACGCATCAAGAACCCATCGGAGGTTATCAACGTTTTTGAAATGGAAGCCATTGCTCGGGAAAAAATCCCCCCGGCCCACCTAGGCTATCTCGCAACCGGTGTCGACAGTGACCTGACCTTAAGAGCTAACCGAGCAGGATTTTCTCGCTTTCAAATAAGACCTAGACGACTTGTAGATGTCAGCCAAACCGATACATCGGTTAACGTTTTAGGCTCTGAGGCGAGTTCGCCTATTTTTCTTTGCCCAGTGGGCAGCCAGGGGGCATATCACGGGGACGCCGAATTGGGCTCAGCCAGAGCCGCAGCGGCGAAAGGCCATCATATGGTCTTGTCTACACAGTCCTCAACCTCTGTGGAGAAGGTAAGCGAAGCGCGGGGCGCACCTATATGGCACCAGCTTTATCCAACCACTCGCTGGGAATACACCGTTGCAATGCTACAAAGAGCCGAGGCGGCGGGATGCACTACTGTCTGCCTAACCATCGACTTACCCGGTGGACGTAATACTGAAACCAGTCAATTCCTAACCCGTGAAGACACTCGCAACTGCTCGTCCTGCCATCAAGGGCAGGCCAAACCTATGCTTGAAGGTTTCAACATGCAGGGTGTTGGCCTCAACAGCTCGCAATTGACCTGGGATGTCATAGGCCGCATGAAAGAAGTGACCAACATGAATGTAGTTATTAAAGGGATCGAGGTAGGCGCGGACGCGGCTCTAGCGGTGCAAAATGGCGCCGACGGAATATGGGTCTCCAACCACGGTGGCCGCGCCACCGAAACCGGGTTAGGAACCATTGAATGCTTGCCTGAAATTGTTAATGCCGTAAATGGCCGAGTGCCAATAGTTGTTGATGGCGGCTTTCGCCGCGGCACCGATATCTACAAAGCGCTAGCGATGGGCGCCTCAGCCGTCGGAATTGGCAGGCCCTATTGCTTTGGCTTGGGCGCATTTGGTCAAGCTGGAGTGGAAAGAGTATTGGACTTACTCAATAGAGAACTGCTTATAACTATGCGAGGCAGCGGCACTCCTACTATTGCTTCGATCGGTCCCGATTATGTGCGAGACGCAGGATACAGGGTTCCTCGCGGCAAACTCGGCCTAGATCTCTACTAAATATATCCATTCAAGCAAATCCCAGTAAGGCAGCTTACTGGGATTTGATAAGCAGCGGCTCATCTAAAATACTGGTTTTGTGTGGGTCATTGAGACAAGTAACCTTCAGGCGTGTAAATGATAGTGCTAGGGAATTCCATCTTCCTAACATCGGAATGGCCGACAAAAATACCATCCTCAGCTTCTCTGCTGGCGCCATAGCTGCGCATAAAGTCATTTTCAGACGCGCGTTCAGGCATCTCACCAGCCAATGCCATTCTCACTATCTTGGCCACCTGCTCTGGCTTTTCCCGCTGCGGATAATGCCCTGCCGTTGGTAGAACCCAGAATGAACTTTCTACCTCACGATCATTTAGATAATTCAGCCAAACATAATTAGGAATCCGAATAGGGTTGATGTCGTCTAGCAAGCCCCACATATAGGCCACAGGTACTGGGCTGCGAGTTAAATTGTCCAACCACTTGAATTCATTTTCAGCGCGCTCCAATAAATACCGACCCACATGCAAAAGCGCGCTAATTCCGTCATTGAACTGAAAGATATCAGAATAGGCCAACTCCTCCGGACTTCCACTAGTCCTTCTCGGCGCAGCTTTGCGTGCCGCAATCATAGCCGGCCCCTTTTGTGCATCTAACAGGGTATATTGGAATGGCACCAGGTTTGCTAGCGGCAAAAACATCCCACTATTGGAAAGAAAATGATAGTTGATGTGGTATTCAGGATTCGAGCTATCTAAATAGCGCCCTAGAAAGGCAAGACCAATACTGACGCCTCTGTCATGAGTAAATAAAGCAAAATCATCAAACTCCACAACCTCCCTGACAAAATGATCCAGTAATCGAGCATTATCATCTAACATGTAGGAGAAGCCATCGAGCGGCTTATCCGAAAATCCTGAACCAGGAAAATCAAGCGCTGCAATGTAGTAGTCGTCTTGCAATAGTGGAATCAGCTTGTAGAAATCAAAACTTGAATTTGGAAACCCATGGACAATTAACAGCTGTGGTTTTGAGCTATCGCCAAAGGTCTGATAGAAGACATTCAGTTTTGCATTGTCGTTATTTGCAGTTGTTGATGTCCACTCAAAGTAACTACCGCCGTCATGCCACTGCTCGGCGAGGTCAGAATAAAACTCAAACTCTTGTGCTTGCACGAGACCTGATAAAAATAACAACCCATAGCTAAGCGTTCTAACCAGAAATCTTTTCAACATTTATTTATCCCCCAAAAGCCCAGAGCGACCAGCCGCTTCCCGTTCGAATTTAGATCGGCTAGCGACCTTGAATGCATACCGACTAAACGAGCAAGTGGCTAGGCAAGTGCCCTATCAGTTTTCACCCCAACAGTTTTCACCCCAACCTTTCTCGCTCGATCACGATCCAAATCGATTAACTAGAAATTTAGTTTAACCCCACCGTTGATTACAAAGCCATCAAGAGGCGCATAGATGTCGTTAAACACCGGGTTCGCAAGGGAACCTGTAAACAATGGGTCGTAGCGGGTCTGACGCGTGTCAGTAAAATTTTCGAAATTCAGGAAAAAGGAGAAGTCATCGCTAAATATTTTTTCCATCATCAACCCGAATATCCAATAATCCCTACTTCGACTGCCGTCGGTAAGCTGCTGGGAACTAAAATAATAAGCTTCCAACCCTATCCGCAGATCATCCTCGCGCTCATAAACTAGGACTGTGTTGACTCGTTCTTGGGGAATCAACGGAGAATCGAAATTGCTGCCCTGCCGATGCTCCACAACATCGGCATGAGTGTATCCAAGGAACAATTTTAGATTCTGCCAGCGCCACACCGCATTAATTTCAGTTCCGCTTGTATCAAGATAATCATTTATTTGACGGTAGACAAATTGACTTTTCCCTTCTGGCACCAAGCTCAGAGGATCATCTACCCGAGTGTAAAACAACAGCCAATTAATATTAAAAGACAGATCATTGGTCAACTGAAATGACCTATTTATATCAACATTGATCCCGGCCGATCGCTCAGCTTCGAGATTATCCGAATCCAAAGGAAGCACTCCCCTAAATTGAAGCATCTCTGCCCCTTCGGTAAAAGGTGTGGGCTCTTTATATCCTAACCCACCGCCGACTCTTACGGTTGTATTGGAAGACGGTGTAAACAGCAGCGAGATCCTAGGCAATACAAAACTGCCATAGTTGGAGGTGTGATCTACTCTTAAACCACTTTCCAGAATTAGGTTTTCACCCAGCGCAATAGTACCCTGAATAAAAGCCCCTAAAGTACGACTACTGAAGTCATGAGCGAGTGCCTGCACTTCCCCTGCCTGATCGAAATCATCAGTCCAAAGATTGAAACCTGCAATCCACTCACCCGTGCCAGCCTCTCTGAGTATGTGAGCCTCACTAAAGCTTGAGACTTGTGTTCCGGAGAAATTGAAATCAGGAATTTGCAGGTCTCGGTCAAAATAATTAACGCTATTGCGAAGCACCAATTCATCGCCAGAGGCTAGGTGATAGTTGAATTGAAATTGGGTAGCTAAGCGCGTTGTCTCACTGTCCTCAAAATAAGCCGGCTGATTCCTGTTGCCTTCGATGTAATCCATGCTGCCACCCAGACGATCTTCGACTACAGCACTCACACCGAAGCTGAGCTCGCTGTTTTCGCTTTCAACAAACAAACGTGGACTGAATGTAACGCGCTCGAATTCCGGAATCGCGCTGATGCCATTGTCAGCTGGGTCATAAGCCTCACTTCGGTTAATCGAGGTAAATAATGTTGCACCGAGCCCATCATTCATTCCGGAAAAAAAACCGCTGGCATCCAAACCCCCTGCGGAAGTTCCATTCAACAATAAGGAGCGCTCTGATTCTGATCCAGGAGTTTTGCTAATAAGATTAACCAACCCCGCGATAGCACCCCCTCCGAAAAGCGTTGAAGAAGCACCTTTTACAAGTTCAACCTGCTGCAAGTCCAAAGGTGCTATTTGCAATAAGCTTAAGCCCCCGGAAAAACCACCATAAAGCGGCATACCATCGCGCAAGAGTTGTGTGTACTTGCCATCTAGCCCTTGAATACGAATACTGGAATTAAAGCTGGTTGCCGAAGTTTGCTGCACATAGATACCTGTGCTTTCATTAAGCAGCATACGAATGCTGCCTGGCTTCATATTGACCTTTTCGTTGATCTCCTCGGCGCCAAGCACTTCAACTCGGGTAGGCTGCTGGGCAAAGCTGCGCCGGCTGCGGGTTGAGGTGATGACGATTTCTTCGACCCTTTCTGCGATTTTTCCTGCAACATTCTCATCGCCAGCCTTTTCTTGTGCCAACACATTGCCCAAACTGAAGATACTTACCGCAAATGCGCACATATAGGGCGCCGGCTTGGCCAGAAATTCCGTAAGTGAGGTAATTTTGATTTTTTGACTAATTCTTGAGGGGGCTAACAAAGCTTAAATCCAAAGTGATATTTTAATCGATTCGTCGGATGACATAGCAATGGTAGCTCAAGTAAGCGCTACGACACTACGAAAAGACCCACTTAAACGCTTCAGAATCAGCTAAACGGCTCTCGGAGTCAGACCAGCTGTTTTCACAGCCACGATTTCGAGCGAACGCTCTATAAAAGACCCAGTCACAGGCCTCAACAAGACAATTCTCTTTTAGAACTTCCAGTTGACAACCCCCGATACCCATAATAGTCTCGGGACATACCAAATAATTAAGGGCTTACTAATGAAAAGAATAAAGATTGCCGCACTTTCCACCGCAGCGCTATTGCTAAGTTCAACTACTCTTGCTGGCGAAGGTTTCTCGCCTGACGAAGCATTTCAGACCATGCTGAAGCTAGAAGGTACTTGGACGGGAGAAGCGCAAGTAGTTCAACTGGGTCAAGATAGAGAAGCTGCATCTGTATCAAGCACTACTGTTTCATTCAAAAACATTGGTAATTCTTCAGTGATGCAAACATTTGCCGCTGGCACTCCATCAGAAATGATCAGCATGTACCATCAAGATGGCAAAAATGAGCTTATTCATACTCATTACTGTGCTATCGGAAATCAACCTTCAATGACTTTTGCAAGTACCGGCCAAGAAGGTGTTATTGATTTTAAATTCACAAAAGGCACCAACATGGACGTGGATGCGGATTATCACGCTCACGCCAGCAACATGAAAATCATTGATGAAGACACTTACGTAACTCGCACTGAAAACTGGGGAAACGGAAAACTAATGTCTCATCGCTACACCACAATGAAGCGTGTTAAGTAATATCAAGCTTGGAAAGTAAAAAGGGCGCAACTTAAGTTGCGCCCTTTTTTGTGAGTAAAATCCTGCTTAACTTGAACAAGCTAGGATATTTACTCCGACACCCCACATCCTCACTCCTCACACC
>Ga0222630_1001344_pt1 | contig 10855 bp, 10 predicted proteins | sample AntAcemetagenom3_FD_179842 | JGI IMG/M metagenome (GOLD analysis project Ga0222630, IMG submission 179842) | Saline water microbial communities from Ace Lake, Antarctica - #3 | ecosystem: Environmental > Aquatic > Non-marine Saline and Alkaline > Saline | place: Antarctica: Ace Lake | collected...
CTCACGCGTTTCGGAACCTCACGCGTTGGACACCGCGAACCGCCTCCACGCTGTTACTGACGCAAAACCCATCTCCCAAACAACGCAGTCCCCACCGCCAACGTCACGTGCGAGGAAACCGTGATGTCCGGGTGGTTCTCGGAGGTGAGTCACGAGATGTGGCCCGGGCAGGCCATGAGCCTGAAAATCGACGAGGTGCTTTTCCGGGGCAAATCCGATTTCCAGGACGTGATGGTGTTCACCAACGCGCAGTACGGCAAGGTCTTGGTGCTTGACGGGGTGATTCAAGCCACGGAGAGAGACGAGTTTTCGTACCAGGAAATGATCACGCACTTGCCGCTTTGTTCGTTGAAAGAGGCGCCTAAAAAAGTGCTTGTCGTGGGCGGCGGCGACGGCGGCGTGTTGCGCGAAATCACCCGCCACGCCAGGTACGTAGTGGGGCTTTCCCAAATCCTACACACTGTTTACTGCCCCTCTTTGACTACACTACGGCCGTAACATTTACCAGTACTGGCAACAATTATACATCACAAGTGCACTGTTCGGCCCGATTACTACGACTGTTTGCCCACTGTATATAAATCGCCCAATACAGTAAGACTCGCGACTGACACTTTTCTTCTACAATCAGCATCGAACACCTGGACATCGCGGAGATCGACGGGATGGTCATCGAGATGAGCAAAAAGTTTTTCCCTGGCATGTCGTGCGGGTTCGACGACTCCAGAGTGCACGTGCACGTGTGCGACGGCATCAAGTTCGTGGGTGATGCGGAAGCCGGGACGTACGACGCGATCATCGTCGACTCGAGCGACCCGGTTGGCCCCGCCGCGGTGCTCTTCGAGCGCGCGTTTTTCGAAAAGATGCACAGAGCGCTGAAACCAGGTACGTGTTGTATTTCCCAAATCCCTCCGACTGTTTCCCCATACAATACTGACACCTTGTTTTACCAATCGCAAGGCGGCGTGGTGTGCACGCAAGGCGAGTGCATCTGGCTCCACGCCGATTTAATCAAAGACGTGCTTGAGATGTGCAAGGACATCTTCGTTGGCGGGTCGGTGCAGTACGGGTTCACCACCATCCCCACGTACCCGTCCGGACAAATCGGGTTCGTCATGGCGTGCAAGCCGGATGAAAACGGCCACACCGCGAAGTTCACGACCCCCGAGCGACCGCCGCCGATCGCGCCAGGTTCGTACCACGCCCGATTCAGTTTTTACCGTGCCCAGACTGTTTACCCATACTATCGCGTAGTATGGGTAAACAGTCTGCTACCCATGCCTGTGTGGTATAGAGATCCACTACGCCGTGTTTTTTTCTTTCGCTCGTAGCCCTGTTTTGCGTTGTTCGCCCTCTCCCAACCCCCCATGCGCGCGCGTCCGCTGAAGATTTAAATCTAATAAAGTTTGAGAATATCCGACCGATAGTGACGACTGTTTTTGCGACTGAGGATGCGCCGTTTTGGGTTTGTTTTTGGTTTCTGTCTTCGTGGAATCGATTTGTCAGATGCGTGCACGTTGTCAAGCCGGCGTGTCTCGAGAGTCTCGAAGACGTCCGTCTGAAGGGAAGCACGTTAAGTTCTTGTGTGCTATCTAAGTACGACCAGTTCGATACTGTGCTGTCTAGTATCACCGCTGACCGCCCTACCCCAAACCCTTTCCCGCCATCGCAAACACCCACACAGCCGGTACCAAGCTAAAGCCGCTTCGGTACTACAACGCGGCGGTGCACTCCGCGGCGTTCGTGCTTCCCGAGTTCGCCCGAGTTGCGGTGGAGCCGTTCGTGGTGCCCGGAAGCGGATTTTCGTGACTCGTCGTAAGTGAAGCGGTTGGTAGTACCGGTCGTACCACCAACACGGAGCTCGCGCGTGTAGTACTTAGGCACACCGAAACGGAGGTCACGTGTTTAGGACGTGTTTTTAGGAAAGGTCTCGAGTTATTAGTGTCAGGAGTAGGCGTTTTCAGAAGTGCTGTTTTTGATTTAAAAAGAGTCAAAGCCACGACTCCGTGGCCACGACTCAGTGCTCGTGCGAAACAGTCAATTTATCCTCGTCGTCGTCTTTTCGCCGCCGCCGCCGCCGCGTCCGCGCCGAAGGGCGAGTCACGCGGTGAGTGCGCCGTGGGCGTCGCGAACGCGCGCGTCGGCGCCGTTTTCCACACGGCGCTCGCCGTACCGTGTTTCTTCGTCGATTTGAACACTCGGCTCAACGGCGCGCCGTTCGGAGTGGCGACGTAGTCTGTGATTTTTGCACACGCACGCTTCGTCGGAGAACTCCGGACGGTGTTGACGGAAAGTTTTGCCGCTCTGGGTGTGGTCCACCCCTCCCACGGCGCGGCGCCCGTGGCGGAGGACACGAACCGCGGGGGTTGCCGGCGCGCGGGGCGCTTAGTGTGCGTTTCGACGCAATCGACCCCGCGCGCGTGCTTTCCCTTCGCGTCGCGCAAAGAAACGCCGCACCCCGTGCCGTCGCGTCGGTCCTCGAACCCGTCCTCCCCGCACGTACCCGGCGACGCGGACGCGGGCGTTTCCAGCGGGTTTCGACCACCCGAACCCAGGTTTCGCGTCTCCCCGAAACGAAGCGGCGCCCGTAGCCCCGCTTTGTTCGCGGCGTTTTCCAACTCCACAAATCGCGTCTTGTCGCTCGCCGCGGGCGTCGCAGCAGGGGAAAGGAACGAGGTGTTGTCCGTGTTTTTGGTAATCGCGTTTTGGGTCACAGCCGGACCTGCGCTGGTCTTCTCCACCGGCTTGGGAGACGCGAACGGCGCGTACGGAACGGCGGTGAAGGGAAGCGAACCCGGCGCGAACGCGACTTCCAAATCGAGTTGGAGCGGTTTCTTTTCTTGTCGTCGCCTCGCGTCCCGCGATGTGCGCCGCGAGTGCGTGTGCGTCGCCGGATCGGTGCCTCCGCCTCGCGTTTGCGTGTCACTTGGTGTAGCAACTGCCACGAAAGCGGAACCCTCCGGCTTACCTCCGTGGTTCACGAACATCGCATCCGTCAATACCGCGGCTTGCGCAAACGCGTTTCGCCACGCGGCGGTATGTTTCACCGACGATTCGTGGGTGTCGTTTTCGCCACCGCCAAACGAGCCACCAACGCCGTCTGTCTCAAAACCACGCGCTCTGTGTATGGTCACCGTTAAGTTCGCGCCGAGCTCTTTTTTCAAAACAACCGCGTCGCCTGCCACCAATCGTTGGTCCTCCACGAACCCGCGCCAGTTCCCCGCCAGGCAAGCGCCAGACGAATCCCGCCCGGCGCTCCACGTGCTTCGCCAAGCCTCGCCGTCGCACCGCAGGGTCACGGACCTGGTGGTCAGGGGCAGGAAGTCCGCCAAACCAATCGGGGCGGCGACGCGGAACTCGCCACTGACGTGCTTGGGGAGCAGGATCTTCACGAAAGCAGGGCCGGCGGGGGAGAAGCGTCGGGGACGCGAAGATCCCGAGCCACTGGTCCACCTGTTGTTGTTTTCGTGTCCAAGGCCGAGGAGGCTATCGAACGAGTCGTTGGACGTGTCGTCGTTGTCCCACGACCAGTGCGTGCCGTTCGTCGCCGGGTTGTTTTGATCCGCGACAGGTTGGTAGGTGGGAAGCGCGGTTGTTTGAACAGAGGCGATGACGTTGCCGCGGCTTCGAAGCGACCGCCTTCGCGTGGAACCCACGACTTGCGTCTGCGACTGCGTCTGCGACTGCGTCTGCGCAAGCACCGAATCTTCACTCGGCCGCGCGACCATGATAACCCCTCGCTCCAAAAGCGAGCGCATGTTCTCCTGGACTTTGTTGTTCCCCTCGGTTTCAAACGCGACAACAGCGGCTTCGCGCCTCGACGCCTCGACCGTCGCCATGGCGAAGGCGGGTCGGAGTGATGGCTTTGCAGATCGATCGGCTTGGCGGGAAACAATCAAGAAAAACGACTTTTATTTCGCAAGCCTCTCGTTCTCAAATCCATAAGAAGTGGCTCGGACCAGCCGAGGCTCACAGACCCGCGCGCGCGGGGTTTCAACATGACGACGTCGGTCATTCGTCCCACATTTCTGTCTTCTGTCGCGACGACGTGCGCTGCGTCGTTTAAAACGCGCACCACCAGGCTCGTCTCTTCGCCGCCGCGTACCTCAGCAAAACCAAAAGCGGCGGTCGGGTTACGTAGTTTACACGGCCGAGTCACCAACATCGCGCTGCCCCGCGCTTTCCCTGATACGTCGATGGAAAGCACCGCATGCATGGTCACGGAACTCGCCGGGAAGGCCACCGCCGCGGCCGCCACAGCAGCGGCACCAGCACTGGTAACAGTCGCCGCGGTCCTAGCGTCGCAACTCGCGTTCCCCGCGCTCTGGGCCGTAGGCGCGGTGCCGTGCTGCTTAGCTTTCCTAAACCCAATCTACGTCTTCTCCGTCGGGTACGTATTGATTTCCCTAATCCCAACACTGTTTGCCGATTGTCCAAAGTACCAGTACATGGTATCCGATATGGTAATCACTCACACAAATGGCCCGAAACACTGACCCTTTTCTCTTTCCAACCAGGTACGGGTTGTCCGTCGCGGCGCAAGCCGTTGTGATTTGGTTCGCGCTGCTCTCGTCGCAGGTGTGGATACCGACCACCATGGTCCTGCACCTAGCCGGCACTGTGCTGTACGGCACCCGTTTAGGCGTGTTCCTTTACATCAGAAGCGTGACGTGGCCGGAGTGGAACGCGCGGGCGAAGAACGCACCCGAAGCGAAGGCCAGTACAATTCCTCAAAAGCTCGCGATAATCACGGTCTGCTCTTTGCTATACGCCTCGATGTGCTCGCCACTGCTGTGGCACGCGCAGTGCGCGAACTCAGTTCCGGGCGGTCAGGTACCAATCGTCATCGCAGGCCTGTCAGCGCAATGGTGTGGGTTTCTTTTGGAAACCGTCGCGGACCACCAGAAGAGCGAGTACAAAAAAAACGTCCACAAAAGTAACGACAACCGATGGTGCGCCGTGGGCTTGTACGAAACCTGCCGGCACCCGAACTATTTGGGCGAGATTTTGTTCTGGGTCGGTTTGTTCATCGCGGGCGTGCCCGCGATGCTCTGCAAAGGGTGGTGGTCGTTCGCACCCGCGGTGGTTGGGCTTCTTTTCATCGTTAACCTGATGACGTCGGTGTCGAAAAAACAGGACGAAAAGCAAAAAGCGCGGTACGAAAACGACGCCGCGTACGAACAGTGGGTCGCGCGCACCGGATCGCTCTTGCCGAAACTTTGGTAGGCTCGTGTGGTACGGTGTTGGTGGGTTTGTGTGAGAACGTGTACGCGTTTCACGCGTATAGTCGTTTGGGTGCGGTGTTAGACGTCGGCTTTTGGTAGGCCGTCGCTTCCTCTTTCCTTCCTTCGGCTCTCCTCAACTTCGCTCAACTTTTACCGCAAAACTTTCTCCGACAAAAGAAAGCTTTTGGGAGAGTCGTTTGTCGTTCGGCAAGTTATCTCGCGGAGAGGGGAGTTCTGGACGACAAAAACAAAACGAATCCCAGCCACGACCTCGCCCCCGGTTCCCCCTGACAAACCGCACTTCCAGGCGCACGGTGACTGCGACGCGCGATCACACCGCGGGTGGAAAGAGGAGGTGAAAACATGGGCACCACGAAATACGCCAACGACGGCGGTGCGTCAAGAGGTTTCCCCCCATGCCGTGTGCTCGTGTTTCGCACTTGATTCCCCATGTAGAACGCTTTTTTTTTTCGCGGATTCCCAAAGTTCTTCCCGCGGCGTCCCACCGGCCTCGTCTCGTTCGCCACGCCCCCCCGGTTAGGTGTCACGCAACCGACTCACACATAGCTCTCTCCTTAAAACCTTATTCGCAGACGGCAAAGCCAAGCCCTTCCCCGCGCCCGCCTCGCCCCCCGCCGCGGTCGGGTGGAGGGTTCGTTTTTTCTGGCCCGCGGGAAGGAAGGAATTCGCGGGTCTGGTGTTGGGGTACGACCCGGATTCGGGGCAGCACACGGTTCAGTGGGAGAACGGCCCAGGCGGACGAACGGGTGTGACGGCGACGAACCTGGACGACGGGTTGGTGACGTGGGTGGAAGCGCCGGGGGCTTGGGGTACCGCGACGGGAGGAGGAGGGATTCCTCCTCGGAAATCCGGCACCACAATTGCAGAAACCGAAAAACTCGCCTCTTCATCCCAAAAGAAGAAAAAGCAAAAGCTCGCCGACGCCGGCGCGGAGGCTAAAAAAAAGAAACAAAAGAAACCGCCATCCGTGCCCCGGCCCAAGAGCGACGAAACCTTGCAAGAGGTGGAAAAGCGAATCGGAGTGGGGACCATTAAGGGTATTTGTTTCCAGGTCCTGAGGGACGCGGGGCCGACCGGACTGTTGCTAAGCGAAATCGTAAAGCGAACGCAACAACGGGGGTTGAAGGACTGGGAAAGCGTGAACCAGCCTTCGAACACGGTGAACGCGTGTTGTTCAGGAGATCCCGCGTTTGTGAAAGTCGCCCCGGGACGGGTGGGGCTCGCGTGTCTCGGCGCCATGGAATCCCCCGACCTCGCCGCCCAAGAAGAACGCGAACACGGCGAAAAGGTTTTATACTGCGACGCCTGCCGAGGCGGACCGTTCAACACGAAAGGCAGTACGTATTGGGGCTTTCCCAAATCTCAAGACTGTTTGCTGCCCCTCTGTGACTACACTAGTCATTAGAAGGTCATTACAAGGAAGTATACTACATACATCACAAGTGCCCTGTTTGCCCATACAGTACACCCGTACTCGCGACTCGCGACTGACCCTTTTTCGTTCCAATCGCAGTGCGCATGCACATCTCTCGGTGGTGCGCGTTCGCGAAAGGCAACGCGCGCGGTGAGGAGGGTGTTGTTCCAAGAGCGGTGACGGACAAAGTCGCCGCGGCGGCTGATTTGGCGAAATCGAGAGCCCTCGCGATGGACCGGATGGTTGCCAAAACGAACCAGGGCGACGACGGCGACGACGGGTCCAAAAAGAGTCTGAAAAAGTGGACGGAACCGCAACGCGAACCGCGGACGATTCGGTGCGACCAGTGCAGCGCCGGGCCGTTCAACGAGAAAGGGTTCGCCATGCACGTATCGCGGTGGTGCAAGTTCAGGGCGAACGCGAGCAGCGGTGGCAGCGGCGGTCAATTCGGCGCGACCGCGCCAACCTTATCGGGCGGCGGGTTCGGGAGCCCGTTCCGGCTGGGCACCCCCTGGTTCGGAGGCGCCTCAAGCGGTGGACTGGGCGGGACTTTAGGGTTTGGGGGTTTGGACGGAGGCATCGACGGACTGCAAACCCTGACCGGCATCAACCCCGCGAAGGGCCGGAAGCGCGGGGTTGACGAGGCCGACAAACTTTTCGCGCCCCTGTCGCCGCCTTCGATGTTACCCGGCAACGCGTCGTTCAGCACGGGGTTGGACTTGGCCGCGATGTTCGGCAACCTGACTGGGGTGCCACACTCCGGCGGCCATGGCGGGGTTGGCGGTCAAGGACACACGGGTGGCGGCGGTTTCGCGCGAGGTATGTGTTGCGTTTCCCAAATCCCGCCTCCCTGTTTGCCAATACAAGACTAACACGTTCTTTTACCTATCGCAAGGTTTGATCGATTACATGGCCAAGACGTTTTCGGGCGGTGGCGCGTTTTCTGGTGGCCTTTCTGGTGGCGTTTTAGGCGGCGGTTTGAGGAGAAACTTCGAAAAAGCCACGGCGGAACAAGCCGCGCCTGTTGAGTTGAAAATCGACGTCAAGGTGTACAAAGAGGATGGTAATTTCGTTGCGAGGGCGCCGTTGGCGGTACCATCGACGGTCACCCTGGGGGGGCTTAAACTCGCCGTCAGCGCCAACACCAACGGTGCGCTACCCCCGAACCGGCAAAGGCTGAAGTACAACGGCGAGTACCTGCCGTTGGACGACCACCGGCTTTTGCGAGAGTTCGTGGTGGCTGCGAAAAAAAAAGACGAGAAGATCGAAATGGATTTGACAATCATGCACGAAGCGTGACGAAGGCGTTTGCCGCCGTGGTAAAAGAAAGCGACGACGGCACGGAATAATTATATACCCCGCGCTCTGACGGAAACAGCAGGCACAGACTCAAAGGCATACTTGACCCTGCGCTCTTACGAAAGATGTACGACTTGTAGATATAACGAATAGCAGATACACGACTTGTAGATATAAAACAAGAAAAGCAAGAATACCTGGTCGGACGTTCGATACTCCGCCCGCCAATTACTCCTCCCATCACATGCTTATGCTCATCATCCCCCGCAGCACCATCTCGCGCAGTTGCCAGGTTTGCGCTTTGTATTCCCGGCCGTCGGGGGCGACGAACTGTTTCGGCGACAACTGCACGGCCCACAAGTAGTGCACGGCTTGGATGTCATCCTCCGCGCCGTCCACGACTTCCCCGAGCTTGTTCCGGACGCAGTTGATTTGCTGACACGAAAACTGGCACACAACCAGGGGCTCGCCCTCCATCATGCGCACCTCTACTAACTCCATCTCGCTCATGTGCAGAATCCGCGGATCCACAAACGCGCTCTCGGCGCGCCACGCCGCCATCTGCCCGCCCATGCGTTCGAGCATTTCCTTCGTGGTGTTTGTTTGTTTCAACAACTCAAGGTCGCCTTTCAAATACGCCCCCAAAACTTTCGGCACGTCCCGCCGCACTTCCGCGAGCAAGTCGTTGATGTTGAACCCCGGATCTCGTTGCCGAATCGTTTTGTACGCCTCGGCTTGTTCTGTTTCGGTGAACATGCCATCCTGCATGTCTTGAATTTTGTGCACAAGGGGCGAATCGCTGGTTTCCCACCGCTCCTGCAAGTCGTTCGCGAAGTCCGTGCCTTTTTTATACGCCGAGCTGTCCCTTAATTTGTTCAACTTGTCAACCAAACTCGTCGCGCCCGTCTTCCGCGCGAATTTTCCCCACGCTTTCTGGAAAACACTTTCTTTTTGCGTCACCGCCGCAACTGCTGTGGTGCCGGTGTACTCATCCACGGGGCCAGGCGCGACATAACCAGGTTGCTGCTTCCGCCGCTCAACCGCTGCGTCCCCCGGGTCCATCATCGCCAAACGGTACTCCTCTCGGAACGCATCCACGACGTTCCCGAACATCCCGGTCGCGGTGGGGGGTACCCGGGCACTGGCGCCCAACCGCGCGCGCTCGCCCGCCTCCGCGGCTCGGGAACCGGCTTGTTTCGCCCATGTCCCGAACCCCGCGGCTGCGGCTCTGGCCGCGGCCGCTGCGTCCTCAGCGGCAGCGCCCGCGGTGCCTGGCTCGGACGCTGAAGACGATTCGGCGGCCGGCTCGGCTGAATGGTCGGCGGCGTTGTCATCAGCGGTTGCGTGTTTGGCTTTGGCACCAGCCGCCACAGGCGCCGCGTCTTTCTTCGCGCGCTTCGCGAACCCTCGCGTCGTCGTGCCGCCGACGTGGCCAATGCGGCTTAACCGCACGAGGTGGCGAAGCGCGGACATCGCGGCGGGCGCGTCGGGAGATGAGGACGATCGCGATCGACGCGATGACGACGTGAAAAAAAAAACACTTCAATTTTTCCGTCGTCCCGAATCGGACTCGTTGTTGCCTTATTCCACCGTAGTAAAGGGTCGTGCCCGCGGTACCGTGCCTCACAACCCTGGAGCTGGCGTCGCGCTCCGTGTGTTTGGGTGCGGGCGAGACGGACGTGTGGACGCGCACGTAGTAAACGGTCCGTGACTCGTCGCGATGTGGAAAATCACGGACCAAGCCGCGCGGCTGCTGGTGCGCGACATTTTCGGCATTGCAAAGCCAAAGGGCAAGGATGACCTCGCGCCATCCGCGGATGACCCGCCGTGGCCCGACGTTAGGGTGGTGGTTATCGTGAACAAACGAAGCGGAAGTAGGGCGGTACGTGTGCGCCTGCCAGCATTTTCCACCATAGAAAGCGACCCAAAACAGACCCAGCACGTCTCCTCCCGCGAGCCTGGGAGCTCCGAGGGAAAAGTCGCGCGTCCACGTCCGCAATGCGGAAGACTCCTTTTCTGGGAAGCCCCTACCGGGGTATGTCTTGACTCCACCAACCACTGACTGTTTGCCCATACCCAACCCGCGTTTGTCCTCGTATCACCAGGGCCGGCAACTCGCAAGGAAACTCGCGGAGGTACGTACCAAAGAACACACGCACTAGGGTCGGGTCACGCCACCGCCCGACCCGAGATCTCCCGAAGCGGGATATTTACAGATCCCAATTCATTTTCCCGACGGAAGTGTTACTTTTCCCTGGTTGCTTTTTTTTCGACCCGGTTTTCAACCGTTTCGGCAGACCTCGTTTCAATCAAGAGTGACTCGGAAGACACACCCGTCTGCCGACTTTAGACACCAGCTGTACCAAATTTACTACTGGCATTCCTTCCCCCTCAATCACTCACACCACCCACCCCTCTCCTTACCCCCCGCGTTCAGGCGAAGTGCGGCGTGATATACCTGGACGAGTTTCTTCGGCGACGCGACGCGTTGATGGCCAAGCTCGTTTCTTTAATAACGCAGCACCGCGGGAAGGACGACTTGCGGTTCGTCGCGGCGGGGGGCGACGGCACGGTGAGCTGGGTCACAGAGCTGGTTGGAGACGCGTGCGCGCTTGTCGGTACCGAAAACTTACCGCCGATCGCGGTGCTGTCGCTCGGTACGGGGAACGAACTGGCGCGGGTAACCGGGTGGGGCTGCACGTACACGGGGGAATCCCTGGTGCCGTTCATCCGCGACGTCGCGGTTGGAAACGTTGTCGGCGTGGATTCGTGGCTGTGGCGCGCTACGCCGCTGGAGGTTGACGCGAACGGCGAGCTGATTGACTCGCCTTCTTTAAACGCAAAGCCCGCCCCGTCCCGCGTGGTGGGGCTGAACGCGTTGCACGATTTCGAAAAC
>Ga0222630_1001346_pt1 | contig 10846 bp, 10 predicted proteins | sample AntAcemetagenom3_FD_179842 | JGI IMG/M metagenome (GOLD analysis project Ga0222630, IMG submission 179842) | Saline water microbial communities from Ace Lake, Antarctica - #3 | ecosystem: Environmental > Aquatic > Non-marine Saline and Alkaline > Saline | place: Antarctica: Ace Lake | collected...
TGGACAACAGACGGGGGGGGGTTACGGTTTGCACAGACCGGGGGGCCGCGGAAGGAACGTCGTCAAGCACCGCGTATTCGTACTCGGAAGCGGCGAAGGAAAAGCACCAGGACGCGGCGAAAACCGCGAGCGCGAGCGCGACCACCTTTCCGGAAACGCGCTTGGTGGGGAGCATGGCGAGGCGTAGGGGGCGTAGAGGTACAGCGAAGGATACGAACCACGTACGTCGTGGAGTGTGCGGTGCGCGAGACGAAAGGAAGAAAGCAACAAGGGACGAACACGTGGGTGCTTCTTCTTGGGGGGCTCCCAGGAAAGAGCCGCCACTTCACGTTTTTTTTTTTTTTGGTGACTGCAGTGTTTGGTGACATACAACTGCTGTGAAATACAACGTTTTCCCTCGATCGTTAGTACGAAAGATCATCCGCCTCTGCGATCAGAACCACTGATCGTTTCTGATGCGCTCCTCCACCTCCTTTTTCAGCCCGGGTTCTTTTTCAAACACCTCGTCCATTGTGATCGTGGAGAGTTTCTTCTTATCCTCCGCGATGCTGGCGAGCTCGGCGTCGAGTTCGGCTTCGCGCGTCGTCGCGAGCGCGACTGCCTTTTCCGCCTCCGCCACTAGCTTCGCGAACGTCGCTTTGGTGGTCGCGACTTCGTCGCCGTCGTACACGGGGTACTTCACAGATTCGAGGCCTTGTTTGAACTGCTCCACGATGGTGGGGAACCCGGACTTTGCTTTCAGGGATGGCCAGTCAATGGGCGCGACCGGCTTTGCGTCGCGCGAAACCTCATCACGCACATCCCCCATCGCCTTTTGCAACTGCGCGATGGCGCGTAACCCATCTTCAGTCACCACCGCGGACTTCACCGTGGCCCACGCCTCCGCGGTGTCGTCGATGGACACCGCGGGCGCGTCAGCCGCGAAAAGGCGAGCGGAACCTTGCAAGGCGCGCATCTGGGAGGGGGGGTGGAGGCGAGGAATGGGGTCAGGGCGCGGTTCTGACTGAAACTCATACGAACGATTGCCATCGGGCAAAGAAACCCTAACGCGCGCGCGCGCGGGCGCGGGTTTGAGCCAGGTTTGGGGTGAACACGTACCTTGGGCAACGCCCGAGAGGCGACGTGGCGAAGCATTTCACCAAAGTGGTTCCGGTGCGGTGCGCGCGGGAATGAGCGACGCGGCGCGACCCAATCACAGATTTGGCTCGAGAAAAATCTTCCAGCTTTTCCACAACCTGACAACGATCCTCCACTCACTTTCCCCAAAAAACGGACGAGACACTGGTGCGGGCGCGGTGGCGTGACCGCGGGAACGTCTCGGGCGTAGGGTCGACGGTTGCCGTGACCCTACCCGCGACTCCGTGGCCGCATGCAGAAGCGCGACAGCAGTTCGCGTTTACCCGTGCCGGCCGGTCCGTTGGGGCGTCCGGTCCGCTTCGGCACAACGGTTCGGCACAGCATCCCGTACAAAGTGTTGTGCGCCAGGGGATGGCGTGAGGTGGATGACGATTCGTGGGACTTTTTCTACGCGGACGTCGGTTGGATCCACGAGAACGTGCCGTACGCGTCGTCCCGTAAGGAACAAGGCGGGCCCAGGCTTGGTGAGCACCAGAAAGTAAACCACTTCCCTAACCACGTGGAGTTGACTCGGAAGGATTTGATGGCGAAAAACGTGAAGCGCGCGATGAAAAACGAAAAGGCGAAGGATGCGAAAACCGGTGCGTACGATTTCATACCGGTCACGTTCATTCTTCCAAACGAGGGGGCGATGATGTTGCGTCACTTCCGGGAGAACGGCGGGATGTGGATCATGAAGCCCATTGGCCGGGCACAGGGCAAGGGTATTTTTCTGGCCAGCAAACCCGCCCAAATCGAATCCTGGATGAAAGATCGGGGAAACCAACGTGCCGAAAACGTTTGTTACGAAAACTACGTCGCGCAGCGGTATTTGGACGACCCGTACCTGGTCGGGGGTAAGAAGTTCGACATGCGCATTTATTGCGTGTGTCTATCCTTCAACCCGCTGACTATTTACCTATACCGAGAAGGCTTCGCGCGCTTCACCGCGACGAGATACTCAACCGCCAAGTCCGACATCGACAACCCGTACGTGCACCTCACCAACCACGCGATTCAAAAAAAAGACGAAAAGTACGACGCCGAGGTTAGTGATTTGAAGGTGCGTGTTTTATTTCCCAAATCCGGCACACTGTTTGCCGATTGTCCAGAGTAATTACGTAATACACATTACGGAAGACTGACACTTTGTTTTACCTATCGTAAGTGGTCCTTGGGTGAGCTGAAGCGGTTCATGACCACGAAGCACGGGGGCGACGCGGTCAATGCTTGTTTCCACGGCATTCAGGGAATAATAATAAACTCCCTGAAAAGCGTACAGAACGTGATCATAAACGACAAGCGGTGTTTCGAGATGTACGGGTACGACGTGATGATCGACGCGGATTTGAAACCGTGGCTCATCGAAGTCAACGCGTCGCCGTCCATGTCAAGTGACACCCAGTCCGACCACGACCTGAAGTTCGGCCTGTTGGATGACATGCTCACCGTGATTGACTTGGAAGGTGAGTATTTCCCAATCACCACATTCCGCCTCCCTGATTGCCCATACGAGACTGACACTTTCTTTTTTATCTCTCGAAGGACACTTTTCACGGAAGAAAAACATCCCGAAACGCGTCGGCGGGTTCGACTTGATTTGCGAAAATGGGTGCGAAGTGTCGCCGAATTGCGACGGGTACGAAAACAGCGATCTCGGGTCGTCGTTGCCCACCATGCTGGGCACGCACAACGACCGGGTAGACAGCTTGAAGAAACTGAGGAAGTGGTGCCGTGAGGACGATTAGTGTAATAGCGTCTGTTTCGCGTACGACTTTTTTAGACCCTGATTAGACCCTCCAAAGTTCTTGGCTTTGAGCAAACCGCTTAAACCGGCGTCGTTTGCCGTGAAAGTTTGTGCATGTCAAGAAGACGTTCCATACAACATGTCAGACGAGTTTCAGTAGCAGAAACGCAGGCAAGCGCCTTCGGAGCACTCCCGAACGCATGGGTCAAAAGTTGAGATTGTGGGTGAAGTTCTTTGCGATCAATTTGATTCTGACGGGTGATCGAACCGTGGCTCGCGACGCGTTTGCCGGTCGCGTCGGGTTTAGGGTTTACGGTTTAGGGTTTAGCGGGCGATGAACACACGTGTGAGGTTGTTTGTATTGAGAAGAATTCATTTAGCAAGCGAGAGTCGCGAGACCTCGTCTGTTTCGTCGTCGTCGCGCGCGGAGAGTCGAACCGTGATTATTCATATCTCCCCCTCTACTGGTCCTCCTTCAGAATCGGCTTGCCTTCCTTGTCCATGGGCCACGGGTTGCCTTCGTGGTCCACCGGTACCTCAAGTTTCTCCAGCTGCGGCTGCGACCACGGAAAGCGCTTGATTAAACCCCACTCGATTGGTTTGCCGAAATTCTTTTTGAAGTTATCGGTGAACCGCCGGGAGAACTCTTTGAATTCGGGCGTGCTGAACGACAAACGCGGGTCTTCGTGTTTGCGTTGCTTCGCAAGCGCCTCGGTGTGCTCCCTCATCTCCTCAAGAAGTTTAGCCACCTCGACGTTACCACCGGAGTCCATGCCCTCGAAGCGCTTCAGGGTGTCGGCGTCGCGCTGCGCGGATGGAGGAAAGGAAAGGAAAGAATGAGAGAAGGCGAACAGTCAGAAAAGACGGTTTTCGTGCGATCGAGGCATCTCGAGGCGGGTGGAGACGTGTCCTCCGGCGGGACGCGCCTGACGCGATGCGTGACTTGGGTCATTGTGAAGTGTGACACAACACGCCCGGCGTTAGTTCATGGTCAAGCCGTGAAATAAAAGAAAGGGATGAGACGACGCACCGAAGCCGCCTCGGGTCCGCCCTTGTACACCATCGTGTCGTCTCAACAAACTGAGTTGCTTGCTTTTGTGTGGTGGGGGTGCGCTTCTCGTGTGTGAGAAGGCGTTGGGTCGGCACGGGGGGCGAACGGGAGTTCGGGAGAGCGTGCGCACGACGGAGGAGGTGTGCGAGAGGGGGTCGCCACGGCGGGACGCGCGGGCGTGTGTGCGCGCGGCTCGGGGTTTCCCGGACGGGTCGAGGTTTCGATAGCCCCGAGGAAACGAGCGTTTTCGAGCCGAAACCGCTGGTCTTCCGAAAACGTCGAACGAAATCAGCGACCGCAGGACCGACTTCTCCACATCGGAAAAGGCACCCGAGCCACAAGTCCACGCGCGGTCCGCTGTGGCCTTGTCTCCGCCGCGATGTCGGTCGCGCTGGAGATCTTCGCGGTGTCGTGCACGGCTGTTTTGAAGGTGTTCCTGATCGCGGGCGTGGGATGCGTGGCGCGGCGAGTTGGTTTGCTGGACGAGGAGTTGACGTCCAAGATGGCCAAGCTGAACGGCAGCGTGTTCCTGCCGTGCCTGCTGTTCGTGGCGCTGGGCAGGTCGGTGACCATTCAGCACTTACGGAATGTGTGGCTGCTCCCCTTAAGCGCGTGCGTGAACATCGGTTTAGGGGCGGTGCTGGGGAAAGCCATGACGCGCGTGTTGTGCACACCAAACGAGTTCAAAGGCGCCGCGGTCGCGAGCGCGAGCTTCGGGAACTCACTCGCGTTGCCCGTGGTGTTGATAAGCGCTGTGATCAACGCCGGACGCGTGGGATCCGTGGTGTTCGACGAGGACGCACAAGCAGAGTCGATGTTGTACATGGGATCCTACATGACCACCCTAACGTTGCTGATGTGGACGGTAGGGCCGGTGTGGATGCGGGGGACTTTAACGGGTCGCGAGTCGTTTGGAAAAGAATGCGGACGGGACGTGGAACTGCAGGCGCTCAACGAGACGCGCGACTCGCCCTCCGCCGAAATCTCCGGTGGGAACGATTCCGTCGCATCCGTCGCGCTCGGGCGAAATGACAGCGCGGTTGATATAACGTTGAAGCTGGATTCGGAGGAAGCGAAACGGGAGAGGGAGCACGCCGCGTACTCCACGGGCCCTAGCTTCGGCGGCGCGCGTCGTGCAAACAACACACACGATTCCAAGTTTGCCGCGATCCTGAAAACGGCCGCCCCCGCTTGCAACGCGAACGTCTTCGCGTCGCTTCTCGGGATTTTCGTCGGCGTCGTGCCTGCGTTGCGGCACGCGTTGTTCGACGAAGACGGGTCGCTTTTCGTGGTGCAGGACTGCGCGTCACTCATCGCGGCTGGGGCGATTCCGCAGGTTATTATCATTCTGGGCGCGAGCCTCGCGAGCGGGCCGAAACACAAGCTGTGCGATTACCAAACCGCGCTCGGCGTGACGTCCATTCGTCTTGTGCTGTTACCTTTGTTCAATATTTTGTTGTTCCTGGTGCTAAAGAACGTCTTACCAAAGTCGTGGTTCCCCACCTCGCCCGCGTTCTGGCTCACTTTTTTAGTAGAAGGCGCTACGCCCACGGCGAACAACATGATGCTGCAGGTACAGATGTTCGGCTCGAAAGACGCGGCGGAAGGTGTCGCGGCGCTGCTGTTCTGGCAATACGCCGCGGCGCCGGTTCTGCTGACGGGGGCGGTGGCGACGTTTTTGGCGATTTTGTAGGGGAAACTAGGGAAGGGAAGGGGGGAGCTGGCCAGTGGGTGTATTAGGCGGAGTACGCGATGGACGAAGTAGACTTAGCGTTAGTTTTGATCGAAATTTCTTCGTTTCGGAAAATTCGAGTCTACGTGGACACAAAAGATCCAGTTCCAGATTGCATCTTGTAGGGCGCCGAAAGCGGCCTCTATTTACGTTAAATTGGCGACTAACTTACGCATGAAACTGAAAATCTCATCTTCGATCTCGAAGATTTTTTGTGTTTGTCACTCACAATCCAACTTACGCCACTTCGCATCGCACCTCGTGCTTCGCTTCCATGTCTGCTCAAATGCTCGCGTCTTCTGTGGCGGCCTCGGCCGTCGCCCCCCGCTTCGGCAAGAAGGCCTCCGGCGTGTCCGCGCGCAAAGCCATCTCCTCCGTCCCCGTCCGCGCCGCCCGCGTGCAGGTACGAAACACTAATCACAACCGGTTTCCCCCCGATTGCATTTCGCCCGCGCGGTTCGGATAAACGGCGACGCCAGGTCGGGTCCTTGCCGCGCGACGCCCCTCCCTTTGATCGCGTGAAAGGCGTGTGATGCCGTTTCGATTTCAACGACCCTCACGCATTTTCCATGCCGCGCGGCTGATACCCGACAAGAAAGCCCTCTTCTCTCCCCCGACACGACGGTTCACTCGAACCCACTAGAAAGATATCTTTCGGCGTGACACGTTTCCGACACCTTCCGACACCCGAGCGGACCCGGTGGTTCCGCTCGCCATCCCTTTCTCCTTTCCCTAACCTCCCCACTCCACCTCACACCCCACCAGGCCGCCCCCAAACCCGCCTTCGCGGTCACCGCGTCTTCCGAGAAGACCGCGATCGTGACTGGCGCGTCTTCCGGTCTCGGTTTGTACACCACCAAGTCATTAATCGACCGCGGGGACTACCACGTCGTGATGGCGGTGCGCAACGTTGCGAAGGCGGAAAAGGCTGCGAAAGAGCTGGGCTTCCCGACCGGGTCGTACTCCGTGATGGAACTCGAGCTTGGTGACTTGAAGTCCGTCCGGAACTTCGTCAAGAAGTTCCGAGGCACGACCAAGCGCGCTAAAACCTTCCAAGCCCTCATCTGCAACGCCGCCGTGTACTTCCCCAACGCGGTTGAGCCCACGTACACCGTTGATGGATTCGAGGAGTCCGTCGGGGTGACGCACCTCGGGCACTTCCTTCTTGCGAACCTTCTGCTGCAGGACCTCGTAAAGGCGGATGACATGGGCATCGACAAGCGCTTGTGCGTCGTCGGCTCAGTCACGGCGAACACCAACACCCTCGCCGGGCAGGTCCCCCCCCGCGCCAACCTTGGGGACATGTCTGGTCTTCTCGCCGGCCTCGACGGCGACCGCAACGAAAACGCCATGATCGACGGTGACCGGTTCATCGGCCCCAAGGCGTACAAGGACGCGAAGCTGTGCAACATCATGACCATCAAGGAGATGAGCGACCGGTGGCACGAGGAAACGGGGGTGACGTTCTCCAGCATGTACCCTGGGTGCATCGCGGACACCCCCCTGTTCCGCAACCACACCCCAACCTTCCGCTTCCTGTTCCCGCTGATTCAGAAGTACATCACCAAGGGGTACGTCACCATGTCCGAAGCTGGTGGCCGCTTGGCCTCGGTGGTGTGCGACCCGCAGTACACCACGTCGGGCGCGTACTGGGCGTGGAAAGGAGGCGGCGACCAGCTCTGGGACAACTACTGGGACAACTCGAACCGCGAGTCCGCGTTTGACAACAAACCCTCCAAGGAGGGGGGGGACATGTTGAAAGCGAAGAAGATGTTCGACATCTCCGCGGAGGTTGTGGGGCTGAAGCCGTCGGAAATGGGCCCGAAAGGGGGCAACGGCGTGAAGATGTCCTTGCCCAAGATGCCCGCGTTTGGAAGGAACTAAAATTGGAAGGCCGGAGTATCTCCAATAACTTGATGTCCGAGCTTGGAGCTCGATATGATGAAATAAAGACGAAACATGTGTTCTTAAAACTCCACAACCTTTGGTTTCTTTGCTTTCTTTTCCTTTTTATCGCTCTTGCCAACCTCGGACGCGCGTTTCTTTTTTCCGCTTCCGTGGTCCTTCAAAACCGTCCCGTCTTGGGTTCTTTCCCATTCCAAATCAGCGGCGTCTGGCGCGTCGTCGTCCGCATCCCCGTCGTCCCCATTTTCATTTTCATCATCGCCGCCACTCCCCTTCCCCACCGGCACATCACCGAGCTCATCTTCGAAGTCATCCTCCAGGTCGTCCCCTCCGTACACGCCCCCCGGCGCGGCGCCCCGTCCTTTCCGCACTTTTCGCGCAGGCACGAACTTCCCGCTGTTTTCCGCCGGGCACTGAGAGGAGACGTGTCCTTTCTCCCCGCACCGTAAACACTTGTCCTTGCTCGGGCAGTCCGTGGCGAGGTGATCCGTGCCCTTGCATATCTTACACGCCCCGCCGTTAATGTAGATGCCTTGCTTGTTGTTGGGGCAGTCCCTTACCAGGTGCCCGGTTTCGCCGCACGTGAAGCACACGGCGTACTTGAAGTTTGAGTTTGGCGCTTTGCAGTCTCGGGCGGCGTGGTCGTCGCCTCCGCAGTTGAAGCATGTTTTCTTGCCTCGCTCACCGCCCGTGGCGCCGCCCTTCACGACTCTGCAGTCTCTCAACGAGTGCCCGGTAGCGCGGCACCCGAAGCACACGAGCTTGCTCTTCCAGATGCCGCCATCGCGCGAGCCTCCGGGAAAAGAACCAGCACCGCGGCCGCCTCCGGATGAAAATCCGCCGCCGCGACCGCCTCGGCCGCCCCCAGCGCCTCCGCCTAAACCGCCACCGCCCACGCCGTATTTCTGGCGCTTGAAATCACGCTTGGTCTGTCGGCCTTCGAAACCCATCCTGGCAGGAGGGTGTGCGGGTGTGCGTGACATGCAATGCGGCGGCGGCGGTCGCGAAACAACGAAACCTGTTTTCGTTCGCGCTGGAATAATTTTTCGTTCGTTTCCCGAGATTTGCGTTGGTCTCCTCGCGATCTGAGGCCACCCTCGTCACTCGAGCCCGCGCGCCTCCGCACGCGAATGCCGAGCCACATGCGTGTCACCGACGAGATACACAAGCCCGAACGGGATGACCGCCTTTACCGGCGTGTTACCTTCCCCAACGGTCTCGAAGCGTTGCTCATCAGCGATCCGAGCTTGGTACGTTCGCGAGCGGCGGCGGCGGTGGCGCGGGACGCACCGAAGCGCACCAACCCCTCGCTTGTGTCCCTCGTTCACAACACGCACCATCCGAATCCGCTGCTTTCTAACGAGTACACCTCTCCACACCCGTTCCGCAGGCTGGCATGCAGACCCCCGACGAAGATCCCGAAGATGGCAGTGATGATGATGATGATGACGAGGAAGACGAAGAGGCTGAGGACGGCGCCGCCGACGACAGCCCTGCTGGCGCGGGTATGAAACTCGCCGCGTGCGCGGTGGATTTTAACGTCGGGTTCTTCGCGGACCGCGCGACTGGTTTCGAGGGGATTTCGCATTTCCTGGAGCACATGGTGTTCATGGGAAGCGAGAAGTTCCCGGGCGAAAACCACTTCAGCGACTGGCTTTCGCAGCACTGGGGTTCCGAAAACGCGTGTACCGATTCGGAGCAAACCACGTTTTACTTCGAGTGTCACCCCAAGCACTTAAAAGAGGGCCTGGATATCTTTTCCGGGTACTTCCTGTCACCGTTACTAAAAATGGACGCCGTGGAACGCGAAGTCACCGCGGTGGAGTCCGAGTTCGAGCGAGTGGTGAACAACGACTCGACGCGCGTGGAGGCGATTATGGTACGTTTTTTTTCCGTTTTTTTGAAGTCGTCGGACGACTGTTCACGGAGTAAACAGTCAGACCCAACGCACGGTGTAGTAGACAGCAGTAAACAGCACCCACCGTACCTTCCTACCGCGACTTCGAACCGACGACCTACGTGACCCTCGAAGTCCGACTAACCACTCTACAACAATTTTAACGTGACTGTTCCCACAGGGCCACGTCGCGAACGCGGAGCACCCGTACGGAGTCTTCGGGTGGGGCAACCGGCAATCGCTCACCGAGAACCCGCTGTGGAAACAGGGCTTGATTCGTGACAAGCTCATGGAGCACTGGCGGCGGCACTACCACGCGGGACGCATGAGCATCACTTTGCTTGGTGAGCAGAGTTTGGACGAGCTTCAGGAGATGGTGACGTCCCAATTCGGGGACATGCGCGCCGACGGCGAGCCAGTCGTGAATTACGCAAGCGCCGGCGATCCTTATCAAGCACAGTTACCCCTGTTCGTCAACACCACTTCCGTGCGTGAAGGGAAACAAATCGACTTGGTGTTCACCGTGCCTAGTGCGTTACGCAGAAACTACAAACGGAAATCGACGGAGTACGTCGAGGAGTTGCTCGGGCACGAAGGCGAGGGCTCTTTATTCGCGGCGTTGAAACAAAACGGGTGGGCGGATCGCATCTCCGCCGGTATCGGGGCGGGCGGCTTATCGGATACCTCCTGCTGCGCCCTGTTCACCGTGACCATCAAGCTCACGGACGAGGGGTTTACACAGCAAGATTCTGTCATTGGCATGTTCTTCCAGTACGTGCAGATGATGAAACGCACCGCGCCGCAGGAGTGGTCGTGGAAAGAGGTTCGCGATTTACGGAAAATCGAATTCAAGTTCAAGGAAGAAGAAGGCGCCGCCGAGTACACCGAAGCGCTGGCGATGACCATGCGCAAGTATGACCACGAAAACGTGCTTAGGGGTGAGTACCTTTACGAGGAGTTCAGTGTTGCCGATATCACGGAGATATTGGCGTGTATCTCTCCAAGGAAATGCGTGTACGTCGTCAGCGACCACGATTTCGACGCCGACGCCCCGACCGTGGAGCGCGAAAAATGGTTCAACGCGCCTTTCACGAAATCATCCGTGGACGAACAAAAGCTCGCTGCTTGGGAAACCTCCGAGCCAGACGTCGCACTACAGTACCCTCCCAAGAACGTGTACATCGCGGAAAAGTTCGACATCAAGGCTGGGTCTTCTTTGCGGCTTGCAGAGGCGATTGCGAGTGGGTCGGTACCAAGCGACGCGACGGTTCCGCCGCCCGCGCCACTCGTGTCGCCGCCTGAAATAATCCACGAGTGCGGCTTGATGCGTTTGTGGCACCGCGCGGATGACAAGTTCGACCAGCCTCGGATGAACGCGTACTTCCACGTCAACCTCTC
>Ga0222630_1001348_pt1 | contig 10801 bp, 5 predicted proteins | sample AntAcemetagenom3_FD_179842 | JGI IMG/M metagenome (GOLD analysis project Ga0222630, IMG submission 179842) | Saline water microbial communities from Ace Lake, Antarctica - #3 | ecosystem: Environmental > Aquatic > Non-marine Saline and Alkaline > Saline | place: Antarctica: Ace Lake | collected...
TCGTCCGTCATGCCTATACCACCGTGAATCTGAATCGCCTCTTCTCCCACTAACCGGCCGTTGCGAGCAACGGTTGCCTTGAGTGCATGGACGGTTTTTAACAGCGCATCACGGTCGTCTTCACCGGCCTGGCAGAGACCACGATAGAGCATTGACTTAGTCTGCTCACAGGCCATAAAAGTATCAACCATACGATGTTGGAGAGCCTGAAAAGAGCTAATTGGGGTGTCAAACTGCTGTCGCACCTTGGTGTACTCTACCGTCAAAGTATTCAGTGTAGCCATAATACCTAGGGCCTCAGCACTCAGACTCATAAGTATTTCAGGCATCACCTGATCAATCAGGTCCATGCCCTCGCCTACGGCATTAAGCAACTGACTTTCAGCTACAACGACAGTTTTGAAGGTCACTGTGGCGGCACTTTGACCATCCATCATTTTATAGCTCTTAACCTCAATACCCGGTGTCGAGGCATCGACCAAAAACAGACTAATACCATTGCGCTCAAACTGCCCACCGCTGGTGCGCGCCGTCACCACAAACTTATTGGCTGTACCGCCATTGGCAACGACGGTCTTTTCACCATTGATACTGTAACCGCCCTCACAGGCCGTTGCCGTAGTAGCAATATCGCACATCTCATAGCGCGACTGGGCTTCAACACAGGCAAGTGAGCCCAAACAACTACCATCGATAATAGTCGGTATCACCTCAGATTTGAGCGCTTCATTAGTCGACGCCGACAGCAGCCCACCAAAAACAACCACGGTGGAAGCATAGGGTTCAACCACAATCCCTTTACCCATCTCCTCCATTACCGCTGCGATATCCTCAACTGCACCGCCAAAGCCTCCGTATTCTTCAGCAAAGGGAACTGACAACCAGCCAAGCTCAGCAAACATGCTCCAAAATTTACGACTGATACCCTCATCCGAATTGATAATTTTACGCCGAGTATCAAAATCGTACTCTTCACGAACAAAACGCGAGACGCTGTCCTTGATCATTGTCTGTTCTTCTGAAAAATCAAAATTCATCTGTATAAACTCCTAATATTTTGTAGCCATAAGGTTAAAGGCCGAGAACTGCTTTCGCAATTACGTTGCGCTGCACTTCATTTGATCCGCCATAAATAGTTGCAGCGCGACCATACATATATCGTCCGCGGGCCTCAAAAGCAAAGTCATGACCAAGCTCCTGCGCACTCAAATCGTCTGCCAGCGCACCGCCATATGCGGCAGCAAGCTGCAGCTGTAGCTGTTGTATCGCCTGAGTGATTTCAGTACCTTTAATTTTTAGCAGCGATGACTCCGGGCCAGGCATGCCGCCAGCCGCCATAGAAGCAAACACGCGCAGGTCCGTGTACTCCAACGCCATCAGTTCCATTTCAATATCGGAGAGACGCATCTGAAATACTGGGTCATTGATCATCGCCTGGCCACCGTTCACCTCGGCACTGGCGCGTTTCTTTAGCGCATTTAAAGAGCGTGTAGAGTCAGCCACTTCAGCCATACCTGTGCGCTCATGGGCCAATAGTGCCTTGGCGTAGGTCCACCCCTTATCCTGCTCACCAATAAGATTTGCCGTGGGTACCACAACGTCTTCGAACAAAACTTCATTTAGGCTATGCTTGCCATCAATGGTCACAATCGGTTTCACAGTGATGCCCGGCGTATTCATATCGATCAACAGAAAGCTGATACCCTGTTGCTTACGCATACCTTTGCTGGTGCGCACCAAACAGAAAATCCAATCCGCATACTGGGCAAAGGTGGTCCAAATCTTACGGCCGTTAACAATGTAATTATCACCGGCATACTCGGCCGTTGTATTCAATGCCGCCAAATCTGATCCGGCGCCTGGCTCAGAATAACCCTGACACCACCAGTCTTCGCTGGACAGAATCCGAGGCAAAAACTTCGCCTTCTGCTCATCGCTGCCAAAGGTATAGATCACTGGAGCAACCATCTTTAGTCCAAAGGGAACGACATCGGGAATACCAGCCAAGCCGCGTTCAGTCTCGTATATAAATTTCTGTGTCGCTGACCAGCCAGTGCCACCATACTCGGTCGGCCAGCCTGGCGCGATCCAGCCTTTGGCATGCAGCTTTTTCTGCCAAGCAATCATTCCGGTTTTATAGTCTCCACCCTGACTACCACCTAGCTGCTCTGCAACAGTTCCATCGAACTCTGCGGTAAAGAATTCGCGCACTTCGTCTCTAAACGCTAGATCTTCTGCCGAAAATTTAATATCCACTGATCTTCCTCTTTTTGAAAAATTATAGGGGCAGCCTAGTTTATGGCACCCATGATGTCAATAAACAAACTGCCCCTAGATCGTCAACAGCGAAGCCCAAAGCTACTCCATTACAAACGACGCTCCTAGCGACTGGGGCCTCTGGCATTATCCTAAAAGCAGGTACACAAAAGCGCACCCTCGTATTGATCTTCTATGATCATAGCAAAGGACTGCATCGGCTCTCTGAGCGGCATACAGGTCTACAAACCCTTCAGACGCTATGACAAGTGATACGCACTCAGCCGCCTTTCGGTTTTAGTAGCCGGCTGACGCCAAAACAAAGGGAAGCGAACTTCCTGACAGGCGTTACGACAACGATTAGTACCCGTTTACTAAACGGCCGCAGCCAATTCACTGGCCTGCTTGATGGCTGCCTTGGCGTCTAACTCTGCGGCTTCGAACGCCCCACCAATGAGACTGGTAGCTATATTAGTCGCGGCTAAATCATCGTAAAGCGAGCGTTTGGGCAACTGGCCAGCACAGATAATTACTGTATCCACTGCCAGCACCTGAGGTACACCCTCGACACTGATATGCAAACCTTTGTCATCGATCCTAAGATATTCAAGGCCATTCATCATCTGCACGCCACGTTTTGCCAATGACATCCGATGGGTCCAACCGGTAGTCTTGCCTAAACCCCGACCGACGCGCGTAGATTTTCGCTGCAATAAAAATACCTGCCGGTCGGCAGCCTCAACCTGAGGAATCACACCTGTGACACCTCCGCGCGGATGATAATTAAAATCGACGCCCCACTCACGAGCAAAGACATCTTTATCCATAGCAGCAGAAATCCCGCTGTGCATGATCAGTTCCGAGACATCAAAACCAATGCCGCCAGCGCCCATCACAGCAACGCTCTTACCTACTTCAACATTGCCGCGAATTACATCGACATAGCTTACCGCTTTCGGATGATCAATCCCCTCAAGATCAGGTATACGCGGCGAGATACCGGTGGCCACGACAACATGGTCATAACCTGCTGAGGTCAGATCAGCGGCACAGACAGTGTTATTTAAATACACGTTGACCTGATTGACGTCCAACATCCGCGCGTAGTATCTGAGCGTTTCATAAAACTCTTCTTTGCCCGGAATCTGTTTGGCCAGATTAAACTGACCTCCAATCTCACTGCCTGCTTCATAAAGAGTAACCGAATGACCGCGACCGGCTGCCACGGTGGCATAAGCCAAACCCGCAGGGCCAGCGCCCACTACGGCGATTTTTTTCGGAATGCTAGTGAGCTCGTAGTTGAGTAGCGTTTCGTGACAGGCCCTGGGGTTCACCAGACAGCTGATCTCCTTGCCTTCGAAGCCATGATCAAGGCAGGCTTGGTTGCAGGCAATACAGGTATTAATCTCATCTTCACGACCCTCGAAAGCCTTTAGCACTAATTCGGCATCTGCCAGCATCGGGCGCGCCATCGACACGATATCGGCATCGCCGTCTTCAAGAACCTTCTCAGCCACATCAGGCATATTAATGCGATTACTAGTGATTGTGGGAATACTCAATTCTTTGCGCAAACGCCCAGTAACCCCAGAAAATGCGGCGCGAGGCACCATGGTCGCAAGGGTAGGCACCGCAGATTCGTGCCAGGTAAAGTGCGTGCTAATAATCGTCGCACCGGCCTTTTCCATCGCCTTGCCCAGAAGTACCACCTCATCCCAGGACATACCTCCCTGCAACATATCCATCGCCGCAATACGAAAAATTAAAATAAAATTCTCCCCCACCTCAGCGCGACAACGACGCATGATCTCTAGAGGAAAACGCATGCGGTTTTCGTAACTACCCCCCCACTGGTCGTCGCGCTGATTGGTTTTTTCGACCAAGAATGTGCTTAACAGATACCCTGCCGAACCGATGATCTCTACGCCGTCATAACCCGCTAGCTGGGCCATCTTTGTGCAGTTCACATGGTCATTAATTTGTTTTTGCACACCGGCTTCATCTAACTCATTGGGCACTAGGGGCGACAGGCGTGACCTCACTGCTGATGGTGCGACCAACGTTGATGTTTCAGCTAACGGGCCCGCATGTAGTATCTGCATGCAGATTTTAATATTAGGATCAACCGCATGCACCGCTTCGGTGACCTGTCGATGATCGGATGCATGTTCAGGTGTAGACATTTCAGAGCCCATACCACCCTCTTCATTAGGGCTGATTCCACCCGTGATAATCATGCCCACTCCACCACGAGCGCGTTCAGCAAAATATGCGGCCAAGCGCTCAAAGCCGCCCTCAACCTCTTCCAGACCCGTATGCATCGACCCCATTAGCGCGCGATTTTTGAGTTGGGTAAAACCCAAATCTAGGGGCGTAAATAAGAGGGGATACTTATTATGGATAGGAGCATGCATGGTCATAGTTAACGCTCATAATGGCTTTGGTTTTACATATCATAATGTGGTGGTTATTAGGTCACTGCCATTATTCTTTTGTATTGTGCTGTTCATCAATTTCAATTAACAGGTCGTCAACAGCAACCTGTTTACCCGCCACTGCGCTCACCTCGGCAACAGTACCGTCAATTTCAGCCTGAATTTCATAATGCATTTTCATGGCTTCCAGTACTGCCAAGGTCTGACCCTTCACCACCAGGTCACCCGGTTTAACCAAGACCTCAAGCAACAGCCCATGCATGGGGGCAATCACGCGACCGCCACCAACGACCTCATCACCCATACCATCAAGAATAATCATATCCTTAAAAAAAGCGTCACGGCCTTCAATCGAACAATGCAGCTGACCTTTTACCGACGACATACTAGTCACGGTTAATGTGGTGCCGTCTACGCATACACTAGCTTTATGGTTATCCATAGCCAGCACAGTAATTTCAACATCAGCCTCAACACCAGCAATATCAAAAACTCTATAAGCTTCTAAGCCCACTGGTGTTATGCCTAAATCACGAGTCAAGTCAGCAAACTGGTACTGCTTACGTGAAATTATGGCGCTGGCGCTGGCCCAGTTTTTCAGGCTGGCACTGACCAGAACACTGTGATCAAAGAGTTTCTTGTGTTCCATTGCTAGCGCAATCACCGAGGCCACGGCACTGTCTGCAAAACTTGGCGGAGCAACCTGCAAGTCTTCATCAGAAAATTCTTCGGCAATAAACGCTGTCGTTGCAGCGCCATCGATAAAGCACTGTTTTTCAAGACATTGAATAAGAAAGCGCTTATTGTTTAGCGTACCGAATAAAACGGTTTCCTTGAGCGCACTGATCAGTCGCAACCGCGCACTCTCACGATCAGGGCCATAGCCAATAACTTTGGCTACCATGGGATCATAAAAAGGCGAGATATCTTGTCCCGAAACGATACCCGCATCGATACGTATCCCGACACCATGCGCTGGCTGCCAAAGGTTTACTGGGCCTGAGGCCGGCAAAAAATCTTGACTGGGATCTTCGGTATAGAGTCGCACCTCTATGGCGTGGCCTTCAAGATGCACATCATCTTGGGTGATACCCAGAGCCTCCCCCTGAGCGACGCTGATTTGCAGTGCAACAAGATCAAGACCGGTAATTAATTCCGTAACCGGATGCTCTACCTGCAGGCGTGTATTCATCTCTAGAAAATAAAACGCGCCACTGGCATCCAGTAAAAATTCGACGGTGCCAGCGCCACGATAATTAATACTCTTGGCTGCATCAATAGCCGACTGGCCCATCTGCTCGCGCAGTTCTGGCGTCATTATCGGGCAGGGAGCCTCTTCAATGACCTTCTGATGGCGTCGCTGCACGGAGCAGTCACGCTCGCCAAGATGTAAGGTGTTACCCAAGGTGTCAGCGAATACCTGAATTTCTACATGGCGCGGCTGAATGATCGCTTTTTCAAGAATCAACTCGCCAGAACCAAACGCCGATTCCGCTTCTGCGCGCGCTAACTTAATCGCATTTGCCAGTTCGGCATAGTCCTGTACTAGCCGCATACCGCGACCACCACCGCCCGCCGCAGCCTTGACCATCATTGGCAGATCAATCTTATTGCCTTCAGCCTGAAGTACCTCATCAGTTTGATCATGGCCTTCATAGCCAGCAAGGCAGGGAACACCGACCTCGATCATACGACGCTTCGACTCGGCCTTATTGCCCATAACATCAATCGCTTCGCGGGTTGGTCCGATAAACACAAGCCCAGCGGATTCAACCGCCTCGGCAAATGCAGCATTTTCACTGAGAAAACCATAACCGGGATGAATCGACTCGGCACCGCTCGTAGTCGCGGCAGCGAGGATATTTTCGGCTAGCAAGTAGGATTCGCCCACAGGCCCCGGGCCGATACGCACTGCTTCGTCGGCAAGTTGCACATGGGGTGCACCAGCATCCGCATCGGAATAAACCGCAATAGTGCGATAACCCAATTGTTTAGCCGTTTTAATAACACGACAGGCAATCTCACCGCGGTTGGCAATCAATATACTGTTAAAGCGTTTCATCAATAGAATTCCTACTATTTATTCCAGGAGGCGGTACGCTTTTCAACAAAGGCAGCAACCCCCTCTAAGCCCTCAGAGCCGAGCATACAGCGAGCAAAACCCTCCGAGGCAAAGTCCAAGGCCTCGGCACGAGGCCGGCGTAATGTTGCAAATAAAATACCTTTAGTCACCGCGTTAGCGCCCGGTGCACAGGCCTTGATTTGGTCCAATATACGCTCACACTGCGCATCCAAATCTGTAACATTGACTGCCACGCCATGGGCTATGCCAAGCGCAACAGCCTCATCGCCTTTAAAGCGCGCACCAGTCAACATAAGACGACGCGCCTGCGTCAATCCGACACGCTCAGTAACAAAGGGTGCAATCTGTGCGGGTGGGATACCCAGACTAGTTTCGCTTAATCGGAACCGAGCGTCGGCCGTCACCAACGTGACATCACCGACACAGGCCAGACCTAGACCTCCGCCGATAGCCGCGCCTTCAACCAAAACAATAACGACCTGTGGCTGTTCATTGAGCTTGATCATCACATCGCCAAAGGCCCGATTACCTTTGGCAACCTCGGAGGCATCAACGGTCTGCATGTCCGATTTGAAACCCTTAATGTCACCACCGGCACAAAACACACCACCCTTACCCCGTAAAACAATGGTTCGGACAGAGCGATCATCATGCACAGCCTCAAGCACCGCGACTAGCTCTTCAGTCATTTCCGTATTTAAGGCGTTTTTAGCTTCAGGACGATTAAACCAAATCTTGAGCACGGAATCTTCCCGCTCTAAGATCAGCAACTTCGTTTCTGGTAATTTAGTTATATCAAGCTCTGTCATGGTAGTGTTCTCTCGTCACTCAATTAATGAAATCACAGCCGTGCTACGCCGAAACTATTGGGACGCACAGTCCTGCCGCGCGCTTCGCGAATAGTTTCTAGGAGCATCCCTATTGTGCTGCGCATATTGCGTGGATCAATCATGCCGTCATCCATCATATGGCCAGAGGTATAAAAAGCGTCAGATTGAGAATCAAATATATGCGCCATCATCTGTTCCTGCTGAGCCAGCGCCTCTTCGTCAGGCTCCACACCCATAGCTGCGGCCTTGCCCCGCGCTACCATAGACATGGTTTTGGCTGCCTGCTCACCACCCATAACACCCATCTTGGCATTAGGTAATGTATAGAGAAAATCAGGATCATAGCCGCGCCCGCACATACCATAATTGCCGGCACCAAAACTGGCGCCTGTCATAAAGGTAATGCGGGGCACGTCAATATTGCGCACCGCCTGAATCATCTTTGAGCCATGTTTAATCATGCCCGCCTGTTCCGACTTAGTACCGACAATGTAGCCCGTGGTATTTTGAAAAAACAGCGCAGGTATGTTGGCCTGATCTAACAGCTGCAAGAACTGGGTAACCTTATTGGCACCCTGGGGATCGATAGGTCCATTGTTACCAATAATACCTACCGCCTGACCAAATATTTCAGCCTGAATACAAACCGTCGACACACCAAATCGCGGTTTAAAATCTAGAAAATCAGAGCCGTCCACTACCCGGGCAACCAGCTCACGCATATCATACGGCGTCCGGTAATCGGTCGGAATAACGCCAGCCAACTCGTCAGGATCGTAAATTGGTTCAAGAAAAGGGCGCTTAGCGGGCAAAGAGCAGTTGTCATTCCACTGCAAACGATCAATTAACTCGCGACATATCTGGATCCCTTGACCGTCATTTTCTGCCAGATACTCAACCAAGCCAGAGATCGAGGCATGCATCTCGGCGCCACCTAACTCCTCTTCACTGGCGATTTCACCCGTTGCTGCTCTGAGCAGTGGTGGTCCGGCTAAAAAGGCACGACCGTTGTTCTTAATAGCGATAACATAATCACTAAGACCCGGCATATAGGCGCCACCTGCGGTAGAGGATCCGTGCAGTATAGAAATAACCGGGATGCCCGCTTTACTCAGCTGCGCCAGTGACCCAAACAGTGCCCCACCGGCACTAAAGCCCTCCACCGTATAATTCATCAAATCGCCGCCGGCACTTTCTACCAGATGCACGAAGGGCAGCCGCTGCTCCAGAGATATCTGTTCAGCCCGGCGAATTCTATAGCCCCCAGCCGTCGTCAGTGAACCCGCTAAAATACCGCTATCATCGACCACGACCATGCAGCGCACACCGGAGATAAAACCAATGCCAGCAATGACCGTGGAGCCAGGAATAGATTTAGCCTCCACTTTGGTATCCAGCATATAACCGGCGATATTGCCGATCTCCAAAAAAGGCATGCTAGGATCAAGCAGCCTAGCCAGACGCTCACGGGGGGTTAACTGCCCTCTCGCATCAAAACGCGGTTTGCGCTTTTCAGAGATAGCCCGACCGCGGCTATTCAACTCATTCAGTTTGTCGACCAGCGCTAGCATCTCTTTACGCTGTCGCAAAAATGTCTCTGACTGGGTATTTATTTTTGAGGCAAATACTGCCATGAATACATCTCCAGATTGGTCTTATTATTTATTTGAGTTGGCTGGCAATCTCTGCACTAACCGGAATTGCGGCGGCTAATAACAGCTGCCCATAGCCTTTGCCTTGAGAATCATTTCTGATACTGGCCATGCCGCCACCGCCCAACACGTCGTGAATCAAAAAGTTAATCGCGTCAGTACCCGGCATCAGGTAACGCTCCACAGACTTTTCGCTCGTCGCGCCGGCAGGTAAAAAGTGCTCAAATCGTTCAAACACAGATTGCTCAGAGAGCGCCGCATAGATATAAGGTAGATACTCAGGCTTTCGTGCAATAACGCCGATATTAGACTTGTCACCTTTATCGCCACTGCGTGCCCAAGCCAATTTTATTAAAGGCACTTCGATCAATTCCCCAGTCGGCACTGCCGGTGTATCGGGGCGAGAGATAGCCTTGTAATCAAGCACAACTCCGGCGGTATCGGGCACATCGAAGATAACGCCGTCTAGCTCAACCTGAATCTTGGCAGTACCCTTGGCCAGAGCAAACGAGAACAGGCGCACCACGGGGGATGGGCTGGGCCGCGCGCCGGCAAAACCCGATAGGCCAGGTGGTGTCGCCAATCCAAGGCCCACGGCCTCCTTGAGCATGATGCCAATCCCTGCGGCAGCGGCGTGTTTGGCCGCAATTTTTAGTACCACCTCACGGCAGTGAGTCACTATTGCCGCTCGGCCGTACTGACTTTCAGCGCCTATAATCTCAACACTGATCTCGCTAAAGTCAGGCAGCGCAAGTTGGTTTAAGCTGCGTCGAGCCGCTACAAAAATAGCATCGGCGAGCTTCTGCGCCTTGCGGTCGGCATCGATCCCATAGAAGGTCATGTTGGTACCGCCGCGAAATTCATCGGCGTACGTGGTGCAGACTTTATAAGTGTCTGGTGCAGGGAGGCCCATAGCACCGGTTACGCGAACCAAATTATCACCGATCTGCTCAATCTCAACATTGGCAAAATCGCACACTACATCCGGAAGCATGTAAGCTTGCGGATCACCAATTTCGTACACCAGCTGCTCGGCAATGGTCGCGCGAGTAACAATGCCCCCCGTACCCTCTGGCTTTGAGCAAACGAAGCTGCCATCAGCACTGATTTCGGCAATCGGGTAACCAATAGTTTCGAGACTAGGTACAGCTTCCCAATCGGTAAAGTTACCGCCAGTGGCCTGCGGGCCACATTCAATAATATGACCGGCCAACGAACCCATGGCCAATTTGTCGAGGTCATCACGACCCCAACCAAAGGCATAAATACAGGCGCCCAGAGTAACCGCGCTGTCGACACAGCGGCCAGTCACCACAATATCCGCGCCCTCCTGTAGTGCTTTCGCCACAGGGAAAGCGCCCAAATAAGCATTGATACTCACCACCTTCTCAACGACTGGGAACTCGGCTCCTGTAAACATCTCGGTAATACCCTGAGCTGCCAGATCATCACATTGGTCAATCATGTCGTCACCCATTACACAGGCGACTTTGAGATCCAAATCCATCTGTGCAATCAATTCACGCAGCGCATTGGCGCAGGCTT
>Ga0222630_1001349_pt1 | contig 10799 bp, 10 predicted proteins | sample AntAcemetagenom3_FD_179842 | JGI IMG/M metagenome (GOLD analysis project Ga0222630, IMG submission 179842) | Saline water microbial communities from Ace Lake, Antarctica - #3 | ecosystem: Environmental > Aquatic > Non-marine Saline and Alkaline > Saline | place: Antarctica: Ace Lake | collected...
CGTCTCGACCGCAGGATGCGCGGATGGGGCAAAAGTGTCGCGACTTCCGAGGGTTCTCGACAATCAAAAACAAATCGCAAGCGCGTCAGCGGTACAGGCGTGATGCAAGCGCACGTACCTCTTCGCCCTTCTTCGCGAGCTCCTCAAGCCGGTCCATCGTTGTTTGGCGTGCACGAAACGCACCCGCTCGCGAGGCGCGAGGAGACGCGCAGCGTCGAATAAGGGACGAGTGCGGGAACGAGCATCTTACCTTCAGTTCGAGAGCGCCGACTTCTTGACGCGTTTTCGAGATTTCACGTTTCGGATCGCGAAACGCTTGTTTTCTCGGAAGCCTCGACGCACAACGACGCGCACACGACACCCTTCACATGTCCTCCCACGCAGCGCATACCGCCATGACTGGCGCGATCGGTGGTATCACGACCGGCACTACTCCCGCGAGCCTTGCCGACGCGGGCGAGGCCATCCCCGGCCTTCTCAACGACATCGTGGTCACGCACATTCTCAGAACTGACTATTCGACGACCCCGCCGATCTCGCACGGCTCCGAGTGGTGAGCTGTGCGATGCACGGCGCGGTGGCGGCGACGGGGCTTCGGTTTGAGAAGATGGGTGCTCTGGAAGCAGCGGAGCTCGGATGCTTAAGCATTTTGCAGCGTCTGAAACCGCGAGATCGCCTGTCGCGTCGACCATTGCTTTCTTTGCATGGTAGCGGCGGGGAGCGGGCGTCTCGAGATGCTGAAGTGGTTGCGGAAGAACGGCTGGCCGTGGGATGAGATGACGTGTTGGTCGGCGGCAAGGGGCGGGCATCTCGAGGTGCTGCAGTGGGCCCGCGCGAATGGCTGCCCGTGGAACGAGGACACGTGCAATCTCGCGGCGATTGGCGGACACTTCGAGGTGCTGCAGTGGGCGCGCGCAAACGGCTGCCCATGGAGCGGGGAGGAGCTGTACATCGCCGCTGAAATGGGCCACGAAGCGGTGGTGCGAGCGCTGATCGAGTTGGGCTCAGACATCAACAAGGCGGAGGATAACGGCTATACCCCGCTGATCATGGCCGTCCAAAAGGGCCACGATGTGGTAGTGCGGGCGCTTATTGAGGCGGATGCGGACATCGACAAGGCGACAATGCAACAGATATGGCAATTATGGGGTTCATTGTTCAGATGCTTAGGGATGCCGGCGCGGTGTGACGAAACGACGGAAACGACGGGACGCGCACGTGATATTACCACACAAGGTGGGCACCTGCGTACCACCTAGGAATCCGGTCCAGTAGGTTTTTCCATTAAAAGCACCGCAGCGCTCGCTTTCGGCTAAACACACACCATCCTCGATCTTTTGTGACTGTTTTTGTGACTATTCTTAGCCAACTCCTGTTTACATGTATGCGCATTGCACGTACCCAAATTCAGTGTCCACTGAACGCCACCGTGGTCCACTTGCCGTCCGCGCCTCGGGTCGTGATGAACTGTTCCGGCACCGGCGTTTCAACCGGCTCGGCGTTTGAAGCGCTTCCGTCGGCCGCCGGCACGCACACCACGTTGATTTCCGACGACTTCGCGGTCAACACGGAGACGGTTTCCGCTGTTTTTTCACTCAAATACACCTGGCACCCGTCCACCTTGTCTATGGACACCGTCGGTACGGTTTGTAAGCACTGCACCTGCATGCTCTGGCAGTTCACCAGCTCGCACGTCGCGAGCACGTCGTCGAACACGAGCGCTGTTTTCGCACACTTGTCCAAGGTGATAGCGTTTGGCTTCCCAGTCACGGTGATGACGCAATCCACGCAGTCGTAGACGTACACGGCCTGTTTCGGCGTCACGTTCTCGATGCGCAAAGTTTTGTTACCGACCTGGTGCTCCACTTGCCACTTCTTGCCCTCCAGCGCGAACGTTGGGGTCTTCGTCGCGGCGGGGTTCGGTTTGCCAGTCGTTGGTTTCGTGGAAAGTTTCGCCGCGTCGTCGCTCACCAACCCCACCCGGTCTGTTCGATTTTTTGTTTTCATGTCATCCGTGACTTTGCGTAACCCGGAAGTCACCGCCTCGCCCTGGTTGAGCTCTTGGAACACGGCGTTCATGCCGGCGGCGGGGGCGGAGACGGGTGGACCGGCGGCGGGCAGCGGAGGCGGAGGAGGAGGCGGCGGCGGAGGCGGCGGCCCTCCCGCTTTCTTAGGCGCGCCATTGCCATCCAGTTTCCACGTCTTCGCGCACCCTCCTTTCGCGTTCCAACAAGGCCCGGTGGTGTGGTATGTCTTGACGTACGGCTTCAGGGTTCCGTCGATTAACAGTTTCAGCCCAGTGACCCACTCCGCGTGCTCCGGTTTCGTCGCCCGGAACTCCTTCAACACTTTGTTCGTCCAGAACTCCGCGGACTGCCACGCCTCCGCGACGTGCGCTTGTGGTAAGGACATACCCATGTCAGCCCCCTGGTACGCCACGAAGGAAAGCGCCTGCACCGCTTCTGCTAACGCTTTCTGGTGGTGGAACGATTCGGTTCGCTTGCCTTCGCTTTTAGCGCCAACCGCCACCATCGCGTTCCCCACTGGGGTCAACAACAACTGTAACGTCTCAGGGCTAGGCTTCTGGCAGGACGCGATACACGCAATAACCGAGGCTTCCAGGGTGAACGCCTGCGCGAACAAACCCGTCACCTCGACCATGTCGTCGCCAAGAGGCGCGGCCAGCGCCACGAGCGTAGCGACCGGGCCGCTGAGCACGTCGGCGAACGCGGAGACGGAAGCATGGTTGGCACCACCGGTGGCCGCGGGAGCTGCCGAAGCGGACGCAGCGGCGGGGACGGACACACCACCCGCTTGCGCTTCAAGACGCGCGGTCACCGCCTCCAGGCGGGAGACGAGGGCGTCCATGATACACGGATGTACCGAGAGGCTCCAGGGGGGGCAGGCGCGGTGCCCGGACGAGTGGATGCAGAGTGCCAAGATCTTCACGACTGCCAACGGTTGAGTGAAAAGACGAGCTCATTTCATCAGGAAAGTTTTTACAAGCTGCTACAGTAATAGTTTCGGCACCGCTGGCGCGCATAGTTATTACGTCTCGCCCCCCCGCAACACCGCCATCGCCCCCCCCGCGACTGCTAGGTACTCAGGGTCCCCATCCGCCATGTGCGCTGCTTTGAAAACGCCTTTCAAGGCTTGTTTGTACGCGCCCATTTCATTTAACACGGCGTCGTCCTCGAACATGTGTTTTTCCGCAAGCGCGACCCACGCCGGTTCCGCTGCAGCGAAGGTGCCGTGTCCCAGCACGGAGTGGCCCTCTCGGGGTATACCAAGCGCAACCGCTTCCGCGGCTTCGCAAGCTTCGCCGTTGCTTTTCTGTTGGATATCGGCATCGTTCCATCTTTTCCCGTCCCTCGCCCATTGGCACAACTGCGGCAGCGCCACGAGCGCGGTGAGCGGCGATTGCGATTGCGTCGCGGCGGCGCGCACTAATTGTCCCGCTATTGATTTCCCTAGCGGTGCCCTTGTTTTCATGCCGTACAGAATGTCCGCTTGCTGCACCACGGACGCCAAGACGTCTTGGTTGTCCCCGGTGCCTAACTCAGCACCGGGGTCGAACGAGATCTCCGACGCGCCGGACGCGGGCGGGGTGTCCACATGCCGCAACAACCAGAACGTCGCCACGCCTGACGGGTGCGGCCACGCGTCTACGCGTAGCTCGTGTTTCCCCAGCGCCGCCGCGGCTGCGGCCGGGTCGTTGGAGCCGGGGGGGGTGGCCAACTCAGACGCAAGCGCGTCCCACGACGAGGATGACGTTGAGGAGCTTCTTCGGAAGTGCCGCCCGATAACACTCGATCCGACATGCTGTGCCGACGTCACGGGCGCACGCGTCGCGACCGCGGCGACGCGACACAGGGCACGTGCGAGAGAGGTCATCGCCCGCTGCTAGTGGAGTCGCGAGAGGAAGCAACTGTTGGCCGTCGATCGACCGCGAGTCGCCGCGCCTCGTGGAGTGGTTCCTAACTCCTTCTGTGTCGGCGCGATTAGGCTCTTCTGACAACACAATTTTTATCGGAAAGCCCTCCCCGAAACCAGAACAGTCCTGGTCGCGCAGCACGCGAGGAGTGTGGGACGGGACGGCGCGTTTGGGTACGGCGAGTACGACGCGAGGATGTTCGCGGTGAGGGTCGGAGTTCCGGTCGCGCCGGTGCCGAGGCCACAGCGCAAGCGACGCGTCGTCGGTCGCGTTTCCGGATCGATCGGAAGACGCGGGCACAAAAACTTTGTCATCGACGACGCGACCGACGCGTGGATGACACGTGATGTGTCGCCATCCCCAGTCGCGGTTGAGTCCGGGGACACGGATGAAGTAACGCGGGCGCGCGGGGATGCGCCGACGACGTCGGGCACGGAGTTTGAACCCGATTTACGATCGGATTTCGTATCGGCCGACCCGGGTTCGAGGGGTGACGATGCGACGATGGGTGATGCTTCGGTTGCGTCGGAAACCAAAGCGCGAACGCAAACTCGGAAAGGAACCGACAAAAACAGCAAAGACAAAGACGCGGGAACCCAATTCCGCCTGGAGCTGGACCCGAAGCGGTGGCAGGAAAGGTTAACGGCGTTGTCGCAGCGCATACGCGACGGAGGCGAGACCGTCGACCAACTACGACACGCGGTGGCGAACGCGCGCAAGGCGTTGCCCGCGGATATCGCCAAGGCGATATCGACCGAAATCGCGCAGATGGCGCCGTCCAGCCGCGCGTCCGTGGGGTGGCTGTTGCGCCGGGACGCCACGAAGGCGGGCAGTGACGGTACGGGACGATTTAAAGAAATTTTAGGACACGTCGTGGCGCAAGGAAAGGAACTTCCCAGCGACAAACAACCAAAGGAAGACACGGATGGAATTGTTCCATCATCGGAAGACACGAATGGAGTTGTTCCATCGGAAGACGCGGATGGAAGTACTCCATCCCCCGTCGATTTTCCTAGTATATCCTCAACCTCCGCCCCGGTGTTCCTGTTCGTCCGGGGGTTATACGGCGCGCACTACCCTTGTTACATGTGGGACATCGTGGAGCACTTCACCGGGAAAGGCGCCGTGGCGCACATCTCGACGGGCGCGGATGGCGAGGGCACCGTGTTCGACAACGCCCTCGGGCTGCGCGACGAGATTTTGGAGTTCGCATATTTGTACCCTGACAGAAAAGTAGTACTAATAGGCCACAGCAAGGGCGGCATGGACGCGTGCGCGGCGGTTGCGCTTTTCGAGCCGGCGCTCGGTGACGTGGTGCTTGGCGTGGTGACGGTGCAGTGTCCGTACGGAGGCTCGCCGATTGCGTCCGATTTAGTCGCGACTGAGTCTTTAAAGAAAGTCACGGGAACGGCTCTTGAGATTTTGTTACGCGCGCCAAAGGGAAGTGCTCCTGACTTGCTGAAACCGCTCATCGACGTGACGTACACAGAAAGGCTTAAATTCCTGGAAAAGCACCCGTTTCCGGCCAAGTTCCCGGTGGTATCGATGCACACGTCAACGAAGGCGCCGTCGTCGGTGTTATCGCTGTCCGCTGCTTACATTAAAAACAGGTACGACGGGAACGAAAACGACGGCCTCGTCGCGCGATGCGACGCGGAAGTCCCCGGGTGCGTCGCGGTGCGGTGGACAGTGGAGCACGACCACGCGGACGGCGCGTACCCACGGACGATGAGCGACGCGAGGTACGATTTGTACCGGAAAAGTTTAGGGCTTGGAGCTCTTGAGACGGTTGACTCCTCCCGTCATTTGATTGACACGGAGGCTGATTATGAAATCGAGGAGGTTGACTCGATTCGTTTGATTGAGGAGGAGGCTATGGATGAAATTGAGGAGGTTGACTCGATCAGAGAGGAATCGGGGTCCGCGACAGCTAGGGAACTGGAAACACCGACAGAATTCTCGAGCGCCGACGAATCACACTCCCACTCTTTTGATCAATCGGGTAACGAAAACAGCAACGACATGGTTCCGTTGGCGCAGGCTAAAGCGCAAGCCATCGCTACGCGTGCGCGTGATTTGAAACGAAACGCGGAGGACCAGAAACAGAGTTTTGACTTCGAGAAGTTCGCCAAGGACGGATTGGATAAACTCACGTCTGGCGACTGGAGCTTTACGAGCGAGAATAATGAAACAGATTTGACGATGGGCGACAGTGACGCGAAGAATGAAACGCAGGTGCCTGTCACAACGCAGGTACCCGTCACAGAGGTATCCGTGCCTGGAACCTCATCACCTGACAAGAAAAAGCAAACACCCCCCCCGCCACCCGGCGCTGGAACGCTGTTAGTGCGCGCGTATCTCGCGCTAAACGCGGCGGTGCCGGAACGGCTCGCCGGAAACGCCGCGACGCAGGGTGAGTACCACGAAGCGCTCGCCGTGCTTTTGATGGAAAGGGCGCTTGTCATGGAAGGGAACGAGGTATTTAATTAATTATAACTTTAGGTCTTTAGGTCAGTCACTAACTACGCGAACAGCTTGTTTGAGTTCCTCACGAAGGATTCGTACCCTTCTCGGTACGTCCCGACGGCGCCCGCGGTCGGCGAGGTCGTTTTCGTCACATCAAACTCGGGTGTGTTTGTCTGCACGAATTCCTTCGTCGTCGTTCCCAGAACTATCGCCGCGGCTTGCTTCGCTGCGCCCAGCGCGGCTGATTCCGTTTCTCTTGGTGTCTTGACCGGGATGTTGAACACGTCTGACACGATTTGCCTCCACAACCCAGATTTAGCCCCGCCCCCAACCAGCACCAACTCTTTCGGCTTCTCGACGACGCCCAGGGTTTGCATTTTCAACAACCCGGTGAGAAGCGTGTACGTCGCGCCTTCCATCGCGGCGCGGTACAACACGCCCGAGTTATTACGCAAGCTCCCGGGCCGCAAACCGACAATCGCGCCGCTCGCGTCCGGCCAGTTCGGCGTCCTTTCCCCCACCAGGTACGGCAGGAACTGCACGCCGTCGCACCCGGGAGAAACGGACGAGGCGCTTTGACCAAGGGAGTTGTGCGACGGTAACGCGCCTCCGTCGCCGGAAGCGCAAAACCCTCTGGCTTCCTCTACTACCCGTGTGCAGTTCAAAGTGCAGAGCAGGGGAAGGTAGCCGCCAACTGCGTCGCAGAACGGCGCTATTACGCCGCTTTTGTCCAGCACGAAGGTATCGCTGGCGCCGAAAAGCGTGCCTGACGTGCCTAGGGAAACCACCAGGGTTCCGGGTGACACCGCGCCGGCGCCTGATACGATAAAAAAGAAAGTGTCAGTGTCACATGAGCAATCAGGGAGGCGGAATGTGGTGGGTGGAAAATACGTACCGATGGCGGCGCACGCGTTGTCTCCGGATCCGGTTGAAACGGCCGCGCCGATTGGTAACCCGGTTCGCTCCGATGCTTCTTTAGTAACCTTACCTACTTGCGCATCGGGAGGCATTATTTCTTTCGGTAGCAACGTAAGCAACCCCGGATCCACCGCCGCGCACTTCTCCCTGTCGTAAGTTTTTGTGGACAAATCGAAAACCCCCAAACCGCTCGCGTCGCCCGCCTCCGTGGCCAAAACGCTCGTCAAGCGGAAGTTTATAAAATCGTGCGGAAGGCACACCTGTTTTGTCTTCGCGAAGTTACCAGGTTCCTCATCTCTTAACCACACTACTTTGGATGCCGTGAACGCGGCTTGCATTTGCCAGCCGTCGAAAGCAGCGTGTTGGCTGATTTGTGCGGCCTGGCCGGCGGACTCGGTGTCGCACCAAAGCTTCGCGGGGCGAATCACTTGAAAGTTTTTGTCAAGCGCAACCATCCCGTGCTGCTGTCCCGAAACCCCCACCGAAACGATCTGGGAAGCCTCCGCGTCCGCGTCTGAAAGCGCCTTTTTCAAGCTCTCACTTATCCCATCCATCCAGGTCTCGGGGTCCTGTTCCGCGGCGTGTGGGCGAGATAACGGCATGGGAAGTAAGTCGTACGCGTAACTCCCCACACCCGCAACGACGTTGGTGTCGATGTCGTACAGCAAACACTTGGTGCTTTGCGTGCCGACGTCTAGACCACACGCGTACCGGGCTTTGAACGAGGACACGGAGGCACGAGCCGCGGTGCGGACCGCGCGGCGGGCACGCCACCGGCGCGGGCGCAGTGACAAGACATGAGGCGCGCCGAGCGCGCGCGAGGCCATTGTGCGGTCCCGTGATTCTGTCATCCGGATAAAAAGCAGGGTGCCGTCCTTATTCCGAAAAATCCTCGAGCGAAAACGCGGGCGTGTCGCGCTCGCTCCCCACTCGGTCGCGCGCGGAGGGCACGGGACGCGCCCACGCGCTGGCGTCATGTCACAACCAGGTGATAAGTCAGAAGAAGTCGTTGAGGTACGCGTTTCGTGGCTTGGCATCTCCACCGTTCCCGCCCGCGCCTGGTTCTCGAAATCGTGGCATCGACAGGCAACGACGCGTTGTGCACTTACGCGACTGCGAAAAGTATCCACAACCCGCCCCTCCCCCCAATTCCAACCACTCACCCCGCCGCTCCACCTCTCTGCGTCTACCCTACTCCCAACTAGGCGGAGTACCAAGCCGCGTTGCGCGCGCTTCAGACCACGATCTCGGGCAAGACCCGGGCCGCCCCCAAGGGCCCCAACGATTTGAGCTGGGAAGACCAGTTCGCGAAACTCGGCGCGTACGCCGATCGGCTCGGTTTGCGCTCGGAGATGGAAAACCTAAACGTAATTCACGTGGCTGGGACGAAAGGCAAGGGCAGCACGTGCGCGTTCGTGGAACACATTTTACGGGAAAACGGCGTGAAAACGGGTTTGTACACGTCCCCGCACCTGGTCGACATACGCGAACGGTTCCGTGTAAACGGCGTTCCGGTTTCGAAACAAAAATTCACGCAACAGTTCTGGTGGCTGTTCAACAAGGTACGTGTTGTGACGTTTGCCAGTACTCGCAACTGTTACTTACGTCACAAACGCACTGTTCGCCGGCTGTCCAGAGTACACCACGGTTTGCCCACTGTTTGCCAACCGCCCAATACAACACACCCGTACTCAAGACGGAAGAGACTGACCCTTTTCTTTCCCCTTTTCTTTCCCACTCGCAGTGCAAAACCGAGTGCCGCGACCTGGGCGGTCCGCCCGCGTACTTTCGGTTCCTCACGCTTCTCGGGTTCCGGATTTTTGTAACCGAAAAAGTGGGGTGTTGCATTTTGGAAGTGGGTTTGGGTGGGCGGCTCGATGCGACGAACGTGATTAGGTCGCCCACGGTGTGCGGGGTCACGAGCTTGGGTTTGGACCACGTGGAGGTGCTGGGGGATACGATTTCAAAAATAGCCACGGAGAAGGCGGGGATATTCAAACCCCGAGTGCCCGCGTTCACCTCACCGCAGCCGCTGGATGCGATGGAGGCGCTACAAGCACGAGCGGCGCACGTCGGCACTACACTGGAAGTCGCGCCGCCGTTAAGGGCGTACAATAGAGGCGCTAGCGAAAACCCGGCGGACTGCATAAAGTTAGGCCTGGCGGGCGCGCACCAGAAACTGAACGCCGCGCTTGCTGGTACGTATTGGGCCTTTCCCAAATCCAGGCACACCGTTTGCCCAGACAAGACGTTAACCACTTTTCGTTCACAACCGCAGTGCGTTTAGTCCGGGAGTGGGCGTTCAAAACACGCCCGTCCTGGGCACACGCCGCGGAGGCTGAGTTAGCACAAGGGGAGCTCCCGGAGAGCTTCAGGCAGGGGCTTGCGAAAACGGAGTGGTGGGGACGCGCGCAGGTGGTGGTTGAGACGCTGGGAGGTGGGGACGGGAAAGGGAAAGGCGATGAAACTGAAACTCGAGAAGGTGAAAAAACTGAAAGCGATTCCTCCCTGGTGTGGTACCTGGACGGCGCGCACACCGAGGAGTCCATGGCGCAGTGCGCGGAGTGGTTCTGCGAGTCGACCTGTTTTACGCTGCCAGAGCCTGTGTTTATCGAGACGACGGAAAGTGGAACGCAGACGGAGAGGGCGCAGGCGGAGGGGGAAGGATTGGACGCGGGCGGCGGCGGCGACGATCCTGAAAAGTTGGAGGATGCAAAACCTGACCCCGAAAACGAACATACACGGTTCCGGGAAGAAGAGCCCCAGGCCGAGGCTTTTTTGTCCCCGCCTCCCCCTGAAAAAAAAGAACCCCTAAGACTGCTTCTGTTCAACTGCATGGAAGAAAGAGACCCGATGATGTTGTTGACTCCGTTGGCCAAGGCGCTGCGGGGAAAAAAAACCCCGCTGACGCAATCGTTCTTCGCGCCGAGCGAATCGAGCGCCAAAGGTTTGGCGCCGGATTTAAAACAACACGCCGATTTGCGCTGGCAACACAAAATGGCCAAGGTGTGGACCGACTTGGTCCGGAAACACCCGGGGAGCTTCGTCGGTGGTGTGGAAAGCACGGCAGATACGCTCTGCGGTGGGACTGAAGGAAGAGATGTAGTAGGTGTGACTGAAACCTCGTCAACGTCCGCGACGGTAGACGTGTCGAGCGAAGCCGTCGGAACGGGTCTCCCAAAAATCCCAACCGCGCTGGTCGCCGCCGCCGTGCCGTCGTTGCGGCTCGCCGTGGAGAAGATCCGGCACGTGGCGCTGGAACAACGCCGGCTGGGAACGGGAAGGCGGGTACACGTGCTGGTCACGGGGTCGTTGTACCTGGTGGGGGATATGCTAAGAGTGCTGGGTCGAGCGTGATGAGAAGAGGCTTGTTGTGCAGCAATCTTTTTCAACGAAGCAATCTCAACGAGTTGTCAAATCAAAACGACGACCGAAAATAGCAGCCCTCCCAGATCCGAGCACACCGTGGTCCGTTTCCCCA
>Ga0222630_1001359_pt1 | contig 10729 bp, 10 predicted proteins | sample AntAcemetagenom3_FD_179842 | JGI IMG/M metagenome (GOLD analysis project Ga0222630, IMG submission 179842) | Saline water microbial communities from Ace Lake, Antarctica - #3 | ecosystem: Environmental > Aquatic > Non-marine Saline and Alkaline > Saline | place: Antarctica: Ace Lake | collected...
CCCTCCTTCCGACTCCCCCTCCTTCTTACTCGCCGTCGTCAAACCCGAAGTAGCCGCGAATCGTAAACGGTTCTTGCTTGATCTCGGGCGACGGCGTTTGCTTGATCTCGGGCTCTTGCTTGATCTCGGGCGAACTCTCCTTCTCGCGCTTGACCCGCTTCGAACTCGGTGCAGCCGCGCGTGCTGCCTTACACGCTGCACAGGTGTATTTCAGCTTGCCGTGCGGGCAGGGGCTGCACAAAGCGCAGTTCCTTTTCAATTTGCCGTGAGGGCAGGGGGTGCACTCCGCGCAGTTGTACTTCGGCTTGCCGTGAGGGCAAGGGTTGCACGCCGCGCAGCCCTTTTTCTACTTCCCGTGGAGACAGGGGGTGCACTCCACGCAGCTGTGTTTCAGCTTGCCGTGCGGGCAGGAGGTGCATTCCACGCAGTCGTGTTTCACCTTCCCGTGCGGGCACGGAGTGCACTCCTTACAGCCTTGTTTCAGCTTCCCGTGCGGGCACGGCGTGCACTCCTTGCAGGCGTGTTTCTGCTTCCCATGCCTGCACCGCTTAAGCTCCCATACCATGGCTCTCACTCGGTCGTCGCAGTTCACTTTCCCTCTGTGTACTACGCCTCTTCACGCTCTGCGCGCCACCACTGTGTGCGGGTGAGAGCGGAGTCGTTGCTTTTGAGGTGACGTGAGCTTGAGCTTGTCGTTCAGTTCGAGGAATTCAGGAAATTCAATCACTCAAGAAAATTGCCAAAAGCTGCGAATTCAACACCCACGCATGTCACGCCCGTCGTCATAGCTTCCGACGTCGGCGTCGGGCGCATTGAAGGTCATGGGTGGCCAAGGCGCCCGCCGCGTCACAGCGCGTGTGCTGGCGCTCGCTTTGCTGACAGTGGTCGGGGCGAGGGACCTCGGGGTTGGTGGGAGTCGTGATGTCGAGACGCGTGCCTTTGGATCTGGCACCGCCAACCTCTTTTCCGAGGCTTCATCTTCTTCCGCCCCCCGGCGCGCGCTTTCGCAGTGGGTATTGCCTGCAAGACTCACGGTTCCGAGTCGTTCAACGTTGCGTTTGCCGTGGCAAACTGCCGACCCCGCGGTGGTGTCCGCGTCCATGGGCAGCGAGGACGTTTTCGGGGGTTCTTTGGACGACGACGGTGATAAAGATGATTATGTTGTTGAAGATGGCGACGGCAGTCTGGACAAAAAACACGACTCACTCCCCCGCCCCACGGATTACGACGCCGCCGACGCGGATTACTTCGCCCACAAAACCGACGCGCGAATCACCGACCCGATTGAACGGCAGCTCGTGCGGTGGTACCGGGAGACCGATGAGCTTGATGGGAAGACGGACGGACAGGAAGACACGGAGACGGGGTCGGACGAATCGGCTAAAGCGAAGATGAGTTCTGAAAAAGCGAAGGAAAAGAAGGAGAGTTCTGAAACGAATGAGCGCGACGGTCGGGAGAAAAAAGGCGCGTCGTCGAAACACACCACTCCCGCGGCGGAACAGCTGGGTTGGTCAATAAAAGGAGAAGAAGACGACGATGAGGTGGTAGAGGAGGGTCAGGGTGAGGTGTTCGGTCCTGAAAGCCGGTTTCGGGAAGACGCTGCCGAATCTGATTCTGGCAAATCTGACGATGCCGAGCAAGAATCGTCCCAAAACACTTTGGCGACGGATTTAAAGAAAGCAGGCCTGCCGTTGTACTACGCGAAAACTGATAAGTACCACGGCTCTAGCGCGATTTACGTCCCTACGGACAAGGCAACGAAGACGGCGACCGATTTGGAAACGATTGAGCGTCTGTTTGTCACGGCGGAGGAAGCCGCTTCAGACGAGGCTGACTTTTTGCAGTGGATAGACGCGCAGAAAAATCGCGACTCAAAACGTTCTGAGGCGCTCGCGAACTCCGCGGAGTCGGCGACACAGAATGAGCTGGACGAATTCAAGCAAGAGAAACGTGAAGAGATGCGCGACGTGTTGAATGACGAGATGGATGCCGCGAAAGGCGCGCGTTTCTCCACGAACAAAACGCGCGCCGAAATCATCACCGCCGCGCGCGACGCGATTGCGCACACGGACAAAGCACCTCACAGTGCTGTTGAGAAGAACGTGGAAACAAACGTGGAGGCGATGCTCAAAGAGGAAACAGATGCGGCGATGCTCAAGGAGGGGGACTTGGTCAGCGCGGTGAACGCAATTCGAGGTCGAGACGAAAACATCAGAGAAGAAAAGAGCAAACTGACGGAAACGAAAACCCTCCCCGCTCTGGGCGCGACGCCTAGCACTTCATCGTTGGGCCGAAAGGCGGGTTCCGATCTCCTGGAAACCGCGTTTCGCACCGCCTCGAAGTCGTTCCACCCGGATGAGGAGTTGGTGGTTGAAAAAGAAGAGGAAAAAAGCGCGGGGTACGCTGAGGCGTTTGAACGCGAGAAAGGAAATCGCGGGTCGACCCGTACCGGCGATGGAGTTAGTAATGGCAAACAGTCTGGGGGTAAGGGAAAGACTGGCAGGACGACTGGCAAACGTTCCGTCGTCTCGCGACGCCGCGAAAAGGCCGTGAAGGATGTCTCCACGGCTGCGCTGGCGGGACAGGGACACAAATTTTCGAGTTCAAAACACGAAAAGGCGAAGTCTTCGTCAAAGTCGAAAGTGTCCTCAAAGCTCTCCAGCAAGAAACCACGTTCGACGAAACCGAAAACGTCCTCGAAACCCGCGACCGCGAGCCAAGAAATCGAAGCGGCTATTCGGGGGCTGATGATCTTGGACCGGGCCCAGGTTGGCAAGATCGATAACGCCGACGCCCGCGGCGGGTCCGGGTCCACTTATTTCTTCGCAGGCGACTCTGATGATTTCGTGAAAAACGGCCAGGAGCACCGACGGCAAACCGCGGAGGAGGGTTGGTTGAGGGACGAACGGGTCGGGTCGCGGCGAGCGCGGATAATCAAGGTTTCATCCCTTGGTTTGGTACTCGCCGGGATTGGGTTCTTCGCGGTGCGGCAGCGACTGCTGAAGGACAGAGACGAGTCCATGCGTTTGCCTCAAACCGTTGTGCGGATTCCTCAATCAGTGGCGACCCCGACGAGCGGACGGTCGCGGGAGAAACCGCCGCGGAGGAGTAGCGGCGGCGCACAAGCAGAGACAGCCGCGCTGCTGCCCAGAAAATAGTCTAGAATTGAGTCACCTATTTTCAAATCGAACATCGAGCTAACTTGTACGCGGCTAGATCCGCACGCTTTTCTTTATCACTACCAACCCCTCACCCCCACGACTCGTCTTCCCGGTGTTCCTTAAGGTACGCCTTGACCTGGTCGTTTACGAAGAAGGAAACTCCCACGCTAATAGGCCCTTTGATCCAGTTCATTGAGACGCCTTTGTACAAACCGCGTCGGAACCCTTCCGTGTTGGCGATGGTCACGAGGGTTTGCCAAGGCGACACGTACCCGCCGCTCGCCCCAACCACTTGTATTCGCCGCCGCACGATATCGAGCGGGTACGTAACGCTCTGTGCGAACAAACCGGCGAGGCCGCCGAAAAGAAGCCGCGTCGCCGCGGGGGGTTCGCAGTTTTGGCGGTTTCCGTCTCCATCTTTATGACTTTCCTTGTACCTCGTTTTCAGCGTCTCAAACGTGGCGAAGGAAATCCCGGCGTACGGCACTATGCCCAGTAAGGTGGGTGTGATGCCTCCGTATAACCCCCTCACGCCTTCTTTTTGCACGACTCTAGTCATGTCACCCAGTAGCGACCCAAGTCCTTTGCTAGTGTTTGCTAAATGTAAACCATTTCCCAACGACTGTTTGCTCATACCAACGCTCCTCGCCGCCGCGTACCTGGCGCGCATTAAATCTAAGGGATAGGTAATAGCGGTAGCCGTCGCGCCCGCCGCGCTCCCCGCGATGAACCGCGTGGCGACCCCGGAGTGGGTTGGTGCGGTGGAAGTAATACTACTACTAGAAGAAGTACTACCACTGCCTGTGTCACCATTATTTCCGACTAATTGGCCACTGGTACCATCCGGCGCGCCGAACAAAACCCCAAACGCTTCGGTGGCGGCTTTTTCGAACCGCGGGTAGGAAAAAAATGACACCCCCGCGTACGGCACCACCCGCACCATCATCACGCCGTTACCCCGCCAAAGCCCAAACACTCCCTCGGTTTTGACTATATTTTTAGCTACTGTAAGTGCATTAGACACAGAAAACTGCCTACTCTTGTCCACTTGAAAGATAATCTTAACCCGGTCCGCGGGCGCTATGGCGGATTTCGCGACGGCGCCCGCGATCCCGCCGGCCACGAGCGCCTCGACCGCCGTGCTTTGCTTCGCTTCGATGTACGTCGCGGGGGGCTTGTGGACCTCTTTAGGGTTAGGGCTAGGGTTTTTCTCTTTGCAGTTAGGGTTTACTTCAGGGTTCCCTCCGCCGAACACCAACCGCCTCGCCGCCGGCGTTTTTTGCTGAAAGTGGTCGTTCGCGGTGAACCCCTTGTACGATAAAACCGAAGTAACGTGTCAGTCGGGTAAGGCCATGTGTATCCGGGATTGGAAAGGGTAACTGCCCTGTACTCCACACACCGCAGTAAACAGGGAGGTTTAGGGTTGGTGGGTTTAGGGTTCAATGGGAAAGGCCCTTACCACCGCCGCCGCAATTGGGCCTTTTATCCACGTCAACCCCACGCCTTTGAACAAACCGTTTTTTACGCCCTCGGTTTTGTAAATCGAAAACAAACCGTGCAGCATGCCGGTGTATTTCAAGCCTTTCACACCCCCCATGCCATTCAATGACCCTCCACCGTGCACCTGCATGCGCCTTCGCACCACGTGAAGCGGGTACGTCACGGTCTGCGCCAGGAACCCCGCGACGGCGCCGGCGCAAAGCTTGTGTAGCGTAGGCATTTCGTTTTCGGTGGAGTTTTCGGTGGAGTTTTCGTTTTCGGGACTCGCGGTATCCTCGCCGTGACCCGCGCCGTGTCGAACGTTGTAAAGCGCCTTTATCGATTCGAAAGTGGCGAAGGAAACGCCTCCGTAGGGAACGATACCGACTAAGGTGGGGCCTAAACCCGAGTACAGCGACCGAACGCCGCCCGTTTTCAACGCGGACCTCAGATGGTACGCCACGCCGCCGTTGGTTTTGGTGTGCTTTGCGAAACCATCGCCATTGCGGAAATTTTTGGAGGAATCACCGACCCCCCCGGGGTGACTCGCCGTCCCTTTCCCCTCCCCTGGGACATGCGCGGAGACCCGGGCGTGCAGCAAATCAAGGGGGTAGGTCAACACCGTCGCGGTGGTTCCCGCTAACGCACCCGCGGTGAACCGGGCCACGATTTGTTTGCCGGGTGACCCGGCCAATGTTCCATCGGATGATTCGTTTTCGCCGAAAACCCCGAACGCGCGCAACGCAAACTCGTTGTACCACGGAAACACGGTGAACGTGGTGGCGCTGTAGGGCAAAATGCGCACCACCGCCGCGCCCGTTCCCCGCCAAAGCGCCCCCACACCCTCGCGTTTCACGATCCGGGACCCCACACTCCACGCGTTCGGTGGGGTCGTCGTAGCAGGGGGGCCAGGGACACCACCCCCGCCAAACGGAGGAACGTACGAACCGCCCGCGTTTACCTGAATCAAAAGCTTCACCCGGTCGATGGGCGCGGTCGTGACTCGGGACAACGCCCCAGCCGCCCCCCCCGCGATGACTCGGTCGATGGGCAACCGCGGGTCGTCATTCCTCGAGGCTGACCCTGGCCCGACAGCCTCGGCCATCCTCCTTCCGGACCCCGGGAGAGGCCGGCGGAACGCGCGCGCGCCTCTGCACGTTTCACAGATCGGCGCGCTCGCAAGTCGTTTTTGCGGGGAACGGCGATCCCCGATTTTGGTGCGTTTATTGTAAGCAGATGCCATCGGACGTCTCGTAAAACGCGCGGACGTCGCGAGCGAGCGCAAAGAACTCGAAACAAAACTTAAAATACATAATAATAAAGAACTCGGTCTGAAACGCGTCCCCGTGGGGCGCCTCACGTCGACGCATACGGCATCCATTCGTTGACTCGCGCGCGTCGACTCAAACACAATTGGGTAGATTTGCCGTATGAATTGTAATACCAGAGGTAAACCTCTGGCAATACCGCGATTCACACTACCCCTGGAACCCGTACGTGGTGTACCCATTTGTTGAGTTCACTTCGGAAACTTCCTGTACCAACGAGGGCTGGTAGGACCCGTCGTACGAAGAGGCGTTGCCATAGGAACCGGCTCCTTTCGAGGAGTAGCTCCCCCCCCCCACTCTCGCCCTGAGCTTTGCGTTTTCAAGCGCCAACGCTTCGTTCTCCTCCCGCAGTCGTCGCCGGTCAGTTCGTACCTTCGCGATCTCCTGGAAGTGCCTTTCGAACTGTTTGTTTGACCTGCCCGCGCCGAGCACGGACAAACCGAAGAACGTCAGCCCCGCCGCGACGAAGACGACGAAGTTTTTTGAAACCACGACGGCGGTGTTTGATTTCTCAATGGGAGCCCGAGACGACGCCGACGGCCGGCCGAAGGGTTTCCGGTCCCTTAACTCGTCCCGGGTCGTGCCGGTGGTGACGCGTCGGCCAAGCGGTCGGCCAAGCGGTTTATCGGGTTTAGTCACCGACCGGTCGTCTCCTTTTCCGTCGTACTTGTGGCTCGCGCTGTCATCCTTCGGGCTCGCGCTGTCCCCGTCCCTGTCCCGATTACCACGTTCCCCATCTCCAGAGTTCCTCGCGCTGTCGTTCACCCTGCTTTGCCACGAAACCGAGCCTTGGCTCCGGTCAGACTCATAAGCTCTCGACCCCGACCGCACCCCGGACCGGGCCGAACTTCCCCACCCGGCCGACATGGTCGGTAAGGGCGGACGCGCGCCGGTGTTTGGCGAAAGCGCACGGAAACAGCTCTTCCCGTTTTTTTGAAATTCTTGGCAGTTTCTGGCAGTTTCTGTCGATCTCCGTGCTGTCCGTGAAACGTCGCCTCCGGAAGAAAGAGGAGACTCAGATTCATTCGATCACTGTTCCGTCCGCGAACCGGTGTGACTCGTCCCTGACTCGGTGATTCCCGGACACGCGGACCGGGGCGTGGAAACGGACGCAAGGACGGAGGGTGCGCCGGGTGACTGTTTGGGGTGACTGTTTGCTGACACGGCCGAGATGGGGACGTCTTCTGGTTGGTCGATCGCGACACGACGCGAGTCCTCGCCGAATTCTGAATTCCGATCGCGACCATCGGCGGCGAGACGTTCCCGGGTCGTCACGGTCACCACATCCGTGGTCGTGGCAGTCTGTATCACCTTTCTCTCTGTACACACGCACGTGGTCACCGCGTTCAAGGCGAGCGATTTCAAAACCTGCGCCACGTCGTCATTCTGCGCGAGACACCGGGACGTGCGTTCTCATGACCCGGCCAGGGCGCACAAAGTGGAGGGTCCGTTTTCCGTAGACGCGGATGGCACGAGCGCGACGGCCAGCGTGGTTCGCGTGGCAGGCCACGACCGCCCGTTGACGCTGACAGTAACCTCCTACGGCCACGAAGGCGTGGTCCGGGTACGGTTCGACGACCCGCAATTTCCCCGGTACCAAGTAAAAGACGTGCTCGTGGATGCGTTGGACGGGACGCGAACAAAGTTTCAATCGACGACGAGGGACGAAAAAAATGGAGAGACCACCACGTTTGTTCTCGCTACACCTCACAACGTTGACCCTGACTCGCAACCGATAACCGTCAGGATCACTCACGACCCCCTGCGCATCGCCCTTTCAATCGGTGGAAAAGAAACCGCGGTGTTTAACAATCACGGGAAGTTTGACTTTGAGCGGTTCGCGGAAAACGGGCCGGAGGACGAGAAAGAAAAAGTTGGCGACGACGATGACGAAACCGCCTCCGAGAAACCCGAAAAACAATCCGGGTGGAGCGAAACCTTCAACGGGCACGTGGATACGCGGCCGTTTGGGTACGTGTTGGGGCTTGGACAAATCCTGACACACTGCTCGCCGATTGCCCGCCCGTAATTACTCACTCACATCACGAAATACTGACACTTTTCTTTCCCAATCACAGCCCGATGGCCATCGCGCTTGACATTTCCTTCCCCGGCGACGCCGTGGACGTGTACGGCATCCCGGAACGCGCGACGAGTTTGAGCTTGAAGGACACGAAAGCTGCTGGGGGCGGTGGCGTTGAGTCAGGAGATACTGCGGAAGACGGCGAAAAGGACGCATCCGCGGATGAAGAAGAAGAAACTTCGAAAGACGATTCACAACCCTACTCCGAACCGTACCGTTTGTACAACCTGGATGTGTTCGAGTACGATCACGACAGCCCGTTCGGGTTGTACGGCTCCATTCCCGTGATGCACGCGAGGTCCGTCCGGGGTGACACCACGAAAGGTGGTATGCACGGTGGTATGAGCAAACAGACTCAGGAAAGCAGGGTCACTTACAGCGCCGTGTACGTGCACAACCCCACGGAGACGTACGTTGATGTCATGAGAAGTGGCAACTCGTCTGAAGGTGCTGAAACCCTGTGGATCTCCGAAAGCGGCGCGGCTGACTTTTTCATCATGCCCGGTCCTACCCCAGGCGCGACGCAGCGGCAGTACTCCCAAATCACCGGCACCACCGCCATGCCCCCCGCCTTCGCCTTGGGGTACCACCAGTGCCGGTGGAACTACGTGGACGAAACAGACGTCGCTGCCGTTGATGCCGGGTTCGACCAGAGGGACATCCCGTACGACGTTTTGTGGCTGGACATCGAGCACACGGATGGTAAGCGGTACATGACTTGGGACAAAACGCACTTCCCGTCGCCAAAGCGAATGATCGACGACGTGGCGAGCCGCGGGCGGAAGATGGTCACGATTGTGGATCCGCACGTCAAAAAAGATGACAACTACGGAACCCACGTCGAGGCGACACAAAAAAGGCTGTACGTACGACAACCAAACGCGGGCGGCACGGATTTCGACGGCTGGTGCTGGCCCGGGTCGTCCGCGTATTTAGGTACGTATTGGGCCTTTCCCAAATCCCAAGACTGTTTGCCCATGCAAGACTGACACTTTTCTGTTCCAAAAAAAGACGTGGTGAGTAAAAAAGTCCGCGAGTGGTGGTCGGGGAAGTTCTCGTTGCAAAACTACGTAGGTAAGTTTGCGATTCCCAAATCCGCCACACACTGTTTTACCGAAGCTGGTGACTGTTTTCCATACATCGCGATATACAATCTGACACTTTTCGTGTAACAATCAGGATCAACAAACGATTTGCACGTCTGGAACGACATGAACGAGCCTTCCGTGTTTAACGGTCCGGAAATCACGATGCGGAAAGATTTGTTGCACGAGGAAGGCGCGACGGAACACCGGGAGGTACGGAAATTTCCCACTGAACACGTTCCACCTTCGCGATTGCCCATACTCGTCCTGCGAAGGGACGGTTACGACCAGAAGGGCGCATTCCCTCGGACTGTTACTCTGACTGTTTACGTAATACCAATCCCTCATACACATGGGCCGACCGACTGACACTTTCGGCGTTAATCGTGCCAGGTGCACAACGTTTTCGGGATGTTCTACCACGCCGCCACGGCGGACGGGTTGCGGTTACGGAACAACGAGCGGCCGCTTGTTTTGAGTAGGGCGTTTTTCGCGGGCACGCAGCGCATCGGCCCGGTCTGGACCGGGGACAACGCCGCGGATTGGCACCACTTGCGAAAGTCAATCCCCATGACTTTGGCGCTTGGAATTTCCGGCCTAACCTGGAGCGGCGCGGACGTGGGTGGTTTCTTCGGAGACCCGGACGCGGAGTTAATGACCAGGTGGTACCAACTAGGTATGTATTGCGCGTTTCCCAAATCCAGACACTGGTTTACCGAATCTGGTGACTGTTTGTCCATACATCGCGATACACAAGACGTTAACCACTTTCTTTTCCAACACCCAGGCGCGTTTTACCCGTTTTTCCGAGGCCACGCGCATCTCGACACGAAAAGACGCGAACCCTGGATGTTCGGCGAGCCGTACACGCGGACGATTCGAACCGCGATTCGGACTCGGTACCAGCTCATGCCTTATTTGTACACCCTGTTCGAAGCCGCGCACCGGGAAGGAACTCCCGTGCTTCGCCCGCTTTGGTTCGAGTTCCCGGATGACGATTCCGTGGCGAAAAACGACATCAGGTTCGTGATGCGCGTTTCCCAAATTATAGACGACTTGTTTTCCCATACAAGACTGACACTTTTCTTTTACAACCGCAGCGCGATGGTAGGCCCCGCGCTTTTGTTAGCGCCCGTGTTGGAAAAAAGCGTCGAATCAATTGTTGTTTACCTTCCCAAAGGCGTGTGGTACGACTACGACACACACGAAAGGCACGTGGGCCCAACAACCGTTACGAAAGCCGTTACGTTAGCCACCACGCCTCTTTTCATTCGGGGCGGGTTTATCATTCCGAGAAAAGACCGCGCCCGACGCAGCGTCAAAGCGATGGGCGGCGACCCGCTTACGTTACTAGTGGCGCCCGACGAAAACGGCGACGCGGTTGGCGAGACGTACGTTGATGACGGGGTGGGGTATGCGTACGTAGGGAGCGACGCTTTCATCCGGCGGGGTTTTGTGTTTAAAAAAGGGGCGTTGACGTGCGGGTCGCCTTCGAAAGAAACCGCGAAAGGGTCGGGCGTGGAGAGCGGGAACGCGTTTGCGGCGCGAGAAGCCACGAAACCTGGCGTGGGCGGAGATTTCCCGGACGCGAAC
>Ga0222630_1001362_pt1 | contig 10715 bp, 8 predicted proteins | sample AntAcemetagenom3_FD_179842 | JGI IMG/M metagenome (GOLD analysis project Ga0222630, IMG submission 179842) | Saline water microbial communities from Ace Lake, Antarctica - #3 | ecosystem: Environmental > Aquatic > Non-marine Saline and Alkaline > Saline | place: Antarctica: Ace Lake | collected...
CCCCCCCCAGGTTGGCACCGCCGCGCTGTTCTCCGCGGAGGTGTACGCGTGGTTCTGCGTCGGGGAAATCGTGGGGCGCGGAGGCGGGCTGACCGGGTATTAAGAACGGGAACACACGCACGGCGCGCGATCGAAGGCGAGGCCCGACGACCCGAGGAAATATCTCCGACGAGTGACGAGAAAAGCGTGTTGGTCGCGAAACCACGGTCAGCGCTGTAAAAAGAAGAAAACGCGGTTGATTCAACTTTTATCCCATGTTCTCGTCGCTCGCTACGCTATCTATATCCGTATTAATACCCCCCTGTTATCTATTTCTGCTCACTTGAATCCAAGCGGCGCCTGGCCTGGCGGCACGTACGCGTAAATGTCAACCTGCGAATTGTCGTTTGCCGTTTCGTGTTCCCCCGCGAAGCGCGCGGCGCCGCCGTCCGTCATCTTGCGCGGGATGTCGTCCCCTTTTTTCGGCAGCGCGTCTATCGCGTCCTCAAACTCACAAACCTCGAAGAAAAGATTGAGCTGCCGCACCAGCTGCTTGGCGTCGCAGTCGCCTATTCCCAGATACTCGCCCACCAGCCTTCGTCGCGTGGCGACGCCCCCCAGGACGCGCCAAACCGGGTCCGGCGATGCGTCGTCAGGGCCGCACAGCCCGTGCTTTGTCAAGTCATCCCTGGTGAATTGATTTCGCGAAACGCCGTGTGACCCGCCGTCGGAGTGCGCCCTGCGCGCGCGTCGCACCGCCCCCCGAATAGCACCGACACTCGCGTGCTCCACCCCCACGTTGCCCGCCGCGTGCCACTTCGTGTCCGCCGCCGCGCTGCTTTCGTGCGCACCAAGAAACGCGTGCAGCGCGGTCGGTACCTCCAGCACCACCCGGGACCGAAGCTGGCGCCCGGCGACGTCGCAATCCGTCAGGACCACCACGTCCAACCCGGTTTCGCAAAGCTGAGCCAGGTTCGATATCACGTCCCGCGGCACCACGTGGTGGCCGCTCTTCTTGTCCCACGTGCCTTTCAAAAGCACCACGTCCAGAAGCACCACGTCTGCTGCAGTTGCTGCAGTTGCTGCGGTTTCGTCGCCGCTCGCCGCGGACGCCAGCGCGCGCCTCACCGCGGCGGCGTCGTTCGCGCCCTCCACCACCACCACCACTCGCGTCGCCGTTTTCGCGTTTCGCCCGGCCACGAATTCCGGTTGACCGAACTCGTTCTGCGGCGCGTTCACGTCGCCCATCATCTGCGCCACGGAACGCCTTTGAATCGCGGTTTGTTGCTGTTGTTGCTTCTGGGTGTTTCCCTTCGTTGCTCGCTTCGGGCGCGACGCCCTGCCCCGGTCCCACCGCGTGCCCGTCCGGTTGTCGCGTCTCGCGTTTCCCGAACCCGCCGCTTTCGGTTTCGGCTTGGAAGTCGGCGGCCCGAACGCGTCGGCGAACAAATCCAGCCCATCCGGTTTGGGGGGTTCCTCGTGTTTCGAAGAACCCGCGGCCGCGACGGTCACGCGCCGGGAAGAAGCACGTGACGTACGACTCCCCAACACGTTCACCGAAGAGAAACGCGAGGGGAGCGCACACGCGGACATCGCGCGGGTGGGCGGCGCCCGTGCGACAAAAAGTGTTGCACGCACAAAATTTCGATCCCTAAAACTGTCGACACGAACCGTCGACGTCATTTCTGCGCGCACCACGACCGCGCGCGGGTGGACCAGGTCCTGGTCCAGAGCCGCACCATGCGCGGTGCGGGCGTGGGGAGACTCAACGCGCCGTTCGCGGCGGCAAACCTGTTTAGGGTACCGCCGTGCCGGTTCAGAATCGACTCTGCGGCGCGACCCTTTGCCCGAGCCCCGAGCGGACACCACGGATTTCGCGTGCGTGCCTACCGAGGCGACGAGGCGTGGCACACACGCGGTGCCGCGGCGTGCGCCACGCGCGAACGGCAGTTTCGCGACGCCGGACGCGCGGTCACAGCTGCCGCGGCGAGGAGGAGTAGTGACCAACACGTGACCCGGAAGGCAGGGAACGAGTCCACTGGAACCGGTGATACTTTGGGGCACGACGACGACGTTGTCGTTGTCGCGACGTCATCATCGACGGCTTCGGCGTGGTCCAAAAATGCCCCCGAAAACGGTTTCGCCGAAACCGAAGTCGTTCCAAAAAAACGCCGCGCGCGTCGTCCGGGCGCCGTGATGTGGTTCCGGCAAGACCTGCGGCTCCACGATAACCAGGCATTCCACGCCGCGGTGCGGTACGCGGTGAAAAACGGCGGCGAGTTGGTTTGCGTTTTTCTGTGGTCCGACTCGGAGGACGGCGATTCCGCCAATCCAAAATCGTGGCCACCGGGTGGCGCTTCGCGGGTTTGGCTCGCCAACGCGCTCGCGTCCCTGGACAACGACCTTCGAAACAAGTACGGCTCTGAAACGGGTTTGGTTTTCGTGAAAGGATCTTCCGGATTGGCGCTTCAAGCCCTTTGCGCTGCCGTTGACGCAAACCAGGTCTTCGCCTCGGAACGCTTCGAACCGGCGCAGGTGGCGAGCGACGCGAACGTGCGTAAAGAACTGGCTCTTTGTTTTGGCGAAGAAAAAGGTACGGCCGGACGGGCCGTAGGAACCCAAATCCCGGCCTCCACGTTTCGCGGATTGTCCGCCCGTAATTACGTAACACACGGTACGAAAGACTGACACTTTCTTTTTGCAAACAAAGAAACCGAACCCGAAAACGGTATCGACCTCACTTCCTTTCCCGGGCACCTTTTGTTCGACCCGAGCGCGACGCAGATCGACATGACGAACGAGACGTACTTCTTCGGAACCCTGATGCCGTTCATCCACGCCGCGCACGACACGGGGGGTACCCCGGGGGTTCCGAAGTCCGCGCCTCTTTCCGCGCCGCTCGTGGGGGTTACGAAAGAGTCGGCGAAAAAGTTCGCAGAGCGACTCGCGGCGGAGTTGAGTACCGTGAATAAAACCCCCGGGTTGGATTCAGACGCGTATGAAAAAATCGACTGCGCTAATTACTTACGGAACCAGACACAAGTACAAGTAGTGCCTGACGTCCACGCCCTCGGCGTGTTACCGGAAAGCGACGTGAAACACGACTGGTCACGCGGGATCCGCGGCGCGTGGGACATTTCCGAGTTTGGCGCCAACGAGAGTTGGCGCGTTTTCGTAACCCAAAACCTTGAGAAGTACGAAACCGACGCGAACCTAACGGACGACGTAAACACCGCGGTTTCGAAGCTGTCCCCGTACCTGCGGTTCGGGCAGATATCGCCAAGAGCGATGTACCACGAGCTATCGGTTGAGAAAAAGAAAGGCCGCGCCACGAGCCGAACGTTCCACCACAGAATGTACAGGCGCGAGTTCGCGTACTGGCAACTGCATCACTGGCCTGATTTGCCCACACAAAGCGTGCGCGCGCACTACGAGTCCAGGGATGACTGGCGACTGAAATGGAGCGAAACAGGATATGCACCTTTGGGGGCGCCCAGTACGTCGCAAAAGACACAGCAGCGCTTACCGCGAGACGAATCGGAGACGAGTAATGAGGACCAAAACGGATCCAGCCCTGGTGCCGACGCCGACGCCGAAGCCGACGCCGACGCCCTCGAATCCCTCCGTCGCTGGCGCGCCGGCACCACCGGTTTCCCCGCCATCGACGTCGGCATGAGGCGGCTCCAACAAACGGGGTGGATGCACCAGCAGGAGCGGATGTTGTGCGCCACGTTTCTAACAGGTACGTTTGGGCCTTTCCCAAACCCAGGCACCTACGTTTGCCCACACAAGACTGACACTTTTCTTTTACAACATCAGACTACTTGGGCGTCGATTGGCGGTACGGCGCGTCTTGGTTCCACTCCCACCTCGTGGACGCGGATTTAGCGGTGAACAACATGATGTGGCAAAACGCGGGGAAATCGGGGCTTGACCAGTGGGACGTGTTCTCTGGGGGTCTGGTGCCGGACGGGAGTGTGCGGGGTCACGACCCGAAAGGCGTTTCAGTTGGAAAGTGGATCCCGGAACTGAACGGTTTGCCGGAAGGCCACCTGCGGTTCAAACCGTGGGAAGCGAGCGAAAAAACGCTTCACAACGCGAACCTCACGATCAGCGACGAGGGGGTCGTGAATGGGAGGTCATCACTCGAAAAAGATCCGGAGTCATCGACGGCAACGCAAGTGTACCCGCGTCGCATTTTGCGCGACGCCGAAGCGTCTCGCGAAAGAATGGTGCAAGGCGTGACCGCGATTCGCGCGGAACACGCGCGCGCCGCGATTGCGCGATGCGAGATGGAAAGCAGCGAGTCACGCGACACCATGGACGACAACTCAACGGACGAAAAATCAGTGACACTGACGCCAAACCTCGATAGAAAGAAAGTAACCGACGTCCTGGTGGACGTCCGCACTTGCGCCGATTACGTTTCAGTGCCGCGCGGCGCGAGTCTTTTGGATTCGCATTTCCAGAAGTTGTTACCCGTGTCGACGCGGAAGGAGTTCAAAAAGGCGCTACGGGGTGTTTTTAGTTTAAATTTCTCAAAACACACGATGGACAAGGTGCGGGACTGGGCCGGTGACTCACTCGACGTGGGCATCACTGCCGCGTCTGCGTCACCGTCTTCCGACGAATCCGGGTTCGCGCGCGCGTGCGATATCGGGAAAAAAAGAAGCGCGCGCGCGGAAAAGGACGGCACGGCGCACGCGCACTCGCACTCGCACGGAGGAGTGACGCACTCGCACTCGCACGGAGGGCACTCACACTTACCGAACGACGCGATCGGGGGGGCGCACATCGGGCACACGCACGGGGTTGGGGTGAGTAACTTTGGTAATCGGTCGGAAGGTAAAGGCGCCGGTTTTGGCAAAGGCAAAGCGAACCCGGCGAGTGGGGAGAAGAAAGGAAAAGCCAAGGTTCTGAAGAGCAGTTCTTGGGCCGCCGGCCGCGGATCGGGCGCGACGCGACGAGCGCAGGCGAAAGAAACAACGCGCGCTGCCGTCAAGGCGGGCAGACGGGAAACGCGGGAGCTCGCGGCGTGGTCGTCGGGCACGAAGGTGGGTGACTCGTACGGGGGAGACGAGGACGAGGACGAGGACTAGGTAGAAATTTTTGGATAACTTCTTATTTCGAGCGCCGTCATCATCATATCTCTGCCAGCAGCCCCGCTGAGTGACGCGCGTTTTTCTCGTTTCGAGATACGATCGTCGTGGAACGGCGGCTGTTCACTGCCTCACGTGGCTCACTCACCGGCGCGTGGGGCTTCACGCTCGCGTCGCCTTAGTTTCCCGTGGCGACGCGCGACGCACGAGCGAGAGACCGGCGTGCTACGCGGGCTCGGCGTGTTGGACTCCTGGCTGGCGCGGAGTTTGCGAGACTAGATCTCCACTGGCGTAACTCGAGACGGGCGGTTCTTGGGTACGCGTGGTGTGCGTGGGTAGGGGTCCGCGGGCGTGTGACGTGCCGTGATACGAGTCGCCGTCGTCGTCATCAGTGCGGTTGCGATGACGAGCGCGGCATCGCCTCGGCCGGCAAATTCGGGCCGCGACACGAACGGTATCGCTGACCGTGTGCGGCGCTGGATAGATGACGCGCGACCGCGATGCGCGACACCCGAAAACACGTCCTTCGTGGCGCTCGTGACGAACTGGGCGGTGGTGTGCGTCGCCGTGTCGGTGCTGGTGGCGATCGTTTGTTTCGGGCGCGCGAACGGGCATGGCGACGCAAACAAGGCGTTGCTGTACCGATTCACCGGGGTAACGCACGTGTGCATCGCGCTGGGAACCTCTTTGGGGCTGGGGTACGCGCGGACGCGATGGAGCCATCTTCCTGGGTTGCAAAAGCACGTCTCGGTTTCAATCGGCTCGCCCAAAGCGGCGGACCGTGACTTTCCGCGATCGCCCCCGTCATCGCCCGTCGCGGAAACCACCAACCGAACAGGGGTGAAGGTATGCGGTCATTGCGAAACCCCGTTTCCGGTCCAGCACCCGGTGGGGCACAGGTTCAAGTGCGGCAAGTGCGGGCTGTCCAGCCGTAAGCCGCCGACGAAGGATTTTGGGGATTTCGGTTTCGGATGTGCGCAATCGGCGCCCGCGAGTTCTATGGATGCGACGAGCGCCGGCTTGATATCGGAACCTAAGGACTCGCCGGACCGTGTCGCGACGCTGGAGCGGAAAGCCACGCTGAAAGCGGAGAAAGAAACGCGGAAGCAGCGTTTGCGGGAGGAACAGCGCGCGCTAGAGGCGAGCGAAGACGAGGAACGGAGGGAGTTGCAGCGGCTGGTGGAACAGGCGCGGGCGGCGAAAATAGAAAAGGCGGAGCTGGAGGAAGTTAGGAGGGCGGATGAGGAAGAGGCGGCGCGGGTGGCGGAGGCGGAGACGGCGGCGGAGGCGGAGACGGTGGCGGAGGCGGAGCGGGCGGCGGAGGCGGAGAGAACGGCGGCGAAGCCTCCGACCGCGGCACTGTTCGCGACAACGATCAAAGACAAGGTATCGAGCTTGAAGATGATTCCCACGCCGCGGTGCGCGAGTGCGCCGCCGACCGGAGGTGTGGGCCAACCGGTGTATGGTACGATACACCCGGTGGCGGGTCAACCAGGGTACGTACCGCCAAAAATGGTAGTACCTCCCACCGGTGCGGTGAAAACAAAACTCAACGCGGGCTCATCGTTTCCCGCGCCCCGGCCGTTGCCCGCGCCGAAGCGATTGGAGACACTTCGGGTTCCGGGCGGGCTCGCTGTCAAAAGTCCCGCCGCGTCCACCGCTGTCGGTGACACGACGAATTCGAATTTCCCCGACTCGGGTTCCACGGCACGCGCGACGTCGCCAAACGCGCGCGGTACCAGCATCCGCACGCGCGCGAACGCGCTTGAGGTTGATTTCGACCCGCCGCTGCCTCCCATGGCGCCCATGGGCCACGTGGTTTCGGCGTGGCACTCGAGCAGCGGGTCAGGGTCCTCGCCACTGGGGCTGGCGAGTGGTTCGACTGTGAACGGGATCCGTAACGGCGGCGCGAGCGTTCCAAACAAGGCGGGAGGAACGCCAACCGACGCAAACGCGACAAAAAACGCGTTCCACGCGATGGGGGGTAACCCCGCCTCGGGGTGGCTCGGCGCCGGCGCGCGGTTCGCGAACCTCCTCGCGGAGCCGGTTGTTGGTTTGGGAACGGCGGTTTCGGCGCCGGTTGAAGTTCCGCGGAGTGTCACAATCGCGCCGCGCGATTCAAACACACAGCCAGATCTCCACGACGGTACCGGTTTCTTGGGAACCCGACCGTCCGTGGTCGAGCAAACGATTCAAAGACCGCCCCCGCCGCCGCCGTCGCGACCGCCCCCGCCGCTTCCCAGCGGCCCGCCGCCCGCGCACGCGCGGTTCGCGGGGCGACGGTGCGCCAACAATTCGCACAGCCCGCCGCCGCTGCCGCCCACGCCGCACCCAGGTGCGGGCGCGCGGGGCCCGCTCGGCTGGAGCGGCGGCGGCGGCGGCGGGACCGTGGCTGTGGTCGCGGGGGGTGCTTTCGGGGGTGGTATTTTCGATTTCGGTTTCTCCTCCGAAAGCGCGCGGCGCGACGCGCCGGAGCGTGTGTCCACGTCTCCTTCGCGCCACGGCCACGTGCGGCGCTTCGGGAGCTTCGACTCCGATTTGTTCCACGCCGAGGGCAGGGAACTGGAGGACGAGCTCATGGCGCTGACGGGCGGCTTGATGCACCTCGACGACGACGACGATGACGACGCGGCGACGCCGTTCGCGTTACCAGCGGAGACGGAGGCCCCGCTTCCGAAACCGGACGAGTCGTGGGCTGTTCCTTCCTTCGCTGAGACGTCCTTGTTTGCCGCGCAAGTTGACACTCAAGTGCACACCAACGGGCGCGGTCAGCAGAGCACTCAAGTAGCCCCCGATGACGTCACTGACCATTCTCCCCAAACGGAGCCGCAGCCGAGCCCGATGATGCAGGCTTCGGTGATGAAGATCCGCGTCGCGCACGCCAACGCCGGCGTCTCGGGCGAACCGATTCCGGCCGAGTTTTTCTGTTCAATCACCCGCGACGTGATGGTGGACCCGGTGATCGCGTGGGACGGGTACACGTACGAAAGAGTTAGCATCTCCAGATGGCTGGACAAGCACAGCACCTCGCCGATGACGGGCGCGCCCATGCCTGACTTCACGCTAAGGCCGAACCACTCAATGCGGTCGCAGATGATCGGGTTTGGAGAACGGCTTTAGCTTCCGGTTTCGCGAATGCACAAGCGTACGTATGTTTCGGAGCACACGAAAAGGGGTATTACGGTTCAGGAACCGAGAAAGAAGGAAGAGAAAATATACCATAGGATACGAAGACCCGCCACGTGCGACGCCACGCGCGCGGCTTGCAATACATTCAAATAGATAGTGAAACCCTGAACCGCTTCGAGACGCGCGGTGCACTCCGCAGTCAAAGCAGCTTGTTTTTTTGACCACTCTGCTGACGTGTCTGTGTCTCATCATCATCATCTCTATCATCCTTTCCCCACGTCAGTCACTCCTCGCCCGCGTGGTGTTCATGTCCGTCGCGCCTGCCGTTTTTCCCGGCACGCGACCTCGCGTCGCGTGTCGGCGAGGCGCGCGAGGGACGCGGTGTGTTGCTTCCTTGTTACCGGCGGATCCCGTCCCTGACAAAACACGAAAGTCATCATCTCGACGCATCGCGCTCGGCACTTCCGTCGCGGGCGCGTTGCTCGTCGCGTTTAAAACCCCTTCTGTTACCGCGGCTCCCTCGTCTGGGGACTGGAGCTCGCCCGGGCTAGGCGTCGTACCTGACTCGCCAGCGGAGTACCGACGAACTGCAAAAGGGGTGGTGTACGAGCAGATCAACGACGGGGTCGGTACAGCCGCGAAGGCTGGTGAGGTGGCTGTTTTCGATTACGTGTTGCGCCGGGCGAATGGGTACTTCATCTACGGCAGTATCGATTGCGGCATAGGGTGCGGCAACGGCGACCCTGCTGAGTTCGTGTTGGGTCCGACCGGCACCCTGATTCAAGGCCTGGATGAGCTGCTTACTGGTATGAGGCCGGGGGAAAAACGACGTGCGCTGATTCCGCCCTCGCTGGGGTACACAAACAAAGGGTTGTCCCCGCAACCCCCCGAGTTTGGCCAAAAGCGACAGGTCGAAACGCACGCGCGCGAGCCCCTGGTTTTCGAAGTGAAGCTGGTGAAAACAAGGCCGGGACGCGGGTAACAGGGAAGGCAGGCAACGGTACTAAAGAGAAAAGCCGGGAGACGTGGTGTGATTCGTAGTAATCACGGTTTAATAAAGAGGCGAACATGATGCGATATCGCGCGCGTGACGACGGGAATCCGTATCCGCTCAGCATAAAAACAAAACGTCTTCAGAAACGCGACGTCCCGACAACCCACTCGCAACGTGAGGTCCATCAATCATCCATGAATCGCTCCATTAAATCTGTCCTTTCAAGTGCATTTCGTCCAAGCTCGCCTTTCCTTTGTCCAGAATTTCCAGCATGTACTCCTTGTTGTACGCCGTGCGTTCGGGGTCGAACTGTTCGCCGCGTTCTTTGAACACGCGGATCATGAGCCCAACCTTGGCCTGCGCGTTGAACGTGTTCGCGTACCCGTACCCGACGCCTTTTTCGTGGTGCAGCTGGTACGCCGCGTACCACTTGTCCCGTTTCGTTTGAAACGTGGCAAAGTTGTTCTCGCTGAGATCGGCGCCGGTGATGATGGACCGGGTAAGCGCGATCACTTCCATTGTGTCGTCGTAGTACGCGGGGGGCGCCACCGCGTTCGCGGAACGGGCGGTGGATCCCACCAGCACCGCGGGGATGGAAACCAACACGGCGCGTCGGGACATCAAAAGCGGTTTTCCGGAGGGCGTACCCGCGGACGCACGGGCGGGCGCGCGCGCCGCGAAGACGGGGGTGGCACACATGGCGGCCATGGCGGTCGTTGTTGGTGCCGAGGCGAATGGCATGCGAGGGCAACAACGAACGAAAGACAACTGGCGCAGAAAGGCAAAAGCAGAATCCAAAACGCTCCGAGATCTCGCTTCGTCGATTCCTCGCTGGCATTCGCATCATTTGCAGCATTTCGCACTTCGCCTCCGCCCGCCGCTCTTTTTGCTTCCTATCTCTAGCGCGCGGCGGCGCACCACGGGGGTCTGCCGGGGAGGGCTTTTTGGTGCTCGGCGCCGCGTGCTTTAGGTTCCTTCTTCGGTGTTTCGCGTGAGGCGCGCTTCTTCACAACATGGGCAAGAAAACCAAAGCCGTGAACAACCGGCAGAGCGGCGGTATCGATTTCATCCGGGCCAAGAAAAAAGTCGGGAAGACGATCCGGAAAAACGCGAACGCGACGGACACGACGGTCCGGGCGAAGCGGATCAACCTTCCCGGGCAGACCAGTCTGGGTGGCGAAGGTAAGGGCGACGCGGTGACCTCCAGGGGGCTTTCCCTGGGTGAGCTGTTGAATCAAACAGGGCACTACAGCGAGCGCGTCCGGAAAGACGCGCTGGAGGGCATCCGGGAGCTCCTGGAGAACCACCCGGGCGCTATGGGCGGCGCCGCCGCGGCGGTTGTGGAGAAAACCGCGGAGCGGTTAGTGGACCGGGAGCAGATCGTGCGCATCGCGGCTCGAGGGGCGCTGAAACACGGGGTGTTACCCGCGCTGGGAAAGCGAGGCATCGCGCCATTCGCCAAGAGACTGGTGCTGCACGTCGGCGCCGCGCTGACGCACGTGGACCCGCTGACG
>Ga0222630_1001378_pt1 | contig 10631 bp, 11 predicted proteins | sample AntAcemetagenom3_FD_179842 | JGI IMG/M metagenome (GOLD analysis project Ga0222630, IMG submission 179842) | Saline water microbial communities from Ace Lake, Antarctica - #3 | ecosystem: Environmental > Aquatic > Non-marine Saline and Alkaline > Saline | place: Antarctica: Ace Lake | collected...
CATTGAGGATGAGCCCATGCAGCAAGCTATACAGCTGGTGATAGAGCGGTGTAGGTGATTCTTTGTTTAATCCTTCGCGTATTCTTTTGCTGAATAATGAGTCTAGAGTAATAGTCATTTAGGGTCGTCCAGTAGGCAATTGCTATAATGGTATATCAAAATAGATGTAATTCAAGGTAATGTATCAACTATTTCACGATTCATCTTTTTATTAGCTGAAATCATTGCTGCATTGCTTTAGGGGCTCTTGCGCATTAATCTCTAGTAGGTGCTAGTATTGCTGTAGCGCGCTAGTGGGGGTAACCCCTTGCTCCCAGTAGTAACGCGTGATGAAGCTCCGTTCGATCAACCCATGTCTGGCAAGACAGCTATCGCTGAGTATCGATAATTCGGCTATCAAAGATAGTGGATCGTTGACGACTAAATGCTTGAAAAAATGTTTAGCAGACATGGTTGATAGTTGCGGCTGTTACGTGGATGAATGAGCGCTAGTCTATATGTCTCCACTGAGGCCGTCCTGCGTGGTTGCTGCGGGTTAATATCATCTGATATTCATAGCGTTCAGGAGTGTAGAGGCTGCGTTGATATAATAATGGCACCCCATCGCGGTCAAAGACGGTGCGACGGAGTCTTATCAAGGGCGCACCGATGTCAATGTTAAGCCGTTCGGAACAAAGGTCATCTGCCAGAATAGCGCTAATAGATTGGTCAGCAGAAGTTGGGTAGATTTGGGCGTCTTCCAATGCCACCGCAACGGGACGATCCCCCAAGCTTTCCTTCGAAATTAGTTTAGCGTAACTCAGTGGCAACCAAATTTTTGTTAATGAAAACGGTTGTCCCTTATACATGCGTAATCGCTCAGTGCAAAGGCACTTTTCACCCTGATTGATTTTTAATGCCTGATTGATTAGCAGCGGCGCACTTACTTCTTCAATTGCTAGAGTTTCAGCAGTAGTCTCGAAACCAATGGTAATTAGATTTTCAATGCAGCCTCTTATTAGAGTCTCGCGGTTTTTGTTGCTCGAGAGCGCAAAAGTGCCCACGCCTCGCCTACGTTCGACCAGGCCTTCTTTTTCGAGTAACGTCAATGTCCGCCTCACCGTAACACGTGACACTTTATACGCTTCACCCAAAGCGAATTCAGATGGCAGCGGTGTTTCTGGTGGGTAGGTATCATCCATTATCTGCTGTTTAAGAACCACATATAGTTGGTGATACACGGGTAGGCTGGGCGAACGAGTTGACCCTAGACCTCGGGCGCCGAGACTAGCGGAGTTGTCAGGTTTTTTCATGCTAAGTTATTCAAGAGGAATTATCGGAACAATTTAGCACAGAAACTATTAAATTGTAGTATATGTAGTATATGTAGTATATGTAGTATATGTAGTATATGTAGTATTGAATCGCCCCGGGTTTGTCGGAGGCAGTTTTATCTGAGTCATGGGACATTGCTTGACTCAGTTTGTTGATGATACATCATTTCACATTCAGCAAGCGGGACGTCGCCAATCGACCGCAGTAATCGACTATTGCTGAACCACCCCACCCACAATGTTGCTCGCTCTGCATCTTCAAGCCCGCGCCAAGGACCTTCTTTGTGGATGACCTCCGCCTTATAGAGACCATTGATGGTTTCTGCCAGCACGTTATCGCAGGAGTCGCCGACACTGCCCACTGACGCATTAAAACCTGCCTCGGTAAGCCGATCAGTTTAGCAAGTGGACAAATACTGACTGCCTCGATCGCTATGATGAATGACACCTTTTGGATATCCTCGTGCCCACAAGGCTTGCTCGAGTGCATCCAAAATCAAATCTGTTTGCATATGATTGAGTACTCGCCAACCAACGATGTAGCGGGAGAAAACGTCAAACACAAACGCGACACACACAAGGCCAGACCCGATCGCTACATACGTAATGTCGGTAACCCAAAGTTGATTAGGATGGAGCGCTGAGAACTCGCGATTTACCAGACCGAGTGGATTGTACGCTGCGTCAGAGGGTATCGTTGTGATACAGCGCCGTCCCCGTCTAATGCCTTCAATATTGAGCTTCTTCATCAACTGCTCAACCGTACAGCGTGCCACGGGCACCGATTCTCCATTAACCTGCCTCCATACCTTGCGAGCGCCGTAATTGCGATGATTCTCCTCCCAGACGCACTGAATATCAGGCGAGAGTTGTTCGTCGCACTTCACTCGTGTGCGACGTCTCTCTGAATGCTCCTCAGGTGTTTTGTAATGATGATACGTAGAAGGTGCAATCGGCAGTTCTTTTCAGATTGGCTCGACACCGTGAACATCAGGATACTGATTGATAAAGTCCATCATCACTTCAGTTTGAGGTCGAGATCCGCTTGGGCGAAAAAGCAGCTGCATTGCACAGCATTTCATTAGTGCCATTGAGCTCAGGTACCTCCCGTTCCAATTCTTTCGCCCGTTGAGATTGATTGGTCGTGATGCCGGGCTGTACGCCTGCATCAACTTCTATTTTCTTTACCCACGAACGCAAAGTTTCAGGGGTGCAACCAATTTTGGAAGTGACAGATTGAATTTCTGCCCAACGGGATGAATGGTCATGCTCGCCGGTTAACACCAACCGAACTGGACATTCGCGTACTTCTTTTGAATATCCGGGTCGTCTGCTTATGAGCTAATCCGCTCAAAAAAATGAGCCTCCGGCAAACCCGGGGCGATTCAGAGCGCCGGCCCTCATAGGCTTTGCGGCGGTAGTAAGCGGGTGGCTTAATGTAAAGTAATTCAAGCCCATCTAAATCGGCCACTGAAAAACTTGTTATACCACCACCCGGTGGTAAATGACCTGCGTGAAAGGCTCTGGGCCCGGAGTGAGCTGCAGAATAAATGTCAAATTCGATCAGATTGCCATGTTCGTTAAGTCGGATAAGTCCAATGCCGATCAAGTCTTCTGCGGTGAGATCCTGAGCAACTTGCACCTCTTCAATCGGTATTTCACGTGAGATATCACGCGGCATTTAAAATTTAGTGTACCAGTCCAGTAGGGCTTCGATATCAGGCCCCGCAACGACCATAATAAAGATACGATCGACGTCGCCACTTGGCAGTGGCAATGGCGACTTTTCTCGATTACCCGTTTCACTGGTAAGATAGATAACCACATTATCCAGGCCGACCAGTTGGAATGCGACGATGCTGTGATAACTGTTCAGCCCTTTGGGCCTAACGATTACCTTGAATGGCGAGCGATTAAATTTTCGGGTGCCTATAGTATTGAGGAGTTATCCAAAAAAGCCAATGTCTTGGTTTCGGTTTGGCGGCAGTGGCTTTGGTGGGTGCGGGAATTGCTTCGCTTTGGGCATGGGCTGGCATTCGACTAGGGCGCAAATATGAGCGTCGTATGACGTCTAGAGAATGACCATTTTTTTTGACCTTGGTTGCTGACGAATATCGCTTACCGTGCCCGATTAAAGTTCTGATGCACTTCCAAGTGCTGGATGAAGAGATGGGATGATGTACTTATATACATACATGTTATATTGTGTATAATGATTCGATAAATTTAACTACGTTATAAGGCACGATTTGATACTACGTCATCATTTTCATGGAGTAACAACTGTTGTCATTTTATTGGAACCACAGTGTTGTTATGTAGCAGGTTTCGAATTACGTATCGTGAAATTAGGAGAGGCCAATGTTTGATCCCGTTGTTATAGTGGGGGCAGGTCCGGTTGGTTTGGTGGCTGCGCTGCGTCTTCAGAGTTTCGGAGTTCCCGTAATTATACTTGAGCGAAACGCCCAAGTACAAAATGACCTACGTGCGAGCACCTTTCATCCCCCAACCTTAGAAATGCTGGATGATTTTGGCTTAACAGAGGGGTTGTTGGCGCGAGGGTTAAAAACACCCATGTGGCAGATACGTATGCATGAAACGGGAGAAAAGGCAGAATTCGATCTTGCCCACATTAGTCAAGATACAAAATATCCATTTCGATTGCAGGTAGAGCAAAACGTCCTCTGTGAATTGGCAACTAAGCAAATAGAAGGTATGGCGGATGTTGACTTACGTATGGGGCATGAACTTGGCGGCTTTAAGCAAGACGGGGATGGCGTTGCGCTTCAGATCAAAGATTTGTCAGGAAAAAACTATTCAATAACAACGCCGTATATGATTGCTGCCGATGGTGCTCGGAGTTTTGTTCGAAAATCATTGGGTCTAAAATTTGAAGGTCACACGTATCCTGAGACTACTATTTTGGTTACCACTAGGTTTCCCTTTCATGAGCATATTGAGGGATTATCCAATGTTAATTATATATGGTTCTCAGAGGGGACTTTTTCGTTATTGCGGTTGCCTGATGTTTGGCGCTGCAGCTTATATGCTGACAAGAACCAAGCTCTGGAAGACGCATTACACCCTGCCAATATTGAAGAAAAGCTACAAAGAATTGTTCCTAAAGATACGCCTTATGACGTAGAAGAAATTAGGCCGTACCGCATTCATCAGCGAGTTTTGGAAGACTACCGTGTCGGCAGAATTTTATTTGTCGGCGATGCAGCGCATATGAACAGCCCATCTGGTGGTATGGGTATGAATGGTGGTATCCACGATGCTTGGAGTTTAACTGAAAAATTACCAAAGGTGTATCGCGGTGAAGCGAATGAAACCCTTTTGGACCTATATACCAAACAACGGCTACCGATTGCAAAAGATGAAATATTAAAACAATCTCATAAAAATCGCTCGCGCATGCAGGAACGTGACCCTGTAGCGCGGCGACAGGAATTATCACGCATGCAGGCTATTGCAGCTGACCCTGCCGCATCTCGGGAGTTTTTACTTACATCGAGTATGCTATCAGGACTGCATAAATCGCGGGCAATTACTAAATGAGAAGAGCAGTTCGAGAGTATGGTTGGGAGGGGCGACTGGGGCTTGGAACACCCCAAGCCAACCCTACTGTTGAAGCTGAGGTACGCCGATTATTGCCGCATGGTGTTGAATGTTTCACGATGCGTCTTAAAAGCGATAGCGATGATCCGGCTACGCGGCTTAAAGACTATGCGCGAAAACTACCTCACTTCGTTAGAACTCAGTATGCAGGGCTACAGCTAGATGGATTAATGTTTGGCTGTACTGCCTCTAGCTATTTACTGGGGCGGGACGAGATAACGAAAATTAAATCAGAAACAGCTGACATTTTGGGTGTGGAACATATTGTTTTTGCAGCAGATGCCTTGAAAAACTGGCTCCAGTTAAATAAGGTAAATACCATTGCCATTGCTACGCCGTACCCTAATTGGCTTTATATCGCGGCCGAAAATTTTTGGAACAGTGAAGGCTTTGATATTGTCGCAAAAGAACAAGTACAGATTGTAAGCGACGATACCTATGGAATATATGACCTTCATTCTAGTGATGCTCGGTCTGCAATCGAAAGACTGAAAAAATTGAGGACTGACGCCATTTTGATATCAGGAACGGGTATGCCGTCACTTTCCTTATTAAATGTGTCTTCTGATATGGGGGTATTAGCAATATCATCAAACTATGCCATGTGTCTTGAAGGCTTATCAATCCTGAAGCTACAACCAAATCCACAGGTTTTATGGGGTTTAAAGGAATAATAATGGTAGACATTGGCGATAAACTTCCGAAAGAGGTAACTAGTTTTATTAATGGTAAATGGATAGATCCAAATCCGAGGGCGAGACGATTGCCGATTATTTGTCCTGCCACAGGTGAGTCCATCTCAATGTTAGTTGAGGCCGATACAACTGAAGTCGAGCTTGCAGTGCAGTGCGCTAAAGAAACCTTTAGAAGTGGCGTTTGGTCTAAGGCCAGCGTTGATGATCGTAAAACTGTTTTACTAAGGCTACGTGATCTTATCCTTGAAAATAAAGAAGTCATTGCTAAAATGGAGGTCTCCAATACGGGTATTCCAATTGCTCAAGCCTATGGTCGGCAAATTCCTAGGAGCGCAATGAATTTTGAGTTTTTTGCAGAATTTATTTCCCAATCATCAAACCCAGTTTATGATCAAAACGCTAATTATATAACCTACGTTGGCAGGGAACCCGTTGGCGTAGCTGGGATAATCGCACCATGGAATGCTCCCATGGCACTAGCTAGCATGAAACTGGCTGGAGCCATAGCCTTTGGCAATAGCTGTGTGTTCAAGCCTTCTGAATTAACTCCGTTAGGGTTCATATGCTTTATGGAGTTTTTGAGTGAAGCCGGCTTGCCTGACGGCGTAATCAACATGGTAAATGGTGCGGGTCATGTTACAGGTGCGGCAATAACAGCCAATGAGGATGTCGATGTTATTGCCTTTACTGGCGGTACAGAAACCGGTCGAATTATTAGTGCTGAGGCAGGCAGAACCCTAAAACGCAGTGTCACAGAGCTTGGCGGTAAGTCAGCGAATATTATTTTTGCAGATGCCGATTTCGACCGTGCTTTAGATGCGGCTTTGGTGGCAATTTTTTCTAACAATGGTCAGCAATGCCTCGCTGGCTCGCGCATTTTGGTGGAAAAGTCTATCGAAGATAAGTTCATTAAAGCGTTCGTTGCGCGAACAAAAAAGCTTAAAATTGGTGACCCTATGGACATATCGAGCGAGGTTGGCCCGCTTATCTCAAAGGCGCAGTTAGATAGGGTTGGACGTTTTGCTGCAATGGCCAGAGAGCATAAAGGTATTGAAATTCTGACGGGCGGCAAACTAGCCGAGGGATTTAACAAGGGGTATTACTTTGAGCCAACGGTGGTCCGCGCTAAAGACAATAAGCAGGTGGTTTGCCAGGAGGAAATTTTTGGCCCTTTTGCCACCATTCTTTCGTTCGATACCGAAGCTGAGGCATATGCGATTGCTAACGATAGCAAATTTGGTCTAGTTGCATATGTTTGGTCTACAGATATTCGGAAAATAATGCGCGCGCAGGCGGAGATTAGGGCGGGAGTTATTTGGGTAAATACACCTCTGGTGCGAGAATTGCGGGCGCCCTTTGGTGGATTCAAACATTCTGGCGTAGGTCGTGATGGTGGCGAGTGGAGTAGACTCCTGTTTACTGAAGAGAAAACCGTGTCAGTTCCATTGACCGATTTCCCAATACCGAAATTAGGGATGGGCGGGTAATGCGTTTAGTCCTAGTCTGTATTATAGGTTTAATTGTGGTGGTCCCAGCTGCAGGGTTTCAGGAGTCAATCCGTTTACGCATGTCCAATTATTTACCACTGCAATCGGTTGCGGTGTCTAAAATCATGGCGCCTTGGTCGGAGAGTATCGAAATCAAGTCCGCTGGGCGAATAAAGTTTGTTAGCTATTATGGTGGTGCACTGGGTCGCGGGCCGCATAGACAGTATCTACTCACAGAAAATGGTGTCAGCGACGTTTCCTTTGTCTTTTTATCTATGCATTCTGGGCGCTTTAGGGATGCTGAGGTGTTAGAAATGCCTGGCTTAACTAATACAGGCGAAGAGGCCTCGATTTTAGCATGGAAACTTTTTGAAGAAGGCTTACTGTCCGGGTTTGAACATGTAAAAGTATTAGCATTATTTGCCTCAGAGCCAGGCCGATTGTTTACCCAGCGCCCTGTCAGGAATCTTAGTGATTACAAGGGGTTAAAGATCAGAGCGGCTGGGCAGGTTCAGGGAGAATATGTATCTGCACTTGGAGCTACCCCAGAGGTGTTGGATGCAGCTACGGCCACGGAAGCGTTAAGACGAGGCACTATTAATGGGTTAATTCAAGGCTGGTCAGGGCTAGCAATCTTTCATCAGAGTGATTTTGTGGACTATTTTGTTGAAGCTCCTGTTGGCGTGTTGACCTTTGCAATTATAATGAATAAGGAACGTTTTGAATCCCTTCCTGATGAAATGAAAACCATAATTGATGATAATAGTGGTCTGGCTTTATCCCGGCGAGCGGGGCAGGCTTACGATGCATATAGTGATATTTATGAGGGCCGCTTTAAAGAAAATGGGGCTGTAATAGCGAAGCCAATGGACGCGGAACTACGGGCCGCGTTACAAGCGAAGAGACATTTTGTGATCAACGATTGGGTTGGTGATGACTCAAGGCGAGCTAGGCTACTCGATAGATCTGAATCTATCATTAAGGCTATGCGCTAATGCTTCTAAAGCTAATACATGGCCTTGCGCTGGCAGCCTTAACAGCATTGATGGTAGTAACGACCCTAACTATGTTGGATGCAATTTTGCGGTTTAGCGGTGCTGTCCGGGTTGTAGGTCTACATGACGTCACTGAGTTTATCTTTGCCGTGGTGGTTGCATCCTGCTTTCCTGTTAGTTTGATGCGTGGGAGCAATATAACCGTCCGTATTCTTAGCCATATAGCGGGTGATAGAGTGGGTAAATTAGGAACTAAATTTGGTCATATTCTTACGTTAGCTTTCTTTGTATATTCAAGCTATGGGCTATCGAAAATCGCCATAAATTTCGATGAGGCGGGCCGGACCACCAGTACATTAGATATTGCGTTAGCGCCATGGGTTTGGGCCACGGTTTTAGTCTTTATGCTGTCGGCGTGTGTACAGTTTATGATTGTGTTTGGATTAAATGATATTGAAAATCCGAGAGAAGTTATATGAGCCCGCTTCTACTAGGTGGTGCGTCGTTTCTGTTGATGTTTGTATTGATTTTTTTGCAGGTACCTATAGCCATTGCAATGATTCTAGCTGGCACGCTTACGAGTGCTATATTAATTGGATTAGATCCCGCGTTGGAAATTATACCAATTGAGATTTTCCATGCCCTATCAAGTCCAGAGTTGGCCTTGGTGATTATGTTTGTTCTTATGGGTAATTTGGCTAGTTTGGCGGAGTTGCCCCGTGATATATACCGTCTGTCTGCCAGCCTGTTTGGGCACCGTCCTGGGGGGTTGGCTATGACAACCATTGTTTCATCGGCCGGTTTTGGCGCCATCTGTGGTTCATCAGTGGCTACGACGGCAACCATGACCAAAATGGCATTGCCGGAGATGATGCGCTATGGCTATGGCAACAAGCTTGCCGCGGGGTCGATTGCGGCTGGCTCTACCCTGGGTATTATTGTGCCGCCCTCGATTGTGCTTATTCTTTATGGTATTTTGACTGAACAAGCGATTAATAAGCTTTTTGTGGCTGCTGTAATCCCCGCAATTCTTGGAGTAGCATTTTACCTTTTTGCGATAGTTTATGTGGTGCGTAGAAACCCAGATGAAGCGCCTGCACTTGATAGAGTCGGCGCTGATGTACGAATCAATGCTGCGAGGCAGGCGGTTTCGTTTTTAGTGCTTGTGCTGTGCGTCGGTGGAGGACTTTATTCGGGGTTTCTAACCATAAATGAAGCTGCCAGCGTGGGCGTGACTTTATCATTATTAATCGCATGGAAACGTGGGAAAATTGGCAAATCTAGTTTAAATAGAAGTATTTTGGATACGGCATCAACTACGGGAATGATTTATCTCGTGTTAATCGGGGCTGGTATCTATTCATATTCAATGACATTAACAGGGCTGCCAGCTGAAATTGTTAAAGTCATCGGTAATAGTGGGCTGCCACCCCTAGTGATTATTTTATTACTGGAGGTCATGTATATTATTCTTGGGAGTATCTTTGACACCGTCGCGGCGATGGTTGTCACGCTTCCTTTCGTGTTTCCTTTAGTAACAGGTCTTGGCTATGATCCAATTTGGTGGGGGATAATTAATGTGATAGTAATGGAGATTGGCTTGATTACACCGCCAATAGGCATGAACGTGTTTGTCTTATATGGAATAAAACCTGAGCTGGGGTTGAAAAATATTTACTTAGGGGTGATACCCTTCGCCATTGCCGATGTGGGGCGTTTATTACTACTAACTTTTGTTCCGGTTTTAATGATTATAAATTAAGGAGAGTATGGTCTCAGGGTGCATCAGAGTATTGTGATTGATGGTGTGAGCCCTCGGCGCGTTAAAATCGCAGTGAATTGGGAGCATTAAAGCCTCCAAGTAGATGGAGGGAGATTCGATTTTTTTAGTGCTGACGCCGAGCGTCAGTCAAGTTTTAGATCCATTTTGTATTGGAACAGCTCAGGATTATAAAGAACATGAAGATAGTCCATCAGGTGTTCTTGCTCGTTGACCCTGCTATATGACCGCCTAGTGAGGCTGAGTAATGGGCTTCCCTCCGGAATACTCAAGGCATGAGCGCATTCTGATGAAGCGGCGCAAGCGCTTATAGTCTGAGTGACGTGAGTAATTTCTAAACCATTGTCGCGAAAGTAAGTCAGCCGAGGGGTGGTTTCTAATAATTTCTGATTTACTGGTTTTTCGACGCCAGCAGTCCAACTCATATAATAACCGAAGTTCAGGCCTCCTCTTTCGCGCACACGGATAAGATGTAAAGCTGTATCGCTCGCATCAAGCTCAAGTTCATCTCGAATATCTTGAGGGGGCCGCATCATCTCGCACTCGAGAATACTTGCTCGAGAGTTACGAGCCATACTCTCAATTTCTTATAGCATTCCAGTTAAGGGTGCAGCTATAGCGCGTCAATTACCTTGGCCGGTTTACCGTCAATTAGCTTGTCCGGTTGATCCCTGTTTAAGTCTTACTTTTTAACATCGCCTTTCGTCGATAACTCTCTCCCTTACATTGTAATATTTTAG
>Ga0222630_1001386_pt1 | contig 10555 bp, 16 predicted proteins | sample AntAcemetagenom3_FD_179842 | JGI IMG/M metagenome (GOLD analysis project Ga0222630, IMG submission 179842) | Saline water microbial communities from Ace Lake, Antarctica - #3 | ecosystem: Environmental > Aquatic > Non-marine Saline and Alkaline > Saline | place: Antarctica: Ace Lake | collected...
GTAACCTTGAGAAGTCCTGAGAGATTTTTTGGGGTAGCCCCCTAGAAGCCTCCCAGCAGTCTTTATTCAGAGTCCTCTGCCGGTCTTTTGATTGTGATGGCGGGCGCATAGTGGCTGCCAGTTGGAGCGACGCCAGAACAGCTTGTCATCACCCCTGTGTGGGACAATATGATCAACGACGGTGGCGCGTACCTGCTTGCCATTCGCCTTGCATGTTAGGCACAAAGGATTTAAGTCTAGGTAATGCTCTCGCTCTGTGCGCCACTTGCTTGTGTATCCCCGTGCGTTCGATGATTTGCGCGGGGTGAATCGTTCAAAAGGCTTTGTGTGTCTCTCGCAATGACGCTCTTTAGTGAGTGCGCCACAGCCTGGCATGTTGCACGGGTGTTGTCTTGACACTATCGCTTGATCATTGCTGCGAGTGAGCCAAACAAACCGGCCACCGGTGGCACTGTTACCCCTGTGGCGGCCACCGCTGTGCGCTTATCGTCGCTGCGCTTGGCAAAGTATTGCCTGATGATCTCCATTGCCGGGAGCGCGTAAGCGGCTGCAATCCATGGTAGACCATCCATGGCGAGCGATAAGGCAAAAGTTTCTTTGCCCATTGTTGATAGAACTGCATCTAGTATTAATGCCAGGCCAGCTAACAGAAAACTAGCCATTGCCAATTGTATGTAAAGGTCAGCCATCTTCATTGCAATGGCAGGGCGGGTTGTGTTGTTGCTCTGCTCTTGAGCCATGGCTACTGCCGCATAGTTGTTTGATTCCACTATCTGCAGGTCAATTTCTTTTAACTCAAGCTCGGCCCGCTCTGCGGGTGCAAGGGCGTTAACCTTCTCGATCACAGTCTGTACTGGCGCCTCATCCACCGGACCGCCTACTGCAGCCGCTACCGCGTCAAGGACGCCGCCGGCGATGCTTGCGCCCGGTATCAGCGACTTAATAACACTGCCAAAGCTGCTATTACTGTATGCCGCCGCCTGCTTGAGTATCTCGCCGAGTTTCATACTATGCGATCGTCAGTTGGGCGATATTGCTGCCTGACAGATGTGCCTTGAGAATGCTGATACCATCTGCAGAACTCGCCACACCTAAGCCGTCAGTGCCACCAAAGTCATGTAGTCTAACGCCCGGCCCGCCGCAGCCTTCAACGTTCCTAACGAAGTTCGCTATGTGATACATGGTCGAAAACCTTGAATATTCTGGATCGCCTGTTTCTGGGCTTATGTCCGGGCAGTCTGACTTATCGAGATAGACGGCCAACTGTGGATTAAAGAAGTGCCACTGAAGCCCCTTTGACGGACTATCCCGCTTAAATAGAATGTATTCGCCTGTAGGCACCGCCGATATGTTGGATAGTCCGGCATCTAAGCCGGCAGGCGCGTTGGGGTTGGGTAGCCAAGGCCGTTCAATCACAAAAAGATCTTGCATGCCTGGCGATGTCAATTTACTAACTCTTTGCTCTGAGGGATCAAAGGCGCTGGCGAACTGATCCGGAATTGTGTCGGCGTTGTATTGGGTTTGCGTCAGTTTTAGCATGCCGTTACCTGCGAACATTGCGAATGCGATGGTTAATACAAAGAATAATTGCCTCATGGTGAGCCTCAGTTAGGTAGCTTTAGTTAGAACCTGAATCTTGACTTGGCGAGATCCCGGTCAGCTGTTTTAGCTCTGCGGTTGAGACTGACCCAGCTGCCAGTAGCACAGCGACCAGGATTATGCCGACACCTATCACTATCCACTTGATCGACTCAGGGGCCATTACGTTGGCGGTCAGTGTTGCGGTGGCTTGGCGAGTGGGGCTTGTCTTGTAAGATCTAAACTCTTTGCGGTCTTCAATAACCATCCCAAAAAGGTTTTTAACGTCGCCTTCTGTTTCCCGGATCTTTTCGTTTTGAACCGCGTTCATTGCCACCATGGGTGTGACTGTTGTTGTTAAATCATTTAACCCTAGCCGAATACCGTCTAATCCGACCATGAAGACGGCTTGCTGAACCTTTATTCCTCCCACTACCTCTGCAAGTTGCTTGTTCTGTTCGTGGCAGTCTTCGGCTTGCTTTTTTGATACCGCGCCTTGGCGCTTTAGTTCCTGCATCAGTTCGAGGTGCCAGGAATTGTTTCGTCGATCGTCTGTTGAATCGGACAATTTAGAATTCCTTTAGGCATAAAAAAACCCAGCGCGAGGGCTGGGTTCTGTGGGTTGGCGTGTAACTTGTTCCAAGATGACAAATAATGGCATGTTGTGGCCGACCTGTCAACGGCCAAAACCGGAAGAAATCAGGGCGCAAACTATATGAAATGCCGTGCGCTTGAACTCCTTAACCTTGGTTCTGCTCATGCCCATACGGCGGCAAACTTCCTCGATGGTCTGCAGGGTGTATGTTAGCCGCAACACTTCGCAATAGTTGCTATCCATCGCCCGGACGTGAACCATGATGCGCTCTATACGCTGGCTCGTTGGGCTTATGATTAGATCGGGGCATCTAGGCCCGGTCCTTGTTTCTTTGCCGTATGCGGGGCTTGGTTGGTCCTTGCGCTTTGATCGGTGGCGGCTAGTGTCCAGCAGCGCCATATTACCATCTAATCCCAAGCTCCCAAACGATCCGGGCGGGCTGTCTCGCATTTCGCGTGCCCAAGTCTCAAGCATTTGATCGGCCTTTTCTTCAATATCTTGAGTTGGCACGACTATAGCTCCCGTGGTTCTTGTTGGCCTTGGTACGGCTCATCTGGTTTAAAGCGTATCTCGCCGGTTTTCCATTTGTCCAACTCAGCCTTCAAGGCCTCATAGGCAATATGGCAGTGATGGTGAGGGTCTTTCTTGTGCGGGTTATGCGACTTAAAGGCGCTTCTTCGAGTCAATGTGTTTTCCTCGCTGATTCGATTATGGCGGCGTACCTGCTTAGGTCGGGCTCTGGAATAGCATCAACAACGATCGCGCCGTCATAGCCCCAGATCTTTGTTACACGTCCATCCCAGATATGGGCGTCGTCATCGTATAGGGCGTCTAGGATGGCTTTTTCGATGTTGTCCTTGTCGGGCTTTGCCTGGTGAGGTTGGCCACAATATTCGGCTTTCTTCTTTTTCGACCAACTGCGCGGCATGGGAATGACGGCAAGAATATGGCTGCCTGATTGACTGATCGTTAGACGTCGGAGTCTACATTCGTCTTTAAATGCCCGGTATACCATGACGGGGGCTCGCTGCTTCCACTTGTCAGAACGAGTCATGCGAGGCTTTCCGATAGGTGTTATTGGGTATAGCTTCACGCAAACTTCCCCATGATCTCGTTGAGCAGTTGGTTTTGGCTTTCGCTGATCTCGCTTAACCAGTAATCTCTTTTGAGTCGCGTTAATAACCCGATCTCGTACAGTGTCAGCGCCTTCAAAGGCAACTCTGCACCCAATGCGCGGTTTACTTGCTTCTGTTGGTATCCGTTCATCCCCACGACTCCCAGCAGCAAACCTTAAATTTAATACCAGAGCCGCATATACATGGTTTATTGCGATTTCTACCCTGCTTGCTGCCTCTTCTCGCTTGCTCTTGTGCTGTGTTGATAGCGGTAGGCTCGTCCATCACGACTGCCTCATTATTCGAATACAAAAAATGACTAAGTTGTACATGGTAAGATTCTTTATTCATGCTGCGACCTTCATGGGCTCTGCGGTAAAGTTGGCAGCAACCAACGCGTGACTAAGCACTGGGCTTACGCTGTTTCCGCAGCACATTGTTTGCTTGGTCTTTGTGAGCGGCTTGCCGTTGAAGTCAGGATCAATGATGTAATCACTAGGGAAGCCCTGGCAGTTGAACAACTCTCGAGGTGACAACATCCGCATACCGATATCAACAATGTAGTAATCTTGACCATGCACAGTCACTATCGCGAAACTATCTCGAGTCCTAATGGTGTGTAGCGGCTCATCAACTCCCTGATGTTGGCCTACAAGACTACCGAAATACTTAACCAAGAACGTTCTAACCTCTGCATGATGAAGGCCAGACGCCGCGATCGTGTTTAACGGTGTCCTGGCGTCCTGCCCTACCATGTTGTTTCGCATGGTCATTAAGTGAGTGATAGCCAGTTGGTTCTGCGCGCCACTCGAGGTAATAGTTGGAAACGGCACATCACCTCTAACGCCGGTCATTCCGCCGAAGTGCTTGATGATGTGCGGGACGATTAGAATGTGCTCTTGCTTGCTGACGATCGTAGTTAGCGGCTCATCAACGCGCCGGCCCGGGTTGGCAGACCAATTTGTTTGCCCGATTCGGCTAACAAGCGGTACCAGCTGATCATCAAGAATGAACGGATCCGGGTCATCAATGACAAAATTCTGAATACCTCGAGCAATGCGTTTTAGTGTGTTCTCAACTAGCGGCTTCTTGCGATCGAAGATACTTGGACATGGTATTGACCAATCTATGCACTCAGCCGCCGTGCGGAACTTCTGCAAACCCGGTCCATGGGTCGTAGTTGGCCATACAATCGGCTTGCCATCACACCTAGCGATAACAAAAAGCCGCTTGCGAGTGGTTGGGGCTCCGAAATCACAGGCAGAGAGCTCGCGGGCTTCTACTCTATAACCAAGGTTCTCAAGGTGGCCGACCCAAGATCGGAAGGTCTTACCCTTGTTGATCGGGCATGGCTTGCCGTCTTTTGTGATTGGGCCCCACGTCCGGAATTCTTCCACGTTCTCGAGCATAATTACCCGGGGTCTTACTGCAGCTGCCCAACGTATCGCCACCCATGCAAGGCCGCGTATTTGCTTATTAACCGGCTTTCCGCCTTTGGCCTTGCTGAAGTGTTTGCAGTCGGGAGAGAACCAAGCAAGACCCACCGGACGACCGCCGCAGGCGTCACGAGGGTCTACGTCCCAAACGTTCTCAATGTAGTGACGCGTCTTTGGGTGGTTTGCTTCGTGCATAGCAACGGCATGAGGACTATGGTTAATCGCTATATCGACGGACCTGCCAAGCGCTTTTTCTATACCGGAGCTCGCGCCACCGCCACCGGCGAAGTTATCAACAATGAGTTCGCCTCCGAAGTCGAGGAACGATTGCGGCCTCAGTCGTGTTGCTTTGATCTTCATGCTGGCATACCCGCTTCTAGTCTGAGGTCTTCCCATGGGCAAAACTGCATCACATCGCCTTGGGTTGGGTGGTATCTGGATTTGCCTAACTCAGCAACTCGTTTCCAGTTCTCGCGGCAAAGATCTTCGTCGGTGCCGTACATTTCCTTAAACAGCCATTCGACTTGATGCCTGACTGGGAGATTGAAACCCGGCATCCCTTGGTGGTGACCGTGGCAAAGGCCCATCGCGTGGAAGTGGCACCCGGGCTTCCTGCTGCCTATATCGGAGTTATGATGGAAGGCGACCCATGATTCGTTTGGATCTATGATCTCGCGCTCATCCAACCGGCAAGCTATACACCCGATGAAGTTTGTGCATAGGTGGCCGTACCATGCCTCGGGCGCGGTTGGTTTTCGCGAATTCATCGGTAATCACCTACAAGCTTTTCAGCCATTGGCGATACACATGCAGCAGTCGTATTGATAGATTGGGTTCCGTGCTCTGCGGATCGTCGCCTGCACATAGGGTGGCCACCCCTCACTTATCAAGCTCATCGGTAAAATGAATCTCGGGCTCTTTGGCGCTTCTGGCTTCCAGTTCCATAGCGCGATCTATACTGCTGCGCGCTTCTTTAAGATCCAGCAATGTGTCTTTAGACCCACGCTGACCCGGCATTAGCAGCTTCTTGATGGCGTGCTGAGTAGCAGGACAGGAAACGCCAAACGCCAGCAGAATGTCGTACACGTCAACATCGACGCCGGGCTTGATCTCTTTCAGGTATTTGTTAGTCACTTGCTATCACCCCTATCGAAGTCAGCCAGGCGGGCACGTTCTGCAGCGCCATGGCCAACGATATATATCAAAAGCAGTGCGGTGAATATCAATCCAGCGATCGCCATATCAGCTACCACACTCATCTTTGTGCCGCTGTGAGTTTCGTGTTGATCGGCAACCGGGGCAGATGGGGGCCAACTCAAGCGCCAAGCCAGCAGGACGGATTCGAGAAGCCGCAACGAGCTTTTTAAACTCACCAACGGTCGGCGCAAACGTCGGGTGATGGTCGATCACTGTCATGGCTGCTGACTTGATGCGCTCTACGTCGAATGAGGCAAGGTGCTGGTGCCAAAGACGCATAGCCGGTGCCATTTCCTGATCCTTCATAAAATGCGGATAGCTCAGCTTTAGCATGGTGAACAGATCCACGATGGCGTTCTTTTCCTCAGCAATTTTTGCATCAGAAGGACATCGCGGCGATTTCTCGCGCTGACGGGTTATGGCCTGGTTTGGATCTATCTGGGATAAAGACACTTTTCCATCCTCGTTCGTTGGCTTCTTCGACAAGTGCGCGGGCATCAAGACCATCCTCGACGCCGCTGGCGATTTTGTTGATCAGGGTGTGGAGCGCCCGCGGGGTTTCTGGGCACTTTTTTGCTTTTCGGGTTTTCAGGTATTCAAGCCAAAGCTCGGTGTCGATACCCAATGCGTTCGCCTCATCGAGACAGACATCAACAGGAAGCGCGGCGACCTTGGGTTTTTCTTTAGGTTTTTCTTTTTCTTTTAGTTCTGTAGATGCAGCTGCAGCTGCATAGGTCCTCGACGGTCCACCGTGGTCCACATTGTCCACTGTGGTGTCCACAACTTCGGGGTCTTGCTCGGGAGTTGCTGCAGCGGCCTTCGTTGCGTCATTCGCCCGTTTTTCTCGCATCCACGCCGCTTTGTATTCTTTGCGGTCATCGGTATCGCGCATCGACTTGTACTTATCGTGGTTCAGCAGTAGCCACCCACCATCAATCACGCCGATGCGGCGCCCTTCGTTGTCCGGGGTTCGGCTGTACTTATCAGGCGAAAGGAACTTATCAAGTGCCAGCTCGGTCTTTTCTAGTGAGACTTGAGCGCGGTTAGCGAGACCAGGTACAGACGCAAAGACTCTGCCGTGCATATCGGTCATTGCCAGCATGGTTATCCAAACGATGCGGACGTCCGAATCTTCACACCAGATAGTTGATTCAGTAATGCTGCTAATTAGTTTCGTGTATGTGAAGCTCATTGCGCGCGCTCCCTTAGTGCTTGAGAGCTAACGGGGGCAGTCATGCGGTTGTATAGCTGTTGTAGCTTGGTAAGGCCCCTGCCGGTGATCAATGGCGTTATCGAACGCTGTAGACCGCGATCAGGATGTGTCCACTTGCTTAACTTAACGTCTAGGTATCCCTGCTCTATCTTGGACTGGTAGGGCTCGTTGTTGCGTGTCAGCCATCCAGCTTGGCGCATCATAGAGAACAATCGCACGCGGCCAGTGCCTAGTATCTTCGCGGCCTCCCCGATCGTGATGGTGTCGAGTGACTGGGTAACCTGGTCGTGAAACTCAACCTTTGGCTGCGCCACATCGAGGGCGTGTTTTTGTCGCTCTATCAGGTCGGCTTGATCGGCAGCCAGTCTTAGGGCCTCACCAAACGACTGCGGGGCCTGTTTGTCTGCTAACAGATAGAATTCTCTAACAAGCCGCTTCTTGAACTCCTTGACTACACCAATGTTGCGCATGAAAGTCATTAGCAGGGTAGCGTGATGCTCGTTGAGTATTGCCACCTCTCTGATCTGTGTGCCGCCGGTAGTGTCAAAGGGTCGCATTTGAAATGCTACCCTTCCGAATTCCTCGAAGTCATTCAGGTTCAGCCTGACCAACTGCAGAATAGATTTGTGGGTATTGCCTACACCTTCGGCGATAGCAAAAGAGCTAATCGTTGGCTTGCCGTTTGTTATGGATACAATGTTATTCATGGGCTTTAACCTGCTAATAAAGCTTTCAAGTTCAAATCAAAAAAGGCGCGGGCCTGCAAATCGGTTGTGGCGACTGCAGGCCCACTGACTCGGCACGCCTGGTGGAGCGGCCAAGGTGACGAGGTTCTATTTCGGGTAATTGACCGACACGCCAATGCCAGGCCCGTCTATCTCGAATACCGACAAAAATCCCTGCTTTACCAACGAAGGAATAGCCTTTCTTGCTGCTGTGGCCGAGCAAACCGCTTCATCAGCCAACTCAGCAACGTTAACCAAGACGCCCATACCGGTATCCATCTGCACCAATTCGTGTAGCACAGAGTTTTGAACGCATGTTTCAGGGCGCTTCGCGGCCTTCTTCCATTTGTGGCGGCTCTCACTGCCTGGTGCTTCTGTGTAGGTCTTCATAGTGACTACTCCTAGTGCTTGTTTTTGGTCTGTGCTTAGTCCCTTGCTCTACTGGCACGCATAACGCGGGCAACCGGGCGCGATGGTCGTGGGCGCATTAAGTTGGCGTTGGTGCTGGTGACGCTTATGGCGAGTGCTAGCCCGACGATCAGGTTGACCAACAGGCATTTGAAGGTTGCAGCGCCAGCGACAAGAATCTTGCAACTAAACGCGATCGCGACAAGGTGAGCGCGGTTACTAGCCCCTAACTTCTCCATAGCGGCTTCTGCATGAGCTTCGGCGGTCCGTTGGGTGATGCCCATTACAGTGGCGATCGTCTTGGCTTTAAGTCCCTCTGCGATACATAGAACGCATTCCGCTTGGCGCGGTGATAGCGGGCCGAGAGTGTTTAGCGCTGTATTATTTTCGTAGTGTGAGAAATCACGATGTTGGATAGCAGGCATGGGTTTAATCTCCCTGTTAACTAATTGCATTGGAAACAAAGTCGTGATCAAAGACGTCTGGCCTAAGATCAATTCGCGTCACTACACCATTGGTGACCTGCTCGATCTGTATTGCCCTAACTACTGGCACCTTGCCCTGCCCCCACTTGGTAATCGCCATGGCTGACACCCCAAGTCGGTCTGCTAACTTGCGCTTTGTGCCGAAGATCTCGACGGCCTTACCAAGAGAGCTCATAAACGTATCATCCATTAGTATCCATATTATATAAATCTAAACGTTAAGGTTATTCAAGTCAACACTCGATCTTAGGTTTGTTTGATGGCTTTCTGTTTTGGGTCGAGTGGAAGGCTGTTCGCAAAAAACGCAGGCATAAAAAAGGCCGCTCTATTGCGGCCTCGAAGGAGTTGTTGTTTCTAGGTTCTAGAAAATATTTGTGTGATTGGCTATTACTCTACGCGTGGCCATTTCTTTTCGGACGTGGTGTTTTGCATAGCTAATTTCTCTAAAATTTTCAGAATATCGCCTAACTTTCGCGAAATGCTGTAAACCATGAAGGGGACAAAAAACAAAAGAATTGCCCATATGGTGACAAACATAGCGAATGCAACGCCGAGAGAGCCGGAGCCTGCGAGTTAATCCATTTTTATTCTCCAGATAGGAATTGATAACAGAGGCTATCACGGACGGGCTGATTATGAATATAAGCCAAAAGGCCTAGGCAATCCGTCCCCAATACTTACGCACTACCTTGCCCAAAACATGAATAATTTCGTCTGCAGTCTCTGCTTCATAGCATTCTGTCGGGTATTTATCTTTGTTTAAGTTGTCGCTGATAATTTCTAGCTTTTGATCTAAACGTAAGTTTATGCGTTTGATTCGAATGCCTCCGCTTGATTGGATTGCGTAAACACCGCCGTACGGTCCTTTGGACGCCCCCTTGTCTATCACAACCAAGTCGCCGTCAGATATCGTGGGTTCCATTGAGTCTCCTTCGCAAAGCACTAGAACAGCGTTTCCTGGCTCGACTCCGATTTTGTAAAGCATTCGCTTTTCAACAGGCCAGTGATCTATCACTTTAGAATTGTTGCCGCCAGAGTTGCCATTCCCTAGGCTCACAGACACGTCAAGCTGCGGGATCATGTGCATTTCCTCGGAGCCAGATGATTCGCCGTACTTGGACTGAGTTTCTCTTACCAGCAAGTCTAATTTGGCTTTGCCGGACTCAAACTCGACTTGGCTGATGTCGTCTGGTCTTACATTAAGCATTTTAGCAATCAGCGATGCCTTGCTTGCTGCCACGCCTCGCTGAAGCCAGTGGTTGACTGTTTGCGGCGACACGTTGGCTAGTTTAGCAACCTCCACGCGTTTGATTCCTTTCTGGTCCAAGGCCCTTCTGAAGTTGTCTGCTTTTCGATCACTCATAAACGCGAAGTTTATTCGCCTAGCCATTGCCATTCTATAACCTATATGTTTATATTTGTATAACCTAACACAAAGGTTACTTAATGTTTATCCGCGAATAACACGCGGATACGAGGACCAGATCAAATGATACAACTACCCACATACCATCAAGAGCAATTATCAGAGCAAGTCACAGAGGCGGCCTGTTCTAAAAGCGGCTTTCTAACTGAACTGGTGAACCAAGATCCTGAGCTTTTCGGGCGCGTTATCGATATGTTCAGCAGCGCCAAAGATTCGGCGGCCCGCGATACGCGGTTTGTCCATCCCGCCTTAAAGCTCAATAACGAGATCACGGTAGCCGTTGCGGCCATTGAGATCTTCCTAGGCGCCAACCCGCAGATCATCGAATACCTGCACGCAAAGCAAAACGAGGTTAATTCAGAGCTTAATACCCTGCT
>Ga0222630_1001388_pt1 | contig 10541 bp, 6 predicted proteins | sample AntAcemetagenom3_FD_179842 | JGI IMG/M metagenome (GOLD analysis project Ga0222630, IMG submission 179842) | Saline water microbial communities from Ace Lake, Antarctica - #3 | ecosystem: Environmental > Aquatic > Non-marine Saline and Alkaline > Saline | place: Antarctica: Ace Lake | collected...
ACCTTGTTTTTATTTTATGGCTAATGGGCGGCTATTGCAATGTAATACGGCATATCTGTGGCCACCAATTGCTCATATTCAGGCTTTTTGGCCTAAGGACCTGAATCACACGATTATCCTAACAATGAAGCATAGGTAAGGCACCAAGATTGGCAAATCCACACAGATTGGGATGCACGAGGGCACTAACGCTACAAAACAAAAAGCGCGCAAAGGCTCGGCTCTGAACGGAACGGAATATATACCCCGATAGCCAACCGTTAAGAGCCTGAGTTTTCGAGTTTAGTCTCCAGATTCTATCAGAACGGTCACTTTCCGCCTTAAAACGTCCTTGCGAACCTTGCCGGACGCCGTTTTCTCCAATACATCACAGAGCTCAATCCGCTGCGGCCATTTTTGCTTAGCTAAACCACTCTGCTCTAAGAACAGCTGCAACTCAGTCAAGCTCATGTCTATTGAATCTCGCATAACCAGATAGACACAGACACCTTCACCTAATCGTTCATGCGGCATAGCGACTACTGCAGCTTCGCTGACCATGGCGTGCTGATGCAACACATCTTCAATCTCGCGCGCGGAGATATTTTCTCCACCGCGAATAATAATGTCCTTCTTGCGGTCGGTAATGACAATCGCGCCCTCAGCGGTGATGTGCCCAATGTCGCCGGTCGAAAAATATCCGTTACTGTCAATTGCCTCTCGAGTTTGCTCTTCTTCCCCGTAGCCGAGCATCAGCGCAGGACCCTTCACCAAAATTTCGCCATCAGCACCTTGCGCCAACTGATTTCCTTGTTCATCTACGACAATCACATCCCAGTTACTGATTCGACCATCGGTAGTAGCCGCAAGACTCTCTTGATCAGGCTTCTGCCATCCAACAGTAACTAGTGGTGCCTCAGTGCAGCCATACACTCTAAAGGCCCGACAATTAGCCAGTACACGATGAGCATCGCTGATCAATGTGGGCGGCACCGAGGCACCACCGCAGGCAAAAAACCGCAATGAGGGAAGCTCTAACGAGTCGCGCTCGGCCTTTTCAACTAATTCTTGTAAAAACGGCGTGGCACTAACGCAAATGGTCGCTCCAACCTCGTCAATATAGGCAACCGCCTTATCAACATCCCAGCGTTCCATGAACGCCGTCTTACAGCCACTCAAAAACGGCTGTTCAATGCCATTGGCAAAACCGGTGATATGAGTCACCGGAGAAGGCATTAGCATCACATCTCCGGCCCCAAGCCCCCAGGCGTCTGTGCCATTATCAATTGCTCGGGCAAGGGAGCGATGCGAATGCTTGACCGCTTTGGCCCGACCTGTCGTGCCCGATGTGTACATAACCACCTTAACTGCCGCCATATCAGTGGGCTGTTTGACTGGCCGACTGTCGCCACCTGATTGAATCAGGTCCTCATAGCGAGACAGACCGCCTGCCGAGCTGTCGTGACGTACCGAAATTACGTGCTCTAAATGCGGCAACTGCGGTAACAGGCGATCAATCATGTCAGGGAAGTTGTGACCACGATAAACTCCTGGGATAAAGAGACAGCGCGAACGACTATCTGCGAGAATAAATGCTAACTCTCGATCACGGTAGATAGGTATCACTGGATTAATCACCAAGCCTAACCATACGGCTGCTATATCAATAGCAACGGTCTCTCGCCAATTGGGTAGCTGAAAGCTAATCACATCGCCCGCCTGCAGTCCCATCTTGGACAGAGCCGACGCGAGCGCCATCGCCTCCTCAAAAATACTACCAAAACGGATATGTTCACCGTCCTCAAGATAGACAACCACATCATTTGGCGCACTTAACGCCCGCTCTTGGGCATAGTCAGCAAGGTTTTTTGTACGTAGTAACATCGTTATCCTTTAATCTAATGGTTGAGGTATTCGAGGCCGGTATAAGCAGACTAGCTTGGATGGTTAGTTTACAGTTTTGACTATCTGACGCTGTTTTTAGGCTCTGTAAGGTACCCTAAATGCTAAAAACATACAACATTGATTGTTTACTAAAGCTAGTGATATCGAGGGCTGCATTACTTGCACCACCGGCAGCGAGACTAAAAATGGGAGCCAAGTCTCTAATAGGCTACGGCACTATAATTGGCATTAAACAGCCCTGGAAAATCTGCTGCTAGGCTGAAACATCTAAAAGTCATGTTAATCTGTCTATTTTGCCCCTTAAAAGAGGTTGAAATTTAACGCTACTAGGTTTATATTCAATGGGTTAGTTAAAAAACAGGACCGATTGTTTTAAAGCCTACTGATTGTTTTTGCTAGCGCGCAGGGGATTGATACGGGATAACAACAAAAGAGCCCGTATCAGCTTTCATCAATAAGCATTTTATGCTGAGGAAATAAATAATGAAATCTCAAAATAGCTTTAAAAAGTCACTGCTACCCGCTCTGATTACCGTACTTGTACTGCCTGTCTGTGCTCAAAGCGCCTATGGTGCATCCGAGTTAGAGGAAGTCATTGTAACCGCCCGAAAGCGTCAAGAATCGATTCAAGACGTTCCAGTTGCTGTAACGGCTATAACGCCAGGCCAGCTAGAAAGAGGATCTATCAGGAACTCTTTGGACGTTGCCAAACTAGTACCCAATGTTGAACTCCACCAGACTTCTCAGGGTTCACACTCCCTGAGCCCATCTATCCGTGGTTTGAGCTATGACGATATTGAGAAATCTATTGAAACCACCGTTGGAGTCGCTATCGACGGCGTATTTATGGCCAGCAATGCTGGCGGTGTTTTCGACTTCTTTGATGTCGAGTCGGTCGAAGTCCTTCGAGGACCTCAGGGAACTCTTTTTGGCCGCAACACCATTGGTGGTGTGATCAACGTGCAACGAACAGAACCTACAGGTGAGTTTGGCATGAAGCTAGAGGTCACGGCCGGAGAGAATTCACTGGCAGATGTGGGTGCTGTTATAAATATGCCCCTCGGTGAAAAAGGCGGCATCAAGCTTGCGATTAAAGATGTGCAGTCTGATTCGTTCCTGTACAACACGACTAACAAAAAACGTCCTGACTGGCGAGATAGCAGCACGGTTTCTTTATCGGTAAAGTATGATTTCACCGAAAATACATCAGCTATATTGACTTTCGATGACTACGACCATGATACAACAGCCCCTGACATCATAAACACCTCACCATCCGGTCACGCACTCTGCGATGGCAATACAACTCTGAATTGCGCAGTTGCATCGTCGGATCTTTCAAAGGCCGATGACTATAAGACGTCTGTTCAGTTGCTACCCTTGATCGCGACGTTGGAAGGCGAAAACGTCAGCTTGAAAATTACCCATGACGCTGAAAATTTTCAGCTTAAGTATATTATGGGAACCATGGATTATGATGAACAGGCAAATCTTGCATCCTGGGGTTCTGCTGGTGTTATGTTCCCGGTTAGTCGTACGCAGTCTTTTGAACAAACGTCACACGAACTGCAGTACATATCAAATCTCGATGGCGCAATGAATTTCGTGTTGGGCGCTTACTACCTAGAAGCCGATTCTTATATTACATCAGGTCCGATCCAAAACTTTACCGCTGATCATAGCCTTGAAGCTACGGCATTCTTTGGTGAAATGACTTATGACCTGACTGACATCTGGTCTCTTACCGTTGGTGCTCGGTACACCGAAGAAGACAAGAAGTTGGATTCTCGGTCTTGGGCCATCCTTGACTCTGCCAACAGAGTTGCGGACAACCGTGACGCCCCTGGCGTTTTTCTGGGCGCCCCGAGCTTCTCGGATAACAATACTAGCTACCGTGTAGTTCTGCAGAGAGAATTTGACAAGGGTATGACGTACGCTTCCTACGCAACCGGCTTTCGCAGCGGCGGCTTCTTTAACCGAGGCTCGACCGCTTCAGAACTTCTGCCTTATGCGTCAGAGGAAGTGGCCAGCTTTGAGCTTGGAGTGCGCAGCAACCCAACGGACAACTCGCAGTTGAACATCACTTACTTCAATGCTGACTAGACCGATAAGCAGGTACAGGTTATCGTTCCTGGTGATGATCCAGTTTGTGGCAAGGGCACGGCTGAGAATGGCGTAACCTGTTCATTTACTCGAAATGCCGGCGAAGTGTCTATGGATGGTATCGAGATTGAAGGCGTTTATATGGCCACTGATGCGCTGACATTCAAGACCGCAATAGGTACTTTTGACGGTCAGTATGACGAGTATGATTATGATGGAGTTGACATCGCCAACAAGGCTTACTTGATGTATGCACCCGAGTTAACCGCTAGTCTTGTTGCTGAGCACACTTCTGATGTGGCTGGCGGATCTCTGACGATCAACGCTAGCTTTAGCTACAAAGATGAAGTCTACACTCAGGCTGCATGGGCCACTTATGATCCGGCAACCGGACCTGAGGTCGTTATCGATAGCTATGAGACAGTGGATCTCTCTGCCACCTTTATCAAGGATATGGGCAACGGCACTCTAAAGTTGGCTGTCTATGGCACGGATATCTTCGAAGATGGCAACCGCATCAATCGTCGCTATGATGCCGGTAGCTTCTCATGGGCCGAGTTGACACCAGGCCGTTTAGTTGGTGTCACGGTAGGTTACGAGTTCTAAATACCTGAACTCAAGCAAGACTCAAAGGCGGTTGAACTCAGGTTCAGCCGCCTTTTTTTATGCCTATGATACAGGCCCGTTTAGTACTCAGACCCTAGGGCTAGTCGAGCCGAGAGCTGAGCCAAGAGCCGGGAGCAGAGAACGCACAGAATCATACAGGGCCGGTGCCTTCTTGCTCAGGGGAACAAGACGTCGCCCCCGTGTCAGATCTAGACAGGCCTGAGCCCAACAGCCGTCTTAAGCTTGACTATCGACATCATTGCCATGGCCTTGGGCGCCTACCTTCAAACTACAAAGATTTGCTGTGGCAGCTGCAGCTACTGCCTGTCATACGGCTTGATAACCACGCGGAGCAGGCACCGTCAGCGCATCAGTGCTGATTAAGCCGCGGAAACGAGACACAAAAAAACCGCTACGTTGAGCGGCTTTTTCATATTACGAGGACTTTTTCACGTTGCGAGGGCTTTATTGCACGAGTCAAAACGCAATTAAAAACCCATCTCTGTCGCGGTTGGAATGCGACGCAGTGTCTGACCACCAGAAATGTCAAGCAATCGACCCGTCATAAATGACTCATCAGAGAGTAGCCACAGCGCTGCATTAGCCATATCCTCAGTGATCGGCAATCTTCCCAGAGGTATCTCATTGATAAATGCCTGCTCTATCGCCGGCATTGCCAGAAAACCTGCCGTCATAGCGCTGGGGGTAAAGCCCGGAGACAGCGAATTGACACGAATATTTTGCGCACCGTACTCAACGGCCGCTATACGCACGATATGATCTGCGCCACTTTTTGTACCGGCATAGGCCGCAAGCCCTGGAGGCGCCAATAGAGCCGTCTGTGAGGAGGTTGTTACCACCGAGCCGCCGTTGGCCATGCGCGCGGTCATATGTTTGATAAACAGCGTCGTGCCAATTAGGTGAACATCGCAATTCTGCTGCAAGACCTCGCGACTGATATCGGCAATCGCGGAGGAGGTTTCGATACCCGCAAAATTAATCGCGCCATCGAGCTTGCCATAATTTGAGATAGCGGCCTCAGCCAGTGCCGCCAATTGCTGTTCGTCCGTAATGTCGCAACCAATTGCCACCGCGCCCAGACTATCAGCGATCGCCTGCACCCTGTCCAGCCTGCGAGCAGCTAATACCAACTGTGCGCCCTCTTCAGCACAGCGCCGCGCCGTCGCCGCGGCCATGCTGCGCTCGTCAGATGCACCCAATACAACAATTACTTTGCCTGCTAATCTACCTGCCATGCTTATACCTCTCTTGATCCGTTAATAGTTGCCGCCAGTACAATCAAACCTTAACTAGCTGCTTGCCGAAATTATGGCCAGCAAAGAGCCCCGCTAAACCCGCAGGACATTGCTCAATACCCTCTAACACATGCTCTTTGACCACAATCTTTCCCTCATCGACCCATTGCTTTAACTGCGTTATTGCCTCGGGATAACGTTCGACATGGTCGAGCACAATAAACCCTTCCATATGCGAGCGACGAATCACCAACTGCATATAATTTTTCGGCCCCGGCGGCAATGCCTTGGTTTGATAGCCACTAGAAATGCCGCCACAGAGAACAACTCGTGCCTGATTGGACAGATTAACCAGAGCCGAATCGAGAATCTCTCCACCCACATTATCAAAAAAGACATTGATGCTGTTTTTGCACAACTGGCTCATGCGCTCATCGACCGACTCCGACTTGTAGTCTATCACGGCGTCGTAGCCCAACTCATCTAACAACCACTGACACTTAGCGGGTCCGCCCGCGATGCCAATGACATGACAACCCATTAACTTAGCAATTTGACCCACAGTAGATCCTGTTGCGCCAGCCGCGCCAGAAATAACTACCGTATCACCGGCCTTTGGCACACCGATATCCAGCAAGCCAAAGTAGGCTGTCAAGCCAGTAAGACCATAGATATGCAGAGGATATGACAGGGGTATGTCATCCGGTATTTTTGTCACAGGAAATAAGCCAGTACCATCGCTGATGGCATATTCCTGCCAGCCAAAACCGCCCTGCACTCGCTCACCGACTTGATAATTACTGTGTTTACTGGCAATCACTTCACCGACCGCCATAGAGCGCATCACTTCGCCAATGGCAACCGGCGGCACATAACTGCGCACATCGTTTAGCCAGCCGCGCTGGGCGGGCTCAAATGACAGATAATAATTCTTAACCAGAAACTCACCCTCGCCCAGTGCGCGCACTGTTTCCGTCTCGAAGTTAAAATGTTCCTCGCTGACGGTCGTTTCTGGGCGTGACTTTAGAGTCCATTTTTTATTCGTTATCGGGGCCGTCAAGGGGTGTACCATATGGGTGATGAATAGGCGCGATCTTGAATCGTCTCAGGAGCTCGCGGGTCTATAGTCGCGCCAAAATACTTAGCGTCGTAGACAGTCCAACGAGGCGTGGGAATTTGAATAACTCTGACATAGTAAAACGCGCGCAGCTCAGGATCGAACTCAGGGTCGGTCCAGACAGCGGTCAATTCGGCGGCACCTATACTATTGCTATAACTCGTATTCGCCACGTCTACCGTGTTGCCTACCGGCGGAATATCTCCCGATAGCCAGCTAGCACTGCGCTCGTCAGACAGCGCCACATTGAAAATCTGCTCTTGGGTGTCGCCCTTAGTATCTAACCAGCCTTTAATAATTTGTACACGGTCGAGGTTGGCACCATCTGGGTCCCTTGACGCAGCCACCATAAAGCTCGGGGCCTTGCCATCCTCGCTAGATTGACTGCGCGTTAGGTCGCCACCCATAGGCACACCCTTTTTATAGCCGATGCTGGCAAAGTCTGATTGCAGAACGTCTTCGTCAGTGAAGTCCCAGCCACCAAAAAAACGTAACTGAATGCGGGTTCCTGAAGTGGCGTAAACTTCCCGACGTTTGATCGCCCGAAAAATTGACTCGCGGGTGTTTTCTTCCGACCAGGCTGCGGCCAAGCCAGACGACACTAAGCGCCATATCTTCTGCAGCTGATCGGCCATGCGCTTTTCTGTACGATCTGCAGAGGGTTCGTCATGGGCAAATTTGCCAAAAAAGTTATCTTCATTGGTCGTCGACAGTCCCGTGTGAGAATCGGTGCTGCCAATCATCCCAAACTTAAATGGATTGGTGCCTAAGTTAGCCTCATGGCGCAAACCCTCACGCAGCGCTGACCGGGTATATTCGTATTGCAGCATCTCAGGTTTTTTATCCGCTGTGAGGGCGATATTACCCTGGTCCCAGGTTTCAAAATCGGCGAATTCATCATTGGGAGACAAATAGGCATGAGTCTCGCCATCACCTTTAACCTGGGTTGTTTCATAGACAGGTTCCCAGCGTGCACGTTTGCGTGCATAAGACGTGTCGAGTGGCAGTCCGTTTTCACGATTAGGCGAAAACATGCGACCATTGCTGACATTGCCGTTGTGGGCAATCGCAATCACCTCGCCCCCGGTCTGCTTTTCATAGTCCGCCAAAGCATCCCAAAGATCCTCTGGGTCACTGCTGTGCTGGGCAGAAAACGGCGTCATTTGTGTCGCTAGTTCAGCGTCATCTTTGTAGATAACCACTCGATGTAGATTGTCGCCGCTAATCATTGATGTCCATTCGTAACCGACAAATGCTGTAAATAGGCCCGGCTCATTGTACTTATCAGCAACCGCCGAGGCATCCTCCCAGATGGAGCGACGCAGGCTATCAGGGGTCAAATATTCTGGCTCATTAGTCTGGATGGCTCTAGAAAACGCCAACGCCAAGCCCATCATGTCGCCTTGCTCCATCAGCGCTTTCCAATCCATACCCATCTTCCAGTCTTTTAAGCGCGGATCATCAGCCGCTAGCTGCCTGTAAATACCCAGATATTCGGCGTGATCTGTGACCGCTAAAAAGTCTAGGGGCCGACGTAATTTGACGGGCATGCCATTGTCGGCTTGCACGGTCTTACCGCGGGCAAACTGGAAAGCCTGATCTTTAGTCAGACGAGTTTGTAAGATATACGCATCTGCGGAGAGACTAGAATGCAGGTGTAAATCCCCCCAGTAGAGATTGGTGATACTGTCTCTTACCGGTGTCGAGTAAAGCAACTTTTGATCCGCCAGCGAGATTTCAGACTCTGAGGCATACACCGCTGCACTAGTCGATAGACCCACAGCAAAGCCTGCCGCGATACAGAATATCGCTCCATAAAAATACCTTATCATTATTATTATTATCCTCAATTAATTGTATGCCCAATGACAGCGGGCGAGTGTCAAAAAATTACTATAGAACGTTAATCAGCTACCTCGACTCGGATCAGCTGACCATGGTTTTTATTCGGCAACCAGACCGTAATACGGTCGGCACTGTTATCCACCACCACCTTGCGTGCGTCATAAGGCACGGGCATTAGGTACTTAACCACCTTTCCTGTGACAGGGTTGAGTCGCAGCAGACGATCGGAGCCCGTGCTGGATATCCAAATTTTCCCCGTGCGGTCGGGACGCGCGTAATAGGGTGAAATATGCCTTGGTTGCAGAGGGTACTCAGTAATCTTGTCGCTATCCAAGTCAATTACCGCAACATTGTCAGCGAAAAATTCAGTAAACCAGAAGTGGTTATTGTCGTCTCTATAACCGCGCCTTGGATAGGCATTGGGAGTTGGTGTCGGTATCAGGCGCACATTACCCTGCCCGTCTGAACGCGCGATGGCGGAGGCCTCAGGGGCGGTGCAAAGGAAGTTTCCCTGCGCATCCTGATCCATCATATAGCAGTAATTTAACTGGCCGAAACGATTGGGGTCGGTGGGCAATGGCTTGTCGTCAAACAGCATAATTCCCTCTCCCAACTCTCCCGTCTCTATATCTAAACGAAACGCGTGCTCATGGCGAATATCGCCATCGGGAAACGTGGTAATGCCGGTGGCCCAGAGACCTTTTTCATTTGCCCTGACTGGCCCGAGAAAGGGGTTTTTCCAAACCACCGGCAAGTCAAAGGTCTGCCAGGTTTCAGTGGCAGGTGTAAATGCCGCATGTTTATTACCACCGACCCCTACCCAAACGGTACCGCGGCCGTCGACCTGTATATCCTGAACACCAACCATTCGACTGAGACCTTCGGCCGCCTCAGGTAAAAAATTAGGCGCAGCCCATTCGGAGAAAGCGCCCGTGCGCGGATTGAGTTTGCCAATAAAGTCCCAACCGGTATTGCCGTACCAAACATTGCCTTTTGAATCCACGTCCAAATCATGGATCACACTGGGCTGGCGGGGAATCGGAAATACGGTAACCGTTGCGTTGGTACCTTCACCTGAGGGACGCGGCAAGGTCTTTAGCGGATAGTCCCACTGCGACGCTCCATCACTCAAATTCACGGTGGCCAGAAACTCCGCAATATCAGCTGCATGACGGCCATACCAGACTAAGCCCTCAAGAGGCTGCGGCTTTGAAACTATCTGAATACGACTGGCAGAGGCATGATCTGTTTCATAGGTTTTCATGCGCTGAATAACGCTGAGAAACTGTTCAGAAGAATAGCCTGACCGGGCCACCCTTTCGAGTGAATGGCAAAAACCACAGTTGACCATATTGCGAACCAATAAATCTTTCTCGGCTTCGGTTCCAGGAAAACTTTTAATCCAGTCCAGTGACGTGAGCTGTGAGGCGAGACGCAGAGGATCGGTAACTGCAGCTAAGGGCAGATCGAGTAGTGCTGAATTATTATCCTTAATGGTGACAATATAGGGTTCATCCGACACCGGCATCTGATACCTAGCCGCCCTTATGCTCACCACATATCGGCCAGCGGTAACCCGATCTCGTTGAAATTGATACTGACCCGTAGCGTCTGAGGTGACGGCTGTCAATGTTGTGCCATCGACACCTCGAATGATTACTACCACACCTTCCATGGGCCCCTCTTCAATCGACGAAACTACGCCCTGTAGAGCGATATTAGCCGACTGA
>Ga0222630_1001402_pt1 | contig 10476 bp, 9 predicted proteins | sample AntAcemetagenom3_FD_179842 | JGI IMG/M metagenome (GOLD analysis project Ga0222630, IMG submission 179842) | Saline water microbial communities from Ace Lake, Antarctica - #3 | ecosystem: Environmental > Aquatic > Non-marine Saline and Alkaline > Saline | place: Antarctica: Ace Lake | collected...
AGTAATATAATATGCAGTGGGGTTGCTAGACCAAAATTCGGCAACAACAGTCTCGCCTTTACGGTACTGCAATTTATTCTTCGGGAGAGGGTCACCATAGTTTGCCCCCTTAGGAGGTACCTTAATTGCGCCACTGTGCAGGGTGGTTTCGTATGACTTACCGCGCCAATCGTTGCAGGTCGTGTTAGATCTGACAGCAGATCCGGTTTCTAAGGAGCTGAGCAGTTGGGTGGTAATCTTGCGGCAGACCGGCAGTTTCCGGCGGCCATAATACATATCCACGCTCGAAGCTAGTTAGCTAACATACTCGGCTCCTTCAAAAAAATCTGGAAGCGTCTTGATAATGTTTAGGATAGAAAACACTAGAACACCATGATGCGCGCCAACTTCGATTTCCTCGATTCCGCTCCAAACCTCAGCGCCGGCCGTTAAAAATAGCGTTAGTGCTACCGAAATCTTAACCCAGCGGTTTTCAATTACTACGGTTATTAAGCCTTTGATTGACATCGTTCTGTCCCCCTTTAATGCGCTATTTTAGTTAATATCTGCCGCATTCCGAATGCAGCGTATTTACAACCATAAATACTACAGGTATTGTAGGGCGATGAATATGGATCGTACAAATTTAATCTTTCAGCGAAAACCTGCAGCAAGAACAAATGTGCATAGGGTTTTCGATGTCCGATCTTTTTCTATTTTGGTTGCGATGATCTTGGGGATGGTTTTGAGTCTAGATGTGTCGGCACAGCTAGTTGGTCATGAGAGATGGTCCGGGAAGGATTATTACGTGGCTGAATTAGTTTACGGTCGGACGATAGAAGTTGACGCAGTTCTCAAGCTTGTTGAAGCTGAATCTGGTGAAATTTTTGATGCTGAGGTGCTTGCTGTAAGCAATGTCGGTGTTGAACTTGAGCTAGAACTTTATCGGGTTGATCATAACCTGCATTTTTTCTTGGAAGTTCCAATCAATGGCATCAGTGCCATCCAACGTTAGGGGTTTAAGCTATGAAAGTATTATTAGTGCCAATTTTTATGTGTGTTTCTTTCTTCGCAGTCGCGCAGGATCTGAGTATCGATGGCGGGGTTCAGATGGATATTAGTGCAGAGCAAGATGTTAATGCCTCTATCGGCAAGGATTCAATTGCCGCCCAGTCTATTGGAGCCATTGAATCTGGTGACTTAGAAGGGGATATTCAGATAGGTGTTGAAGCGGCAGAGGATGTAAACGCAGCCATCGGTGATGGCGCTTGTGCACAGCAGGAAATCGGTACAATCGGTAAAAAGGATTCGTGTTAATTTAATCTAAGCGCCCTTCGGGGCGCTTTTTCCTCACTTCCAGCGTTTGTATCGGTGAACAAAATGTGTAAATTTCTTTTTAATTCGTCTGGTTTACTAACAGTTTTTGTTATGGCGGTACTTTTCGCCAATAACGCTCACGCGCAGTTAGACGATTCAGCGAATCTGCGTATTCTTTCGGCACGCTCTCAGGCAATGACGATTAATGCTGATTTCTTTAATAATTTGATAGCTCAGGCCGGCATTTCGACATCAAAAGAAGATTTGGCGGACGAGTTGAGGGGAAAGACTGAGTGTGGCTCGATTAGTATTGGGAATCAATTCACAGAGTCTTCCTTTGCAAATGAGGTGACGATAATCATCGTCGGCGATATTACTAATGTCGGAAACAGCTGTTCGTATTAATTTCTCCACATTCCATCACGTGGAGCTTAATTCTCGCATCTTTAGATTAATCTCTTTGAACCGTAAATAGGCTTGTATTATGACTGTAGTATCCTCGAGCTGGTCTCGAATAACAATGACGTTGATCGCATTGAGCGTTAGCGGATGTTCCACCGTGAAGGCGCCTTCGTTAGAGGATGCACCAGAAGAGTATGGCTTAGGGTATGCAGTCACTACCGCTACGCCTTTTTCACGTGCGTTGGTTTGTATGGATCAGATGTTAGTTGATCGGAAGGTGGATCCAATATTTATTACTGCGACGCCGATCCCTGATTATACGGAAAATCGTGGAGCAGCAGGATATGGTGCTCGTGAGATGTTGCTTTCGGCTATCTCTAGAATGACGGAGAAGTCTGCAGCAGTTCGCTATGTGGCATTTGACCGTTCTACACCGGATATTGTTGCTTTGCATTCGGGTCACCCAAATAAGTCAGAGCTACGTGTGCCCGATTTCTTTGTTCGCGGCGCCATTACTCAAATTAATACTGCCCCATTTTCAAAGCAGACGGGATGGTCGACAACCGTAGCAGCATCGGGCGAAACCTTTCAGGGTGGCAGCACAGGTTTAAGTGGTTCTTTGGCACTTGCCACAGTTTCTCTAGACTTGTCTATTGGCCTAATAAAAAATTATCAATTATTACCGGGCGTCGCTTCATCTAATAGTTTTTCAGTTGCAAAGCTAGGTGATTCAAATGAGCTATCCTTGAGTTTTGAGAGAATTGGTGCGGTATTGAGGTCATCCGAAAGCGAGTCTAAGGCGCTCAGTGACGGTCTGCGTGCGCTTGTAGAGCTTGGTCTAATTGAGCTGACTGGCAAGCTTTATGAGATTCCCTATTGGGAGTGTTTAGCCGCATCTATGAATGCAGACGGCAAACGTGAGGAGGCGGCGGCAGCCTATGATCGACTCTCTGTAGACGAGCGCGATCAATTTATCCGTAGTTATCTGATAAATGGAGGGTATCTGAGCGCTGGGGGAAATGCTCTGCAATATATAAGCGGGTTAATGCAGTTGAGGTTTGAGTTAGATATGGTTGGCGTACCCCGCCTAGACAAAGGTCTTTACATAGAACTAGTTTCTCGCTAGCAAACCAGTACACAATTAGTGAGGAAACATTTGATGTTTAACTGGGCTAGTTGTTTTCCTCGCTTTGGATCTACGTTTCGAAAAGGTACCGAAAGGTCGGGGTGGACCATTACCTTACTTATAGTAAGAGTGTGGGCAGCAGCAACATTTGTTTGCTTATCGTCACTTTCTATTGCCCAGTCAACGAAATTAGTTAGTGAGCCTGCTCGTCTTTCTCTTATTTCTGCATCCTTAGCGCCGGCGGTCGTAGTCAATAATAAAGTGGTCAGCGATAAGCCCGCCGTTGAGTTGAAGCTGCCTAAGGCTGTGCAAGAGGCTTTGACAAAGGGAACTCCAGACTATGGGGTCAAGCTCGAGGTCTTGCGAGCAGTGAAGTTGAAACCGACTGAAAAGATCGGTGTGTCTAGTAGGGCACTAGATAATCTGGCTAATCCGCAGCGCACTCACCAAGTCGAGGATTCGGGAACCCCTGCAATTGGAGAAAAAGCAAACAAGCCTGCGGCTGCTGTAAATGGATCTAACGATACCTCTGTTGTAGCAAGATCAATCCGTATTAAAAGCCCTGGTGAACAGGCTTTAGACTCGATAGATCCAGTCTTGCCAAGCGTTAGCAGAGCCAGTGAGAATGGCGCGGGTTCCAAAGTTTTCGCTACTCGCCGGGTCGGCTCTGAGTTTAAAGCCACGAAGTCTGCGTTGGTTGAAATCGAGCGCGAGGTAGAGTTAGGGAAACCTGATGCCGCGCGCCCCGGTTCGGACCAAAAAATAATAAAGCAACAGCAAGTAAAACCGACTAACCGTGGTCAGGTCAGACCTGAGTTGGCTACTGGTGAAACGGCCGTAGCCCCAAAGGTTTCGGTAGATCGAAACAACATTGAAAAGCAGGCCACTGTTGACGTGGACCAAGACAGTATTAAAAAGCAGGCCACTGTTGACGTGGACCAAGACAGTATTAAAAAGCAGGCTGCTGTTGACGTGGACCAAGACAGTATTAAAAAGCAGGCCACTGTTGACGTGGACCAAGACAGTATTAAAAAGCAGGCTGCTGTTGACGTGGACCAAGACAGTATTAAAAAGCAGGTCACTGTTGACGTGGACCAAGACAGTATTAAAAAGCAGGTCACTGTTGACGTGGACCAAGACAGTATTAAAAAGCAGGTCGCTGTTGACGTGGACCAAGACAGTATTAAAAAGCAGGTCACTGTTGACGTGGACCAAGACAGTATTAAAAAGCAGGCCACTGTTGACGTAGACCAAGACAGTATTAAAAAGCAGGTCACTGTTGACGTGGACCAAGACAGTATTGAAAAACAGGCAGCTGTAGACCGAGATAGTATTGAAAAGAAGGCCGCTGTAGATCAAGACAGCATTAAGAAGAAGGCAGTGGTAGATACACAAGCAATTGAAAAGAAAGGAACCGTTGACTTATCAGATAAGTTTACAGCGATAAACAAGGCTGCAAGTGGAGGTATCTCTGGGGCTATTAGTTCAGAGAAACCCGCGGGTACTGCGTCAGTATCCGCCGACGGTATGGACTCCTCAATAGTAAATTCAGACTCAGTTACTCAAAGTTTAAGAAAACAAGCCGCCACATTCAAGGCGCAAGGCAATGCAAAAGCTGTCAAACGCAGCCTCGTAGCTGTGCCCGCGGTGACACAGGATTGCGCAGAATACCACCGTCACTGGGCCGGTTTAGGAAGTAAACATTGCAACAAATACGTGGACAACCCAGCTTCTGTTGCAGCTCATTCAACAGCTTTAGCCAATAGAAAGACTCTACTGGAACAATCCAAAGCAGACATTAATGCAGGCAAAAAGATAGACAAAAAGGCGGACGATATCGCGGCAACGCAAGGTGGTTACACGAGTAAGGATGCGCTGCCGGCTTCAGCTGTCTATGGCGGCGTAGTCGCTCCAGATAGTGGCCCTGAGCAAGACAAACCAGCGAACCAAAGTGATACCCAGGGACACCGCAACAATCATCATAATCCCCATGCATTGAATCATGACTCATCTACGCATCGTATATTGGAACTTTCGAGCGTGATCGATGATGTCATTGCTATCGGCGATATCAATGCGTCGATTGGGGCCGATTCAGACGCCATACAGCAAATAGCAACGGTTCAAGGGAACGTCACAGGATATCCATCTTTTAATGTGGTCCCGATAACGACACGAAGCGGGCTTGTCAATGCGTCTATTGGTTACAAATCTCTCGCGAGTCAAATGATTGATCAGTTGGGGAATAATGATCGAGACACTTTTGTCCCTAATGGAGCCGTTACATTTAGCGGGGAAACAGTCGGGGGAGTTAACGCTTCTATTGGTTCCGATTCGAAGGCCTATCATCTTCAGTCGCTGGTCTCGGGCAGATTTAGGGGTGCTAATGTGGTCTCCATGTCGGATGGTTTCGTGAATGCCAGTATCGGAGATCAGACTACCTCTAAATTACGCCTGTCAGTTTTTGAAGGTCAGACTATGTCAGGTAGTCTAGACCTTATGTCAGCCGCTGCGGGAATAGTGGTGGCGGCGATTGGACATAAGTCGACAGCCAATTTTTCGGCAGCATCCGGAGAAAACGTCACATCAGTGGGTAATGTTAAACTCCATGCGACAGCGCCGGGCGCGATCGTCGCATCTATCGGCAGCGGGACTGCGGCTAGCACTCTCCTTGCTAGTGCAACGGGTGCTAGTGCAAATGCCATAGATGTGAGCGTGATTGGACTCTTGCCATCGATTGCGGCAGCGATTGGTGTCAACGCCCAGGCGCATAATGCAGTTGCTGTTTTGCGGGAGAACGTCGAAGTGGGTGGTAAATGGACGGCGAATATAACCTATGGTCAACTCACAGCTTTTTCATTGGGAAATAGTACTCATGCAACAAATGAAATAGGTGTGATTTCGGCAAATGTATCCGGTGCTATAAATCAAGAAATTGTCGTTGGCGCGATGTTAGCTGGTACACTGGGATCGAACACTGAAGCAACAAATAAAGTAGGAAATATCGAGGCTCGTGTCAACGGCAATGTAACCACTAATATCAATATCGTTGATGTAAATACGTTATCGTTGGGTCTGTCTTTGGGAGCGACAGAGGATATTTACGCAAGAACTTTGATTGGAAATGTATTTCCAGGTAATTCAGGAGGCGGGTACGGAACGATTTCAAAAAATATCACAGTTACAGGGCCTATCGTTAACCTTGGAATTGGTTTAATAATTGATCTTGGATTTCTAGGCGTTTTGGATTTGTCTTCTGCTGGGTGTGTCAACATCGGCAATACTGGACCAAGCCAGTGCTAGTACCTTGTACGCCAGCGCTAAAGAGTAAAGCTTTAGTCGCTCTCCCCATTACCCTGTTAATTTAAAAGAGTTTTTGGTTAATACTTCCAGAATAGCGGGTGTGTCTCATTCCTACTGAGCTGTCTGCTTTAGAGAAATTTTTGACTCAGCCAGTTGTTGGTAGATTTATAACTCGATTCATTCTGAATACTGATAGGCCACAATGGTTTGATAATAAACCTATCTACTTGTATTCAGTAAGTGTAAGGAATAAAATTTGGTCAATGCTCGCTATTAGTGATTTAGCATTTGTTAACAGGAAGTAATTGCAGAGTATCGGGCGTCATAGGTGGCTAAATATCGAGCCCGCTTTTACTTAATTTGTATCGTATCTGAAACACCGGTAAACGCACCGCCGAGTGTGTCTTGCCCCAGATGTGTTATGCGGTAGTCTCCAGCGGCTACATCTACTGCTGTGTGCCAGCTTAGTCTGGCGACAAAAGAGCCGCGTTTCTTACGCCACTTAATAGTAGTATCCCAGTCACTATCTGACGCTACGGGCTGCCATCCAGTTGATGTTTTAATTTCAACCAGCAGGTAATTATTGCCAGTAATATAATATGCAGTGGGGTTGCTAGACCAAAATTCGGCAACAACAGTCTCGCCTTTACGGTACTGCAATTTATTCTTCGGGAGAGGGTCACCATAGTTTGCCCCCTTAGGAGGTACCTTAATTACGCCACTGTGCAGGGTGGTTTCGTATGACTTACCGCGCCAATCGTCGTAGGTTATATTAGATTTAACAGCCGCTCCGGTTTCTAAAGACCTCGCCAGTTGGCTGGCGATCTGGCGGTAGGCCGGCAGTGTCCAGCGGCCATGCAACGTGTGCCCACCCTCGTAGTGTTGTATTAGGTATTCCTCGGGTGTAGTAACATAACCCGCGTACCCGTTGGAGTATCCAGCCAATATTGCATGTTTCGCCCAGTCGCCAAGTTCGGCCATTACCGCAGTTCGCAGACGCCGCCCCGCCATGGTGGTGACCTCTGTGGGCATCGCCAGAATAATCAATTGGCCGATACGCGCGATGGTGACAGAGCGTATTTGGGATTGCAGGGGTGGCTTCCCAGTACCCGTTTCAAATAGTATAGCTTTAGGTGCCTGACAGGCTTTGACAGCCTCCGTCCATTTGGGGGCGCCAGTTAATAAGCTAATCAGAGCATCTAGCCAAACACTTTGTTTGGTCATCCCCTCTTTAAACAGAAAATGACCACCGCCATCTTCAGTCGACCCTCCGGCAAGAGCATAACCATAGGCGGACGGGCAGGTTTTTTGTGGACCAGTATTAGTAAAGCTGGCATCTACAATATAATCGGAGAGATCAACATAGATTTGACGCGTTTCAATGGGCCCGCTGAGGGCTTCTCGAGCATTGTCAAAGAGCTCCAGTGCGACCTGTAACTGACGCTCGCCCATAATCTGCGTTGTTTCCACATCAGTTGTCCCCGGACCCGTATTATCTAGATTTGTATTTGGGGTTACATCGCCAGGGTCTGACTGTGCGAATGCAGCAACAAAATCTCTCTTATCGCTGTAGGTCGTGCCCTGACTTTTCTCCATTCTTAACGATGCGTAACCTTTGTGATCACCTGAGATTAAGCGGTTATAATAATTCATGGCTGTGGGGTGTAGTGCATGCCAATTGAGCACGCCAATATCTCCTGAGTCATCGGAAAACTTAAGTAATGTCATCTCAGTTGGAGTATTGGCCGTGTACTGATCTCTCTCCGCCGGAGGGTTTTCCATGTAGGCGGGTACTGACCGGTTAGCACCACCATTGCTAAGGTTACCTTTCGCCAAATGAATTGCACCGGGCTGAAGATCGTCATGTGCGAGCGAGATTGACGCGACTATACCCTTAACAATAGCGGAAAAATGAGCAGGATAAAAACCTCCATCCAAGCCAAGATTAGCCCGTGAATGCCAATATCCACCCGGCCCTGCATGGGTATGGGTAGCACTCAAAATAACGTTATCTATACTGTAAGTATCACCATATCGCTGCTCTAGCTGGTCAATGACCGCCAAGGTTATATGGTGTTCTATACTACCTAAATCAGCACTCACAAAGGCCAATCGTTTGGTGGGTTCGTTAGCCTGCGCAATCACAAAGGCTCGCGATCGTTGACGAATATGCAGACCTTCCGTTAGCTGGTCAGTGCGACCAAACCCCCACATTTGAATGCCATAACTGGGCCCAGTAATGTCCGACATCCCGCGACCAACAAGGTAGGGCTGTGATGGGTCTGTAGCGTTAGTAACAGTAGATGTGAGAAGCAATGCGTACAGGCCACAACGCCAAACGGCACCACTACTGATGCAAAACCTAATGAGTGATATAAACATAGCACCAGTGTACAGGGTGAAAGCCTCAACATCTAGGTGGCCTAATTGACCCGCTTAACCATTGCTAACATGTCAGTCGCAAAAGTTATTTGCATTCGACCGGCCAAGCCAAACAAGATGGCAGGATCATGATATGACGATGCCTTATACTTTGAGCTTAAGTATTTCATAGTGGTTTAAATCCTTAGCTAAAAGCTGCAGTAATTAAATTGCCACCTCTATAATCAGGGCAGGGTGGTCACTTAAAGGACCTTCCTTTGTAACAAATGATTCGTCTTCTCCTACAGAAATAATCTTAAACTGTAACTCATCACCTTGCTTGTATAAAAAGTAGTCCAAGATAGTCCATTTTTCACTTATGTTATGTCCAGTAAAAGGATCAGTTAATCCGAGTTCTGTCTTAAAGTTTTCTAAGAGTTTTACGTCTTTAGGATTTTTAGAGTTCAGGTTAAGATCTCCAGCGACAATCAAAGCTTCAGTGGTTGTTCTTTGCTTCATGGTTGAGATTATATGCGCTAATTGACTTTCTCTTGCTGACCTGTCGGAATCTGCTCTACCTGCATCCATGTGCGTATTGACTATAAAAAACCGTTTATTACTTGGCAGGGTTATTTTTATTATTTGAAAACCTTTATAGGCAAAGCAATCATTTGCACCTGTGAACCAACCCGAACAGGATTCGTAAGTTTCATTCTCTACTTCTACCGTCCAATTTTTAGGTAAATTGAATACAGAAGTTAATCCTGAACCGGTACATAAGGGGCATAGTAAACGGCTACCCAACCCACCACGAATAGCCAGGCTTTCGTCAGCTAAGCCAGATAATAACGCCTCATGATGCGAATAGTCTTCTTGTAGTAGGGAGATGTTGAAGTCTTGCGTTTTTTTTCCTATAACGGGAAAACGGTTCTTTGGATTATCACTTATAAATATTTCAGGGAGCCCATGAGTGTTATAAACCAGGATTCTTAATGTGTCACTGTGTGTTTCGAGTGAAGCAAGATTCATAGAAAGAATCATAGCAATGAGAAATAGAGCCCTAAGTTTCATAACTACCCGTTCCCTTTATTTTTATTTTATCGGTTCGCTATAATATGCAATCGTTCTGCTAATGAATTTTCAAAAAGATAATAACATACCTTGATATCGTTGACTTTTTTGGAGGTCTAGATAGTAAAGTTCTAACGCAATGATGACGAAGATTGATTTTTTAATCAGTGACTTAGGTCTGCAAAAAACAAACGAACAAACTCATCAATCAAGCGCGTCTGTTCCTGTTTGGACACTCTGGCAACCAGGCGAGCAAGTGAGTCCATTAACTCCATTGTCAGCAGTGAACGCGTTTCTATGGCCGCCGAATCGAGCTTAGGGTAGTGATCACGTAAAAAGGCGGCGAGCAGGGCTGCATTCTCTCGGCTATCTTTGAGGTCAAGCTCTGAGAGAACTGGATCAGCATGAATGGCTGCACGTAAGTTCAACAAAAATGGCTTGTCGGTATGTTGCTTGCAATAATGATCAATACCATTTCTTAGCATCTGCTCAGGCTCTGCACCATGTTGCATTATTGCCTGCATCTCTTCTTGGTGAACTCTAAAAGACCGCTCGGCATGCGCTAATAGCAGGGCTTGTTTATTTGGGAAGTATCGATACAGCGAAGCTTTGGACATGCCAGCTACATTGGCAATCTGAGTCATTGACACGGTATCAAGGCCAAATTTGGCAATCAGGCTCGCCGATGCATCCATAATGGATTGTAATGTGGCGCGGCTGCGCTCCTGCCCCGGCTCTCTTCTTGTTTGACTGTTTGCGATCATAATTTGACCCTACACTAAATGTGACTTATAGTCACTTTATTAAACGTGACTTATAGTCAGTTATTTTAGATTCAAACTTTTAAGGAAGAAAGCAAGAGGAAAGATTACTATGATGCAATTGTCATTGGGGCTGGGCCAGCTGGTCTTCTAGTT
>Ga0222630_1001404_pt1 | contig 10465 bp, 9 predicted proteins | sample AntAcemetagenom3_FD_179842 | JGI IMG/M metagenome (GOLD analysis project Ga0222630, IMG submission 179842) | Saline water microbial communities from Ace Lake, Antarctica - #3 | ecosystem: Environmental > Aquatic > Non-marine Saline and Alkaline > Saline | place: Antarctica: Ace Lake | collected...
GAGGCGGGGGGGGGGGGTATGGGCAAACATTCCGGAAGTTCCGGCCATGCCGGCGCCGACCGACCCGAGGGCCGCAAAACAACCGGGCACGTGAACTCGAAAAGTAATTTTCACCGAAACGCCGGCGGCGGCGGCGCTCTTGGTGCGATTCACTCCGCGCGGTCGGCGGCCGGCCACACCACGCACTTCGGGGTGGATTCTGAGCTGGCGGAGGGTCTGGAAAGGGAGATCCTGGACCGGTCGCCTTCCATCCGGTGGGACGACATCGCCGGGTTACGCGACGCGAAGCGGGTGTTGGAAGAAGCCGTGGTGCTTCCGCTTTGGATGCCCGAGTACTTCCAAGGCATCCGGCGGCCGTGGAAAGGGGTGTTGATGTTCGGCCCACCGGGAACCGGGAAAACCATGCTCGCCAAAGCCGTCGCCACGGAGTGCGGCACCACGTTCTTTAACATCTCGTCGTCAACCCTGGCGAGCAAGTACCGCGGGGAATCCGAAAGAATGGTTCGCATTCTGTTTGACTTGGCCAGGTACGCGTTGCGTTTATCAAATCCGGACACACGGTTCGATGCCCCTACGTGACTGTTTACTGAGTGCACTACTGATAACTTTACCAGTACTGGCAACTGCTACATACTTTATAAATCGCCGCCCATACAGTACACCCGTACTCGAGACGTAGCGACTGACCCTTTTCTTTTACATTCGCAGAAACCACGCGCCGAGCACGATTTTCATCGACGAAATCGACTCGCTGTGCACGTCGCGGGGGGCGTCGGGTGAGCACGAAGCGTCGCGTCGGGTGAAATCCGAGTTCCTGGTGCAGATCGACGGGTGCTGTGGTGGTGATGAGGACGAGAGTGGCGAAAACGGCGACGAGAAGACGTCAAAAAAAGTAATGGTCCTGGCGGCGACGAACTTCCCGTGGGACATCGACGAAGCGCTTCGGCGGCGTCTTGAGAAACGAATCTACATTCCCCTTCCCGACGCCGACGCGCGCGCGGCGCTTGTGCACATCAACGTTCGGAACGTGGAAGTTTCACTCGATGTGGACGTGGAAAACCTGGCGCAAAGAATGGACGGGTACTCGGGGGACGACATCACGAACGTGTGCCGGGACGCGGCGATGAACGGCATGCGGCGGAAAATCGTGGGGAAAAGGCCGGAGGAAATCCGCGCCATGAAAAAGGAAGAGGTCGCCGCGCCAATCACCATGGACGACATGCAGGAAGCCCTGAGGAGGATATCACCGAGCGTAAGCAAGGAAGACGTGGAGAGACACCTGGAGTGGCTGAGCGAATTCGGAAGCACGTGAGTAGAGTTGAGTATGTTTTTTTTCTTCCAGTACCAGCGGAGGATGGGGTAGACGAGATCCGAACGCCTTTGTCAGTAGAGGACAGGCAGCACGCGTGTATTAAATACTACCTTCTTGATTTTTACCTTGGTAAATTCGTTTCAAAAAACCGAATTCACGCGGCCGCAACCGGGATGGCGTCCGGGTTGAACGGAAACGGCGCTTTCTCTCGGTTAAACGCGACACGCCAGCTGTCGTCGCGTACGAAGCACGGCGACATGCACTCCGTGGTTTTCAGCACGGCGTTGTCTAAAAGTAACGCCGCTTGCGCGGAAATGTGATCGCGCCAGCCCAGCACCTCGATCCGGACACAGCGCGCTTCTATTGGATTGGCGAACCCCACCATCAGCGACTGGTCGGGCCATTGGTTACCCGCGAATTGGCGCCTGCCCTCCAGTGGATAAAAGTGGTGGCAGTCCACACTCGTGTGCACCGTGAACTTCGTGATCATCTGCCAGCTGTGTTTGCGAGACTGGATCACCACGCCAGCGATGACAGCCTTGTAACCAGCATCAATCTGCATCCACTGCCCCGCGTGGTTGTGCGCTGAAGACCACGCCTGCGCGGAGTCGAGCATGCTGCGCGCGTGGCCATCTCCAATGGCATTGTTTTCCCACACGCTGGAGTACGTGCGCGAAGCCTCGGGAGGGTTCAGGATTGGCGGCGGCACTACCATAAGCGCCGCTCGCGCGGAGATGTGCTCGCGCCAGCCCAGCACCTCGATGCGCACGTAGCGCGCTTTGACAGGGGCGATCCGGACCGTGTTTTTGACGTTGTAGTGATTGTTACCGGCGAAATCGCGCCCGTTCTCCACGTACGTGAAGTGGTGGCCGTCCACGCTCGTCAGCAACTTGAACTTCGTAATCATCTGCCAGCTGTTTAAGCGAGACTGGAGGACCACGCCGTGGATTTCAGTCTCAAAGCCGGCGTCGATTGTCATCCACTGCCCCACGTGGTTTTGGCCTGCCGACCACCCTTGTTGGGAGTCGAGCGTGCTGCGCGCGTGTACATGGCCCAGGGTATCGTTGCCCCACACGCTGGAGTACGATCTTGAATGCTCGGGAGGGTCCAGGATTTTCGGTTCTCCCCAATCTGGAACGCGCGTCGCGGACGCTCGGCACTCCCCGTTCCCGGCGCAGAACGCGCCAACGTCCGCGACCGACAACCCGACGCTGGCGGATAGTATCCCGCCGTTGGAGGTGCTGAAACCTTGCTCGATGGGAACCATCGGTGTCCCAGTACTCGCGTCTGCCCACGCCCACACGCCGTGGCTCAAATCCACGTTCTTCAGTTGCGAGATGTGCACGCCCTGCGAGCACAAGTTCGAGGCTTCGTTCCACGACTTATACGCGCACTTGATATCTGGGAACGGATCGAAAGGCGGCGGCGGCGACGGCGGTGACGGCGGCGGTGACGGAAGTGGCGGCAGTGACGGCGGTGACGGCGGCGGTGGCGACGGCGGTGGTGGCGACGGCGCCGGAGGCAACGCGGGGCTGGGCCCTTTGACCTTTTCGAAATCGCCGAAGGATCCTGCAGCGCTGGTGTCGCTGAGCGCGGCGACGTTCTTCGCCACGGTCATCCTGGTATCATATGCGCACTGCGGGAGACTGCCGAGCGCTGACTGTTCGACATCCGCGTCGCAGGTTTTTAAAACCGCTGATGAACCGACGCCTTCACAAATCGGGTCGAACAACGCGCCCAGGAACACGTAGGGGTCACCGTCCTTGCCGTACATCATCTTCTCAATCTCGTAGTCCTTCCACGGTGCATCCGCGCCCTCACCATCAACATCCAGACTCGTGGTCATCACCAAACTCACTGCCACACGAGGTATCTGCATGTACCCTCCGAAGAGTAAAGACCAGTCTTTTTTGAGCTGGCAGCGGTCCTTGTCCGCCTGGTGGTAGTCCCAGTCCGTGAACGTCGTCGCAAGCTGCGTAGGGCCCTCGACGCAATCCTTGTTCAGCGCGGCGCCGGCGAGGACATAAAAGCCAACGTATACGTCCTGACGAACACTCAGACGAGGGCCGGTGCACACAAAAAACACGCATATGCCGGTGGTGAACTCTCGGAGGTCAGCGATGGCGCCCACATGTAAGCTCGCCGCGACGGAGCCGCTTATTTCGTTGTTGACCGTGATGACGAGCTCGTACATCTTCGACCCGGCTTTGCCATCCAGGATGCCAAAGAATGCCTTAATCTCGACCTCAACCTTGAACGCGTACTCGCCTGCGGCGTCGGCGCGGAAGAAGTACGGCAGCTCGAACCCAATGTCGATACCGCCGTACACGGAGACGATGGGAACGCCTGGAATACCTTTCTCTTCCATGATTTCGAAACCCCTCATCTTCCGGCCGGGGTCGAGCATGTCCAACAAGTCGCCGTGTCGGAACAAACCGTTGCTCACTTTCACGCCGGCTTCGAAGCTCATGGTGCGCGTCATTGTCACGCCAAACTTGACCTTGTTCATCTTCTCCAAGGCATTTCGAAATGTTTCCTGAGCGTCGCCCATCACGAACCCGAGGTTAGCCGTGACGTGGTGCCCGAGATGATCCACCGGGGTACCGTCCACATTAATCGCGCCGATGTCGCTTCGCGAAAACACGTGTTGCAACATTCCCACTGAGTTCAAAATCTCAGCCTCGACCTGAGCGAGGTACTGCTTTTGCAAAGCCGCGGCCTGCTCCGCTTCGCGGCGAGCCTCGTCGTGCACGCGGTGCAGGTGCATACTGAGCTTCGAGCCTGGATCTTGCAGCGCGTTGGGGATGATGTCTTCGTGTGCGACGCCGAGGTGAGCCGACGCGCTGGACGAGCGCGTCAGCGTGCTTTCCACAGCCTTGACACCGGGAATGCCGACGGTGACGCACGAGTACAGCTTCTTCACCTCTTCTTCGGTGTACCCCTTGGCTTGGAGGAACCCCTCTTGACCAGAGTTGAACCCCTCTCGACCGTGTTTTTCACCAATCTTTTGGCCACCCTCTGAATTCATCCCGAGCGTCTCTAAATCGTCCTCCAACAACCGTCTGCCGAACACCCCCTGCGCTTTGTCCATCAAGCCACTCAAGTGGTTGACTACGCCAGAAATACACTGGAGTTTCGCCTGCGCCATTTCTGAAGCTGCTTTGATGTGCTCGGGCTTCACTTTGTCCACCGCGTCGAACCCTGCGTTTATGGAGTTGCGGATCACACCGGCAAAGCTGTCTATGAATGCCTTTACAAAAACATCACCCGCGTGCAACGGGAGCTGGAACTCAGATTTGAAACACGTGGAGACTGTGAATTTTGGCAAACGGATTTCGAACGCTTCAGGGGCGTGTATGTCGTTCCCCAGCTTCTCCGGCCACGGCATCTCGTACTCCTTTGTGGACAAATACTCGTCGAAGATGGAAATGTCCATGGGGAAGCACGAGCCTTGGTCCTTGTCACCCCCCAACGCCGCTTCCATCTCGGTTGCCAAACGCGCGTGGTGTTCTGATACGGACTCGAGGCCGTAAACCTCGGTAACGTTTTCAGTCTCCACGCCGAGCGCTTCACGAATCAAAAGGCGTAGCGCTTGCGTGTTGTCGGGGTGAAGGATCGCGGGCGCGCTCGCTCCAAGCGTAGACGCGCCGCCTGCGCTCGCGGCGTTCAAATCAGGAACCTTCTGCATGGTGACCAAGTTATACGCGTTGGTGGGAATCACCTTGTCCAGCAAGGCGGTGAATAATTTATCAGGCGTCTTGGTGACGGCGTCGATTAAGACAGTAGATCCAACCACGGCGTTGGTGACGAGCTCCATCGTAGTTCCTATTTCTGTAAACAACGAAAGCACGTCGCGTTTCACGCCGTTTATGGAGTCCACCACCGTCGAAACCGCGTTTTTGATATCGGGCGGGATAATCGCGTTGTCCTTCAAATCAGAAAGCGTGTGCAAGTTCTTGATCTCGGCGTTCTGTTTCGCGAGGCTCGCGGCGTGGTTGGTTTGGGCGACGACTTGCGTGTGCAGGGAGGCGACCTGGTTCGCGAGGTTCGCGGCGTGGTTGGTTTAGGCGGTGACTTGCGTTTGCAGGGAGGAGATCTCGTTCGCCTTGACATTCACCTCGTGTTTCCACTTATTAACTTCGCCTTGCCAGTCCAACTGCACGACGTGGGAAACCCAACTGCGTGCCCTTCTCTACCACCCGAGGTGACTGGAATCGCTCGCGGCGTGCATCGCGGCCGCATCTTGGGGGTTCCCGGACACGCCCACGTTTTGGTGCAAGTTCCCGGACACGCCCAAGAAAATAACACCCGCCAAACAGGTAACCATCACGATCGCCCAGACCCAAGCGGCAGGCTTCGTTATTCGAGCGCGAGGCGTGCGGTTGATGAGCGGCGTGCGCTCATCATTCGTCGTCGCGGAGACGTTCGGTGTCTCGACGTCCATCGTGACGTCTCGAAACGTGCGCCAGGGCGCGCGGTTTCGTTGTGTCGTCCGATAGCGTTCACGCGTTTTCGGTTACAAAAAAAACTGTCTATGCGAAAAGGCTAAAAGACGCCGCCCTGCCCACGAGGACGCCAGAGCCATAGACGGGCTCGCTTTGAGAGGAGCGAAGAGAGAACACGAAACACAGCGGCACTGACGAAGGACCGTCGTGTGCACGGTTGGGAAGGATGCGAGAACACGAAACGCGGTGTCGTCGTGTCCGAAGAGAGCACGAGACAGACATACGAAAAAGCGTTCAACACGGTTTCGGAAAAGTTCGTTCACCAGTGCCTCTCTTTGCCTGCGTCACAGAGACTCTCTCAGACACAGGCTGGGCCAAAAGTACCGACAACAGAAGTGCTTTGTCCCAAGCCGAAGTAGCCGAATTTCCCCGAGCTTCAGCAAGAAAGACGGGCCGGAGAAACACTTGGAGTGGCTGCGCGAGTTCGGAAGCACGAAGGATTTGATTCGAGTCAAGACATCACGGAAGTTTACGTTTCTGAGATTCCGAGTTTTGTCAACAGTACACTGTAGGTCCGAGACCTTCTAGCTAGACCATGCCAACCTTTCTACCCAATAAGCATCAGCCCATGGTTGCTTTCTTCAGGTTTTCCCGGAACGACGCGGACGTCACCGCGAGCACGGGCCACAGGCCTATCATCGCGGCTTTGTTTTTCTCCGTGAAGTCCGTTTTGTTGTAGTTCAGGGCGAAGCGAATGGCGACAAACACGTAAAGGATGGCCATGATCGCCGGGTTAAACAGGCCACCTATTATTGGGATGGGCAACCCCTTGGCCACCACGGCGTTTCGGTGGTGGTCCACCCGAGGCGACTTGAACTCTGCATCGCCGGCGCTGAGTAAGCCGTTCCCAAGCTTACCTTGGGACGTGCGGAATCCTTTGCAGGCACGGCGTAACGAGCCTCGGCGCCCGTCGAACGCCATCGCGTGCGACACGACAGCGGCACCGCGCGTCTGCGTCTTACGTACGGCGCGTTCCGTGACCCGGGAACGCGCGTTAGCCCCGGGCACGACGCACGCGCCATGTGCCACGACGCTCATGCCGGGCGGAAGATGTCGCGCGCGACGGGTGTGACGATCGTGTTAGGAAATTATTTGTAACGTGGTCTTCCCAAAACGAAAGCGTTTGCCGTTTCAAGAGTTTCGGCGCGCCGCTGTTTACAACTACCGCACGTCTCGTGTGCTCCCGCGTGTCACTCGGTGCCATCGTCCGTTATCAACACCCGCCCTTGTGGGATTTCCTTTTTTATCAACCCGAAAAGCGAGGGCGGCCACAACACCGCCGCGAGTTTCGCTTCAAGCAACGCCACCGGGACGACGTGGAATTCGTCCCCGGTTTGCGTCGCGTCCCTTTTACCGCCCCCGTCCCCAGATCCAACATCCGTAACCCCTCCTGCACCTCGCCACTTCGTTCCCGTGTTTCCCGTGTGCCACGTCCCAACACTATTTCGTCCCAATCCCCGGCGTCCCGAAACGACGTCCACGCGTTCCAGCCGGCAATGTCCTTTTGGGATCTTCTGAACGTCATCGGAATCACCAACAGTGACCCAGTCCCCTTCCAGCGCCACCAGTCTTCGCACCGCGCTTCTTCCCGGATCGGCCGGGGTTTTCAAGTACACCATGTCACCTCGTGCGAAGTTCAACAGCCGAGTCGCGGTGCGGTCAAGAAGCACGTACGCGGTGTCTCCTGATGACGATTGCGCCCGGGACGGCACCTCGCGAGTCAAATCGTAAGACCCGTCAGTCTCGGACACAAACCCAGGGAGGTCCGCGGCATCCGCGCGCGCCACGGAAACCACGCAGTCGTTCACCGTGATCACCACGGGAAGGCCGAGCGCCACGTCCCGCAGCCGACGGAGCATGACGCGCTCCGGCGCACACTGACGCGCCGCAGCGGCGCTTCCTGTGTTTTGATTGGTTCTGACACGTCCTTTAGAAATAAAGCCCGTTTTTCGTTTTCAATCCTCCTCCGACTGTCTTCGCGCGCAGTCGTCCTCCGCGCGTGCCCGTTGTCCCACCCCCGACGCGCGATGCGTACACGACACATCGCGGCCACCGCGCTCGTCGCGTTGTGTTGTATCGCGAGCGGATGTGTTGTCGCCGCGCAGGCGATGGAACCCGTGGGCGATGTTGTGGATCACCCTCTTCCCGCGGCTTCGGCATCATCCGAAGGCGCGCTCGAACACGCGGTTCCCGAGGAACACATGCAGAGCTTGTTCAACTGGGCGATCGAGAACTCGGACCCGGCGCGGCTGCGGGAGATGGCGGAGGAGACGAAAATGGGTGGCGGCGCGGTGGTTGTTGGTGATAACGATGGAGAAGGAGATGGAGATGGAGCCGCATCTATCCCATCGCCCACCAAGTCCCCCAAAACTAAAGCCACTCTCCCCCCGAAAAAACAACCCACGCAAGCCGAGCTGCTCGCCAAGCGCGCGGACGTGAAGGAGGCGCTCGCGTTGCTCTCCGCGAACCCCACGGAGCAGCAGTTCATCCAGCAAGCCACGGGGATGTTCGCGGACCCGACAAGGTCGGTCCGTGACCGGCTACTGGCGCTGGAGGAGATGGAGGAGCTGGTGCGGCCGTTGGACAACGCCAACGACCTGCGCGCCCTGAACGTCCTGGCGCCGCTCATCGCGGCGGCGGTGGATGTTTCGGGAGACACCCCCGATGTCGTGTCCGCGGCGGCGCTGGGTGTGCTGGCAATCGCGTCAAGCAACAATCCGAAAGTGACCGACCACATTCACAGCTGGAGGGTTTGCGATGACCAAGCGGATTCGGAGTACGAAAAGTACAAAGCACACGGCAAAGTGTACGGTGTCGAAAACATTCCGTGCGCGAGCGGGTCTGAGTCCACCGCGTTCGCGTCCGTGGCGTCCAGGGTCGCGCGTATCGCGACAGGGGAAAGCACACCAGCGCCATCCAGCGCGCGTCGCAGCAAGGCGCTGCGAGCGCTGTCCGCGTTAACGAGGAACCACTTCCCGTCACGACGCGCGTTCTTCGCCGCGAACGGCGAACGGTGGATGCGAACGCTGTTTCAGTCAGACGACGAGGCGTTAAGAAAACGCGCGTTTGCGCTGGCACAGGACTTCTGGCAAACCCCCGACGTCGCGGGCGGCCCACCCGAAAAAGGGTTCCCCAAAGGACGACAGGACGAGGAGGTACGGCTGGCGGAGGACTCTGTCGGCGTGCTGGCGGACGCAATGACGGTGGGGTCGGCGGATGCGCGGGAAAAGGCGTTTTTCGCGCTTGAAGCGGCGCTCGACAGGCTGGAAAGCGACCCCACGCGAAACACCAATCTTCACAAAAACCACGCCGTCACGAAACAAGCCGCCGAGGGGCTTGCCAACATGGTGCAATACTTTGAACAGGAAGCGGCTTCCGCGCCGGAAACGGCGACGCACGCGCTTGAAATTGCGGGGCGCGCGAGACGGGTGTTGGGCAAGATGTCGGGATTGATGGGGGGAGGGGGGCGCGAAGAGCTGTAGAAAGGATTACGTAGGATTGGAAGGAAGCACAAGCTTCTTTTGTTTTCGGTGGATACGTATGTGTGTGTCTATAATTCTGTTGATTGCATCACAACTCACGTTTCCAAGTCACCGCCGAACGTTTTCGCGCCACGCCGACGACTGCACGACGACGTCATCCCTCTCCGCTCCACGCAATAAAAGCTCCACACTTAAAGCTTATCCCTCGGGCCGAGCGGGGGGGTTTGCTGCGGGCCTTTGGTGATGGGCAAGTCCGCATCCGCTGCGCCTTTGCCTCCGAACACCAGGCACGCGGCGGGGCCGGCGAGGGCGAGGAAGGAGTACATCGCTTCCCGGCGGCCCAAACCCGCCGCCGCCTTTTCGAAAAACTCCTCCTGCTGTCCGGGGTACCGCGCCGTGGACTGTTCGCCGTACACGTCCCATGACCCGGTAGTGGCTTCCGGGTCGTTCAAGTCGAAATACACGGACTCGTCGCCGTACTTGGCGCGGGGGGTGGTGGAGGCGCTGTGTTTGCGGGGAGGGAAGGTGGGAGGTGACGCGGGGTGAGTCGAGGGTTCGGCGGATGAAAAAATTGCGCGAATCGGGCCATGAAAAAGCGTACAAGTCCGCGTTTCAGGCATGACGCGGCACGAAACGAGATGCGATGGTTCCCGTGTCTCGCGCGCGCGCGGTGCGCCGTTTCGGGTCGATGTACTTGCGCGATTTCGCAACACACGATCGCGCGTGTATATTCGTGTGTATTCGTACTACCCCGCATCGTGGACCCGCGGTCGATCGCGTCAACTCGCCCCACGCGTTCGCCGTCGACGCGCGTTAGGGCACCACGGCATCTTCGAAAAACGACCGCGAATGAAATCTTTCAACACGACACGCGTCGGGCCGGAACGTACCGGGCGGAGCGGCGCGCGACCGTGGGCTTCGCCACGACCTTAGCGCCGACGAAGGTGGAGGTGGAGGCAGAGAGGCAGAAAGCCATCTTGTCTGTGATGTGCGGGTGCGGTGACGCGGGTGCAGGTATGCCGAGGGTGCGGCAGGAGGGGATGGCAAAGGGGAGAAAAAAAAAGAGGAAGGGCGTATTTGTGGCGGACCAATCCAATTCCAGGATTTGACGCACTTGCAAACAGTCGTTGCTTTGTGTTAATGGTGCGAAGCATTTTTCTGCTGAA
>Ga0222630_1001421_pt1 | contig 10377 bp, 8 predicted proteins | sample AntAcemetagenom3_FD_179842 | JGI IMG/M metagenome (GOLD analysis project Ga0222630, IMG submission 179842) | Saline water microbial communities from Ace Lake, Antarctica - #3 | ecosystem: Environmental > Aquatic > Non-marine Saline and Alkaline > Saline | place: Antarctica: Ace Lake | collected...
CACCCGTCCCTCGTCGCGCCACTGTTCGGCACGCCGTCGCACCCGCAACACCCTCCTTCCCCCGCTTCGCACGCCAGTTTAAACGCACTAGGGTCGCTACACCCGCTCCCGGGCTCGCCTGTTTCCCCCAAGAACGTTAGGTATCGCGGGTCGCTGGACCCGAGGCACCCGTCGAACACCGTACCGCTCCCCGGAATCCCGTCGCACCCGACGCAGGTTCCGTTGTCCCCGCCGCAAACCCCGCACGCGTCGATTTGCGTGTTCCTTGTACCGCAAGTACCGCAGTCGTCGTTCATGCCGCCCCCGTTTGGGATCGAAACAGGCTGGGTCCCATCACACCCGGCGCAGGTTTCGTTGCCTCCGCCGCAAACCCCGCAGGCGTCCCTCGGGTTTGTCGCGTTGTTCGAAAGGTACACCAGGGCGTAGCACTCTGATTGGTCGTTTGACAGCGACGGGTCTTTCATGACACTCCAGCCTTCCGCAAACGCGTCAAACGCGGCGTTGCCGAGGGCGTAGATTTCGGAACTTGCGGCGTACGCGTTGTCATTTGAATCGGCGGTTCCGTCCGCGACGCCGGCGTTTTTTTCCGCCGCGGTTGTACCCAAAAAGGTTTCCGTCGCCACCAGCGATTGGCGCACCAGGGTTCGTCCCCTTTCCCAGGCCTGTTCCGCGAACGCGTGCGCTTTGGGCGGCCCGAACGCAGTGCCACCTGACAGCAAATGCCAATGACTGGCTCGGTCAACGCACGCGCAGCAGAAATCCACGACGTGCGTCCCGAACGCGGTGGACGCGCAGTCGCAGCACCACGAGCGTTTCGTCGGGTCGTCTGGTTCGCATCCAAGGCCCGCGCAGACCCCGCATGCATCCAGTTCGTTACCGGAGTTGGGAATCCCGTCACACCCGACACACCCGCCGTTGTGCTTGTCCGGCACGCCGGCTCGCGAAAACGCAACGCTCGCCGGGTCACGACACACCCCGCAGTCGTCCGTTATGAACGACCCGTGAACCGTATCTGCGCAGTCTTTGCACGTGGCGTTGAACTCGACGCTGGCCGGGTCACCGCACAACCCGCACGCGTCGTACCGAAACGCACTGTTCGGCACGCCGTCGCACCCCATGCAAGTCTTACCATCACCGCCGCACACCCCGCACAAGTCGTTCACTCTAAGGTAGTGCTCCGCCGCCCCGACGAACCGAAGAGGCAGGTCCGCGGTGTCGAAGCTCAACAACGCCACATCTGCGCGGGTTCCGGCCGGGCGAACAAGGAGCACCGCCGCGACCAAGGACCACACAGCGGGGAGCAGGGAGGGGGAAACGCCCGCGCGGGTGCCGTGGGACCCGCCTGCGCGGGTGCCAAAGCCCATGACTCGCCCGCCGAACGGCCGGCCCCCGCCTCGAAGGCAACAACGGTCTCAAGAAACGATGTGGGCACATCCGCTTTTTGGCAAAATTGGCCAAAACGCCCTCGCAACTTCCCAATACAGTCTCCCTCTTGCTGATGAGACTGTTTGCCTGTGTTTTCCGAGCCGGTCCTTGCAACCAAACCCCTCTCTCCTCACCCTTGTCCAGAAAATCCACGTCCGCCCGGTCTGGCGAATGAGAAGCCGCAAACCTCGAATCTCGATCGAACTTGCGACAACCTCACCGGTCCGCGTGGCGCAAATATTTCCCCACGCGCCGTGCCTCCATTCCAGCCCGAGCGTCTGCCCTCGGCACGGAACTCCCGCGAATCCCCGGCGCGCGCGTTTCGTGCTCTACTCCGAAGTCGTCCTTCGCGGTAAAGGGAAGCGGTGCACCGAGGTAACGGGCACACCAGACGTACGCGTCTACCAAAGCGATACCGATTGATTGCGCGCGGACGCGTCTGACACCCACCAAAAACACCCACGATGGCTGCTGTTTCCCACTGCCCGCTGCTGGGCGCGCGTGCCTCTTCCGTGCGGTCAAAACGCACCGCTTCCCGCCGAGGCATAACCACCACAACGCGCGCGGTGCAGACCCCCGCGAAGCCCGCCAGGGTTACCCGGGAGAACGTCAAGAGCACCCCGCTGGATGCGTTCCCCAAGTCGGCGGTGGGGTCGCGTCGGGTCCCCAAACCGAAAAGCGAAACCTTCGACAAGGCGTATAAGGACTACAGCACCGGGTACGCCAGTGTTCCTGGTTTGTCCTACGAACGAAGCGAGTGGATCACCGAGGTGATTGGCACCATACCGCCTGAGATGCAGGGGACGCTTTTGCGTAACGGGCCGGCGATGTACGTCCGCGGGGAGGGCGCGGATCGGTTCGAAAAGAGCTACCTGGATGGGGATGGGATGGTGACGTCCATCGCGGTGAAGGACGGGAAGGCGTATTTCCGGAACAAGTTCGTACGAACCGAACACTTCGACAAGGAAGAGGCGCTCGGGAAGTACACGGAGCCTTCGATATTCACCGCGGCGGACCCACGGAAACCCGCGTTTTTCTGGCGGTTGTTCAACGACATCTTAGCGGGGAACCTGGCGCGGAAGCAAAATGGCGCGTACAACGTGTTGAACTGGGGCGGTAACTTGCTTGCGGTGGATTATAAAAAACCGTACGAGCTTTGTCCTGATACCTTGGATACCATAGGACACGGTGCCTCACCGATAACCAGCGTGATGCACACGTCACACTACCGCACCCTCGACGAGCCGGACGGAAGCGGACGGCGGTGCGTTGCGTTTCTCAACGAAGTCGACTGGCGCAGCGAAACCACGGGGGCGGTTTTCTACGAGTTTGACGAGAACGGGGTGGAAGTGTCCAGGCGAGCGTACGACTACCCCGCCTCATACGTCCACGACTTCGTGGTCACGGACAACTACTACATCCTCTTCGACTGCCCGATCAAAATCGACTTCCCCGCCGTGTTCACCAAGTACATCTTCGAGAAAAGGTACGTCCCCGCGTTTCCAAAATCCCAAATTTTGGGTTCCTGTTTGACCATACAAGGCCCTGACACTTTTCTGGCGAAACGTAAAAAGCTGCCTCTCCGAGCTGATTTGCGAAGACACCAACCGCCGGCCGCTGTTCCGCATCTTCCCAAGACGCGGGGAATCCCGGGAAGTGAAAACCGTGGAGGCGGACTACTGGTGCTACGCGTACCACCACGTCAACGGGTTCGAAGACGTGGACGGGAAGATCGTGTTCGACACGTGCACGTGGGACAAGGTACGTCCCCGCATTTCCCAAATCCTGACACTGTTTTACCTCTCAGCTGGTGACTGTTGTCCATACATCGCGATATACAAGACTGACACTTTTCTTTTACAAAAAAAGTTCACGCTTTACTTCACGGATATCTGCTCGCCGAACGGCAAGGATAACTACCCGCGCATGAAACTGTCGCGGTTTCTTATCGACATCGACGAAGGCACGGCGACGCACCACTGCCTTTCCGACCTGCCGTGCGAACTACCCATTACTAGTTGGGACTACACCGGGAAGCCGTACCAGCACATGTACTTGAGCTCGGCGGTCGGCACGAACGAAGCCGGCGTGAACGGCCCCATGCAGGCGTTGACGAAAGGTTAGTATTTCCAATCACCACATTCCGCAGACTGATTACTGCCCTGTATGGCTAGTAATACTAGATCCACTCCTATACCCTTTCCAATCCCTCATACACATTACGAGACTGACACTTTCTTGTTAATCGTATCAAGTCTCCCTCCCAAGCACCACCGCGCTTAGCGGCGCGATGGAAATCGAGTGGTGCCCTGGTGACACCAAGTTCGCCATGGAGCCGTTCTTCGTGGCGCGCAAGAACGCCACGAGCGAGGATGATGGGTGGGTCGTCGCGCTGGTGCACGACGCGGAGTACGAGCACAGCGACTTCGGCGGCCGCGGCACGGAGATGGTCATAATCGACAGCAAAAAGTTTGAGGAAGGCCCGGTGGCGAGGCTGCGGATGCCCACCTACGTGCCCTTCGGCGTGCACGGCAGCTGGTCCACCACGCACGTTGCGGGGCCGCCCAAGGCGAAGGAGCTCGCGGCTATTGCGGAGATGGAGGCGAACGGGGGGAAGCGCGTTACGCCTGCCACGTCGCTGTCCGGCGACCAAGCCTCGACGCAAAAAGTGCAAGACGGGGTGGACGTCAAGGCGATAGCCGCCGTCGCCGCCGCAGTCGCCGGCGCCGCGGCGCTCGCGCAGCTGTTCTAAACGTGTTCCCGCCGAAACCAAAAAGGGTGTATTAAGGGGATCCCACGTAGTGGAGCGTTGTAACCAGGATTTGAGCCAAGTCAAAGGGGTAGGGTTTCTTACTCATATGTTATCTCAGAGAAATCTGATGCCTAGAGTACTCCATGCTGATAATACAACCTACACGGTTCTCTCGCGTCCGCAATCACGCCTCACGCGCTCGTGATCGGTTTCTGGTGTTTCAGCTTGATGAGCATTTGTTTGAACCTGGACAGGTCCGTGTTTTTGTCCTTCACCAGGTTCTCGTCGGAAATCAGGTTAAGCACGGCTTCCCAGCCCTCGCCCTTTGACGCTTCCATCACGACCTCGCGTTCCCGGTTCGTTTGCTTGGCGTTCGCGATCTGCTTTTCTCTTTGCGAGTAAAGAAGCTCACGCTCCGCCTGTGCCTCTTCCTTGATGTGCTTCAACTCTCGCTCCTCCGCGATTCGCTTCTCCGCGTACGCCGACTGCTGGTTCGCCTTCCACGCGCGCATCGCGGAGTCGTCGATTTGATGGGACTGATGCGCCGGAGGTGGCGTTTGTTGCGTTTGCGGCGCTTCGGTGAAGAAATCATCCTGTTGCTGCTCCTGAGGCGCGTGCGCTTCGCCCGTGAAATCTTTCGACTGCATCTGATTAGCGTCGCCGGAAGACGTGAAATCATTCATGTCGCCACTCATCTGTCCTCCCATCATGTCACCCATCACAGGGGGTTGGTCGCTCTGACCGAGGTCTCCTGATGACGCGAAGTCTCCTGCCGACGCAAAGTCGTTGTTTTGCATGCCCATCAGTTCTCCCTGGTCAGTGTTCGCGGGGTACGCGTCGGGCGCGTGCGTGAACTCGCCTTGCGTGAAGTCGCCTTGCGTGAACTCGCCTTGGCCTTGATCGGAAGCAGCCGGTTCGGGCGCGCTCGTCATCGTCTCGCCCTCCGCTGGGAACTCGGAAGCGAACTGTCCGGAGGTTTGCGTGGGGAACTCAGCCGCGAACTCGGATGGGCTCCCGCCGGCCTGGTCAAGGGACATCCCAGCCAGGTTCTCCGCGCTCGCGGAGGCGGAGTCGGAGAGAGGCGCGGGAACAGAGGCGGGATCGCCTGGTGTTTTGGAGTTTTGAGATTGAAAGCCAGAGGGTGGGTTAAGACACGCGTGATGGGGGGGGAAATGAGTTTAGGGTTTAGGGACCCTTAACGTACCGCCCATGAACAAGTCAGCCTCACCGCCGGGGGCGGGGGGTTGCTGCATCTCGTTCATCGGCGCGCCGAGTCGAATGGTGAAAGCTGGCGAGATTTCCAAAACAAAAGCGTCACATCCGAATCGAAGTCGTATGGGCAAACAGTCAGAGAGATTCTAAATCAGACCGCCGAATCGTCTGCACAAAAACTTTTTTTTGGTCCTCAAAAAACAGACGCCACTTGCGCCACGTCGCCACTTGACACATCGAGTCGACGCGTGGTCTCCGATGTCGCGCGTGTCCAGGGCTGCGGCGTTGCTCCGCCGCGCGGCGGCTTCGGCGCATGTCTCCCACTGCGACCTCGTGAGTTTCGATCGCGTGGCGTACGCGGGCGCATTCGCGCGCGCGTGTTCCGCCCCAAACGCCGCGCGCGCGACGAGTGCGTCATCCGCCTCGCGTGACTGGCCTTGTTCCCCGTCCGGTTCCAGAGGCAAGGCGAGCTTGGCGGCCGGGACGCCGCTGGGGATCGACAAGCCAGCCTCATCAGCCGCGCTCACAACGAAACCACGTAGCGCACGTTCCAGAGGCAAGGCGACAAGGGCTGGAGCGCTGGGGAGCGACAAACCAGGCCCAAATGCATTCACCGAACAACCACGTAGCCTAGAAATCGAGGAGATGGCGTATGCGTCGTCTGTTGTTGACCGTGATGAACCTTCAGCAGTAACTCCCAAACAGACCCCCAATTTGTTCATCAAAGCGCTGCTGAGTTTCGGCGGGTTCTACTCCACCGAATCCACCAATCAAAGGGCGGCGGACCGGTTATACGCGGCGGTGCGGACGGTGTGCGACGACGAGAATTGGCACGAACAATTCGGCGTAGAGAAGAGCTTCCGAGGCGAGCACTCCGTGTTGGTGCTACACGTGTGGCTGTTGTTGAAACGTTTGCGTGTGGAGGGCGAATCAGCAAAGGGGGTGGCTCAAGTTTTCTACGACACGTACCAGGACGACGTCGAGCACCGGGTGCACGCGGAGGGAGTTCGAGTTCGAGTTTCGAAACTGTTGAACGAGTTGGAACAGGGCTTCTATGGAAGCGCCATCGCGTACGACAACGCGCTAGCGTCAGGAAACGGGGACTTCGCCAAGGCGCTACACAAAAACGTGTATCACAACGAGGGCGACGAATTCAACTCCAAAAAATTGGAAAAGTACGTCCGGAGGGAACTCGCGTGTCTCACGCGAACGCACGCGTCCGCCGTGCTGGAGGGGCGAGTGCGGTTCTCGAGCGGTCACGGAAAGGAGTGATGTACGTGAGGTTGTTGTGAAGGATCGATCATGCAACGAAATGTACAATACCGACCGAGCACTAGGTACCCGACTACCGACCGACTACTGCCGGTACTCGCCCAACACTTAGTTGCGCGCGCGCTTGCCCCCGCCGCCGCCGCCGTCGCCGCCTCGCTTTCCGCCTCTGCCGCCTCGGCCGCCGCGCGCGCCGCCTCTGCCGCGTCCCCCTCCTCGGCCGCCTCCTCTCCCGCCCCCGCGGCCGCCTCCGCCTTGGCCCGCGCGAGCCACCAGGGCCGCCCAGTACGCGGTTTCCTCGTCGCCAGCCATCAACTCGAATGCCGCGGGGACGTTTCCGATTTCCAACGGCGTCGTGGCGTGCTCTTTGAGTATCGCGCCGACCACCGCGGCGTCTTCAAACCGAACGCACCCGTCGGTGTCGCCCATCTTGAAATCGATGAACTTGATGGTGCCGAAGTTCTGCAATTTTTCCGAAACGTCCTCACGCCGAACCCCGTCACTGATCCCAGCCCCCAGGGTGAACTTCAAAAGCAAACCGGGCGTGAACTCTACTGGGGCCCCCGGGGTTTCTTTTTCTTTATCTTTTTCGTCTTCGTCGGCGGTTTTTTCGGTTTCTTCGGTTTCGGCATCGTCGTCCCCGCCCGCCGGCTCCGCCGCCTTCGCGGCCGCTTTCGTCACCGCCGCCGCCGCCGCCGCCACCGCGTTCGCCTCCGCCATCTCCACGCGGTCCGCCTTTTTCTGCGTCAGGTACGCTTTCTTCATCATCACCGCGATGGTAACGCCTTCGTACACCAGGGGTGGGCCGTCGATCAGCGCCTGGCACGCCCCCGCGTTCTCCAGCTCCACGAACACGCTTCCCTTGAAGTCCTTGCTCGTGATGTGTCGCCTTAGGCGCACGCTTCTCACCGCCGCGTGCTTTCCGAAGAACAAAGTAAGGTCGTCAATCGTGGCGGTCATGGCGAACGGCGAGGCGTACACCGACCGACGCTCGACCTCCACGTCCACCTCTTCGCGCGAGCGCACGGCGGCGGTGCGTTTGACTCGTTTCCCGTCGTCGCTCACGGTGAGCTGGTCCGAGGTTTTCAGAAGCTCAACCACACAAGCGATGGTTTCGTCGTTGTGCGACCCTCCGAATGGCGCCAACAGCGCGCGCATCCTGGAAAACGTCACGAGCAGCCCGATATCCACGAACCCATCCGGATCCGCCTCCACGGTTTCCCGGAGGAACTTGTCCCGAGGCAGGTTGGAGTCGGAAAAGTAAAACTCCATCTGCGCCATTGTCTTGGTCCTGGTGTCAACGTCGAGGGGCTTGAACGCAGCGGCAGGGCGGTCGCCAGCGGGGGCGGTGGTGGCCATGGTCACAGACGCAGAAGCAAAGCGGCGCAGTGCGGGGCGATCTGAGACGGACAGGGCGAATGCGGCGAAGGAAAAACACTGCCGATTGCTGGCGGCGGCTGCAGTGGAAAACTGCAAGGGACGAAAACTGGAAAAACTTTTCACTCTCCTCTTTTTTCTCTTGGCGCGCGATCGACGCAGCCTACGGTCACCCTGCCGTGCGCGAACGGGACGGCCCGGTCGCCGCGCGCATCGGCATGGATCACCCTCCCGCGCCACCCGGAAGGAGGCAGGAGACCGAGGTACGTGTTGTGTTTTCCACGCGCGCCGATCAAGCGTGGTGCACCCCAAATCCAAACCCGCGCGTCGGTGTGATTCACTTCCCTCCTTTCCCCCATCCATTTCATTTGTTTCCCGCGGCATTCCCTCACCTCGCCTCCGATCAACCCACCGTTTCCGTTACTTTTCACAGGAGGAGCGCCGCATTCGCAAGGAACGGCAGCACGCGAAGGAGAAGCAGAGGCTTGGAAAGCCTTCTGGGGGTTCGGGTGGTAAAAAACCCGTGGCCAAACCGGGTCCGGGTAGTAAACCCACCGGCAACCAGTTGAAACGCGAAACCGCGTTTTTGTGCCCGATCGAGTTCAAAAACGATTTACCGGCGGTCCCGGTGGATTGGAAGTTTCTACGAGTGCCGGTGGGTACGGGGTCGTTCGTGAAGTACAGCCATGCGGACTTGCAGGACGAAATGCGGAAAGACGCGGCGCTTGTGAGTGACTTGGGCATCACGCTGGACCCGATGGTGGCGCGCGCGTTTCGGGTACCGACAACGCGCGTTTCCCTGGCCAAGGCGGACGCCGCGCTGCTCGAGGACGGAGACGGCGCCAAGGCCAGGACTGGTTTGGTGGAACGAGGCAAGAACGTGAAAAGGCCTGACCTCTCAAAAGCGCTTTGGCTCATGAACACGCAGTACATATCAAGCGCCACGATGCCGGAACACTTGGGGCGGAGCGAACAGGCTTACGCGAAAGGCAAGGCGGGCGGCGTTGGTGGTGATTTCGGGGTGGAGGACGACGGGCTGTCGTCCATCGAGCGGCAGATCGCCGCGATAGAAAACTCCTTCGCCAGCGCCAAGCGCGCCCCATCGCACGTCAGCGGAAAGGCGGGGGTCACCCCGGTGGAGATCATCCCCGTGCTTCCCGATTTCAAGCGCTTGCGGTGCGACCACCTGCACTTCGTGTTTGACGAAGACCCGACGAAGGACGTGGGTGTGCTGTCCGGCGCCAACGACAGCGAGAAGTCAGCCGCGATGGAGAGAGCTATCGCCAAGCCGTTCACGGTGACGACAGGGGAAGGCCCGTCCAAGGTGCTTGGTTTGATGCTCCCCGCCGATCCGACTTTGGAAACCGTGTTCGCCTCTGCTCCCGATTCCAAAACCGCGGAACAGTACCACTGGATCCGGGAGTACAAATACGCCGTGGACGTGGAGAACGACCCTATGTTAGGCACGATGGTGTTTTTCTTTGACACCTCCACGAAAACCGCGACGTACGTGGACCTGCACACGAAAATTTCGTTGTCGAAGCGGTCGAAATATTCCTACTCGAGCGGCGAATCCGCGGCGCCCGCGCCGTCGTCCATCGCGGTGAAGCGCGCGGCGCCCGACTCGAACGAAACCGCGAAAAGGCAAAAGAGGCTCATAACCTTGACGGACCCAGACGCACGGAATGTGCGCGAGGCGACGACGGAGACGCAGACGGAAGGGGCAGCAGGGGGGGAGTGATTTGAGGGACCCGGAGTATACGCGTCTGGACGATTGAGAAAAACTCATACCTAAACCTAATCTCGCGTCGCGCTTTCTTTCCGTCGATCGCGGGTTTAGTAACCCCAAACCGTCACGTCACGTCAGTCGTACCCCTAACCGCCTGCGTCGCCACGTCTCCTCTCCTCCTGTCTCACGCCAGCATCGCCACATCAACGGTTTCCTTCAGCGTGCCGTCCTTGTACGTGTCCACCACGATGTCGCACCCGCCGAAGAACTCGCCGTCGATGTACACCTGGGGAAACGTGGGCCAGTCGGAGTAGACTTTCATGCCCGCTCTCAGGCCGTCGTCCGCCAGGATATCAACGGTTTCGAAAGGCACGTCCATGGATTTGAACACCTGCACCACCGTGTTACTGAACCCGCATTTAGGCGCGTCTTTGTTGCCTTTCATGAACACCACCACTTTGTTGCTGCTCAGAAGCTTGTCGATGGCGCCCTTCATCTCGGGGCCCATGGCGTTCACGACGAAGCCGGGGCGCCTTGAAATGGGGGCGACGCGCGCGCGGGGAACGACGCGGACGCCGCGCACGGCGGAAACGCAGGACAGGGGAGAGGCGAG
>Ga0222630_1001434_pt1 | contig 10348 bp, 10 predicted proteins | sample AntAcemetagenom3_FD_179842 | JGI IMG/M metagenome (GOLD analysis project Ga0222630, IMG submission 179842) | Saline water microbial communities from Ace Lake, Antarctica - #3 | ecosystem: Environmental > Aquatic > Non-marine Saline and Alkaline > Saline | place: Antarctica: Ace Lake | collected...
GAGGCAAAGCGCTGCGGTCGCGGTTGTTGGGAAAGTTTTAAGGAAGGTTTCCTGTTAAGGTTTCTTTTTACCGATTACAAAAAGTTTCCCCTCCACGAAGTACGCATCGCCGCGGTTGAAACGCCCGCGCGTCGCGTCACTCCCTGCGTGCTCAAAAACGCCCGTAACTCACTCCACCCGTACCTCGTCCCAAACCATTCCTTGCGAAACCGCCCGCCGCTTCGGTTATATTGTCGTCCCGTCCGGAATCGTGGCGTTGCGCAGAATAACCACGATTCCCGAACGGATGTACACGCCGTTTTCCTCATCCACGAAATCCTGCACGCCCTTCTCGTTCGTGATCACGCAGTTCTTCCCGATGCGCGCGTTCTTGTCGATGATGGCGTTGCTGATCACCGAGCCGGCGCCGATGCCCACGGGCACGCCCCCGGTCTCCAATAACTTGGCCTTGTCTTCGTCGGATTCGTAGTAATCAGCGCCGATGATCATGGCGTGCTTAATAACGCACTTGCTCCCGACCTGCGACCGCAAACCCACGATCGCGTCCTCCACGGTGCAGTCCGCGAGGGAACACCCGTGCGAGATGATCGCGTCCTTGACGTGGCACTTAACGATCTTCGCGGGGGGGAGGAACCTGGGGCTGGTGTAAATGGGCGCCTTGGCGTCGTAGAACTCAAACTGGGGCGGGTTCTTCGCGAGGTTCAGGTTGGCCTCGAAGAAACTTTTAATGGTACCGATGTCCTCCCAGTAGTCGTTGAACAGGTACGCCTGGACGTGTCTGCCGTCGTTCGCGGCTCGTGGAATGATCTCGCTGCCGAAGTCGTTGTCGTCGGGGTACGCGAAGTTGAGCAAATCCACGAGGGAGGATTTCTTGAACACGTAAATACCCATGGAGGCGATGTACGGTTTCTCCTTCGCGGTTTCCGCGTCCAGGCCCAGGACGGTGGTGTCCACCCGCATCCCGAGCAGCGCGTCGCCTTCCGGCTTTTCGGCAAACTCGAAGATCTTGCCCGTGTCGTCGATCTTCATGAGCCCAAAGTCGCTCGCGCGCTCGCCGTCCATGGGTAAGCACCCGATCGTGATGTCGGCGCCGACTTCTCGGTGTTTCGCGACGAAAGCCATGTAGTCCATGCGGTACAGGTGGTCGCCTGAAAGAATGATGATGTCCGTCACGTCTTTGTTCTTCATGTCTTCGAACAACCACGAGTACTGCGATTGTTACGCGAAAAGTGTCAGTCGCGGGGGGAAACGGCGCGCGCTGATTCGGGAAACGGCGCCACGCACCTGGCGCACCGCGTCGGCGGTTCCTTGGAACCACTCCTTGCCGCCCAGCCCTGGGGTTTGCGTCGCAGCGAGAACCTCAACAAAGCCGTTGCCGCCGTACATGATCCCGTTGCCGAAGTTGTACGTCCGCGCCAGGTGCCGGTTCAGGGACACGGAGTTGAACTGCGTTAAGATGTACATCTTGCTTATCCCAGAGTTCAAGCAGTTGCTCATCGGAACATCGATGAGGCGGTACGCGCCGCCTATTGGGACCGCGGGCTTGGCTCTTTGCTTCGTGAGGGGGTACAAACGAGTTCCCGCGCCCCCGCCCAGAATAACCGCGGCGACGGTCTTGGAGTTGGAAACAGCGGAAGGGGCTTGGCTTATCACTTCCTCGACGTTCACGCCGCTGGCCTTGACCGCGGTGGAAACGATGGGCTTGGGCTTGGCAACGCCGCGCGAGGCCGAGGCGCGTAGGTTTTGGCCCTTGAAGAAGTCCTTGCGGCCCACGGGTGTGGCGCTGTTGTTGCGAAAAAAGGGTGAAGGGCGGGGGAAAGGGAAGTGCCGTGGTCAGACCGAGCCCGCGGCTGGGGGAGGAAGAGCCCGGAGGGGAATCAATCGCGAAGGAGCGCCTTGTCCGTTTCAACGAAACGCGGATGTGGGGCAAGGGAAAACGCGGAGACCGGAACGCGGAGTGGGACACAAACACGCACCGGCACGCGGACGCGCTCTGCGCGAACATGACGGCGGACATCGCGGAACGGGAAAGGGAAGACGTGTGTGACGCGCGCCGAACCTGTGGGTGCGCCAACGCGGACGCGTGATCGAAGGGAACAAACTCTATCCTCAAAACAACGACACACTCAGCAGCTGGTGCCGGCGCCAGCTGTCGAAATCCCGAAAACGAGTGGGCGCACGCGTTTGGAAGATGAACACAGGGCATTTAGTGACAGACAAATGACGCACTGGCTAGATAGTCTTTAAAAGGTGCCAAGTGTTCACGGATGAAAAAAATACGATATCGATTTCAAAAAGTCCGGTTAGGCCGTTGACTAGTAGCCTAGTCCGTGCCTTCGTCAGCTTAAGGCTGATTCGCGCATACGCGCCCATACACACGTGGCCGGTTCACGTCTCCTCGATTTCCCCCCGTTTCCTTTCCCCGTCCTCGGAAACATCCGCGAACTCGCGAAGCGGCAGCGCGCGCACCGGCGTTCGCAGTTTCTCAAGCGCGCCAGCTTGGATTTGCCGCACGCGTTCGCGGGACAGGCCGTACTTCTGGGCTATTTTCTCCAGAGTCAGGGGTTGGTGGTGGTTCTTCACCGCCATGCCTAGCACAGCGTCAGGGCTCATGCCGTAAGAAAGCCGTAACACGTTCCGCTCCCTCGGGTGCAGGGTTTCAAACACGTTTTCGATGTCGCACAGCAGTTCGCTTTTCGTCACGGTATCCGCCGGGTCTTCGTCCGCGTACCCCGCATGTTCATTCGACTCCGCGTGCTCGCTGATGGTGCCGAACCTGCGACCGGTTTCGTTATCCCCCACCACGTGATCAAGGCTCACGATGGTTTCACGCGACCGGGCTAACAGATCCAGGTGTTCCAATGTCATGTCCGTGGCCAAAGAGAGTTCGTCCTGCGTGGGCCACCGGCCGTGCGTATTCTCGAACGCCCGCCCCGCCTTCCCCACCCTCGCGGACGCGTCGTAGATGTGCACCGGCACCCTAATCACCCGTGCTTGGTCGTTCACCGCTCGCTGGCACGCCTGCCTGATCCACAAGTGCGCGTACGTGGAGAACTTGAACCCCCTGGTCGGGTCGAACCCGTGAATCCCTCTGATCAGCCCGCCCACGCCCTCTTGAATAAGGTCTTCAAGCGACAACCCGCGGTTCACGAACCGTTTCGCAATGCTCACCACCAGCCGCAGGTTGTGCGTCAGCAAAAGCTGTTTCGCCCTGTTCGCGGTGAGCCGTAGGGTTTCCAAATCCGAAGCCTTTCTGGCCCCCAACGTGAGCGCCAGCTCGGCGTCGGTTATTTCATCAGGCGCGCGGTTCGTGGTCGCCGCCAACTCGTTTCGCGCCGCGACTACCCGGTTCTGTTGCTGCACCACTGTCGCCAACAAAACTTCCTCCTCACGACTCAACAGCTTCGCCCGGGCGCACTCCACAAGAAACGAAGCCACGCCGGTGGTGCCGTTACCTACCGCTTTTCTTTTTCTGTTTCCATGCCCGCTCGCGCGCAAAGAGCCTCTTCGCGCGGTGGCGGATTGAGAATTCGTTTTCACCTCCGGATTCGCGTTGTCCCCACGTTCCCAGGAATCAAGGCTCTGCTGGACCTGCGCTAAATACGCCCCGAAGTCGTGTTGCTGTTGGGTTTCAACGGACTCGCGGCTGGTTGGCGACGTGGCGTTGGTGTCCACGCGAGGCGAAGACGTTGGGTTTGTCGTATCAGGTGCCGTTGTCTTGTTAACCGACGTGTCCGCGGATGGTGACGACGCACCACCTCTCGCCCTCGCTGTTTTCGCCCTCGGAACCATCCTCGCGCCTCGGTGTGTCCTTTCGCGACGCAGCACGGAACGACCCGACGACGCCCATCCGCCGTCGATCGCCATCGCAATCGCCATCGCCATGACCTCCGCCGACCGCCGTAGGTCCCGACCGCGCCTCGCGGGCGAACCCGAGGCCCTTGGGCGGGCCGGTCCGCGGCACGAATGTGATAGGTCATCATCTCGCGCAAGCGACCGAGGAGAATCGCGTGGATTCGAGAAGAGGTTTTCACCGGCGATTTATGAACCTGAAACGCGCGATGCGACCGATGAACTCGTTACGGTCGGTGTGCTGTTTCACCGGTACGTTGATCGCGAGAAGCACAGAAACGAGTTCATTTCACAAACGGCTATTTCTCTTTTCGCGTTTTGAACGCGCCCGCGTCCATCTCGGGCCACACCGCGGCGCACCATGAAGATCAAGCTCGAGTCCAAGCAGGGCGTGGAGGTGCTCGCGGACACCCTGGATTCGTCGCTGGATGCGTTGCACGTAAGTCGCGCTTTCCGTCTTTTCGCCCGTGGTCCCTGCGTCCCTCGCGCCTCGGGGTCGTTGCCCAAACATCTGTCATGGCCAAACATCTCACCTCGCCTCCCCCATTCCCCCACAGGAGCACGACCCCTCCATGGACCCCAAGGTGGCTGCGTTGTTACAGCGCCAGAGCTTCAATTCGTTGAAGGAGCGCGTTTTGACCTGTCTGGTGCACAACACCGCGGTCCCGGGTGGGATTCGCGCGCCCGGGGATTTCAACGCCAAGGCCGTGGCTGGGCCGGGAAGTCTTCACGAACACATCAATTCGCTGAAACTAATCGTGGACAAGCAACGCGCTACCGTTCCGGCGCTTGTGTTGAAACAAACCACCACGCACCTGGAGCAGCTGCAATCATTCGACGGCGCGCTTTTAGACATTGAGGAAATGCGGAGGACAACCCAGGAACTGGCAAGGAGTCACGGCGCCGCGGCGGTGGACGTGCAGAAAGATCTGCTCGCAAAGTGCGACGCGCTGCCCGAGCTTCAGCGCAGGCTACAAACCGCCACCGCCAAGCTGGGGACGATTTTAAGCCAGATGGACGCACAAGCGCCGAGTGGTATCAGGTAGGTGGGGTTTGTAAAGTACGCATAGGTCTAAAAAGGCGCCAGAATTGACGCATACAAGACTGATTACGTCACAACCGCAAAAATTACGCATCTCCGTTCCGCGTTCTTGGAAACAACGTGTGGTCTCGCAACATCATCTTCTTGCGTCGCTTGGTCATGAAATCCTCGAGCTGGTTCTTGTCAACCAGCTCCTTGTACCTCTCCACAAGCGCCAGTTTCTTTTTCAAAGCCTTCTTCATGTGGTAAATGCCGTCAGTGGGGCGGTCGGGTTTGGTTTGGGCGGAAGCACCTGAGGCGCCGTCCTTGTGTTTCTGTTTCGACGAACTCTTCGCATTTGGTTTCGTGGTTTTTTTACCTCCTCCGGCCGGCGGCTTTGCCCCGGCCTTGCCTACCCTTCCCTCCTTGGCTTTGCCCGAGGCTCCCCCGGCACCTGACTTGGAAGAGCCTCGGGGCATATCGGACACGGGCTTACCCATCGCCTCGCGTGTGGGGCACGCGCGGGAGAGGACTGAACGGCCGTGGCGGCGTGGGCGATTTTGCCAAAACGCGCCGACCAAAATTTATTCGCGCCTCAAAAGTTCCGCGGGCGGGTTTCACGACGCGTCGAACCCCCTAGGTGTCATCAGCTTCACGCGCGGGCCGCCGTCGCGTGACAACGATTGTTGTCAAGCATGCGTTCCCACTTCACGTGCGTGCTGGTCGCGCTTGTCGCGCTCGCGCTGTGCGCCGTTGGCGATGCGTTTTACTTGCCGGGCGTCGCGCCACAGGATTACCAAAGGGATGACATCGTGACCATGAAAGTGGCGAAGCTGGATTCCACCAGGACGCAGCTTCCGTTCGAGTTTTACTCCCTCCCGTTTTGCCGCCCGCCCACCGTCAAGCACGCCGTGGAGAACCTGGGCGAGGTGCTTCGCGGGGACCGGATCGAGAACTCCCTGTACACGCTCGAAATGCGCTTCGACGAACAGTGCAAGGTTGTGTGTAAGCTGGATTCGTTGAGTCAAGACGAGTCGACGCAGTTCGCGGAGAAAATAAAAGACGAATACCGCGTGATGATGATTCTGGATAACCTCCCTGTTGCGATGGTCCGGATGCTTCAAAACGAGGACGGGGAGACGATCAAGACCTACGAACGCGGGTTCCCGGTGGGGTTCGTGGCTAAAATTAACAAAGACGACAACACTTGGATACCGCCCGACGTGGACGACGCAAACGCGGAAACGAAAACCTTTTTAAACAACCACGTGCGGTTCACGATTTTGTACCACAAAGACGTGGAGTATGTACGTCTTGGGGCTTTCCCAAATCCAGGCACCTACGTTTACCGCCCCTGCGTGACGACCACTAGTCATTAAAAGGAAGTGCACTACATACATCACAAGTGCACTGTTTTACCGAAGCTGGTGACTGTTTGTCCATACATCGCGATACACAGTAAGACTCGGAACTGACCCTTTTCTTTTCTTCCACAGGAAACCTCGCGGATCGTGGGGTTCGAAGCCGAGCCGTTTAGCGTGAAGCACACTTACGAGAAGCCGTACTCGTCGTCAAAACCGGTTTTGGAAACGTGTAACCCCGGGCGCATGAAGTATGTCACGTACGACGACCCGCCGCAGGAAGTCAGGGCTGGCGAAGAGATCATCTTCACGTACGACGTGCTGTTCACCCCGAGCGACATCAAGTGGGCGAGCCGGTGGGACACGTACCTTTTGATGACGGATACGCAGATCCACTGGTTTTCCATCGTGAACAGCATGATGATCGTTTTGTTCCTGTCCGGGATGGTCGGGCTGATCATGCTGCGAACGCTGCGAAGGGACATCACCAAGTATAACTCCCTTGAAACACCGGAGGAGCAGGCGGAGGAGGCGGGGTGGAAGCTGGTGCACGGGGACGTGTTTCGACCGCCAACAAACGCGGGTGTTTTGTGCGTTTTGGTCGGCACGGGAGCGCAAGTCGGGTGTATGTTCACCATCACCCTGATCTTCGCCCTGGCCGGGTTCCTGTCGCCCGCGAACCGGGGCGGCTTGATGACCGCGTCCGTGATTTTATACGTCGCCATGGGTTTTGTTAACGGGTACGTCTCCGGGAGGCTGTATAAACAGGTGAAAGGCATGGATTGGCGGTGGAACACGCTTTGCGCCGCGTTTGCGTTTCCCAGCGTCATTTTCGTCGTGTTCGCGGCGCTCAACACGATGATTTGGGGCCAAAGGAGTTCAGGCGCGGTGCCTTTCGGGACGTTTTTTTTACTGATATTTCTCTGGTTCGGCGTCAGCGCGCCTCTTGTGTTTCTTGGGTCGTACCTCGGCACGAAAGCGCCCGTTTCCGAAGACCCGGTTCGCACGAACAAAATCCCGAGGCAGGTTCCGAAACAAGTTTGGTACATGGCGAATTTCTGGCAAATCGCGGTGGGCGGCGTCCTACCCTTCGGCGCGATATTCATCGAGTTGTTTTTCATCCTGACCTCGCTTTGGCTACACCAGTTTTACTACATCTTCGGGTGCTTGGGGATCGTGTTTACGATTCTGTGCATCACGTGCGCGGAAATAAGCGTCATGCTTACTTACTTCCAACTCGTCGCGGAGGACCACCGGTGGTGGTGGCGGTCGTTTTTCACGTCGGGATCGAGCGCGCTTTACCTGTTCGCGTACGGGTGCCATTACTTCTCCACGAAACTAGAGGTACGGCCTTTCCCACTCACCACACACCGCCTCTGCGATTGCCCATACTCGTACCAGAAGGGACGTCTTACCTCTGACTGTTTACGTAATACACGTTACGAGAGACTGACACTTTCGGCTTTTACAATCAGGTGACGAACAAAATATCAACCGCCATGTTCTTCGGGTACCTCACCATCGGCTCGTCGTTGTTCTTCACCCTAACCGGCGCGGTGGGGTTCATAGCGTCATTCGCGTTTGTCAGAATCATCTACGGAAGCGTCAAGCTGGACTGATTTTAGGTAGGGGGAATAAGTCGGGGGAAACTTATTTCCCCTACTTTAGCGAGCGCCTCGCGAGGAGTGGTGATGACGCCACGCGAGGAGCGAGGAAGACGCTGCGGTAACGATCGTGATCATCTTTAACTATACTATTAAAAGGATCAAAAATCTCCCCCCGGTCATGTACTCGCGTCGTCTTCCACGTCCGCGTCCAGCATGTGCATGCTCCACATGTGCACGAGCATTTCCTGTTTCAGCGACTGCAGGTTGTACTCCGCCCGTAAGTCGCGGTTTTCCTTTTCCATTTCGTGCATCTTTAAATTGCTCGACTTCAAACTTTCCGCCTTCGCGAGAACCTGTTCCCGAAGAACCAAAAGCTCTTCTTTGATTGCCAAGAGCTCGTCGTCCGAGATGTTGTACACGCGTTTCTCGACGATCTTCTCGACTACTTTTTCCACCACCGTCGGCGCAGACGCGATCGGAGGGTTCACCTGAGTAGGCGCTAACGGCGACACCGGCGCGTGCACCCGCGTGGGCGCCGGCGGCGAGACAGGCGACGGCGGCGTCGTCTCGCGGAACGGCGACGGCGGCGAGCGGGTCGTTTTCACGGAAAGACCGACGGGCGGCGCGTTTACCTGCGCGGGCGCTAAAGCCGTTCTGGGCGATGCCTTTGGCGCCGTCCTGAGCGACGCAACGGGCGAGGGCGGCGACGCAACGGGCGACGCCGGCGCTTGTGCGTTTTTAAACGGCGAAGGCGGCGAGCGAGTCACCACATCAGAGGCGGGTACCGGGCGAGTCACTACTGGCGCGACGTACGCCGTGGCCCTTGCTGGTGCTTGCCGCGGCGCTGCGCCTCGCCGCTTCGCCCCGAACCCGCAGCACCCCCCCTGCGGCGGCGGCGGCGACACCCAGTCATCGCTCGGTACCGAGCGGTGGGCGCTGTGCGTCGAGGACTGCGAGAACACCGAGACGGCGCGGGAGATGGGTTCCATGGGTTGCTTTTCGTCTGTGTTGTTTGCGTTGCTCGGTTGGGGAACCGAGTTCTCTTGGCTGGGTGCGGATGAGTTTGTGTTGCTTCGCAACCGGGGCGACGACGAAGGCGTGGAACCCGTTGAGAGCGTGAACGTGGAACTCGAGTTCGCGTTCGACGCCGACGCCGTCGCGTCGCCTTGTCGAGCGCGTCGGTCGTGGTTAACGGGCGGTGTGTGTCTCTTTCCTCCGGCCGGCACGACAGCGTCGTCGTCGGGACAGAAATAGTTTTTGAACTCGTCCCTCGTTACGGTGAGGGACGAATCCGTGTCCAGCTTAGTGAACACCTTCTCAAACGCGTCCCTTGATTGCGCCTCGTCGTGCGCCACGACATCCACGGTTCCCAAATCAAGCAACCTGGTACGATAAAAAAGAAAGTGCCAGTCAGTCAGTCTCGTATGGGCAATCGTCGGCAGAACGTGGTAAATGGGAAATACTCACCGGCCAACCTCGGGGTCCGTGCGAAGCGCCTGCGGTTGGGTTCGGGTCATGGGCAGGGTGTGAGGAGTGATGGGTGAGTCAGTGTGAGGGATGAGACAGAGGGTAGTGACTGCTGTTACGGGTGGTACACTCTTTCGAAGCGGGTATGGTGCGTATGCGTCACGGTCCTCGTCGATACACGAGGAGAGTCATACGTTCCATTCCGTTCGGTTCGCGTGTCGGAGTTCGTTACTCTCGGGGGAACCGATGGGTGGCGCGTACCGTGATGAACTCGTTCACGGTCAACACCCCGTCGCCGTTCGCGTCGATTATGTCGAACACCTCATCGAGGCAATCGGGGTGCACCAGCGAAACGGGCGCGGCCATGGCCCCTGGGCCCGCGTGTCGTGACGCGGGTGGTGCCGAGCGAAAATGAAGAATGGGACTCGAAGTTCCCCTTTCGTATGATTAAATTTCCATTCTCTTCTCATTAAACGAAAACGACGCCTCCCGCTAGGACCCTGATAAACCCATCAGCTCTCGCCGTCCATCCCGACGATCCTCGTTATCCTCAAAGAAGTCAGCTCCTGTTTTTGGAAGGCAGGGGTGGGTTTGGAGGGAAAGGGTTTGGGTCGGTCAGACGGCGTCGCAGCAAGTGGCGAACGCTGGACGACATAAATACTTTCCACCGGTCAAAAAAAAAAAGTCGCGGCCTTCGCGTCGTACGCACCTGTCTGTGTCCTTTCAGCCTTTGGTATCCCTTCCTGCGTTTCTTTTTGAACGCGAGTTTCTTGGCTTCGCGAAAGTGCTCCTCCACCACCGCGTGCACCACGGCGCCTGGCACGGACGGCCGGCCGATGACTGTTCTCAACGCGGTGCCCACCATGATGACTTCGGAAAGCACCACCGCGTCGTTAACCCTGGCTTCGGCCATCTTTTCAACCACGATCAGGTCGTCCGGAACGACCTTGAACTGCTGCGCGCCCACCTTCACCACGCCGAAAATCGTCGCGGGGGGGGGGGCGGTGTACTCAGCGTCCGCGCTGAACAACCGGGTTTGC
>Ga0222630_1001438_pt1 | contig 10320 bp, 8 predicted proteins | sample AntAcemetagenom3_FD_179842 | JGI IMG/M metagenome (GOLD analysis project Ga0222630, IMG submission 179842) | Saline water microbial communities from Ace Lake, Antarctica - #3 | ecosystem: Environmental > Aquatic > Non-marine Saline and Alkaline > Saline | place: Antarctica: Ace Lake | collected...
CCCGATCTGCAGATTCCATCAGGGCCAGAGGCAATGCCTCACCAAAAGGCCGGATACATACATGCAAATAACCACATGCCAAACCCGAAAAACACCTTGCAAATAGGAGCCGTCCATACATACCAAACCCACCACAGGATTTAGCTATGCGTGAGGCGCGTCTGAGTGGTCAGGTCGCAGCTGCTTGATGCGATCTGTGGGGAAGTATTTGGCGTCATCACAACTCTGTAGAGAAAGCCGTTGTTGCCGATTATGCGGGTGAAGAGAGCGGCCGCCACTGCTTCACCCCGGTGGTTAGAGAACATGAAATCAGGGGTTTATCCAAACTTGTCGATAGCGTGGTAATAGTACGCTTACTTGCCTTTGACCTTGATATAGGGTAACTCCCAACCACCCGATCCGATAACGGGTTGTTATCAGTTTTGATGTGAGTCTCCTTGGCCATTTGGCGCATGAATTTTCAGTTTTAGTCTGAATTTCATGGCGCTGTGATGATTTTCTCTGAATCAGTGGTTGAATGGACCAAGTTGCTGCCCTTGAACATCTGCTCGCTACGGCTCTGCGCAGGATCGCCGAGTTGGAAGCCGCGTTTGCGAGCATGGCGCAAGAGAACGCGGACCTGCGGCGTCAGTTGGCCAAGAACAGCAGTAATAGCAGCAAGCCGCCTTCGAGTGATGGGTTTAAGAAGCCGGCACCGCGGAGCCTTCGTGGTAAGTCCGGTAAGAAAAGTGGTGGCCAAGTTGGCCACCGAGGCGACACCCTACGTCAGACAGCAACGCCTGACTTTGTGGAGCGACATGAGGCTGAGGCCTGTGGCAGCTGTCAGCATGGCTTGACGGCTGGGATGATCAAGGCTGTGGAGAGGCGTCAGGTTTATGACATACCGGTGCCGCGTCTGGATGTCACAGAGCATCAGGCAGCGATTTATTGTTGTGGCCATTGCCGAGCCACGACGACGGCCACCTTTCCCGTTGGCGTGAATGCACACGTGCAATACGGTAAGCGCATTCGGGCGGCGGCGGTCTACTGCAATGTTCAGCAGCTGATCCTCGAGGATCGGGTCTGCCAACTCCTGCGTGATTTGTTTGGTGCCACCAGCCTGTGCGCGGTCAGCGTGACCAACTGGGTGAACGGCGCAGCGCGTACTTTGGGTGACGTAGTCCAACACATTCTGGCCCGGCTCACTGAAGGCGGCGTTCGGCATCTGGATGAGACCGGACTTCGTGTTGCTGGCAAGCTGCACTGGCTGCACTCAATCAGCGATTTTGCCTTCACGCATTACCGCATCAGCGCCAAGCGCGGTGCTGTTCCATCCTTCCTGACCGGCGGGACAATTGTTCATGACCACTGGAAATCCTATTACGCCCATATGAGTGGGGTAGATGCTCATGCCCTGTGCGGGGCGCATCATTTACGCGAACTCAAGGCTATAGAAGAGATCGAAAAGGAGCCGTGGGCGTGCGCGATGAGCCTGCTGCTCAACAGCGCCAATCAGCTCAAGTGTGCTGCTCAGGGCCGAGGCGAGACCGAACTCCCCGCGTCAGTTTATCAGCGCATCATCGTCAAATACATGGCGATCCTCGCTGAGGGGCTTGCCTTCCATGAGCTACAAGACCCACTGGCTAGACGACCCGGCGCTCGAGGCCGAAAAACCAAGCGGCCAGGCCGCAATCTTCTGGTCCGCTTGCGCGACTACCGAGATGACGTCCTGAGGTTCCTTACGGACTTCACAGTTCCCTTCACAAACAATCAAGCCGAACGGGACCTGCGTATGATGAAGTTGCGCATGAAGATCTCGGGAACCTTCCGCACCCTCGAGGGTGTGGAGGTCTTCGCTGACATTAGATCCGTCATTTCGACGGTCAGAAAACACGGGGGCAATATCCTCGAAACACTCGCACTATTACCACAACAGATCATCGCTCGGCTCTAACATCGCAAGTGCAACCCAAAACCCGATATCCGCTGGGGTGCTTGGGAGTTACCACTTTTATGCTTTTGTACTTGCCGTACAGTCAAAATTTTGACATGTATCTAATATAACATTAATTTAAACCTTAATTTCAATGGTAAATTATGATACAAACTAACTTAGATAAGCATTTTTAATGCTGGTCTCAGGGCCTTCCAAAATCATGTCCAGACTGCTGATCGATATAAATAAGGCCGCACCCTACACGATTAATACGTTAGTCGTTGGACCAACGGGGGCAGGCAAAGAACTTGTTGCGCAATCCCTCCATGACTTGTCAAACCGTCGCGGAAATATGGTTAGTGTAAATTGTGCGGCAATCCCTCGGGAATTGTTGGAAGCTGAATTGTTTGGCCATGAAAAAGGTGCCTTCACAGGCGCAACCACCCGCCGGATCGGCCGGTTCGAGGAAGCAGCAGGTGGGACGCTGTTCCTTGATGAAATTGGTGACATGCCGTTGGAGCTTCAGAGTAAGATCTTGCGGGTCATTGAAACCAAATCAGTGTGCCGCATTGGGTCCAACAAGGACGTGCACGTCGATTTCCGTTTGGTCTGCGCGACGCACCAAAACATTCAAGATAAGGCCAAGCGCGGCGAATTCCGCGAGGACCTAATGTACCGCATTTCGGTCATCGTGCTTAATGTGCCCTCTCTCAAAGACCGACTAGAGGATTTTCCAGACCTGATCGCAGCGCTGTGCAATCAAATCGAAACAGATGGGTCAGGCCTGACCCCGCCCACTATCAACGAAGATGGCCTACGAGTCATGATATCCCACTCTTGGCCTGGGAACGTTCGAGAGTTGAAAAATTTCCTTCAGCGGGCCTCAGTGCTCTGCAGAGATGCCTCTATTGACGCAGAAACTGTCAGGAGGCTCTTGCACCTCAACGCCGACCGAAACTTAGAACAAAACGCCCTCTTGCAAGCTACTTCTGAAATTCCAAATACAGACAACGAAATAAAATATGATAACAAAAACATTACTGATGCATTTAAAAATGAGGGGCTGAGCGTGCTTGATCATGGGTTCTGCCTCAAAAGACACCTCAGCGAAATAGAAATAGACCTCATCTTGGCTGCTCTAAGCGCTGAAGGTCATAACATCACCAGTGCAGCCAAGCGTCTCGCTTTAAATCGAACGACTCTCATCGCGAAAATGGGAAAATACAGCCTTACATAAGCTGGGCTTAAAAAGTGTCCCATCATAAGATGCTGGCTTCATAGCAAACTGAAACCACTACAAAATTGGCATGCTCCATGATAAATCAGATATCATGCGGGTTTTTTGACCTTTAGAATCCAGATAGCCTTTTTCCGAAATAGTAAGACTTTCCTGTAACGCGATGATCAAGGTAACTGGTCTGGGAGGGTGGTGCTTTAGACAGTTCAGAACCATAGTAAACTGATCTTGCGATACAGAAGCCTGAGCCTGCATCACGGGTCTATTCTGTTCAATTTCAATTAATCCAATGGCACCTACATGACCACAGGCGATTGCCCTGAGCGTCAAAATCATGTTGCCTCGGGCAATATTCATCAAACTACCGTTGATGACCAAGCTCGGAACCGAATTGCAACCAATCAAAGCCACTTCAGCGGACTGAACTGAAACCTGAACTATATTAATTTTTTCATTCATAAAACGGCGGCCACAACGCTCATCAGGTCAAATTCAGTTCTTGAGCAAAGTGTGCCAACATTGGTTGCATCTTTTTAAACGCCGCTGATTTCAACTGCGAGATACGTCCAGGGCTGACATCAAGTACCACTGCAATTTCATAGATGTTTAGCTCTTCAACATAATACAATTGCAATACTAGGGCTTCGCGCTCTGGCAAGTTCTTTAACGCCGCGAGTAAGGCTGCCCTTAAGCGTCCCTGATCCTGCAACTGCTCTGCCGAAAGTTCACCGGATGAAAACCACATCGAGTGTTCATCGTATTCATCTTGTAGCGAGTTGTGGTAGCTACTGTTGACGCTTTCTTCCCATTTACTCAACGCTTGAAGCGACATTGATATCGCCTCTGCGAGTTCGGGCTTGGTTGGCGCTCGGCCAAGTTTCTGCGATAGCTCTGCCCACGCAGCTTTTACCGCTTTGCTTGTCTCTATGCCCTTCCTACTGAGGCTTGTGTTTTTGCGCAAATGATCAAAAATCGCACCGCGAATACGGATAACTGCATAACTCTCAAAGGACACTCCTTCTTTACGCGTATAACGCTGAGCAGCTTGGATTAGGCCCATTTGGCCGATCTGTAGAAGATCATCAAATTCAACAATTGACCGGACACGTCCATGCATATGGTGCGCTATTCGGCGCACCAAAGCTTCGTGCTCGCGCACAACGGCTTCAACACTTAACTTCGATGTTAGATAATCTTCCATTCAGCCCCGCCCACTAAAGGCGACGCATCTTAAGAGAAGTCTCTGGCGTGGTGCCCACTCCAAAGGGCATAGCGAGAAGAGATTTTAGAATCAAATCCATCTTGCCCGCGATGCGTGCCTTTGCCACCATATCGTGGACCGAATCGCCCTTTATAGAAGCTTTATTGATGTCCACCATATTGGGTATAAAGCCGTTATAAATCAGTTCAACTGGGAGAAAATTGGCCACCGCTCGTTTAAAACTCTCAAAAATAACCTCCGCCTGATTAGCGGACTTAGCCATATTCACCACAGTTGAGAAACGGGTCAGCTGTCGTTCCAGATATGCGTTTTTGATTAAAGCATAGGCATCAACAAAGCTGGTGGCCTGACCCAATATGACAATCACTGCATGATCAGACACCGAAAGCATATCCAGCACCCCAACCCCCGAGCCTGCTGGCGTATCTACGATAATGTAGTCAAATTCTTGCCCATCGTCCTTTAAGGTTTCAACCAGCCTTTTCATCTTCTCTGCTTCACTTCCAAGCAGGATATTGGCCGCCGTGCGGCCCGGCAGCAGGGACAGTCCATTAGAGGTTATATGCACAGCGTCACGCCATTCACTATGTCCTTCGAGCACATCAACTATGTCAACTTTTGGCTGTGTATTCAGTAGAATATGAGAATTTGCCATAGATAGGTCTGAATCAACAAGAAGCGTAGGGCCATAAGATTCCTGCGAGAGCAAAGACAAGTTAACTACTAGTGAGGACTTCCCCACACCACCTTTTCCACTCGCAACTGAGATTACTATCGGCATAGCAATGATCCTTTAAAACTAGTACTGCAAGAAAGAAGCCAACCATGGACCCTTTGGAAAAAATGGATTTGTCACGATTTAGTCCATGGAGAGTAGCGTTAACTCCAAGTGTGGCTTCGCCTCTAATTTATGCGCTCCATTGGCGAGCGGCTCCACTATCGATATGAACAAAGGTGCTATATGATCCTACCCCACCACCACAAATCTCCCGAGTTTTAGATGCCAAAACCCTATTAGAAACTCCAGGCAGCGAAAAATCAATAGCTTTGCCCTGTATGTGAAGTGAATTTTGAGCGACCTGACGGCTTTGACGGCGGAGCATATCATTGGTTTCTTGCGTCCGGTAGCCAGATGTAATCTGCACATCTAAACTTTGACTGGGGTCTTTAAAAGCAGCGCAAATTTTCGCCAGATCGTGCAACACTATAGGATCTATTTTTTTTACTTTGTCATAACGCCAATCCCGTAGGAACTGGTTTAGTTGACGTTGCTGAACCCATCCAAATTCAAATGAAGCAGGCACGTCAAGCTGCATACGTTCGTCCGTATTTATGTTCAGCAAGCTTAGGCGCAGTGGTTGCGCTAGATATGGCCCGCTGCCCCGTGAAAGATTAGGCGCAAGTTCAGCCTCAGTAAGATCAACTTCTCGTCCATAAAGGTTCAGAACACCACCACCCGAGGAGAGCTTGGGAACCGCGTAGGCCTGTGAGAATAGTCCTTTTCCGCTTGTTAGGTTGATCAATGGCGCAGCTCCTGCACCAGCCGGTATAGAAATCATACCAGCAACAAAGGCGCGCCGAGACATGGGCCTTGCGCTACTCATATGAAAGTTTCAACTTATAAAGACATGCATGGTTTGCCATCGCATTCATCAGGCCACTAAGCTTTCGACATTAGTGAATTGCCCCCAAGGTGCTCGGTAGGCGGATCGATGTGTTAAGATCAAGGAGCGTATTCCAGCCGAAACGCTTGCGTCAAATGCTGTTGAGCAAGCGCTTGCTATGTTGTTCAATACGATAAAAAACCCAAACGACAGGCTTGATATGGTGGGCGGACCGACGCCTAACATGACAATACTCCTCTGCATTTACTTTCCGAAAACCGGTTTAAAGCCTCCGACTTCAGTCGGAAAAGATATCTACAGTGCACCGCAGGTGCTCCAAAACACTGAACCCTTCGACTTTAGTCGGAGGAGGTTCAGTCACTAATTATAAGCAGAAAGCGTGCCAACTCTACCTTATTTGAGAAAATCAAACAGGCTTCCTTGTACAATGCGGGAATAAGCCTGCCGCGTAGCATCCCGAGTCAATAGCAGCGTTTGGAGTTCAGTGATGATTTTCTCAAGATCTGCAGCTCCAAGTTCGTTTACGTCAGTCTGAATTGCCAGAGTCCGCACTTGCAGGACTTCTTCTTGAGATTCGGCTTGAGCCAAGCGAGCGCCTACCGTTGTGCGGGACAATGCCATTTCTTGACCGGCACTAACAATCTTCGCCAACTGACGGTCAAGCATCTGCCCTTCAGGCACCATGGTCTTGGGCGGTGCCCCGTCTGTAGTCATAGTAAACTGGGGCTTGAGTGAGGCAAGGCTTATGCCTTCAACCTGTAAGCCGGACAATTCAATTATCTCACCATTTTCCGTGGTCAAATCAAGACGCCCAGTATCACTATTGATGGTTGCGGTTACACCAGTATAGTTCGACTGATCGTTGATTTCCAATAAAAGGCGCTCATGCGATCCGCCAACAACTTCACGGGCCAGTATAGCTACCGCACCCTCTGGACCCGACAGCGTGAAGGACACATCACGTGGAACTCTATCCCCTGAAAAGCTTAAAGATAGACTATTCAGCTCCCCAGATGACAGGCTGTCATTCATCGACGACCTAGTAGCCAAAGCCGCATCAAAACTGTCCACGATGTCGAAAAGGCTAAAAATTCCGTCCTCAGTCTCAACCTGCATGAATACTTCGCCACCATTTATAGAGGCTGGAAGCCGCACTGTCTCGGATGCCGAAAGAGTCTGTAAACCACCATCGCCATGGTATTGAACACGACCTGCTGCATCTTGAACAAAGGGAACAATATCGGTCGAATATCCTCCAAACAACGCCTGTCCATCTGACGTGCGTGTATTCGCAAGATCCAATAGCGCCTCACGCATTTGGGATACCTCGACCCGGAATGCCGCTATATCATCGTTGGAAGTTGAACCAGTGGTGGCTGCTATGGCACGTTCGCGCAGTTGTGCAAGGATATCATTCGCACTACGCAAGGTCGTATCGCCAAGCGACAAGCTCTGTTGTACCGTGCCAACGTTACGCTGAAACCCCCCCACCTGAGTCAATCTCTCCTCAAGTGCAGACAGCTTGACAGCTTTAATGGGCTTTTCGGATGCTTCAGTGATGTCACGACCAGTTGATATTTTGGCTTGCCGCAGCTGAACTTCTTCATTGATCTGAGAAAACCGCGTCATCATTTGATCAGAAAAAATCTTAGTGGATACAGACATAGTCTACCTCATGCGATGCGAATTAGGGTTTCAAACATTTCTAGCGCAGTTTGAAGAATACGCGCAGCTGCTTGATAAGCTTGTTGTTGAGAAATGAGCTTGGCAGCTTCTTCATCAAGATTCACGCCGCTCAACTCACTCTCCGACGCGACAGCGGCGTCACGCACAGCCTCATTGGAACTGAGCGTTAAGCGCGCCGATTCTAGCGTAGCCCCAACCCCTGCAGCTATGGACCTAAAATTGTCTTGGAAACTACGACTGCCTAATGTTTGCTGACCAGAGCTGAGCATTTCATCCATGTTGCGGGAATCACCAGGCGACCGCTGACCTGTCATAAGTACAAAGCTGTCACCAGTTTCTGCAAAGCCAGACAGATCAACGCTCAGCCCTGACGCATTGAAACGTGCGTAACCATTGGAAAATCGCGTAGCAATCGATGCACCAGTCACCGCGTCGAACAATTCAACCCGACCAGTGTCCTCGTCCATCATTTCCACGCGGAAAGTTTCAGGTTCCCTATCCTCATCAGAAATTGGAACACCTATCTCATACGCAGCGCTCAGCCGCTTGGCACCCTCATCTCCCAAAACAACAATTAATTCTTCATCAGGAATGTCAGTCAGGTGCAGATAGGAGCCAGCCACGCTTGTGCCACCCGCTTTTATATCAAGTGCAAGGTCATTTGTGCTGCGGGCAAGAAGCTTTCCACCTTCAATACTCAACTCAGCAGCAGCTACCTTGAAGCCCAGAAGAGCGGCGTCGTCAGACGGTGTGATATGAATGGATGCTGATCCAGTGTCCGCGGATGTCAAGGTTACTGACGGCGATGAACCCTCCCCGATTGCAACACTTATCAGAGGGCTAGCTCCACCGGCTGTCACAGCAAGCAGCCCATCAGCACCCTTTGCAAACGTAATAGTGTCAGAAACCCCATTGACTTCAACGCTTATGGTATAGTCAGTACTAACATCTAGACTCGTGACATCTACACTACGCCCCTGCACGCTGGCCGTGGAAGCTGTGTCCGCCAAACCAAAAACCCCGGCTTCAGCATTAGATACAGGCTTTGGTCCCATCCCCGACAAATGCCCACCCGCAACCGTCATGGAAAGTGAGTAACCCGTGTCTGTCTCTGTCAAGTCCAGCACAATTCGCCCATCTTCTGGGCCTATGATATTGAAATCAAGTGGGGTCAATCGTGCAGTGTCACCATCATCAACCCGTGTCAGTGTGTATTCCGCTCCAGCCAATTCGAACCGAGCGGATGCTCCAATCAGGGGTATGTTGTCAGTACTGAACTCTGCACCTTCCAGCAAAGGAACAGGTGCATATGCGCGTAGATGCTTTGCGGTAATCTGCGCCACCGCTGCGCCATCAGCATGACCACTTGCAAGTTCACTCGCGGTGACCTCTGCGCTAAATACTGCACCATCAGACATAGTCAGTTCTGTTGTAAACCCAGATGAAGGGGCGTGGACAAGCGTCCCATCAATATTGCGCGACACGCCGTCAATCCGATTGTCCAAGCTATAGGATAGAGTGGCTTGCGTACCGCCGTTGTCGAACACGCGTTCCACCAATCCGCCTATCATCGGGTCAACGTCCGCGACAAAGGAAGGTTCAACTAAATCCGCTGAATCACTAGCACTAGTTGCAACCGTAAACCCTGACCCACTGATGAATGACACAGTCCCGCTGAACCGGAGCGAACCTTCAAAGGAGATGGAGGTTGCGGGAGAGACTCCGTCATCCAGGGACAGCGGTTTAAACGACTGATCCAGCGCACTGGCCTCTAAATCCATATCGTCGTCAGAGATAATGTCCAGGGAAAGATCAAAACCATCAGCTTGAATCAACGTGACTGCACCGCCGGACATTGACAACTGAGCCGTGACGCCTGTGTCACTGGAAACACGATTTACCGAATCCACCAAACGGGACATATCCCCATCGTTGATCTGTGCTGAAATTGTAAGGGGTGTTTGGTTCTTGCCGCTCATAGTGAATTGAACTGCACCACTCTTTATTAGCGACCCCGTCGACAGGCTCAAACTTACCGCGGTTTGCGCCTCAACGCTAACGCCAACTGCTGCAAAGGCTTTATTGGCCTTCTCCGCGACATAGGCTGCGTCCACACCAGGAGGGATAGTTAAGGATCCCGTCGCCTCTGTATCCATCTGCAGCGTAATAGTCTGACCCTTGGTCCCATTCGCAGAAGTCGTTTCAGATACGGTGTTCACATTCTTGCCACGCAAACCGGCCAAAGATACCTCGCTCGAGTACAATCCACTCGTAAACGCAGTGTCATTAGACGTTCGCTGCGTGACCGACATACCTCTGTAACTTAAAGCCTCGTTCACTGTATTGTAATCTGACCGGTATTCGGCGCCCTTTGCAAAACCGTTTTCTACAGTCAGCAGCCCTGCGACTTCAGAAACCTGCAAAGGGGTGCCTGCGATCTGCCTTCCCTCCCGGGTGAAAATCCGAATATCGGATGCCGCCTGCCCGCGCGTAATGCTCGCTCCCAACTCTACCCCAGAAGAGGACGTCGCGCTTAATAATGTGAAGTCTGGCACCCCAACCGAGGCAAAGGCCAGCCCACTTTCAGAACCGGAAACAGTAATACCAAGTTCTTTCAGGGTCTTGTCGTCACTCG
>Ga0222630_1001446_pt1 | contig 10296 bp, 10 predicted proteins | sample AntAcemetagenom3_FD_179842 | JGI IMG/M metagenome (GOLD analysis project Ga0222630, IMG submission 179842) | Saline water microbial communities from Ace Lake, Antarctica - #3 | ecosystem: Environmental > Aquatic > Non-marine Saline and Alkaline > Saline | place: Antarctica: Ace Lake | collected...
AGCACACAGGAATTGCCGGTGGCGTGAGAGGCGTTATCTTCACTGGTCGCCGCTATGACACCGGAGACAAGTTGGATTTCATAAAGGCAACCATCAAGATCGCAAGTGACCGCGAAGATATTGGACCAGATCTCAAGGAATGGCTCAAGGAATACACCAAGTCCTTATAGCTAGCTATTTTGATCGCTTGCATTTCTCAGAGCAGTAGCGAACGTCATCCCAATTTTTCTCCCAAGACTTGCGCCAAACCATCGGTCGACCGCAACGTAGGCAGATCTTCTCAGGTAGGTCTTTCTTCTTTACTCCGCGCACAGCATTACTCGGTGGGGGCCTCAGCCAAGGAAATATTCAATACTGATTTCGGAACATCCATCATCTCGACCCAGGTGTTTCCGATTGCAAGCTTCAAAACTTCTCCCGATGCGGTGGTCAGGATTATTGGGTCTTCACTCTCGCCCTTGGACCAAGAACCCTTCAGGTAGTAGCCATCCGAAAAAACGTAGGCGATGCCCTCATTGTTGACAAGCTTGGCCTTTGGAATCGCGCCGTATTTTGGATCCACAAAGCTTAGGTCGTGGACGACCTCCAGGACCACCACATTTTTAGCTGCCACCTGATCGCCGCCCAATTGCGTGTGGGGGGTTCCATCTTGAGTTCGAAGCCAAGCAGTTTGCAGTGGCTCAGCCCAGCCAAACTTGGCGGTGCCAAGATCCCAAACTGATTTCAACTGCGGGTACTTAACGCTTAGTCCCTTTGCCGCCACCCCTTGAGAGACAGCAGATGGGATTGCATCAAATTCGAAACCTGCCTGTGGGACTGGCTGTTCATTTGCGTAGAGCTCCTGCAGTTTTTGCGCACTGAAATATAGATTCCAAGGCGCTTTTCTTGAGGACTCGCGATAGTAGGTCTCGTTCTTCATTTCAGTGTCTTCGTCGCTGATAACAAGACCGGTGGCTTTGGCCGCCGTCTTGAACGGAGCCTGGCCGCCCGAGAAAGCAAAGACCCCGTGGAATGGATCGACTATGGACGCATCGACCGGTCTAACCGATCGAACCGGTCCAATTGCCTCTGGCATCCTCGAATGCCAAACCGGTAGGAGCCTAGTGAGGCCCACTTCAACCCGAGTCACATACACGATGTCGGCGTCATTTAGCGCAAGTTGTGGCCTGCCGGCGTAGGTGTTGTCAATCTTTGCCGACACCGCAGGCATCGCTAGGTAGGGATTCTCACCCTCAAGATACAAAACTCCAGTTAGCGGAGCAGCCACGTATACCGGCTCTGGCTCAGGCTCCACTGTTACCTGCGGGGCCGCAGAGGATATTGCCGGCACCGGATCAGCTGTCTGGCATGAGGTGAGGACCAGAAGGCCGATGAGAGTGAGAACAAAGAATCTGAGTGAGCGCATTTGGATAATCCTAGAAGTTTTCGATAAAAACTGGTTGATGGCAGGGCTGCTATTTGCCCGACTGACTTTTTCTTATTTTATTTCGCTTCACCAGTCGGTCTCTGAGGATTTCCAGTGGCAGCAACATCGTGGTTCCGACGATAATAATCAGGACAGTAATTTCTAGGTTTTCCTTGACCATCTCGATGCCGCCTAGCCAATAGCCTGGAACCATAAATACTCCGACCCAAGCCGTTGCGCCAATAAGGTTTAGTTTGGTGAATCTTCGATAGTCCATCTTGGAAATACCGGCAAGCATTGGAATCAGAGCTCTCAGAATCGGCACGAACCTAGCCAAAACCACTGCCCTGGCTCCGTAGTTTTCGAAAAACTCATGGGTTCTATCGAGTGTGGCCTTGTTCAAAATGAACTTTTGCTCTTTGGCTATCAAGGGTGGGCCAATTTTCGCCCCGATCCAGTAGCCCACTTGGGTTCCAGAAAAAGCTGTTGCCCAAATTATGACGAAACCCGCCCAATCTGGAAGCCATGATTCAGAGTTTGCAAGGGTCAATCCGGTCAAAAAAAGCAGGGAGTCCCCGGGCAAAATGGATGTGAAAATAAAGGCGGTTTCGATAAAAATCACAAACGCAACAGCGACTGCGGCCCAGTCGCCAAACGCAGAGATTATCTCTTGCGCATCAAACCAATTCAAGTTCCATCGCTCCTATGACTAACAGCAAAAGAAGCTGCCCTGAAAACAATTCTGAGCCTAGTGGCATAGGTTGTCCGGCACCTGTGAGTTTGTCGAAACTTATGGAAAACTGTTGGTTTTAACCGGGGTAAAAATTCACTGAGCCGCGAACCCAAACTGAAACCTTCATTCCAACCTCCGGGGCAAAGGGCCCATTGGATCTTGCTCTAATTTTTACGCCCCTGGTGACAACCTCAACCACGGCATCGTGCCCAAAGAATACTTGCCCGACAACTTCGCCCTCGCCCTTTGGGTTTGGCAGTAGATAAAAATTCTCTCCTCTGATTGCTACTCGACCCACTTGACCCTCAGTGACCTTGTTCAGTGGGTTCAAGGCGCCGAGCAGAGTTAGCACCTTTCCGTTTTTAACTTCGCCGTCAATCAGCACCGAATCGCCGAGGAAAGTTGCGATACCTATATCTACCGGTGAGTTGTAAATCTCAGTCGGAGAACCAACCTGAACTATCTGGCCGTTCCTCAATACCGCAACGCGATCAGCCAGTGACAACGCCTCTTCTTGATCGTGGGTAACCAAGATCGCAGTCGCTCCCTCTTTTTTCAAGATGGCCTTTACATCAAGGCGGAGTCTGGTTCTAAGCTCGGCATCCAGGGCACTAAAAGGTTCGTCCATCAGCACAATCGCTGGCCTCGGCGCCAGAGCGCGAGCCAGAGCCACCCGTTGTGCCTGTCCGCCAGAGAGTTTCTCAGGTCTGGCGTCTGCAAACTCTGTTAGTTCAACAATTTCTAGCAGCTCCGCCACTCGCGCCACTTTGTCTTTTGAAGACCAGCCAGCTAAGCCAAAACCGATGTTTTGACTTACGCTGAGATGAGGGAATAGAGCGGCATCCTGCGGAACGATTCCGATGTTTCGTTTTTCCGGAACCAAAACTTTAGTGACACTAGAAATTTCTTTTTCCGCCAGCTCAATTGTTCCGGCAGTTGGTTTTTCAAAACCGGCGATCAGTCGAAGCAGAGTCGACTTGCCAGACCCAGAAGCACCAAGAACCGCAACCAGCTCTTTATCCTCTACCAACAAATCAACGCCACTCAAGACTTCAAAATCACCAAATGATTTTTTTACGCCGCGTAGGTTCAGAGTCGCCATTAGCCCCGAACCTCCGATAGTGCTTTCCTGGCCTGAGAATTCAACGCGAGCGCAGGTAACCCGGCAATGATAACCAGTAGCAGAGCATATGGTGCAGCTTCTGAGTAAGCGAGATCCTCGGTTGCCCCCCACAGTCTGGTTGCCAGAGTGTTGGTTTCAGTCGGTCGCAATAACAAAGTCGCGGGTAATTCTTTCAGCACTGTAAGTGCAACCAAGGCAACCCCCGCGATGATCCCCGGAAATGCAATTGGCAAGACCACCTTAAATAAGGTTCGGTTTGCCGGGACTCCCAGCGACTGAGACACATCCTCTAGGTCCTTGGACACTTGCGCGATCGGGGTGCTGATTGCAGCCAAAGCATTCGGTAAAAACAAGATGAGATAAGCAATAACCAACAACCAGGTTGTTTGGTAAATCCAAGGTGTGATGTTCGCTCCGAAAAACACCAACGCCAAGCCCACCACAACAGCAGGCAGTGCGTGGGTTGCCCAGCTCGCTGTTTCGATCAAAGCGCCGAGCCTAGTACGATACCTAACCGCCCATAGCGCTATCGCAGTTGCAAACACTCCAATTATCAGGCCGGACAAACCCGCTAATCGAACCGAGCCCCAAAGCGCATCGAGGAGCATTGGTAAATCGAGACTCGCGCTTCCTTGAACAGTCCAAACCAACAGGCTGAACATTGGAATGCCGACACTGATAACTGCCAACAAAGTGAGTCCGATTGTAGCGGTCCAAGACCAAGAGCCCAGGTCAACCCTGACTCGCTTTCCTAGGGCTTTGGTGTTTGCTAGGTAGAGGCCGCGATAACGTCGCTCAAACCAAATAACCAAGAGCGTTATTAGAAGCAAGACAAAAGCCAACGCGGCGGCCGAGGTCCTGTCGAACGAACCCTGATAGGCGTTGTAGATGGCTCTAGTAAATGTGTCGAAGCGCAATAGCGCAATAGCGCCGAATTCGCTCAAGACGTAGAGCGCAACCAACAAAACCGATGCAGTTGCCGCAGGCCTAACCTGCGGCCATGTAATTCCGACTAGCACTTGAAGCCTACCAAGACCTAGTGTCCTAGCAACCTCCTCGGTTGCCGTATCAATTCTGACCAACGCTGCTGTCACGCCCAAGAAAACGTAAGGACTAGTGGCCAAGGTGAGGACCAGCCAAGAAGCAAAAAATCCTGAGAAATTGGGAAACAAAGACATGTACCCAAGAGCCATTACGTAAGAGGGTATTGCGAGCGGAAGGGCCGCTAGGACCGCAAACACCGGCGCGAATCTCACATTAGAGCGGGTAGTCAACCAGGCCTGCGAAAAGCCAAGCAAAAGAGCGCTAACCGAGACTGCCAGGACCAGTAGCCCCGTGTTACTTAGTAACTCAAGGGTTCTAAATCGCAACAACTCAGCTAGCGCTCTGTCGAGGCCTTCGAAAAGACGAAGCACCAAATAACCGATCGGAAGCACCGCCAACAAGGCGGCGCTAACCCCGAGAACTGCTATGACTACCGGTGGCTTACGCATTGTTCTCTAACTATATCAGCCCAGCCTCGCGAATTAACTGAAGGGTTTCTTCTAGGGTATCAAGGTCGCTGAGGTCGATTTCCGGAGCAGGAATCTGATCAAGTGGGGTCAAGTCAACTCCAGCTTCGACTCCTGTAATCAATGGGTACTCACTAGTTTCGTCAACAAAGTACTGCTGACCGGTCTTGCCCAGTAGGTACTCCACGAAGCTTCTTGCCGCGCTCGAATCAGTTACGATTCCAACCCCAGCAGCGTTGATTAAGTTGCCAACATCGTTGGCTTGGAACTGGCCTAGTTTTGATGTCAAGTTTTCGAAACCCACCTCGCGGCCCCGAGCGAACCAGTAGTAGTGGTTTATTAGACCTGCGTCAACGGTCTTGGTCTCGACAGCTTCCAAAATCGCTGAGTTCTTTGGGTAGATAACCGCATTGGTTTTCATAGCCTGAAGCCACTCAAGGGTCTTGTCTTCACCGTGAAGAATTCGCATGGCCGTTACAAAGGCTTGGAAAGAAGCATTCGTTGGAGCAATGCCGATTCTTCCCTGCCATTCGGGTCCTGCTAGATCAAATACTGAGCTCGGCACCGCGGCTACCTTTTCAGGGTTATAAACAAGTACCCTGACTCGACCAGATACGCCCACCCACTTGCCATCAGCAGCTGAGTATCCGGCAGGAACGAGTCCCAAGATTTCATCTGGCAATGTAGTCATCAAGCCGGCTTTTGCGATAGATCCAAGCGCTCCGGCATCTTGAGCAAAGAACACGTCCGCTGGGGAATTTTCACCCTCTTCTAGTAACTGAGCTGCTAGTTCCGCCGAGCCGGCGTAACGAACCTCTACCGTGATTCCAGTGTCTTCGGTGAACTGATCGATTATCGGCTGAACTAGCGATTCGCTTCGACCCGCGTAGACGACGATTGAAGTTTTTTCAACAACTGTTGGGGATTCTTCGGGAAGCGCGACATCAGTTGCGCAACCACTAAGGGAAATTGCAGCAGCAGCAGCTATGGCGGCGGCAATGATTTTCTTTAGCATCGAGTTAGTTCCTGACTTTATAAGCACGGCATTTGCCGCCGCTCTGAACAGGTTAGGTAACCCTTACTAGTTTGTCAATAAGAAGTTTTTTTGGCTCTTCTGACATAACCGTGGGTTAAATCCGGCCGGAGAGTGCCGCTTTGTGGCAGCCGAGGACCTTCTACCTTCGCGGATTCTGTGTGAAACCCTTGCTTCCTCCAGCTAAAACACAGAAAGAGACGCTAGCGTTGAAACATCGAGGCGGTGTGAACGTCTTTTACGCTGAGAAGCCCCGATGCATGAGACGAGTCCCCATCTCACCAATACTTGACCGAGTCAACGGCAGTCATTCTCGGATTGATCCCGCCGCGCACCCGTACACCTCAGACTTTGCTGGGTTGATGAAGAGCGTTAAGTCCGCCGGTTTATTGCGTAGGCGCCATGGCTACTACGGCGTGCTTGCATTGATACTCACTGTCGTTCTCGGTATCACCGTGACCGGCATGATTTTCTTGGGAACCTCTTGGTGGAGCATTGCTCTTGCGCCACTACTGGCCATAGTGCTCACTCAATTTGCTTTTCTTGCTCACGAATTGGCCCACAGGGCAGTGTTTGCTAGCGGCAACTCGAATGACATCTGGGGACGGATCATAGCAAACCTGGTGGTGGGTATTAGTTACTCCTGGTGGATGAATAAACACTCTAGACACCACGCCAATCCGAACACGGTGGGCAAAGACCCTGACATTGAATCTGATGTCGTCGTGTTTAGGCAAGACATTGCCCCTACCACCACGGGTTTGCAGCGCGCGATTGTCAAACGTCAAGGGTGGCTCTTTTTTCCTCTGTTGACCTTGGAGGGGCTAAACCTCCACTTCCAGGGCCTAAAGCGCGCCTTCTCCAGAGAAAAGGTAGAGGCTCGCGGTTCTGAGATCACGATGTTGCTCGCCCGCCACATCATCCTCTTTGCGCTTGTCTATTGGTTTATGCCCTGGGGTGTAGCAAGTGTTTTCTTGGTCACCCAATTGGCCGTCTTTGGTGTCTACATGGGCGCCTCTTTTGCCCCCAATCACAAAGGCATGCCCATTATTGGACGAGACATCAAAGTGGACTTCCTGCGCCGTCAAGTGCTGACCAGTCGGAACATCACCGGGGGTACTGCCATGGATTTTGCCATGGGCGGACTCAACTACCAGATTGAGCACCACTTGTTCCCCAATATGCCTCGCCCCGCCTTAGCCAAGGCCGCAAAAATGGTCAAGGCCTACTGCCAGGAGCGCTCTATTTCCTATACGGAGACATCCTTAATCCGCTCCTATGGCATCGTCGTGAGCTACCTCAACCGTGTGGGTCTCCAAGCCCGCGATCCTTTTGATTGCCCCGTAGCTCAGGGAGCCGGGCGCTAAATCACGCAGCGACGCGACAAGAGCGCCTGTTTCAAAGTCGAGATCGATCGCTTCGACGATGGTCTTATCGACTCCAAGCAGAGTTAGCCATACTGTTGAATTTCAACGCCGCTTTCTCGTCCCTGTGCTTATTGCCCTTGTCAGTTAGATACCTAGACGGAGAGCGGCGCGCACTCGGTAAGGCGCTGGTGAAACCACCCACGGTTACGTCAGGGGGCTAGCTTTTCGGTCTATTTCAACAATCAGGCTCTCGACTAGCCCGCGGATTTCGTCGCGTATGGGGCGCACGGTGTCGACTCCCTGACCGGCTGGGTCTGTTAGCACCCAATCCAAGTAGATTTTCCCTGGATAAAACGGGCAAGCGTCTCCGCAACCCATTGTTATCACGTAGTCGCTCGCTTTGACGTCTTCGTCGGTCAAAACCTTTGGAGTGTTGCTGGAAATATCAATGCCCTCCTCAAGCATCGCCTCGACAACCGCTGGGTTGACCTTGTCAGCCGGCATTGTTCCTGACGACCTGACTTCAACACGGTCACCCGCCAAATGGGAGAGGTAGCCAGCTGCCATCTGGCTGCGACCGGCGTTGTGAACACAGACAAACATCACCGATGAAATTGGCTTAGACATTTTGCTCCTTCTTGGTTGATAGAAAATAAAACAGGGTCAGTGCTACTCCGGCACCAATTAGTTGCCCAATTACAAACCCGGGCACCGATGCGAAGTTGATGCCGGTAACAGCATCAGTAAAGGCTCGACCAAATGTCACAGCCGGATTCGCAAAGGAAGTGGATGAAGTGAATAAGTGGCCGGCAGCAACCCAGGCTGCGATGCTAGGAGCGATCAAGGACAGCTTTTCTTGATCGACTAATAACAGCACGATCAGCAGTAGCCCGGCGGTGGCAACGATCTCACCAACAAAAGTCTGAGTAGTTAGTCGCTGAACAGTGCCTGCCGCTACTGCATAAACACCAAACATCAGGTTTGCGACCACTGCGCCCAAGAACGCTCCTAGTAGCTGCATAGCGACATAGATAAACCCGGTCTTGGCATCAATTTGCTTCCTGATGCCGAAGGCGATCGTGACCACTGGATTGAAGTGAGCTCCGCTGATGGATTGGAACATGCTGATGGCAACAAACAAAACAAGTCCAACTGCTCCGGCAATCGCCGCTAGTCCAACGGTCTCGTCGGCACCCAGCAAAAAAACCATGTGGCCGGCACCTGCGACAGTCAAGACAATAAGAAACGTTCCTAGCAACTCGGCCAGGTACTTCCTTGTGTTTGCGGCTGTACTTTGGTTTTTAGTAATGGTTTTGTTTTGCTTTCTGAACTAAAGTTGGCAGTAGTTTATAGATGGTTATCTATTTATAGCAGACATTCGGGAATTTATAGACGTGTATCGATGTATAGGTTGAATAGAAGATGAATAAAAATTTACTTACGCTGGCGGATTGCGCGCCAGCCAGCACCGCAGAGCCGATGGCAAGAGCCAAGGCTGAGGACATCTCTGCGCTTCTAAAGGCCGTTGCCGATCCGACAAGACTTCAAATCTTGGCCATGATTGCCAAGGCGGATCTCCAGGAAAGCTGCGTTTGCGACCTAACCGGCCCACTGGGGCTAAGCCAACCAACAATTAGTCACCACCTCAAGAAACTTGCAGAAGTTCAGTTAGTTGAAAAACAGCGCCGAGGCACTTGGATTTGGTATTCGTTGAATAAGACACGCTGGAGCCAGATAGCGCAGCTGTTCGCATGAGCATCTAAAACACCACCTCACAATAAGGAGAGCAATGTCAAAAACTGAAATCTCAATTACCGGAATGACCTGCGGGCACTGCGAGATGAGTGTCACCAATGCAATCGCAACCCTCGAAGGCGTTGAGGGCGTAAAGGTTGATCACTCAAGCGGAACCGCTGTGGTTACCTCAACAGGAGTAACTGATGAGCAGTTCACAGAGGCCGTTGAAGAGGCCGGTTACCAGGCAGTGGGATTCGCAAAAATAGATGCCTAATACCAACTTGGTCGGTGTTGAATTACTCGATATTGAAATCGAGGGAATGACCTGCACCGCTTGTGCCAGGAGGGTTGAGAAGAATCTAAACAAGCTGGATGGAGTAAGTGCTTACGTAGATTTTGCCACCGAGAAGGCTCACCTCCAACTAATCAACCCGCTGGAACCTGCCGTGATTGCCGGGGCCGTTGAAAGCGCCGGCTACCGGGTTGGCACTGGAAAGTCTGAACTCAAAACCCTGAAGCCGCGTCTTATTGTCGGTGGCGCCGCGTCGCTAGTAGCGGTGCTTCTGGCCATGGTTCCCGGTTTCCAGTTCCAATACAGTAATTACATAGTTTGGGCTGCTGCCACCGTTGTGATCTTTTATGTGGCTTGGCCTTTCCACACCGCGGCCATAAAGAACCTTCGTCACTTTGATGCCACCATGGACACGCTTGTTTCGCTTGGCTCCAGTGTCGCCTATGGCTATAGCGTTTATCTGATTCTTGCCGGTCACATTCACACCTACTTTGAAACCGCTGCGGTCGTGCCATCGGTTGTGCTACTCGGCCGCTACATAGAGGTAAGGGCAAGAAAAAGCGCCACTGACTCAGTTCGAGCACTGCTGAGCGCCATTCCTCAAACAGCAACCGTCGAAATTGACGGTAAGCGCGAAGATGTCGCGACCAGCTCACTCCGCAAGCAAATGATTGTCTTGGTTTCAGCCGGTGAGGCCATTCCGGCCGACGGCCGACTACTCTCGGCATTCGCATCAATCGACACTTCCACCCTCACCGGAGAATCGCTCCCCCAGGAATTGCAAACCGGGGAACTAGTAACGGCCGGAACTACAAACTTGCAAGGTGAAATAAGAGTTGAAGTAACTGCCATTTCCTCCTCTTCAAGACTCGCGAAGATAGCAGACCTAGTTCGAGAAGCAACTGCCCAGAAGTCCAAACTTGCATCGCTAACCGATTCGATTTCAAAGATCTTTGTGCCATTGGTAATCCTCATCGCCATTGCCACCTACTTGATTTGGTTCTTTCTAGGAGAACAAGACCTCGCCATCAAGGCGGCCATCTCTGTAATAGTGATTGCCTGCCCATGTGCTCTTGGGATTGCCGTGCCGATGAG
>Ga0222630_1001450_pt1 | contig 10284 bp, 10 predicted proteins | sample AntAcemetagenom3_FD_179842 | JGI IMG/M metagenome (GOLD analysis project Ga0222630, IMG submission 179842) | Saline water microbial communities from Ace Lake, Antarctica - #3 | ecosystem: Environmental > Aquatic > Non-marine Saline and Alkaline > Saline | place: Antarctica: Ace Lake | collected...
GTCTCCGCATATACGCCGTTGCGACCGATAGTAATGGTCGAAAGCTCAACGCCAACACTGCTTTCGCGTCCTGTGCCCGAAACTGAGGTTGCGCCCCCCAAGGTGCAAGTGGTGCAGGTTGCAATGAACCAGCCGATCCGAGATACCACCAAAGACACGCCATCCCAGTCAGAAGCCGTCCATGTGTCGGCATCCGATGTTAAGTCCGGTCGGACATGGTTGCGGATATTAGAGCACGGCCAAGGTCCTGAAATTGAGATTTCTTGGCCAACGGGTGCTCGGGGAGCCACGCTGTTTGCAAAAATGGTGCGCTGCTATGGATTGACGCTTGCACTGCACACTCCGGACGGTCGCCTGTATGCCGATACCGGACGCCAAGGTGCGTCATGGGATCTTAATCTTGATTTGTATTCCGGCTTCATGCGTCAGGTCGGCACATGGCATGCGCCAGCAGAGCGCCGGGCTATTCAGGAAATACATGCGCGCCATCGTGGCTTGCGCGGAACACCGGTGCGGTTATTTCCGCGCCGTGTTGATGCGCGGCTACTTGCCGGTTTGGGGCAGATAATCGGTGAAGGCTATGCCAAGGTATCGTCGATCCGCGCACACTATATTTTGCGGGGCGGGCGATTATTCGTCGAAAATATTTATGTGGATGGCGAGGCTATCGCGGGAAAAATCGATTTATCGCCATCCGCAAAATGCGTCAGAGGGGGAGAGATTTAATGTATAGCCGCAGTATTTTTAATGCGTCGCATAACCTTTGCATCGTGCTTGTTGCATTGTTGGTGATGACTGGATGTGCGCAGACCGAATATCTTCATGAAGGCGAGCAACCTGAAAATCCAATGGCACGTACGGTGCGGGTCGACCTGAAAGACGCGTTCTTTCGTATCGCCCCTACGTGTGTCGCGGTGTTACCTACCGTCTCTGTCAGTTCGACATCGCCTGCGTTGACTGACTTTATTGAGCGTTCGGTTGCACGGTATCTGTCGCAACGAGTGCCGATGATTATCGGGCCTAACCAACGTCACCAAATAACGCAGCGATTGACTGTCGACCTATCCGATCCAGATGGAAGGGCCAGATTTCTAAAAGGTGCCAGTTGTGATGCGTTTATCGAACCGCAATTGATGGCAGCGTCAGATGATTACTTCGTCGTCTGGTCGAACCGTAGCATCGATCTACGATTACGGCTTTTTCAGCCGCGCATTGGTGGGGATGGGGAAGATGATAATCTGTTATGGATCGCCCGTCATGCGGCGTCGCGAGGGGGCGGCGGGTTTCCGCTTGATCTTGCATCTCTCGGCATTGGCGCTATTAAGGCTGGCAGCCATCAAATGGATTATGAAATGAACTTTTCAATTGTCGAGGATGCTGTTCGCCGAATGATGGTAACACTGCCTGATACACGTGGCGGCATCGCTTTTGATGCCCGACCCACGTCTGCTGCATTGCGAATGGATGCACGTGCATCCGTCAAATAATCCCGCTACTTTAGTGCATATTTATGAATGGTGATGAAGATGTTTAAGCAACTCGTTATGATTTTGTTTGCCGCTGTTGCGGGTCTTGGTGCGCAAAAGTCGGACGTATCTGCAAACCAGCGCGTTTTGGTCATTGGCCTTGATGCGCATGAACAGTCGGTTCCGTCTTCTTCGCCCCTTTTTATCAAGGTGCGTGATAATCTTACGCGTCGATTGGCAGAAATTGGTATCGTGCCTGTCACACCTGCAGACATGGGGGTGTCGCGTGAAGTGTTGCAAAGCCAAACTGGCACAAATCTTTTGGGTGTTTTGGCGCCAGATATCCAACGTTCAGTTGATGCCATTATTAGCTATGCTTTGTTCGTGCGCTCGCGTGGTCCAATCTCGGCCAGACGCATCGAAAGCCGCATGCAAGGCGAAGTGCGTGACGTTGCGTCAGGTGAGCGGCTGGGCGCTTTTGATGTCAGTTTTCCGTTCGATCATGCTGTGCCTCAAAACTGCAGCCGCGTATGTATGCTCGAAGAGGCGGCATCACAAGCTGACGAGATGGCGCGTGTGTTAGGCCGCGATATCATGTCGCTGCTCAAAAATGGCGGAGTGCGGTTGTCTGATGCGCGACTCCCTTCAGCGCCGGCATCTTCGATACCTTCGGCAAAACCATCGACTGCGCAGACGGAGACTTCTGGGAACGAAGCCTCGGTGCGCTCGCAGGTGACGATTTCCTTCGACGGCTTCACGTCCGATGAATTAGCACTTATTTATGACTATGTTCCAGCTTTTGAAGGGCACGTTGAACTGGGTAAGCCCTGGCTCGATGGCTCAAAGACCGAACTGACGCTGTTCAGTGAGAGTGATCTCGCGGCGTTGCATGGCAATTTATCAAGCTTGCTGCTGCACCTTGACCTGTCTGGCAAAATTGTTGCCCAAGGGGGAATTATTCGGGTCGTACGTGCTGATTAAAAAAGATTGCAATTTTCTTCAATTAAATAGGAAAAAGGGCTCTGGCTCCTCCATTAAATAGTTGAACACGATGGAGAGCGCAGATGTCTGAGACCAGCCAAAGTAATACGCAGCCCGACAACGCGATGACCGAAATCGCTCTGGCGCTGGCGATGGGATTCTTTTCGATCATGGTTTTGACCATGGTATCTATGGGGGCAGGGCAAGTTGCTTCGGTCTCCGCAGATGCAGTCAAAGCACCGAGTGTTGAGACTGAAAAAATTAACATGGTTAGTGCTGAGCCGGATAACGCAAACAAGTCTGCGGCGCCGACCGCTCCCAATGATGTCATCGTTCATTACAAAGGCGCGTTTTTTGACGCGGACCTAAACACCATTGATCCGTCGGCGTTTGCACCTGCCGGAAATGCAGTGCTCGCTCTGGATCCATCGCTCAGTATGAGTGACGCAATGGTGGTGCGGGCACGGGTGAGTGTGCCAAACCTGACCGTGACGACTTTAACCGAAAATTGGATCACCAGATTGAATGGGATAAAGCCATGACTGCGACCGTGACCCGTGCCTTATGCGCGATGTTTGTTTCTGCGATATTGAGTCTCAATGGTGCATCTGCCCATGGGGGAAATCGTAATGCGATTAAAGAAATGATTGTTTTTGAAGCTCAACAAAATGGCCTAAAGCCATCGTTGGCGTTGGCCGTTGCTAAGATCGAGTCTGACTTTCAGGCACGTGCGCTTAGTTCAGCGGGCGCGCGCGGCGTTATGCAGATTATGCCAACCACGGCGTGGGGCGAATACCAGGTCGGCGCGAACCGACTTTGGGATGCGCGCACAAACATCCGCTTAGGTATCGATTTTCTGGCAAACCTGATTAAGCGATACAATGGTCGTTGGGATTTGGCGTTGTCGCACTACAATGGTGGCACCATCAAAAACGGACGTCCGCACAGCTTTACGCGTGGGTATATCAGCAAGGTCTTAGCTTGGGAAAAACGTTATGCGAACCAGCATGATGTCTGGACGGTTACCGCCGATGCGACGCCAACCCGCAAAGCCCCACCAGCATCTGATTTGGACATCTTTAGCGAATACCTCGGCGGTGATTTTTATAAGAACTTCAAGCATACACGTGACAAACAGATCGAGATGGCAAAATTGCAAGATGAGTTGTTGCGCCATCAGGCAGGCATTAAGGCGAAAATGAAATTGCATATTCAAAATCAGGATCAAAACTGGAGCCAATTTGCAATGGCAGCGCCAACGGTATCGGTGCCGATTAGGCGCTCTGCGATACAAACCCTTGGTCCGATTGTACGTTGGAATCGATAATATGACCATCTCGCACCAAACCCCGCTGGACTGGCATGCACGTTTCGAGCGCCCAAGGTCAAAGCGGTCTTTCTCTGCAGATATTGCTTGGCGTTGTTTAGGTGGCTTACGTCTTGCTCAAGTTTCCTCTAAGACTAATGTGGAGAACGGTTTAATGATGGGGTGTTTGCAGGCGATGAAAGATCCGATCCGCACGCTGGCGCGCGGGGGCGCCGACGGTGAAGCGTTGGCCGACTTTCGGTGCTTGAAAGATGCGACGTCCGCACATGGCGGTCCGAGATATAGAAGCAAGGCGCACCTGTCGTGGTTATCTGCGGTGATTTCGGGCGAGCACATGTCGGGGCAAAATCGTGATGAGCCACTTTATGCGTTATGTCATTTAATTTTGATGATTGATGCCGCTTGCCCTGGTGCCGAGGGCCGGTGGATGGCATTGCTTGGCGCCGATCAACCAAACGCACTTCAATTTAAAGTATGGTTTCAAGATAACACCCTCGGCGCTGGTTGGAAAAAGTCAGGTTATACAGTGACACCGAAAGGCGTGACCAGCAACATCAGCGAGGCATCATGGCACATTTACTATGGGCGTATGGTGACCTTGGCAGCTTTATTTGAATTTATGATTGGTATGGAAGCCGGGGCGCATCATGGAGAAATCGAAGCGACGTTTGAAATTCTGTGCGCAGGTGATCCCAGTGAGACCAAAACCCGGCTAGCCAGCAATGCGCTTGCAAAGATTTTACGAGGCTATCGTCGTCGTCATTTCTCCCGCGCCGTGCACGAAGAGCGCTTCAACACGCTTTATCGTTTCCTTAGCGACCGAAGCCCCGATGGACAGATCGTCATTGATGATCAAGCGATCATTGGATTTTGGCTTGAGGATCATAACGACGCATTTGTCAATTATACTGGAGCCGCTGAGGCGATGATTAAGTTGCACCGATTGTTTGCTTCTAGCAAAATTGGTGCAGCGATTGACAGTGCCCAGCCGTTTGGCACCGAGCGTGATGAGTGGGATGCCACTGATGACGCACTCGGCAATATGCCGGGTGGTCCTTGGCGGTCACCTTTCGACGTTATCGATGCGCCGCCCGCCGCTGCGATCAAGTTCTTCAAAAAAGAAGGGGAGCGAAAGCCACTTTTGAATATAGCAGCCTTCGGGCCCGAGGTGGAGACACTGCCACTTACCATGCTTCGTTTAGATTCATTCGGTGCCGTGCAATCGGCGATCAGTAATGATCTTAGGCTGTCGCGCGGATCCTTGGCTGAGCGATTGACCTGCCAAGACGCCAAATCATATCGCGCAATTTATGAGGCGTTGCATCAGTTGAAACCGCACTTAGATGCCCTGCAAAAAGCGACGTTATGGGCGATTCATTCCCATGGCGGCGCGCAGACGGCGTGTGCCGATAATATCATCACGCTCCCGGGGAGAGGCATGCCTGACTTGGACATTGCACCAGCAGATATATCGTCGGAGGCGCGTCAACAGATACTGTCGGAAGCGGAGCGCACTTTTAAGGCGATGACCCGCAAGGGATTTGATACTGCATCATTAAGCGATGATGCACATGTTATGGGATTTTACGTCGGTGCGGGCGCCGTACTTCAGATCGCGGATGTCCTTGAACGCTACTTACGAACGTTGGTGCGGTATGGGCAACGCCTTGATGAGACATTTGAACGTGATCAGGCGTTATTCGTAGATCGATTTGAAACTTTCTACGGTGAGAGACGATGAGTGATTTTTTAGAACCTGATGAAATGAAACTTAAAGGGCTTCGCGATCGATTCGTTGATCAGGCGCTTGGTGAAGATCTCCTTGGGGACGAGCCAGACGCAATTGCGTCTCGGGTATCGCCGAGCGAGCTTTATGAATTTGCATGTGCAAGACGTGTGCCCGATGAACGCTTTGCGGCGACCTTGAATTCACATCCACATTTGCGCACTCTCTATCATCAGATGCTTGCTGCTAACAGTACCTTCGCCTTTGACGAAGCGCGCGCCGCCAGTGCGGGTGATATCATCCGAAACGCACCGGGCTGTCGCATTCGTCAGGAGAAAAGTCAGGCTGAAAACGCACAGGTGTATGTCGTTATTGAGTTTGATGCAGATGATCCAAAGGTCTCAACGTTGGTGATCGTTGATTCCTCTGAGAAGCCGTTCACATTTGATTTGCCGCCAACGCGCCATCGGATTTGCCAGTTGATCGCGGACGAGGGGGACAAGTTGTTGCAGCTTCTGATTGATCCGAAATCTAGGCTTTATATGCGATGAAGGTTATTCGGATATTGATCGCGACGACGGGGGGGGTGGTTGCGATCGATCGAATTACTGCCGAGCGCGCGCCGCAATCCATGGTGTGCTTGGGGCGCACCTCGAAAGTACTGCCCATCAGCGGGGCCTATGACGACTTCGTCCGTCCTGGGAGCGGCGTAATTGCCCGAGAGTTCGGCAGCCAAAGTTATCGATTGGATTTATCGGATGTTGTCGGTTCAGGGGAGAGCTGGCAACTCGGTGTATTTCTCGCCCACGCCATTGCCCGGTCCGATAGCCACGAACTCGCAGGTTCTGATACGGTCGCTCAGAATACATACTTGGTGACGGGGCGTGTAAATTATGACCTTGAGATCGAGTCGGTTGATCACATTGATGAGAAGATGAATGCTGCCGCACCGGCATTCAAAAGCGCTGACGGCGCATTGGATGTTATTTTGCCGCATGGTGCCAATGCTGACCGTGTTAATGCGCTGCTGATTGATGGCGTGGCCGGGATCCATCCGTGTGCGCGTATCGCTGATGCGCTTTCCGTGATCGGTTTGCTCGCGAGCATGCCTCCGGTGAAAATGACTCAAGATACATTGCTTGTCGTGCAACGCGGATCTAGTCGGCCGTTGTTAAGTGTTCTTTTAGTTGGTTTAGCAATTATTGGGATATTCTGGGGCGTGCTTTCTTGGCATCAAGGCGATATTATTAACGCTGCAGACGAAGCGACGTATGAAAAGCCTGCTGAGGTCAAATTAGAGGCGGCCTCACTCGGTAGCGTGAAGATATACGGCAAGTTTCCGCCGTCGGGAAAGCGATGCGCTGACCTTCTGTTTTCTAAAACTGAACCTGTTATTCGTTGGCATGAGACGGGAGTTGCTCGACCGTGTGGATTTCGACTTCGCATCATGCCCGAGCTTCCTGCGCGGTTCGCGGGTATTGTTGTTGATCGTCGGTCGGGACGTCTCATCGAGGCGATATCGCGAGTTGAAGGACTTAAAGGGGGTCGTCCCGTGAGTGGCCCCTTATATATTGATTTGGATGTGCCGCTGAGACAGCGCGAGCCGATTGATTTTCGAATTGTAACGATTTTTGGCGAACATCCTGTTGTCGATATGATGACACGATTGCGACTAGATCGAAAATTTAAGATCGATTCTAAAAATACAAACCATGAGGTTAAAGAAACGAATATTAAACTACACCCCCAATAATTTTATGTTTATTGATAATGAAAGAATGCTTTTAACCGATGGGCTTAAAGCCTGTGGCTGAATACGAGTATTCAGAATAAGAAAACTGTGATATAGGAAATGAATTATAGCCTATTCTAGTGACTTATAACTAAATAACGAATGTTCAATTTGTATTAAGGGATAAGGTTATGTCCAAAATTAATCGATTTATGGCAATCGCAGCGGCATTGGTGTTGGGTGGTTGTGCTGCACAGGCCGCGCAAGATGCTACTTATCAAAAGGCTCCCGCCTATGGGCCACAGTTTAAAGTCTCTGTTTTTGTCCGCGGACTTGACGATACGGCGACGTCGACGTTGGTTGGGACCATGATAAACGATGACGCCTGTGACCGTCTCCGTGTCATAGAGCGTGCGGATCGATTTTCTGAATTGTCTTGCGATACAACCTTTGGCGCGGATCGAGTCGCTAACGCGTTCCAGAGCGTTGGACAAAGCATGGGTATAGGTCTTTCTGTAAGTCACGCCGGAGATCATGTATTTTTAAGAAAATTAAATTGATGCGATTTCATTTGAATGTCGCAGTAACTTTTTTAGCTGTCGTGGGTTTGTATTGTGCGCCCGCGCAAGCACAGATCAGCAAAGCTTATTTTTCCGGTTACACGTTTATGGCGGATCAGGTTGAGATTGGTGTGCGGTTTCCGTACTCGTTGCAAATTTCCGAAGAGAAAGACGCAAAGGGAATCGGTATTTTAGACGCCGAACTCGGCAAGCGTTTGATGGCGGATCTGCCGACATCGTTTGATCTTGATTTTGGCACTTCGGATGCAACGGGTGAGGTGACGCTCGCATTTGCCCTTGATTGGGAAAATGTCTCAGTCACCAAGATCGGCGATGTCTACAAGATCGTTATTGATATCCATGCACAAATTTTGGCATTTGATTTTGCAGAAAAAAAAGTGATCGCGGCGTTTCCTGTCGCCGTGCAATTACGCGACGGCGCAAAAGAAAAGCCGAGCAAGACATATATTATGTCTCGTATCCGGGAACTCTATCTCACGAATAAGCACGGCGTGAATGTTTTTGATGAATTCATTGCACGCTTTAAAACCGTGAAAATCAATGCAAAATACCGGAATTACATTCAATTGACTGACGTCGATGTGACCGAACGTGCGATGAAAAAAGTTTCGGAATTCTCGCAATTAAAGCTCTCTAATTTCAAAGGATTTGTAGGTCAGCATTTCACAAAGTTTTTGTCGGTCAACCAAAGCGTTGCCGTATTGCCGTATTCAAAAGGACAGGCCATTGGTGGAAGAATGGCAATGCGATTTTCTGACGGTGAGGTGTTCGATATGACGATGCCGGAACCGGACTATCAAATGCAGATTCAATACACCGGTTTTGGTAAGAAACTATTGGATAAAAATAATGTTTGGGAAGCTTGGCTGTATGTGACCGGTTATACTCTCACTGTCTTAGAGCCATTGTCGGGGCGAAAATATCTAAGTGCGGGGTTTCGCGATAGCGTTGTGGTCAAGCAAGTCGCCGGTGAAACGGAACCGGATCATTGGTCGGCTTATCAGGAGGCTTTCTTTAGCCTGTCCACAAATTTAACTAAGCAAATCAGTTTGCGTGACACTGCTTGGCTCGATAAGCGTACAAAAGAAAAAAATGTATCGGAACAATTGGAAAAATTAGAAGGGATACTTGAACGATGCAGATAATTCGAACTTTCCTAATTGGGCTTTGCGTGCTGGGGATATCCGTCGGTGCTGCGTCTGCTCAAGAAGTTAACGTCAAAGGTAAGGCTACGACGAAGTTTGAGGGAGGCCTGTTTTCTAGTTCACCAAGCGCGGAAATGAAATCAAAAACCATTGAAGCGGCGAAGATTGCCGCCTGGAAAAGATATACGGCGGCATTTAATGCGGCGAAACAACGCTCATATAAAGCGATGGAACCTGAGTTTCTGAGCGCATTGGACGAGTATATTCTAGATTACAGCATCGTTGACGAATTTACCGACGAAAGCAGTTCGTCTTACACCGTCGTCTTACGCTTGAGCGTGAATGGGGCGGCCGTGGACACAAAGATGAGTGCAAATTCCGCTGCGGGCGCGCAAATGGGTGAGGGGAGTACTTTTGCCTTCATTTTCTTGGCGCGAGAAGCAGCATCCAGAACCTCATTCCAGGCAAAGGAAACCAATATCAGTACAGCTGAAGCTCTCCTTAAATCACAAGAATCGATTGCAAATAGTGGAGGAACAACGGTTTCCGGCACTCAGGCGAAATCGCAACAAAAGACGGTCACTGGCGGCAGCACAGTACGCAAAGCGGATAAGGTCGAGTATCGGGCGACGAGTTCAAGCGATATTAACGCGAAGATTAGCGAGCAACTTACCGTCGCCGGTTTTGAGGTTGTTGACTATGGCGATGTAGTGAGTGAATGCGGCGGCGCAGAGCCCGATGCCATCAAGGCTGAATTCTCCGTTGCCGATGCCATGTCGCGAAAAACGCGGAAAATGGCTATTACTGGTGCACGTGAGTGCGATGTTAGTTTCTTTGCCGTGGGGACATTGGATGTCGGCGTTAACGACGTTGATCCGGTTTCCGGGTTGGAGCGCGTTTATGTCTCTGTCCGTGGACAGGTGTGGAATATTGCCAAGCGCTTGCCGAAAAAGGTCGCCTCCGTCGGCCCCGTCCAGTTTTCGGGTACTGGGCCTGATGCAGGTGTGGCACGCGGAAACGCATTGCGTTTGGCAGGCCAAAAGGCTGGATCTATCATTGTCGATCAGATGAACATGAAAAACCTTCGTTAATTCAATATTTCAAAAACAAAAAACTAGGATTAAGAGTAAAATGAATTCTATTTTAAAAACAGTGGCTTTGATCGCGGTATTAGGCTCGACTTTACCGATGACGGCGCACGCCCAGTTTGGTGGATTGTTCGGCGGCGGTTCGAGTGAGCCTAGCGGTCCTTCCGTCGAAGGCTTGGTTGATAACAATAACAATATCGTCCAGCGTTATCAGTCGGCACTTGGAAACTTGTTGACG
>Ga0222630_1001451_pt1 | contig 10281 bp, 9 predicted proteins | sample AntAcemetagenom3_FD_179842 | JGI IMG/M metagenome (GOLD analysis project Ga0222630, IMG submission 179842) | Saline water microbial communities from Ace Lake, Antarctica - #3 | ecosystem: Environmental > Aquatic > Non-marine Saline and Alkaline > Saline | place: Antarctica: Ace Lake | collected...
ACAGGCTTTTTTTACGAAAAAGTCAAATCTCTTCTCTTCGCGTACCCATCACCTCGGCGGGGGAAGCGCGGTGACGAGCCTGTATATCGCGGCCGCGACGAGATCGCTGTACCCCAGAAGCGCGACGAACGCGCAGAGACCCAGCACCACCACCACGCTGTCGAACATCAAGTCCATCCACGTCCGCGCGTCGAAGAAACCGCGCTTTGGCCACCGCAACAGCGGGATACATTTTTTCTGATACGAAAGCTGCCGCGCGATCCACGGCAACACACCTGGGCCGCCTTCGGGCGCGCGGTCCCCAGAGGGTCCGCCACCGGTGGAGTTTTGATACGCGCGCGTGGAACGCACGGAATTTGGTCCACCTCGTGAACCAAGCGACGTGGGTGTCACGCGGCTTGTCGAGGACCACACCCAACCACGGGTTCCCGCCCCATCCCAAAGCACTTTGTCACGCCCGAGCCCCGCCCGGGACACGACACAAACCTTCTCGCGGCGCGCACCTGCCGCGCCGCGGGTTTGCCGGAGTCGAGCGTGTTCTCGTCGCCCGACACGGTCGCGCCACGACGCGACAGCCGCCGGGGACACCGAGACACTCTTCGCCGCCATCGTGCGCAGGATGAATGAGAAATAAACAGTCCGAAAAACTGAAGTCTCACTTCTCCCCGCCCCGGGGAGACGCAACGATGCCGCCTTCGCCAGCCAAACGCTTTCAAGCGTTCGTCAATCCGAGGCCCCCGAGGTGAAAGCGGAAGAAACGACGGACGAGGACATCCTTGGAACCAGTGACGAGGACGAGGATGAGGACGAGGAGGAGAAGGACGACGACGATCGGCTGCTGTTGCGTTCTGCGCCAACAAGAAATGGAGCTAGCGGCGAAAAGCTCCCGGACCTCAAGTGGCACGACGGCGAGGACCCGTCCACCGTCGCGGAGGCGTACTGCGCGAAGCACAAGATTGGCAAGAGTACGGCGCCGCAGCTCGTGGCCGCGCTCCTTGCCGAAGAGACAGTAGAACCAGTGAACGGTTGGTTTCCACTTGATGCTGATGACCCAAAAAAGAAGGATCACTTCGAGGAGTGCAAGACGGTCGAGGAGACGCATCAGCTGTTTTCAAGGTTTTTTCTTCCCGTCAAGTTCAAGAAGGTGATGTGGGGATCCAAGGAGGTTTTCGAACGGACCGGAGGGCAGGGAGGCATGAACGGCTCGCCGCATTTCTTCTGCGGGAGTTGCACTGGAATCTGGAAGTCACACCATTACCCCGCTCAAACGAATCCCAAGGCTCGAACACCGCATGGAATCCCCCAGGATTACCCCGTCGCGAATCCCAAGGTATTGAGGAGTTGCTGCAAGTTTTGCAAATCGAAAGTTCATCAGGACCTCGTGCTTTTCTCGACTGGCTTATAGAATAGGCTGATGAGGACGATCACGACGAGAGATGGATGGCAAGACTTCTCGAGAAAGTGGGTGTGTATTGTGACAACTTTGTTATCTTGTTCACCCTCGCTTCCTCGCCGCGAGCATGACGAAGCACTTGTCTTCCCGTACGACCTCCACGTCCACTAGCCCCGCGTTTTCAAGCATCTGCACCACCGCGTCCGCGTCCCAGAACGGCGTGTTGACGTCCCAGATTTTTCGAAAATACTCGTCGCCGTCCTTGACGGTTTCGTTTTCCAAATATTTCTCCCGAATCGGACCCGCCAACACCACGGTGGACGCCACGAACGTCCCGCCCGGTTTCAAAACCCGCGTTATTTCTAGGAAGCCCTTGTTTGGGTTCGGCCAGCAGTGCGCGCCGGCACTTGAATGCACCGCGTCCACGGATGCGTCCGCGAAGGGAAGGCACGACACGTCCGCCCTGACCGCCGCGAACTGGGGAAGCGATTGCGTGGTAGGATCTCGCTGTTTCAGCACCGTGGTCGTCGCCGCCAGCATGTCCAACTGCTCAGCCGCCCTTTTCGTCATCGCTTCGGAAACGTCACTCGCGATTAACGTCCTGTAACCCACCAAACCAGCCGCGATTCGAGTGGTAATGATCCCGGGGCCGCAGCTTATGTCGAGAAGTACAGAGTCGGACGCCGCGTTCTCCTCCATGTTCAATCGCTCAAGCGCCAGCGTCGCCTCTGCGTCAGCGCCCGGGTATCCAAGCGCCCTGAAAAGCTGTCGGTACCCTTTGTCATATATGAAGGCTCCGAACTCGGTTTCGAAGGGGCCTTTCTTTTTCGGTTTCTTTGAATTGTTCTCGCGCTCGACGTGGCCCGACAAAGAATCTTCATCATCTTTACTCTCGGGAACCAGATCCACCATCACGATCGGGGGATTTTTTGTGAGCGCCGCGGCTTTCTTCCACGCACCAGAGCACTTCTGCACCCTCGCTTCCGCCCACGGCTGAAGCGCGGGAAGCACTGTGGTCAGGGAGATGTCGACGCCGCTGCTAGACGCGCGTGCCCACGCGCGGCGCTCGCGGGATGACCGAGGCGCATGCGCGTCGCGTCGCCCCGAAGATGAAGGGCCGCGAGACGCGGCGTTTCGCGGCGCGACGACCGCGGAAGGCGCGCGCGCGGTCGCCACCACACACGCGCTCGCGCTCGCGCTCGCGCACGACATCCCAGTCAACGGGAAACGAGAAACAGCTTTGCGAACCGGTCACCGGGCCGAGGTTCGTGTGATGTGTCGTTTCGCCCCGGGACGGGACAAGATTTAGATATTTCCAGCACCTTTCTCCCGCGAGAAAAGCAGAAAATGGCAAGGTTTCCAAACATATTAGCAACAAAAAGCAGACTACGCCCCCGGGGACCCAAAACACCTCTCCTCATCGCAAGATATCCCCCAGCGCGTCCTCCAGCTTTTCGAATTTGAACTCGTACCCCGCTTTCAGGGCGGCGCTTGGTTCCACTTTCTGGCCTTGAAGAACCACGGTGGCGCCTTCGCCGAGTAACGCCTGAATCGCGAAGTCGGGCACCGGGAGCCAGTTCGGTCGCCCCAGCGTCCGCCCAAGCGCGCTGCACATCTCTGCCATGCGCACCGGGTTCGGAGAGGTGACATTAACGGGCCCCTCAATGCCTGGATTCACCAGGGATTCCAAAATAATACCGACCGCGTCTTCGCGGTGGATCCAGCTGAACCACTGAGATTGTGAAAAAGAAAGTGTCAGTCGGGGTTTGCGCAATCGCGTAGGCGGTGCGCGGTGGGCGGGAAAGTTTCTCACCTGCGCGCCGTCGCCCATCGGGCCGCCCTGATACGATAAGAAACAAAGTGTTAGTCGGTCGTGATGTTCGTAACTTGTATTCCGCAAACAGTGCGTTTGTGACGTATTTGTAACAGCCACGAGTACTGGTAAGAGTCACCAGTAGTGCACTTCCTTTTAATGAGTGGCCGTCAAGTAGGGGCTGTGATCAGGAAGGCGGAACGCGGTGATTGGGAAAGGCCCTTACCGCGAACACCTTGAACGTGGGTAACATCTTCCCGAGCGCCCCGCCGTCCCGGTCCAACACTGAGATAAATAAAAGAAAGTGTCAGTATTGTATTGGCAAACAGACTTGGGATTTGGGAAATGCAACACGTACCGATCCCCAGGCGTAACAGCACCACCCTTGTGGCCGGTGCGGTCGCACGTAACTCAACCGCCTGGGCTTCCCAGGCCTGGCACACCCTTGACAGGTAGTCCCCTCCCGGGGGGGAGTTTTCGTCGAAGGTTTTCGAAGTGGACGTGCCGTAAAACCCAATCGCCGACGCGTTTACCAAAGCACTCGGGCGTTTAGCAACCGGACACGCCGCGATGGCGTCCGCGATTCTTTTCGTGGCTTTGATTCGTGAGGCCATTATTTCCGCTTTGATCCTAGGGCTCCACCGCGTGCTGATAGGCTCGCCCGCCAGGTTCACCACGCCGTCGCACCCCACGATCGCAGCGGCCCACTTGGACGGATCCGCAAACGCGATTGTGCCGCCTGAAAACGAGTTTCGCAGCGCGTTTCGCGCTTTGTCAACGTCCCGGGTCAACACGACAACGTCGTTCCCGCCGTGCAACAGAGTGGCCACTAAACGTGTGCCCACGAACCCTGAGGCGCCGGAAATCGCGACGCGCAGCTTTTTGGGGGTGGGCGTTTTCGACGACGACGCGTTCGATGAATCAGACCCAGTCGCAGATGCAAACACAAACGTTGTTTTGATACACCTGTGTGTTTGGCCACGTCGCGCTCCGTTGCCTGGATGGCGCGCCTTACGCATGTTGGGTGACACTCGGGAAGACAACGCGCTTGCCGACATGCGACAGACATTCGTGTCTCCTCCAGCGCGTCCACCACACGAAAGCGTCGCGGCGACGTCACGACACGCCCTCGGTGTTTCCGCGATCGCGCGGAGCGGGTGCGCGCGATCGTCGCGCGCGCCAGGTCGCGGCGAGACCCTCGCCGCGATCGCGAGGGTCGCGCCATGAACGAAGGCCATCGTGGTGTCGCGTTGCCCAAACCAAAGCGCGCCTTTCGCGTCGGGCCGCACGGCGCAGGCGTGCGTGCGTGTATGACGCGAGTACGACTTATCCAAGGAAGGCGGCACCCTAAGTGTGAAGAAACGTGTGCATCAGTCCTATTTGCTAAGCTGCTAAAAACTTCGTGACGACTTCATCCGCGTCGCTCTCCCCGGCGCTCCCTATTACTTGTTGCGTCATCCCCCCGCTCCTGTCGCGCCGTGTTCTGCGCCACCCAACCCCCCTACCCGACCCCGTCCCACGCCACACCGGATGGCGGGTTCACCCCCGAATACCTCTGCGCCGCGAAACCGACTGCGCGTCTCGGCGGCCCCGTGGGAACCGAGTACACCGCTTGTAACGACTTGATGTCCCCGACTCGGCGCGCGACGTCCTCGGTCATCCCGGGATGCAGCTTGATCAACGCGGTGATTGGGTCCATCTCTGCTGGTGTTGTGCGGGGTTCATTCTGAACGTCATGTATTTCTCCCCGAGTTACTCTTGAGATATACGCATCATCCGTGACTCGTACGTCGTCTCCCGAACGGCGCGCCGTGAAACTGACATTTTTGTTTTTCGTGGGAACCGAAATCTCCCCGGATGGAATCAAACCACCACCGACGTACCCGTTACGCACCGCCCGCGCCGGTCTCACCGCAAAATCAACCCGTTTAGGGCTCTTGGACGCGAGTTTCTTTTCAATTTTCAATATGGAATCCGTGGTGTGCTGTTTTTTCGTAACCCCCAACACGGACTTGAAGAAGTCGTCGCGCCGCGCGATTTCGGTAAGGTCGGACACGTTTTTGTTTAGTCTCGGCGTGAAAAGAGATACCTCGTCGTGTGGACCGAGCACCTGGTTGTTCCCTGTTTCGTGCGCAAAAGGAGGAAGCCCCCCATTATGCGGATCGCGTCCGACTGTTTGCCCGTACGAGAAAGATTTCATCGTGTTTGAAAAACTCGTCGTCGTCGTGTCTTTCGTATCGGGCGCGAACCCGCCGCCGAAATCCGAAATCCAGGGATGTTTCGCGGCGCCGCGGACGTCCAACCTGTTTCGGTCGACACTTGACCAACCAGACAGCAGCTTTTCGCAAAAGTCCACGAAGTCGGCATCGCAACACCCGTCCAAGATGCCGTGCTTCACGGATCTCGTGTGGGTTGTGGACTTGCTCATAACCGAAGACACTACGTCTCGTTTTTCGTCCCCCAAAACCCTCAAAACCTTCACAGGCACTGGCCCCAGCACTTCGATAATTTTTCCAATCTGGTCCCGTGTATCGGTTCCACAAAACGCGACCCGCCCTGTGTACAGCTCGCACAACACACACCCCAAGCTCCAGCAATCGATTCCAAACGTGAACGGCAGCCCCAACAGAACCTCGGGCGCGCGGTAAAACCGCGACTGGACGTACTGGTTGTTGGTTTTGTTTGAAGTGCATGGATCCTGTGAGATGAATAAAAAGAAAGGGTCAGTCTTGAGTCTTACTGTATGGGCAAACAGTGCACTTTTGATGTATGTAGTGCACTTCCTTTTCCCTTCTGGTACGAATATGGGCAAGCAGGGAGGGGAGGGATTTGGTGAAATACAATAATACGTACGTCGCAAAACACGGCGCTTCCGAAATCGACCAACACAATCTGGCTCGAGTTTCCGTTCGCGCGGCGCAACAGAATATTCTCAAGCTTCAAATCGCAGTGAATCACGGCGTTGTTTTCCAAAAACAGCAACGCCTGTACCAGTTGCGTACCGACTCGCTTTGTGAACCCGGACGACGCGCCGACGACGCGCGACGAAGATTGTTTTAGTTTAAGAGTTTGTTTTTCACCGGCGTCGTTCTTATCGTTATTTTCGTTCCTCAGCCACTCCGCGAGTGACACGCCGTGTTCCGGGAACACCAAGCACTGGTGTCCTCGGAAGGCGAAGGTTTCGGTGAGGGCAACGACGTTGTGGTGTCCAGGTGTTCTTCCTAGCAGGTTCAGGATTTTAATCTCACTCCGGACCTGTTGTTTGAACCGCCGGGCGTTGCGCGTGACCTTCACGGCGACGCTTTGCCCGGTTTTGTGATCCAAACATTTCACCACTTTCGCGAAGGTCCCTTTGCCTAGCGTACTGCAAATTTCGAAGCGAAACCCTAGGTGGTCGCCGAGTGCCAAACCAGAGTAGTGCCGCGTATGGTCCACGAAAACCACGTCGTGCGGGTCGTCCCATTCGTCGTCGTTACTATTTTCGTTGGATTCTCGGTTCGCGTTTGCCAAACGAATGTTTTCGGGAGGCACGGTCCCCGCCCTGCGGGGAACAGGTTTCGTGACACCCGGCTTGCCAACGAACCACACGTGTGGGTAGGACTTGATTTCGACCTGTTCGAAGGCCGACAGGTAAAGCGACCGCTCCGAGTGTTTCGCCAAACACCAATCGGGCGACGCGGGGTCGACCCATTGTTGAACCCTCGGCGGTTCCGGGAAAAACGCGACCGAACCATCGGGTTGACCGACCTCGTCGCGCGTGTTTGACATCGCAACAGAACACGTGGCAGTCGCACCCCGGTCCCCCCGTCCCCCAGAGGGAGTCGCGGAACCAACGGGCGGGAGAACGAACCAAACGAGGGTCTCCCGGACCCGCCGGGTGGGCCCGGGACAATGACGATGATTTCGGTTGGAAGATGGGTGATTTTATCTTTATCTTTTTCTGGGCCCGCGATTGTATGTACCTCCAAGGTATCAGTTTCGTGTTGAGTGTTGAGCAGTCTACCAGGTAGCTAGCAAACTGCAGTTGAGTGTTGCGTGATACTTTTGATTGTTTTAGGATTGAACGACTTGACGTGTTACATCCCCTCGGCGGCGTCCGCTGCTTTGTATCCCGTTCGCGAATCCGCAGTTTCCAACTGCATTGAAAGGTCGAAAACTTCCTCCATTTCGGTCCACCACTCGTGTCCCAACGCCTCGGGCGCGGGAACTTGGAACTCCTTCATGCGTCGCTCCCACTCCGCCACGACGGGAGACGAGTTCGTGTGTTTCGCAAAGTCCACCGCGGGGTCGAAGCCGTCGGTGGTTTGCATCACCATCACCAAGCGCGTTTGTGCGCCTTCGGCGCCTTTTTCGGCGCCTGACATGTAGATTTTCAACTCCGTGATTCCCACGTGAGACAGCGACTTCACCACCGCAGGCCAGCTATCCGCGTGATACGCGACGTACTCCGCAACACAGCCGTCTCGTAAACATATCGTCTGGACGTACGTCTTGCCCATCGCGTGTTTGGGAGAACGCGCGTCGCGAACTGATGGGTGCCGTCCATCCATCATTTCGTGTCGAGTAAAGGCTCGACCGAAAAGAAAATTTCCTCCCGAAAAACGCAAGGCGTGTCGAAAGGGGAACCTTCATCAGTGTTGGCAGAGACAGACGGCGCCGGGGCGAGAGGTCGCTCGTGGAGTGCGCTCCCGTTCGTCGGCACTGCAGCACTCTTGACGGAGTCTCGGGTGTGCTCGTCGGGCGCCTTTGTCTTTCCAGGCAGTCGCGTCGTCGTGTCTCGCGCGTAGGCTTGGAGACTCGAAGATCTCTTCTGGGGTGCCTAACTGGAGTGTTGACCACCATGGACGAAGAGACGTTCTTGGACGACGAGATTTACGATGATGACGGAGAGTACCACCCCGTGGATGATGTCATGCACGGCGTCGATGCGAGGCCGGCATTGTTACCCAGCGCGAACGACGACGACGACGACGACGCCGACCTGGACATCGCCAACCTCGGCACGCATTTCACATCGCTGGATATCGCACCCGCGTCGTGCTTCACCCCAGCGCACCTCTCGTCGCTTGCGGGGTGTGAGTTACACAACCTGCACGCGCACACGTTCATTGAAATGCGCGCGGACGCGGTGGAGGAGGATTTGAGTTCCGTGGGACGGCTGATGCCCGGGCTGGCCGAGGCGAGGATGAACGCATCCATCGTCCCCACGATGCGCGCCTTCGGGTCTACGTTCCAGCAAATGAAAGTGCTTTGGCTATCGCGAAGCGAGCTGCGGGACCTTTCCGGCATCGCGTCCCTGGTGAGCCTCACGGAGGCGTATTTGAGCTTCAACGACGTCACCGATGTCTCCCCGCTTTCGGAGCTCGATTTCTTAACAACCCTGGACCTGGAAGGCAACCGCGTGGCGGACAGCGACGCGCCCGAGTACTTGAACATGTGTCCGTGCCTCACCGAGTTATCCCTGGAGGGGAACCCGCTTGCGAGAACGATGGGCTACCGGAACAAGGTGTGTTGCGCGTTGAAGCGGCTGCTGGTGCTGGACGATCGACCGGTCACGGAAAGTGACCGAGTGGCGGTGACAGAAAGCGAAAGCGGGGACAGCGAAAGTGACGGCGAAACCGAAACGACGGCGACGAAAACAGACGCAGCGCGCGCACGCCAACCCGAAACGATTGACGAACCCGCGGAATACGAAAAGTCGCCCGCGAAGAAACCGAAGAGAAACGCGGAGGGTAATAACTCAAGACCTTCCCTCAAGAAAGCCGCCGCCGCCGCCGCCGCGGCCGCGCGGTACCAGGAGCTCGATATCGTCACGGAGGGGATTAAGTACGCGGCGGTTGGGATCGACGACCCGGACGCGGTCACCGCGCGAAACGAAACCACGGGCGAGCTTTCGGTTACGCTGGTGGAGGATATGTTGGGGGGGCTTTTGGTTGGCGACGATGACGACGGTGACGTGAAAACGGGCACGGATACGGGCCGTCCGCCGACCAGAAAACCTCACGTGTCTCGACCGGGAACGGCGCGGTCTTTAACACGCGCGAACTCCTTAGGCGCGTCGGTTCGCGGGACTTTGGCGAGCGGAAGCGGCGGTGGTAACGCGTCGCGGCCGGGAACGGCGCGTATTGACGGGCACAAATCGAGCTCAAACTCCATCTCGCGGCCTGGCACCGCGGCGGCGTCGTCGTTGCAGTCGTGGGGGAGCTTCGGGTCGGTGAGCGGCGCGGCGAGCAGCGCGGGCGGGAGTCAAAACGGCTCGAGGCCGAGCACCGCGATGTCCTGGTCCGCGACGAGGAGCGCGTCGCGACCGGGAACGGCGGCTTCCTTCGGTGACCGGCCCGGTTCCAGGGAGCTCTCTGGCACGGGAGCGTCGTGGGGCTCGGGGGGCGGGGGACAAAGCAGACCGGGCACGACGGCTCGGGAGTTCGAAACCGAAACGCGGCTGGATTCGCTGTTCTGGCGGAAAAATAAACAGAAAGAAACGAGAGCCGGCTTGGTGGAACGGGGAGACCATTTCCAAAAAAACTCGGATTCGGACGACGACGGTACAGGCACCGCGAGCGCGTTGACCATGGGCGCTGGAATCGTGGTTGGGAACCCGGCGTCGGTGCTTTTGCGGCGGAAACGCGGCGTGGACGACAACCAGAAATCGAATCAGGCGAACGACGCAACCGACGACGCGCGGGAGGAGGACATTTTAACGCAGCTGCGGCGGTGGAAAATAGAAATGGCGGAGACGTTTTCCAGGTTCGACGCGTCGGGCAACGAAAGAAACGACGTGGAGGGGGGTTTGGAAGCGTTTAGGGACTTTTCGGTGAGTCGTGAATCAGAGACGGAGATAAACAAAGACGCGAAGCGCGAACTCGGCGTCGCGCGCTTTCCGTCAAATCAAAAACCGACGGAAACAAAGTTCACGCCGCAACCGCCCGCGGCGCCGAAATCGGCGGTTCCGAAATTCGCGCCGCAACCACCGGGCGCTCCAAACGGACCGCGACGACCGCCCGGGCGCGCTGTCTCCGCAGGTAGTCAGGTCCAAGGCGTCACCTCTGTGGTATCAAAATACACCGGCCCAACC
>Ga0222630_1001461_pt1 | contig 10233 bp, 10 predicted proteins | sample AntAcemetagenom3_FD_179842 | JGI IMG/M metagenome (GOLD analysis project Ga0222630, IMG submission 179842) | Saline water microbial communities from Ace Lake, Antarctica - #3 | ecosystem: Environmental > Aquatic > Non-marine Saline and Alkaline > Saline | place: Antarctica: Ace Lake | collected...
TTTCCCCATACCCACGGTGCCCGGCAACGTTCGCAATAGTGAGTTTCTTCTTCCACCATGGGGTAACCCTTTGGTTGTGACGGGGGTGTTTACACCGTACCCCGGAGGATGAGGGTGCACGGGGATACTCTTGAAGGTGAGTTCTGGCCAACTGAGGACACCCCATGGCGTATCAGATGGGAGACCAGAGCAGGTCAAGCCCAGCGCACCTAAAGTGCACATCACCCCCTCGTAAACTCCAACACCCTCCACATAAATCTCGGAGTGTTCTGGTTTGTCCAGACTTCTACCTTTCCGATCACACCACCTCACCAGGGCGTTGAATCTGACCCTCGAAGGCTCACGTGTTGCTGCTATTCACCGCCCTTCAACGGGGTGTTGCATCACGGGGCTTCCCGAGTCATAGCTCTGCTGACCTATCCACAGATTTGCCGAGGCGTGCCCCATGGGATACCCCAGAGCACTACCGTTTGGTGATGTTACCCTCGAAGCCCTTTGTGCTTGCAAAACGTAAGCTTGACCCATATGGTTATTCCATGAGCCCCAACCTTCTGGTGAGAAATGTCCCCACTGAGATCCACGCGACGCTGGTTAGTCGCGCTGAGGCCGAAGGTAAATCGCTCCAGGAGTATGTGACTGGCCTGCTGAGGGAGTCTGCTGGCAAACCCACGATGGCGGAAGTGATGGCAGAGATTGAAGCCAACCTTGCCGCGCATCCTCTTTCCTCGATAAGCGCAGAGGAGATTGTGGCGACTATTCACGAGGGACGCGAAGAGCGCACGACACGATTGCGTGGATAGTGCCGGCTTCGATGGTCGTCGATGCCAGTGTCGTGGTGAATGGTCTGGTGGACTCAACAGGTGTGGGGAATCACGCCCGTGCCCTGATGGCGCAGTCTGGCGTGTATGTTCCAGAGCTCCTCTATTCAGAAGTCAGCAATGCTCTGCGCAGAGAAGAAGTCCGCCAGCAGCGCTCGATGGAACAGGAGTTTGAGTCCCTTCTCCGGTTGCCCTGGGATCGAGTGCCCTTTGGCACGTTTGGGCGACTCACCTGGCCACTTCGGCACGATGTCTCCCTTTATGACGCGTCGTATGTGGCGCTGGCGATTGCACTGCGGGTCCCACTGGCAACCACAGATAAGAAGTTAGCCCGCGTTGCCACCCGCTATTGCGCGGTAGTTATCCCGGGTTCGGGACTCGAGAGTGAGATGGGGTAAGCGTGTGGCCGCACTGGACACAAAAGTCATTGCCCCACACCCAGGGCGCCTTGCATTGTGGGCAGTACCGTGGCTCGTCCTGCACCGTTCTGGCTCGCTTCCCTCGAGGTCCTCACCCTAAAGATACTGTTCGCCATGGCGGTGGTGCCGGATACTGTAGACGGAGGTTCCTGCACCGAACATGTTGGATCGATCCTGAAGCCCGAGAGTAGATGTCTGCTCTTCTCGTTCTGGGTAATGCCCCAAAGTCCCACTATTACTCAGAAGAATTCCATCGACCAGTCCTGGTCGCCGACATTGTTCAGGGCTTGGCGCATTTCCAGAACTCCACGTTCGATCTGAGGAATGAGCTCCGCGACCAAAACCGCGCTGTTGAAGCCATGGCCTGGGACATCGTTCAGATAGGTCGCGCGGAGCTGGGGTAGTGGGCTCTTCGGACGAACGGGGTGCGGCTATTGCGAACGATTTCCTGCTGTGCCAAATTAGGAATATGTCGGACCCGCGGTTAGCAAGGAATGAGGATAACCCTCAGTTCGCGATGAGCTGGGATCAAATATCTTCCCTTGCCGCTTCGATGCAGTGGTCTGACCTCAAAGGCGAAGTCTCAAAGAAGCTTGATGAGGAAAAAATCAAACTCGAGAGAATGCGGATTCCGATTGATTTCGAAGCTTTGGGGTTTCGAATGCTTCGCCTTGCGGCCACGGTCAGCCCAGCAGGGTCATGGGAGCAACGTATCAAGGCTCTAGAGCAGAGAGCAGCAGAACTGCTTGACGGACGCCAGGCGCTTCTGTCACATCTGGACAAGTGTTCTGAACGAATGCAGGCTTTGCTTGCGATAAATACTTCGTCAGCGTGGGCAGAGTTTGCTTCGATAATGCGTCAAGAACTGGACAAGCCGCGATGGGCTATTGAAGCAGCTCAGATTGCTCTGGACAAAGACTCATCTAACGAGGCGGCCTTGACGGTGTTGATTGCCGCCAACGGCGAGATCGGCGAGTTTCGTCTCGCCCACGAAGCATACGAGAGAGTCGCCCTCCTAAACCCGAGGAGTGGTTATGCCTCGAGAGCAATTGCAAAGGTGGAGGTCCGTGAAGGCCATCTTGATGACGCAATGAACGATGCGATGAGAGCTTTTGTCTCTGACCCTAATTCTGGAACGGCACGGCTGATCGGAAACATCTACCGGGAGGCCGGGATGAATAAGAAAGCATACGGTTGGTATGCCAGCGCGGAATACATAGAGGGCCCTGAGGACGAGACGCTTACGCAGGCCCACGTTCAAGGATTGGTGAAACTCGCTGAAGCAGCTCTCCAGCGCACGGCTGAAACGGAGTTCCTAGACAAAGCTTGACTAGTCCTGCCACGAAATTTTCGACGGGCTTTCGATAATTTCCGGTGTAGCGTCGATTCGCCGTGGGACCGCGGTTCCCTTTTTCATTCCGAACAGGGGAAGGGGTTGGACCCTTCAATCTGCGCTTCGATTATCCGGCTCGCTCACCCTGGACTTGAGCTCCGGGGAGCCCATCTTGATCTTTGGCTTCGGAACGACCAAAATGAGATCTAAATGAGGAAAGTTTTATAACCACAAGTTAGGTTTTTCTTGCCACCTTTCAGTGAGCTGAATATTGAAGATGCCTATGATTCGGGGACCGCTGACTCAAACGTATTGAAGGATTTCTACGTCCCCGTCATGTCTGAGGCCGTCCGATATGACCGGCTCACGGGTTATTTTTCGTCGACCATTCTTTCGCTCGCGGCCAGGGGTGTGGCAGGTTTGGTTCGAAACGGCGGGACCATGCGTCTAGTTTCAAGCCCGCAATTCACCGAGCAGGATATTGAGGTACTGAGTTCAAATCCGAGTGAAGTAGAAATCGATAATTTGATATCTGATCGATTTCGAGACCTCGTGGCTGACCTTGAGGGCTTGACGGAATTCATAGCTAAAGACCACCTGAGAGCTTTTGCCTGGATGCTGCGGGAAGGATATCTCGAGGTGAGGATCCTCGTGCCCCGTGACTTCGATGGCAGAGCGGGCATATTTCATTCGAAGGTGGGAATTCTTACCGATTCAGAAGGAAATCAGCTGAGTTTTAGCGGTTCCGTAAATGAAACAGCAGCTGCCTGGAAACACAACATTGAAGAGTTCAAGGTGTTCAGATCGTGGGAACCAGAGGGCGCTAAGTGGGTAAGGCATGATCAAGGTCAGTTTGAGCGCTATTGGAAGCCGTCCGGCGATATGCCCTACATTTCGCGACCGCTTCCCGACAAAATTCGCGAATCCCTGGTCGCCGTAGCGCCCGACGATTTTGAATCACTCGAGCTGGAAGAGCCCGAGTCGATTGCAAGTTTGCCAGTCGGGCCCCCGCCTTTGAGGGACTACCAGACCGAAGCAGTGGAGGCGTGGATTTCTGCCGGGATGCAAGGCATTCTTGAAATGGCGACGGGAACCGGAAAGACAAGAACGGCTCTCGAGTGCATCAGCCGGTTTCAGAATGGTTCGGACAGATCGCTGACCGTCGTAACCGCGCCATTTCAACATATTGCAACCCAGTGGCGCCAAATACTTGGTGATATGGATCCTGTTTGTTCTTTCGACTCCGGCAGCTGGAAGAGCAACTTTCGAAACTCGCTCACCCATCTCAAAACCTTCCAACGGGATCACCTGGTCTGGGTTGTCGTTCAGAACACTGCTTCTTCGAAGGAATTTCTCGAGCTTCTAGAATCAGCAAAGAAAACAGTGGGGAGCTTGCTTCTCGTGGGCGACGAAGCGCACGGCCTTGGAGCGAGAGTCTTCTCGAAAGCATTGTCACCGGTTTATTCGGCTCGGCTAGGCCTTACGGCTACGCCCACTCGTTGGTTCGATGAAGTAGGTAGCAAGAGCTTGCAAGATTTTTTTCACGGGACAGTCTATGAGTTCAGCCTCAGCAAGGCGTTGAGGTGGGTTGATCCTCAAACGGGAGAAACCCCTTTGGCGCCGTACACTTACCACCCTGAATTTATTGATCTTTCCGACGAGGAACTCGAAGAGTTCGCGTCGTTAACTCAACAGATTGTTAGCGAAGCCGCGCGCTCCACTTCGGACGAGCCTTCCGAACGTCTTGAACTGCTTCTGTTTAGAAGAGCGGGCTTAGTGAAAACTGCGGAATACAAGATTCCCGGTTTCGAGTCTCTCGTGAAATCTCTCCCAGACATGGTGGGCACCCTTGTTTACTGCCATAACGAGCAACAAATGGGGGAAGTTATTTCGATCGTTTCACGCACCCGTTATCGATATCGCCGGTTCACCGGGTCTGAGGGCACATCGCCACGTCCAGAGTTTAATGGGCTGAGCGAGCGCGAATGGATTCTCGAGAGTTTCAGTCAAGGAGAGATCGACGTATTGGTTGCGATGAAATGTCTTGACGAAGGTGTTGATGTGCCGTCAGCAAAAAGAGGCATTATCTTGGCTAGCTCGGGTAACCCGCGGGAGTTCATTCAACGCAGAGGCAGATTGCTCAGGCGTTACCCAGGGAAAGAAAAGGCAGAAATACACGACCTTGTCGTTGTCCCCAAATTTGGAAAAGGCGTTCCGGTCGACGCATCGAACTCAGCTCGGGCGATCATTTCTAAGGAGTTGGAAAGAATCGAGGAATTTTCCCGAGATGCACTCAACTCTGAGATCATAAATACAAAGGTTCTTTCAAAGCTCGTGGAAATGGGGTTCGTACAGTGAGCAGTCGGGTTGTGGCGAAAGCGATCGGCGAGTTAGAGGCAGAGGGGCCTGTCAAGTCTTGCTTGCTGGCTCTCTTCACTTTTGAACTAACTTCCTCTAGCAATAAGAACGCTCCGTTCAAGAAGCAGTACGAAACCGATATCTCTAAGTACGCGACCGGGTGGTCACCAGAGGCGGCAGAGTCATGAAAATCAGCCGGATCGGAATACAGAATTTTCGTCAACATAGAAATATCGACCTCGACCTCTCTGGGGAGCGAGGGAACTTCACAGTTATACGAGGCTTGAACGGAGCCGGCAAGACCAACCTTCTGAAGGCTATAACCTGGTGCGTGACCGGCGATCTGGGCCGGAGCGAGCCGCGGCATAGCCCGACGTCTTTGGTTTCTCACGGCGCCATTCAAGACACACCGGTGGGCGAATCGGTGATCTTGACCGTGGAGCTTGAGCTCGATTTCGGTCAGGAGGAGCGAGCCGAGGTCTCTCGTTCATTAACTTTTTCTAGGGCCGAGGGAGGATTAGTTTTGGGGCCCGCGTCTCTGAAGATAAACCGCCACGAGGCGGGGCGTGGTTGGCAAAAAGAGCCGGAGCCGGATCTGTGGCTTGATAGGCAGCTGCCCCGAAGGTTTAGCCATTACTTCCTGTTCGACGGTGAACAGCTCGAAAAGTTCTTTAAGGAGACTGAAGCGAGCTATGTGAAAGGCGCCGTTCTTGAGATTGCTCAGATCGATAATTTGGAACGCATGGTTGACCGTCTGCAGCAGACAGTCGGAGACCTCACCAAAGCGGTTGCTTCCCAACGTCAAGGTGCTAGTGGCGCGACTCTCGAATCGACTTACAAGGAACTTGAAGCACGGGAAGAAAAGCTCAAGGAAGATGTTTCCAAGAAGAGGATTGAAAAGGCCGAGAACGAGGATGCCATTGATAAGGCCAAAGCTCGTCTCGGAGATGTGGCAGCGATCCAGAGTGAACTCAAGCGTTTACAGAGCCTTGAGATTGCCGCGAATTCCGCACATGAGCGTGCCGCCCACGCCAGTAATGATTTCTATGCTTGGACAACCTCAGTTGCGCCCTACATGATGATGTTTAAGGCCGTCGAGACTTTGGAGGACGAAATCGAAGCGGCGCGTGTTCGCAAAGAGCTACCCCCCGCTTACGACCCTGACTCTCTTAAGGAACTTCTCAAGGAGGAAGTCTGTGTCTGCGGGGCAAAAATTGGAAAAGGCTCAGAAGGCCATTCACACATTCAAAAACTCGTAGAAGATTTTTCCGCTCTATCCGAAATCGGGGAAGCGCTTCGCAATGCGGAGGGTCCGCTTTCGCGCCTCCGAGGGCGCTTTTTCGATCAGCGAGACAAGGCAGAGAGCTTGGGAAAGACGCGCGCCGATAGCGCCAAAGAAGCTGCAGAAGCGGACGCCAAATTCAATAATTTGAAGAAACAGCTAGCGGGGCACGATGACCAGCAAATTGCGTTAATCGGTCAGGCGTTTGAGAAAGCGCTGGAAGGTGCCAAATCTATCGAACGCGACTTGTCGAAAATAGAACGAGAGCTTGAAGAGACCAAAGTTGCCCGGGTAAAGCTTCAGTCTGAAATTGAAGCCGCGGGAGCGAAAGACGCCAAAGCGAAGACGAAACTCCACGAACTGGGGTTTGCGAAGGAGGTTTTCGCGCGGTCACAATCGCTGTTTGACGACTTGAAAAATCAAGTCAGACAGGATGTCGCCACCAACCTCGACCGCGAGTTCCAGCAAATGATTTGGAAGAAGGAAGCCTTTGAGCCAGTAGAGATTGACGAGGACTACCGAGTGAAAGTGATCAACAAGCTCGGCGTTGAGAACCGAGAGGGACTTTCGGCTGGAGAGACAGCTTGCTTGGCGTTTGCCTTTGCGCTCACATTGAGCAGAGTCGCTGGCGTTCGCTATCCCATGGTTGTCGACAGCCCGCTTGGTCGCCTCAGCGGTGAGGTCAAGAAATCTGTGGCCGAGGTTTTGTCTAACTTTTTGGTTTCTGAGGACGAGCAAGAGTCGGCGCAATTGATCATGTTAGTTACGGATGAGGAGTACGACGAAAGCGTGTCCTCTGCGTTGGCTGACCAGCGCCCCCTTTTGTTTGATATTTCTTTTGATCAACAGTCTGGAGAGGCAACCTTGGAGGAGTTAAGGAATGGCTAGGGCTACAAGAACAATTCTTGAGTTTGATAAAGATTCAGTTCCCCTTTTTGAAAAACTTAGGAAAGCGCTGAGGGGCGAAAAAGGGGATTTGAGCAACAAAGAGGCTTTCTTGATTGCGGTGTCCTGGGGGGTGCGCTTTGATGTGCGACCGGATTCGATCAAGAAATCTGGCACCGGTGCCCGGGTAGAGTATTTCTCCGAGTCGGACACCGCGCTGTTGGCCGCAGCCCACTTTGCTTTTTCTAAGTCCCCTGAGTCACTCCTGGATATAAATGAAATCCACGCGTCAGCCGAGCTCTTCGCAGACGGGGGAATTCGCTTGTTAGCTGAAGAAATGGCCAAGCCGGGCAATTTCCCAGATTCTTTTGCCGCTTCAGTCTTCGACGTAATCGCTGGCATGGGTCCGGTACCTGACAACGAAGGTTAACAAGAAAATGAGGAAGGACTACTTCCAGTCGTTTGACGACAAATCCATACTTGTGGAAAACGCCACGAGCGCAGAGTCGTCCCTTCGGTGGGCCGCAGCTGTTGAACTCGGGGAGATTCCAGAACCGTGGTCTGTTGAATTGCTTTGGCAATTAAAGGATGACAGCGACAATTACGTTAGCGCCGTAGCAAACAAGGCTCTCAGCGGATTTGACCCCCTGCTGATCGAGAAGGCGGTTTTTCACAAAGAAAGCATTAAGCCCGATGCTGACCACAGTCAGACCCTGGAGTTCTCGGAAAATGAAGTTGCAGCACATGTTTCTTGGAAGACTCGCCCGTTGGAGCCGCCGAGTGAAATCAACGATTGGGCTGTTTCGGCCGCGATTCTCGACATCGTAAACACCGAGGGACCGATGACTGGGCCTCGACTTATGCGTCTGTATGGAGAGTCAGTATTTCCCAATAGTCCGAAGAAGCTCAGTAAGTATCGGATGCAAAATGCGGTTGAGCGTCTTTCCCAAAGAAGCGTGATCACTGTTTCGAATTCTTCGGTGGAAGGGATAGATGGATGGACTCTCTTCAGAACGGGAACCCCCGAGATCGCTGTCAGGGATAGGGGCTCCAGGAGTCTGTCCGAGATTCCGGTTACCGAGGTTGCCGCGCTGGTTCGACTGAGGTCGCGACGGGGTGCGACCCTGAACCGCAACCGCCAGTTTCAGTTGATTATCGAAGCATATGAAATTCCGCAGAGCGAGCTTCACATTGCGGGCGCTGTATTGGACAACGAATGGAGAGATCTACTTTCGATGGTTTAGAGCCCTAGAAGCCGCTATGTCAGCGACCGGCGCTCAGGATCCAAGACGCGATTCAGCCCTGAGGAGCGTCGGAAGTCATCGGGCGAATGAAGCAGTGGAACAATGGCCTACCCATAAAGAATTGGCTCTTAGGTCCAGCAGCAAGCGTGTCCCAACCTATTTTGGGCACTCGCCTACGGCTATCCAGATAGTGCAACAAGAATCCTGAAAATTTCCTAGCGAGGTGCCTTTGGGTTCGAGATGGCTTCGAGGACCTGGGTCGCGATCCGCTGGATCACCGGAACAACCACAGAGTTGCCCGCTTGTTTGTAAAGCTGGCTTTGGGCAAGAGTCTGAGGCAACACAAAATCACTATCGAAGCCCATCAGGTTGAAGCACTCGCGCGGTGTCAACTTTCGGATGCCGTAACGTGTCTTGATGAGCGGGACATTGTGGCCACCCATGCCCATATTGGCCGTCAGCGTGGGACTAACTCCTGATTTATTTTGACGCACGTATTGTCTACGCCACTGATAGATCGTGTTGGTCTTGGTAATTTCGGCCTCCAACGCGTTCCAGAATGGTCGCTCATTGGTGTAGTAGTACTTCGGGTCGACCTTTTTCCTGAAATCGATCAGGTCAGAGAGTTTGGTTGTTAGCGGGATTCGCTCTGGCCACTGGAATCGCGCATTGGCATCGCTTGATTTGAAGCCGATGATGTAGATGCGTTCGCGGTTTTGTGGAATATTTCCGTACTCTGACGCGTTCAGAACTTTCGCAGCAACGCTGTACCCGGAGGCCTCAAGGGACTCGTGTATAACGCGAAAGGTGTTGCCATTGTCATGGCCGCTGAGGTTCTTGACATTCTCGAGAAACACAATTTCAGGCTGACGGTCTTGCACCAGTCGCACGATGTCCCGGAAAACGTTTCCTCGATCATCCTCAAATCCCTTTCGGTATCCAGCCACGGAGAAGGGCTGGCAGGGAAAACCGCCCGCAAGGACCGTCAGGCCCTTTGGGAGCTCATCGCTGGAGAGTTCGCCAATGTCACCCTCGGCAAGAGTGTGCTGGTGGTTCGCCCTATAGGTCTGCGTGGCGTATTTGTCTATTTCGTTCGCAAACACCGGAGCGAATCCCGCGCGTTGGAATCCCAGTTCGATCCCCCCGACTCCCGCGAAGAGACCGGCAACAGTTAGGCTTCTTTTGACCACTAGTTCACCATAGACGGAACCTCTGTCGCGGTAGAGCATGACATGCTCGGTTGGGGAGAGCAGAGATGGCAACGAAGTCTTTTTCAGGCATTGACCTCCATTCTTACGGCAAACTCGTGCAATTCGCAGCGCGGTTGTCTAAATTATTTTCTGACAGCCCCACACCGCTCATTGACTACCGGTTTGTAGAAAAGGCCTTTGTAGCGGTCACTAAAGCTCGAGATTTGAGCAGGAAAGACATTTCGTTCGATGCTTCGATGGCTTCCGCTGCTGGGGTAGGAATTAAGACCTTCGGTTTCAACCCAAAATCGGGCTCCAAGATAGAAAAGGTGGCGGAATTCACGAAGGACGCCAAGAACGGGGCGTTTTCGGGCTTACCCCCCGAAGCACTGTCGACGGTGGTCTCCGATCTCAGAAACGCACGGCTCTTTTCAGACGCTGCGGAAGTCGCAATTTCTGTTCCGGATAGCTTCTACCACTGCCTGCTGAGGGTCCAGGGTGGCGTTCTCGTTCACGAAGAACCGATGCTTCCTATCGATATGAACAGCATCACACCCTTGGGCAAATCTGGTCAACGCTTGAGCAAATTTCCGACAGCGCAAGACGATCACGTGAGGTTTACAGACGGGCAGAAGGAATACACGTTCAACGTGTCAAAAAACACGTTGATGCAACGCTTCAGCACTGCGGGGGGCTTCACATCC
>Ga0222630_1001468_pt1 | contig 10218 bp, 5 predicted proteins | sample AntAcemetagenom3_FD_179842 | JGI IMG/M metagenome (GOLD analysis project Ga0222630, IMG submission 179842) | Saline water microbial communities from Ace Lake, Antarctica - #3 | ecosystem: Environmental > Aquatic > Non-marine Saline and Alkaline > Saline | place: Antarctica: Ace Lake | collected...
TGGGCGTGCCCGAGGGTGCGCAAATCGGCGAACTCGTTTCGTGCGAAGGCATCGCCCCAGGCGCCGCGGGGTACCCCAAGGAATGCAAAAGCAAGTTCTGGGATTTAGTAAAGGAAAAACTTAAGGTACGAAACGGGTGCGCCACGTACGACGGGAAAAAAGTCGGGTGTGCCGCCGGGCCGTGCGTCGCCGAGGCGGACGTCCCGGAAGGCGCCAGTATCAAGTGAGCAGTGTTAAGTGAGCAGTATCAGTGTCAGTATCACTTGATACTTGATATCAAGTGAGCAGTGTGACGTCAATGAATGGATCATTACGTAAGTGAGCATCCGTAAACAGAGTGGGCGTGTTGGTAACGGAGGTTCAAGTGAAGAGTCACGGCGTATACCGTACCGTTGTCAATCAAACAGATACTCAATCCTACGGATACTCAAATATTTCAGATACCCAATCCCATCAGACCCTCACGAGACTCCCCGAAGTTGCGTTCATCACGCGTAATCGTCACCATCAATCCCTCCGCGCGCGTTTTGCGCCGCGTCGTTTTCGCGCCCGGGCGACCCGCCAAACGCGAAACTGTTCGTCCACGAAAACGGGTCGTTCCGGTCCAGTTTCGTGGGGTCAATCAACTCCAGGGAAAACCCAAACCCGTCCGCCTCGGTGGGCCATCCTTTTTTGTCGTCGTACTCCACAAAGTCCACCAGGTTTGTCTCCGTGTCGTACAACAAAACCGTCTCGCCTTTCGCGCTCAGGTTGAACTCGAAGGACGCGTTTAGCAGGGAAGGGGAGGTTTGGTTTGTGGTCAAAGGAGTGTTTAGTGAAGGCTTAGAAGGCTTAGAAGGCTTCGTAGGCTTAGAAGGCTTAGCCTCCGACGGCTTAAGCCTAGGCCGGGGCTTAGCCTCCGAAGGCTTCGCGAGCGTTTCCAGGATAGGAAGCATGGGCTCACGCAACGACCACCCCAGGTCTGGGTACCTTTTCATGAATTTCGCCACGTCCCTCGCTACGACCAGAAACGCGCCCGGTTCCAGAATCGTTTCAGGAGTTTTGGGAAATACAAACGCGTCGTCGTCGGCGGCGGCGTCGTCTATTTCGGAACTTTTCGATTTTGACCCGCGAAGGGTCCAGCCGCCTATATCAATGGCCACCTCGCCCGGGTTGTGAAGCTCGATCCAGTCCCCGCCAACCAGAGGCTGGTCGTCCGACAAATCGGAGTCGTCGAAAGAGGGCGCTGGTCCAGGGGAGAAAACAGGTTCCTCGGTATTGCTCGTTGCGTCAGCCAAGTCGGCAAGACCTCCCGCTGCCGCCTCAGCACGCGCGCGCGCGCGTCCCACGTTCGCCGCACGTGTAGAAGCCTTGCTTTCTTTCTTGTCACCCTTGCGCTCGTTGTACATGATCTCGTTGATCACGACTCTGCCGAAGGTTTGGGCGGGGGCGGGGGTCACAAACGACGCGGGGGTCGGGGTGGGCGTAAGCGTGGTAACCGTGGACTCCTCGGTTTGCGCCAACGCGGACGACGCGAGCGCGAGCGCGCAGACGCATGCCAGGCAGGCGCGGGAAATCGCGCGATGCGCGCCGAATCGGTGCAAGGCGGCCATTCCACGGAGTGAAAGAGCGCGCGCGGGTGCGAGTGCGCGTGCGTTTGGAGGCACGAAACGCATCACGGGCGTTTTCCGGAGACGAGGGAAACCGAGGCTCGTGAACTGTCGCAGTTTTTCGTTTTCATCAGTACGTTTTGACCGATTTCTTTCGCTCAAGCACGCCACACTTGAATTCGGCACCTCGCTGATGTTCACCGAGAGACCCTCGTTTCAACGCTCTCGCCCAATCACGCCAAAGCATTCGGCCGGGCAGTTTTTCAGTTTATCGCGCTGCGCTGCTCGACTTATCCGCGCCAAGGGCTTGAAAGCCGTCCCCAATCCGCGGGCTCATACCCGCACCTCACAGACCAGCAACGATGTCTGCTATCTCCTGTGCCCAGTGCCGCTTCCTCGCGGGCGCGAAGGTGCCTGCGAACCGCAGGACCACGCGCGCCCGCGCCGCCGTCGTCGCCCCGGTGGCCAAGTTCGGGTACGTCGCGGTGCAAAGGCCAATCGTTGATTTAGCGGGCGACGGTTTGGCCGCTTTTCCCGTGTAGCGCGCATCGTTGCGGATAGGGCGGCGTGTGTGTTTGGCGACCCGCGGGGGTTTCCGAAACCGACCTGGGCATGTTCTCCACGCGTGGGACCTCACCGAATCCGCGCCGTGTGACCGTGCATTGTACACCGTACGCGCCGTGCCGCGCTCCCAACCTCGCGTGGCAGTGGCTGACGCTCTTTCCCATCTCATCCCTCCGCGTCGCGTATTTTTCCCGTCGAGCAGCAAGGTCGCGCTCCCCAAAGCGGTCAAACCCGCGCTCATGGCCGCGGTCACGAACGCGCTGCTCGTCGCGCCTTCCATGGCTGGCGAGCCCGGTAAGATTTTCGACTTCAACCTCACCCTGCCCATCATCGCCACCGAGTTCCTTCTGCTCATGGTGATCCTGGACAAAACCATCTTCGGCCCCGTTGGAAAAGCGCTGGATGACCGGGACCAGCTGATCCGCGACCAGCTCGCCGCGGTCGGGGACAACTCCTCCGCGGTCGCGGACCTCATCGTAAGTACCTCGTACTTCCCACTAGCCAAATCAACTAGCTCCGGGCGGACGTTAGCGTCGAAGCGCGCGTGGGCGGCCGCTTCCGGCGCGCGGCGGACGCGATCGAAGTCGGGTCGGCGTCCCCACGAGCGCGGTGTAGACCGTGTTTCTGGAGTCCGGTGCTCATTTTTCGGGACGTGCACTCGAGTACTACGCCCGAGAGCATAGTAGGGTATACTTGAGGGCGCTGCATCCTTCAGTATCCGTCGAGTACGCCTCAGCAAGAGTATACTTGAGGGCGCTGCACGCTCCTAAGGGCAGCCTTCCACCAGACCAGACCGCTGACCCCCTCCCCACAATACTCCCCACAAACACAGTCCGAGAAGGAAAAACTCATCTCCAGCGCGCGCGCCGGCGTCGCCGCCGAGGTTGCTGCTACGAAATCGAAAATGGACGCCGACATCGCAGCGGCCAGCGCCAAGGCCAAGGCTGAGGTGGACAAACAGATCGCCGCGGCTATCGCGAAGCTCGACGCCGCCAAAGCCGAATCCGCGGCGCAGGTTGACGCCAAAGCCACCGAGCTTTCCAACGAAATCATCAAGAAGGTTGTCGAGGTTTAAGTTGTGACGAGACACGGAGAAGGCGCACCAGGGTAATGGGCCCGGCGGCGCGCTCGCAGGCTCGCGGGCGCGACTGGGACGCGTGAAGACGGTGTGTCGTGTTGGCTTTAGACTTCGGAGACGGGTGTGACGTGGAACGTGGAAATTAAGTGTTCCCGCGACGACGTCGCGGGAAGCGGCGATTAGCGCCGCGCGGGTTGACGACGGGGGGTCGTCGATCGATTGTTATCAAAACAGATTTTTGAGAAAGCAAAAGGCTCGCCTAAAGCTTTCTACGTGTCTGCGTCGAGCGGGAAGCCGTTTGCGCGCAACCACTTTAGAATCTCGAAGTGCCCTTCCGCGCCGCGTACTCGCACGTGCGTGCGTCCCACGGGCAGCCATTCTCGTGCAACCACTGCAGCATCTCGAGGTGCCCGCCCCTCGCCGCCTCCGCGCACTTCCTCTCGTCCCACGGGCAGCCGTTCGCGTGTGCCCACTGCAGCACCACGAGGTGCCCGCCCTTCGCTGCCCACATGCACGTAAATGTGTCCCACGGGCATCCGTTCGCGCGCGCCTACTGCAGCACCTCGAAGTGACCGCCCCTCGCCGCGAACGTGCACGTCCTCTGGTCCCACGGGCAGCCGTTCGCGTGTGCCCACTGCAGCACCTCGAGGTGCCCGCCCCCTGCCGCCCCACAACACGTCACCTCGTCCCACGGGCAGCCGTTCGCGCGCAACCACTGCAGCACCTCGAGGTGTCCCTCCTTCGCCGCCCACAAGCACGTCTCCTCATCCCACGGGCAGCCGTTCGCGCGTAACCACTGCAGCACCTCGAGATGCCCGCCCTCCGCCGCGCGACAGCACGTCCACTTGTCCCACGGGCACCCATTCGCGCGCGCCCACTGCAGTACCTCGAGGTGCCCGCCCTCCGCCGCGAACGCGCACGTGCCTGCGTTCCACGGCCAACCGTCCGCGCGCAACGCCATCAACTCTTCGAGATTTCCACCCCTCGCCGCTGCCGCACAAAGGAGTTCTTGACGCGACAGGCGACCTCCCCGTTGCAGGCGCCGCAGCACGCTTAAACATCCGAGGGTTAGGGCTTCATCCTCGTCAAGCTCCTTAAATCGAAGCCCCGTTCCTGCCACCGCGTCGCGCATCGCGCGGCTCACCGCTGGGAGCCGTGCGAGGTCCGCGGGGTCGTCGAAATAGTCAGAACGTAGAATGTGAGTGACAACGACGTCGTTGAGAAGCCCCGGGATAGCCTCGCCCGCGTTGGCCGTGTTGGCCGCGTTCGCATCGCGGCGCTAGCTCTTTTTCTTTCGCGCGCGAGCTTTCTTACCGGACATGGCGTTGGAAGAGTGGATGGTTTCGTGTGCGCATCCGTCGTGTGCGCGTCGTTGTGCGTCGAGGCTTCCGAGAGGGCGACTGGAAAGGGGATTGACGTTTCGTTGAGAGTAGTGTGAATGATTGTGTGTCGAGTGTTGTAGGAGCGAAAGAATGTTATTGACCATTTACCTCTTTTGACAGTCAAAAATCATCCAGCCTCCCTCGATACCCCTCACTCTTCTACTGCATCACTCTATCGGCCTTTCCTTACAAGTTGTGTTTAAAATAATCACACCTCTACCCGCCGTCGTTTGCTCGGCGCACGCACCCGCGCCGGCAACGGCGGCGCTAAACGTTTTCCACTTTCCGTCGTTTTCGGTTTCGGCGCGGCGCACAAACCGGCTTCGTGAAGCATGTTTCCTAAACGCCACGCGGGGTCGTCGTCCGGCCACTCGCGCTTTGAGGCCCACTGTTCCACAAGAGTTTGTAAAATTGTGAAGTCCGTCAACCCGTTAGTAGTGTCTGCCACGTGCTTCACGAACGCCACGGGAGCCTCGCCCGCGGACGCGCACCGAATCAAGGTTCCGCAAAGCGCCGCCGCGACGGAAACCACGGCGCGGGCGTTTCCATTGTCCGTGGGAACGTTTTCGTCGGCACCCAACATGAGCGTCTCCAGCGCGCCGCCTGGGCAAAGCAGCTCGCGATACGCCCCTCTTCTTGTCGCCTGCCAGCACCGCAAATCACCGACACACACACTGTCTTCGTTTGTGTGGTTCGCAACCGCGCGAAGCAGCGCGGTCCCGGCGCGCGCCATCGAATGCGCGGCGCCGGCGCCGGCGCCGGCACTCGACCCATCCCGCAGCGCCCCGAGCGTCGCGGCGAACTTCACGCCGCCGCCGCCGCCCTCTCGGCGCGACGCGACCGCGGCGACCAGCTCGTGACCTCCTCTTTCCAGTGAGGTGGTGGCCCAGGTCAGCACGCGCGCGGACCAGCCCTGGGGGTCCGAGGACAACGCGCACGCGTTCAATGCCCACGACGTGACCTCGCAAAGCGCGGAGCCGGCGGCGTTTGCCATTTCGGACGTTTCGTTCTTTTGGACGCCAGGAAGCGACCGCGCTCCGAACCCGTCGGGGTCCCGCCCCGAGCCGGACGACGTAACCACGACTTCGAGCATGGCTTCGCGCAGAGCTTGGAAGTGCTTGTCGCTGTCTTTGCTGAAGCTTGGGGTGTTACTACCGTCTTTGCCGTAGTTCCGGGTGTTACTAACCACGGCGCGGCACAGCGCCGCGGTTTCCGCGACGTCCAGGACCTCGCCCAAGCGCCGGGTCAAGCGCTTGGCGACGGCGGCGTGCAGGTGAAGCGCGGGGAGAAGCACGGCGCGGCACACGGTGAGGGTCGCGGCGTCCATGGTGAGTGTGTGTTTTTTCGAAGCACCGGAGGAACCGTTGCCGTTGCCGTTGCCGTTGGCGGACCCATACAGAGGCGCCAGCGCGTTTCTTATGTCGCGCGTCGCGGACAAAAAGTCAACCGCCGTGCCGCTCGGCCCGCCGTAAAAAGCACCTCTCGCCGCGGCCAGCTTCGCCAGCGCAGTCGTCGCCGTGGCCGCCGCTGCGGCTCTGGAGGAAGCCGCCTCACCGACACGGAACTGGGAAGGGCGACACGCGCTTGTCACCGCGCTTGCGAGCCACGGCACCAACCCGCTGCCTTCCACGAGCGCCCGCGCCGCGGCGGGGGTCTCCGCGGCACGCGCCACCACGGCGAGCGCCAGTTGCCTGGCGTACGGGTCGGACGACAAACTCGCGGTGCGGTGCGACATCAGCACCTCAGCGGCGAAGGCTTTGCGGAACAACCGCGCGTCTTCCGGGCCGCCTCGCAGTGAAGCCAACAACAGACGCAGCACCCAGACCCTAAGCGCCCTGGCTTCGCCGCGGCCGGCGGTGACCACGGCGACGGTTTCGGCTTTGTCGCCGCCGCCGCCGCCGCCCGAGCCGTTCAGCGCGCCCAGGAAATTCACGGGAAGCGCCTCGCCGTCAAGCGCCGCTCTGCGACACACCGCTCTTTGCGTGATGACGTACGTGTCACCTGCGGGGTGCAACGCCGCGGTTGCGGCTTCCGCGGCGAAAACCGCGGTCGCCGTGGGCAGACGCGCGATTTCTGAAATCGCAATTTCGTCCCCAGTCTCGCGAGTCTCCCCGGAGTCTCGGCCCGGTTTCGGTTTTGAGTCGACCCGCGGGCCATCCGGGTGCAAACCGTTTTTGGTCGCCTCGAGAAGCGCGGTGAGCTGCGCGCGTTCCCGGAAGTTCGCCGCCTCCGGTCGTTTCGTTTCGTCGCACGCGTCCTGTAGCGCGTTTAAAACGGCGAAGGCGACCGCCCGGGTGGTTTCATCCGCCGACGCCGTCGCCGCGAACGCGAGCGACGCCAGCCCCCACGCCACAAAGTCCCGAGCCTCCACGGCGTTGGTGTCAAGCGCGGCCAAGGCGAAGGGGAGCACCCAGGCGGGGTCGTACCCAAACGCGGGCGCGAGACCCGCGCCGTCGTTTGCCGACACCAAACCTTGAGAAACGAGCTCGGAATGAGGCTCGTCAGCCAGCGAAACGCGGTGTGACACGTTTGGCGCCGGCGCCGGCGAGCGCCGCGCGTGTGGGAACCGCGTCGCCGTCGCAGCGCACCGGCGCGCGTCGGGAAACGCTCCCGCTCGTAGCGCGGCTGCGATGGCGTCAGGTGATGGCTTGGCAAACGCAAACGCACGGCACGCCGCGTCCCGCGTGACGTCTTCAACCGAATTTGAAACAATACTCGCGTTGGTTCGCGCCAGGTACGCCGCGGCGTCGCCCCAGAGGTACCCCATCTCGCGAAGCGCACCGCCGCCGGCGGCGGCGTCCATCTGCATTAGAAGCGCGCCGAGCCGGCGGTCGCACGCCGAGAGCGTCGCGCCGTGCGCTGCTGCGAGCAGGGGGATGAGCGCGGATTGCTCCGCGCGCCACACCGCGTGGTGCGCGGGAGGTAGGTCGTCTATGTCCTCGTCGTCGTTCGCGGCGTCGTCGTCGCCCAACTCCATGGAAAACGGCACGGAAAGGTCATCGTTCGTGTCACCCAAACAAACAAATGCGTCGCCATGCAATGTCCACAGCGCGTGAAGCGCGCCGACAACCTCTAGTTTCGTGGCGCGCGCGGTGGCGTGCGTGTCCACAACAAGGTCGTCGTCTGCGTGTGTTTCTTCGTCCACGAGGTCGTCCCCGTCTGCATCCGCGACAAGCGCCTCGTCCAGCGTCTCGTCGTCCACGTTTTCCGAAAAGTGCGCCGCAGGCAGCAGCGACGCGAGCGGCGTGGCCATCGCCGATACCACCGGGGGAAGCACCGCGTTGCCTTCCGGGTGTAACAGCACGCGCGCGGTGGCGGAGTGCGATGCTATGTGTTCGAACGCGTCTCTGGCGAAGTGCGCGAGGAGGGGGGTACACCTGACTCGTGTTTTTGATGCGTCGTTAACTCCCGAGAGCGCAACTCCAGCGTCGCCGCAAACGAGCGCCGACGCGACGCGCCGCACCAGCGCGAGCGACGCGAGTGATGACGGGTACCTTCGCCTGAGCTGCGCGTTTGTGAACCCCCTCGCGGCGGCGACCAGGGCAGGCGTCACCGAGCGCGCAAAGAAACAACCTCTTGAATCAAGAAGCGCGCCGAGATCATCACAAAGGTTTTGTTCCAAACGCGCCGCGATTGCCGTTTTCGAGGTTCCCAAAACGACCCCTCGGTTTTGCTGTTTCTTCTCCGCCCGCGCCGCCGCCGAAACCGGCACGACCAGGGAAAGCACCCTGGTCGTGTGTAACAGACACGCCGCGTACTGCGCAGTGGCACGTATTGAGGCGTCGTCCGTTGCGTCACCCGAAATAGAGCAAGAAACGGGCGCGCGAGTCAAGTCGCCTCCGAATAAAAGACGCGCCGCGGCGGCGCGGCAAAACGCCGACGCTGATTTGTTTTCGTTTGTTTTTGTTCCGTCATCCTTTTCTTTTTTATCCACCCACCACCCGCCCGTTGGAAGCAGCGCTTCCTTCAGCGCGACGGAGTGACGCGAATCAAGCGGTGCCAACGCGTGCGCCGCGGCGAGCGTCCCTGGAGCGTGCGTTTCAAGGCACGTGTTGATTACGCCCCAGTCATGTAACTCGTCGCGGCGCCCGAACGAGTCGCTCAGGAATGCACATGAAAATTCCCCAAACGCGCGCGCCACGCGAACCGCCGCGCTGGACACGGTTCCAAGGCCGCTCGCGTCGACGCCCGGGATCCCGGGGAAGGTTTTGTCTGGAAATGGGAGACCTTGCATCATGCCTGTACTAAATTCACGGTCACTGGCGTCGTCATCTGTGGCGCTATAGGAGCACTGCACTGCGACGGCGACTTTCCGCTCGAGCGCGACGCGAACCGCAGGGAGCAGGGATACCAAGCGCCCCACCCCGCAAGAGTTCAGCGCCTCGGCGACCAGCGCGAGGAGGCGGTCCGCGTGCGCGGGAGATGCCGCCGCGAGCGCCTCCGCCAGCTGTGCCGTGGATGGGGAGTCCTCCCAATTCACCGTCGCGGCGACCGCGCGTGCAAGCGCGGCGCTCCCAGACGCGACCGCGGCGAAATCGGGAAGCGTCGACGCAAACGACGTCTTCGCCGCCGCCAGCGCCGTCGCCGCGGCGTGGCTCGCCCGGCCGCCGCCCGCGTCGTCGCCGGTCGCAGCGAGCGTAAGCGCCGCGGCGAATGCGAGTGAGAGCGCCTCGTGGGCGTCTTCTGGTGACTCAGCGGACTCAACAGACGTCGTTGGCGACGACAGCCGCGAAAGCACAGCCGCGGCGGCTTCAGCGGCGAGCGCGCGGCGCGCCGGGTCGGCGGTTTCGTTCGATGCGCGCGCCGCGGCTTCCGCGAGCAACCGTCGCCCGCGCGAATCCGCGTGCCTCGCCAGAGGCACCGCCGCCAGCGCCGTCCCGAGTCGCCGCAAGTAACCTTCGTCGTCACCAACGCTGTTAAGAAGCGCCGAAGTCGCGTACGCCGCGGCTGCCGCGGCGTACGGCGCGCCCGGCGCGTCCGGGCCGGTCACGCTAAGGTCGTCCAGCGCGACATCTCGCAGCGCGCGCGTGAAAGCCGCGCCCCTTGATGTGAACCCGTTCGCCAGCGCGGGTGACCCGAGGATGGCGCGTCGCGCTGCTCTCGACGCCTCCGGTGCGTCGTGCGCGACATCACGGGCACGTGCTAGTAAGGCGCCGCACGCCCCGACCAGAGAAACGAACCCCCGACTCGTGGAGTCGTCGTCGGAAGCACCGCCGGCGCCGGCGTTTCGGTCGGCGTCGGCGCTGGCGAAGGCGCACCAAAACGCCAACTTTCGCGCCGCGCTTGGCAACTCCTCCGCCGGTGTCCTTTCCGCCGCGGCACCACACGCCTGTTTGACAGCCGCACTGTCCAAAGCGTCCACGGCTGCTGAACTTACTGGACCTTTTTTTTTCGTATTTTTCGGGTTACTAAGCGCGTCGCAAACCACCGCCGCAGGCGAGCACAAAATTTCGTCACTCCAGTGCAGCGCTTTCGCATCGCCGACGGAGTACTCGCCGGACGCGGCGTCGGTATCGCCTTCCACGATCACTTTCGCGAAACTCACCAGGGAAACCAGGGCGGAGTAGTCACTTAAACGGAACGTGTGTGTGTCAACACCCGCCCC
>Ga0222630_1001504_pt1 | contig 9978 bp, 10 predicted proteins | sample AntAcemetagenom3_FD_179842 | JGI IMG/M metagenome (GOLD analysis project Ga0222630, IMG submission 179842) | Saline water microbial communities from Ace Lake, Antarctica - #3 | ecosystem: Environmental > Aquatic > Non-marine Saline and Alkaline > Saline | place: Antarctica: Ace Lake | collected...
ATCGTTACTATCGGCATTGGATGGTTCCTCTCGTTTAGTGAGTGATTGCTACAATCCCCACTATGGCGCATTCGACGCCGCAGGGAAGGAACCGTCCATTCCATTACCTTTGTTGGGACGAACCCGATATAGAAACATGTGAGACTTGGAGGAATGAATATGGAAAAATGGGGATACATTCGGGTATCTGTCAGCCGCAAAGAACAAGCCGCTGGCTGGGAAGACCAGATAGCAAAGCTGAAGGCTATAGGTTGCAGCAAACTCTACGAAGAGGAAGCATCTACCCGTCATGAACGCCCCGTGTTCGATCGGATGCAAGCAGAAGCCACGGCTTATGCAGCCAAGACCGGGACAACAGTAATCTTGTGCGCGTCCAAGCTCGATAGGGCGTTTCGAGACCTAGCTGCAGCTGACGCCGCCATAACAGGCTTGCCGAACAGCAACGTAATCTGGAACCTACCTGATGTGTCGGACAAACCACTTGACCCAAAAGACCCCGGCCAAATGCTTCTAATGCGAATGATGGGAGCCGTAGCACAATTTGAACGGGATAGATTGGCAGAGCGTCGATCCTACGGGATCGCCAAGGCTAAGGCCGATGGGAAATATCTAGGCAGAAAACCCACAGCACGCGCCAAGTCCGGCGAAGTGATCATGCTGAGAGAACGAGGATTTAAGCCAGATGAAATAGCCAAACAATTAGACATCGGTAGGGCTTCGGTATTTCGGATTATGAAGGCCCATCGCGAGGCAGAGGCTCGCAGCCTTCAATGTAGATGACAGGGCGAAGACACCATGAGCAATGGTGTCATTCTGTATTTATCTGGAGCAGACCCCAATCATAATTGCCCGCGTTTTGATCTTCAAAATACTTACGATTGTTCACCGGCCAAGGTTGTTGTTCTGGAAAAAGCTTAATTTAATTTTTTGGTGTTGGGAACAAATACTTAAAAAAAACTAAAGTGATGTCTAACAATATTTTGCTTGTTGACTATCACAAAGCCCGTACCATTCACTAATCATCATCAGGTCAGCTGACAAGGCACAGCGACATTATTTCAAGTAAAACAAAAGGAATGATATGGGAAATTCAATTAGATTTACTATTGTAGGGGCAGTGTTGGCCTGCACACTAGTCAGCGGCACGGTCCAGGCTGAATCGCTGAAATTGGTCAGTGCGTTCAATTCCAATCAAGCAAATTACCGTGTAATTTTGGAAACCTTTGTAGACAAGGTAAATGAAAATACCGGTGACGGTGTTAGTATATCTGTTGTTGGCCCAGAGGCGATCGCGCCGCTGGAACTTCTTGAGCCATTGCAAACTGGTATTATAGACATGATATTTACCCACGCAGCATATCACGCAGGCACGACCAAGATAGGTTTAGCTGCTGATGGCATTCGCGTTAATCCGCAAGTCTGGCGTGATCAAGGCATTACTGCTGCATTTGATGCCTACTACAATACGATTGGTCTAAAGGTTATCGCAATCGCCCCACTTGGTGAACGCGGCTTTCGCTTTGTCACCAAAGAGGCCGTAGACGGGAAAGAACATTCATTCGACGGCATGAAAGTTCGAGCCAATGCGTCCTATCTTGCAATTATCGAGAAACTAGGCGGCTCACCGGTACCACTCTCAGGCGGAGAAATTTATTCAGCTCTTCAAAATGGTGTCGTCGATGCGGCCCCATGGAGCTCAACTGGAGTGGTTGACTTTAAACTATTCGAGGTTGCATCCCATGTTCTACAGCCTGATTTTGGGTCGCTAAGCAACTTTATTCTGATGAATCTTGATAAATGGAATGATCTGGATAGCGCTACCCAAGATGCCATCACCAAAGCTGCACAGGATACGGAGCTTCATTCTTTCCAAGAAATGACCGATATCGCTGATAGTGAGCTGACCCAATTGCAGGAAAAAGGAATGGTTATAACACGGATGAACCAGGCCGAGATTGACAATATAGACAACTGGATGGCAGGAGCCATGTGGGCATTGGCGCAAGAAACATCGCCAGATTCCGCAAATAATATCCAATCAGTTGCACGTACTGCAGGACTGACAAAATAGATGCAACGTTACTTTCGATTTGAGAAAGGGCTGACAACGGCTTTGGCCGGGTTGTCAGCCCTTTTGCTCGCTACTATCGTATTGCTTTTTGCTATGGAAATTCTGATGCGCTACGCGATTGGCTCTCCCACAAAGTGGAGTAATGATGTGGTCGGCTTTGTGATGACTGCAATGATTTTCTTAGGGATACCAGAAGTGACCCGGCGCGGACAGAATATCGCAATCACCTTTCTTATTGACCGGGTTAATGGAAAAATGGCAAAAATTTGGGCTTCAATACTAGCGCTGATTTCTAGCGCAGTTTGCTTCAGTCTTTTTTGGATCGTCACGTCGACGATGATCAAATCATACAGCAACGGATTACAAACCAACACGGTGATTCAAATTCCGAAATGGTTATTGGTGTTGCCGATGTCTATCAGCTTTCTTGTGGTGTCTATCATCTTTTTAGTAACAGCTCTTGAAGGAAAAAGAACAAATGGCTTGGGGTGAAACTCTTCTTTTACTGTTAGGGCTACTACTCGGTGCATTTGCCACTGGGTTGCCAGTCTTTATCGGATTTTTTTTGATTTGCATTGGTGCCGTATTTTTACTTTTCGGAGTGAATGGCTTTGGGTTGGTTACAAACTCTATGCTTTCCGCCTCTTCGACACTTGCTTTGACCTCTGTCCCGTTGTTCGTTTTGATGGGCGATTTGTTATTCCGCTCAGGGTCCACTGACGTTCTATTTGACGCGGCAAACAAACTTTTTGGCAGATTTCGCGGTCGGCTATATTTTTTAGTGATAGGACTCTCAACCATTTTTGGTGCACTGTCAGGGTCCATTGTCGCTGTTACGGCCATGCTCAGCCGTTCAGTCCTACCTAGCATGTCTGAGCGTGGGTATGACGAAGAATTGTCTATTACGACGATCCTTTCGGGGGCAACACTAGCACCCATTATTCCACCGTCAATTGTAGTGATTATTCTTGGATCATTGGTTAACGTCTCGATTGCGGGTTTGCTTGTGGCGGGTGTCTTGCCTGGACTCTTGATCGCCGGCCTGACTGGTCTTTATGTTTGGGCCAGAATGAAAAAGCGGCCTGAACTTGCGCCAATTGATGCGAATACCGATCTTGATGATGTCAGTATTTGGTGGATTCTGTTAAAATGTGTACCCTTTTTACTCGTGATATTTTCGGTAATAGGGTTCATTCTTTTGGGCATCGCTACGCCTGCTGAGTCTGCGGCCAGTGGCGTCGTTGGCGCGTTAATCACGACAGCGCTTTATCGAAAACTCACCACCAAATTCTTAATTGAGAGTCTAAAAGAAGCTGCGTTGCTAACATCCTCAGTGATGGTGATTTTTGCATCTTCAACGTTGTTCTCGCAAATTCTAAGCTTTACTGGCGCGCCGCAAGGGTTTCTCAAATTTTTTATTGCGCAGGATCTAAGCAGCCTGACAGCGTTCCTTGCAATGATGGTCATCACGTTGATCGCATGTATGTTCATTGATGTAATCGCATATATGCTAATCACTGTTCCAATCTTTGCGCTTCTAGTCGAAGCTTTTAACTTTGATCCAATCTGGTTCTGGACGATCTTTCTAATAAATGTCACCTTGGGTTCGGTGACACCACCATTTGGGTATGCCCTATTCGCACTAAAAGCGGCGGCTCCAGATGTCTCGATGGTGCGGACTTACCGCGCGGCATGGAGTGTGGTTGGAATATTCACCATTGCGATCACCATCATGTATCTGGTGCCAGGTATTGTGACGCTGGTTCCGTCATTGCTTCAAAACTAAATCGGGCAACTTACGCCTATAAATCCGAAAAGTGAAAAATACTGGCTGATACGGTAGCATAATTCAGAGGAATGTAACTCTAGATATTGCGTGGTAATCCCCCCATTTATAGGGTCGGCGTCATCGCAAGGTTGTTTGCAACTAGAATTACGCGACCATTTTGTACTGGTTCAGTTTCATCGAGGGTAAGATGCCGCCGCCGACCACATTTGGGCGATCATTGCTGTAAGTCCATATCAGTAATCCCTGGCTCCTTTGCTACGCTGCCTTGCGTTACCCTTGGCTCATAAAGGCGCTCAACGGCTGCTGCCTAATAATTTTCTGTGTATTTGTGTCTGTGTTGTCTCATTTTGTGCCCTTCTTCATGGACAGGGGTAAGTACCCCAATGTCCTAGAACAGGACCGAGGTTCATCTAGGTGATCTTGGCTACGTCTAGCACTGAATGTAGCAATACATCCGCTCCAGCAGCCGCCCATGTGGGTGAAATTTCTTCAGACTCATTGTGGCTGATCCCGTCAACACAAGGGCACATAATCATGGCAGAAGGCGCAATTGTGCTGATCCAGCAGGCGTCGTGCCCTGCACCAGATACCAAGTCCATATGGCTATACCCTCTAGCGTGAGCCGCAGAACGAACTGCATTCACACATGTAAAATCAAATTGTACAGGATCAAACCCACCCACGTCCTTGAAAGTGAGGTGTATATTCAAATCAGCACATATATTGCGCGCATCAGCTTTCATACGCGCCTTCATAGCTTTGATGACATCCAGTTCTGGGGAGCGAAAATCGACTGTAAAGACGACTTTACCAGGAAGAACATTGCGAGAGTTTGGGACGACATCGATATGTCCTATTCCGCCAACTGCATTAGGCGCATACGACCAGGCAATTTCGTCCACGCGTTGAAGAATTTTTGCCATGGCAAGTCCTGCGTTGCGACGCATGGACATGGGAGTCGAACCAGTATGTGCCTCTTTACCGATAAGCGTCACTTCGGTCCAACTTTGACCTTGTCCCTGGGTGACAACGCCAATATCGATTCCCTTAGCCTCTAGGATAGGGCCCTGTTCGATGTGCAATTCGAAATAGGCGTGCATCTTGCGTGCACCAGTAGTTTCGGTGCCCTTCCAGCCAAGTCGATCTAATTCCGAGCCAAGTGTTTTACCCGCGCCATCTGTAAGGGCGAAAGCGAATTCCTGTTCGTACTTTCCGACAAAAACACCAGAGCCCAGCATCGAGGGTGCGAACCGCGTGCCCTCTTCATTGGTCCAGTTTACGATTGTAATAGGATGCTTCGTACGAATGCTATGATCATTAAGTGTGCGAACCAGTTCGATGCCTGCCAAAACGCCAAGCACGCCATCAAATTTCCCTCCTGTCGGTTGGGTGTCAAGATGCGAGCCAACATAAACCGGCAGCGCATCCGCATCCAACCCTGGTCGTGTCGCGAACATGTTGCCCATCTGGTCGACTTTGACTGAACAATCCGCAGCCTGGCACCATGTACGAAACAGTTTGCGGGCTACATCATCTTCATCAGTCAAAGTCTGACGATTATTACCGCCAGCTATGCCTGGACCGATTTTGGCGATGACCATGAGCGAATCCCAAAGCCGTTTATCATCTATGGTGAGATTTTTCTTAGTGATGTTCATATTTTTTTTGCAACGCTAGGCCTGTTGCTCTCTCGCTAATGAAGTTCTGTCGCGGCAGTTTGAATAGCATTTTCCAGAATCTGAAAGTCACAATGGTCCAGCGTTAGTGACGCATAGATCTTGCTGGGTGCCTTAAGAACGCCGCCACGGCGCATAGACATGTTGAAAGACTTATTGCGTGTCATGTTTTCACTTTGGTGATTACGATAATTCTGAACAGGGTTTTCAGAAAATACAACGTCAAACAATGCAGGCTCACCCACAATTTGATAGGGAATGCCGCGTTTGTCGAGACTCGATCGGTGCATCTGCATGATATGACGCCCAGTCTCGTTCAATCGCTCATATTGTCCTTCGCGACGCAATATCTCAAGGGTCTTCAAGCCTGCAACAGCAGCGATTGGGTTTCCAGACAGCGTACCAAGTTGCATCAGCCAACGATTGTTTTCGACTATAGCCTTGTCAAAACAAGCCATGATATCCGCTTTGCCCACAATCGCAGCGAGTGCAAAGCCGCCGCCGATCACCTTACCAAGCGTGCAAATGTCCGGTTCAACACCATAAGCCTCCTGTGCGCCACCATAAGCGAGTCGGAACCCAGTCACGATCTCATCGAAAATTAGGACTATCCCAGCTTTGGTACACGCGTCGCGCAGCGCCTGTAGGAAACCTGGCTCTGGTGGGATCAACCGCTGTAACGGCTCGACAATTACCCCAGCAATGTTAGGGCCATGCTCGGCTATGATGGATTGCACGAATGCAATGTCATTAAAGGGCGCTATAAGTACGTCCTCATTGACAGACTGTGGAATACCGCCACTGTCAGAAACTGCAGTCGGAAAGTTGACATGCGCGACTGGTGCAAGACTCATCTGCGCCTCAGCGCTCATACCATGATAACCGCCTTCAAATTTCAGGATCTTGGGCCTTCCAGTGAATGCGCGTGCGAGTCGCATTGCGTACATGTCTGCTTCGCTGCCTGAGGTAACATACCGCAGTTGTTCGGCGCAGGAGACAGATGCGCAAATCACTTCTGCCAGCTCAATACCCGCAGTGTTGTTCGTAAAAAAGGTCATACCAGTTGTCAATTGCTGAGCTACAACCTCCAACACTTCTAGGTCGCCGTGCCCAACTATCATGGGTCCAGAACCAATCAGAAGGTCAACATATTCGTTTCCATCTTCATCACGGACACGGCTTCCCTTGCCTTCTTTCAGTATAACACCAGGATCAAAATTACCAAAACCCCCAGCAGGAAAAACAGAGCTTGCCCGCCGCATCCACTCTTTTTGCGTCTTGATTAGCTTCATTCCAAAGTTCTCCTTTGGGTTCAAGATTTTATGACGTGTTCGGTGACGAACAGGCGCAGCCTATCCCCGACATTATTGAGCGAGTCTTCGGCAACGCGCAGGCCAACTTCGGAGGCGTATGCCGCTTCGAATCCAGCTTCAGTGTCGAACCAAAGCTCGGAGATCCCATCATAGGTGTCAGCGGTGTCCTGCGTTGCTAGGTTGAAAATTGCTCGGCGTACGCCAGGCAATTGTTCTGCTAGCGGGCGATGCTGTTTCAACCACCAGGACGCGAACTCCTCTCGGGTGGATCCATCTTTGCGTTTCAGAAGAATCATGGCTTTGAACATATGGTGCTCCTAGTTGTGAGGTTTAGTCTGCTTTGATGCGAGCCAAAGGCCGTCCGCCAATGCCTAGTGCGACGATGACCACTATCTCGTCCGGCTGTGGCGCATCAGGAATGGAGATTTCAGTCGAATCCATGTCGTCAAAAACCCAGATATTATTTTTGTTGGTCAGTGGAACCACCGCAACACTGCCCGGCCCTCCAACCTTTTTGGTGCCTGGGATGATGGCATCACCTTTACCTACAGCTGCACGCACTGGCCCACCAAATCTTGGATGCAGGATAGCTGCCGTATGCTCCAGTTCCCCGTCGATTCCTACAATGGCGGCCTTACCATAGCTGGTCACGTCGTCAGGTTTGACCCCAAGTGCCGCTACACCGCGCGCAGCAAGAATTCCGCTGATGTCTTTACCCAGGTCATATAACGGTTCGAGATCCTCATGGTAGGTTCCTGCAAAAGGGTTCTTGATCACCCCAGCAATAGTAACTTTAAACTTACCAGTCACATCTTGACCCGCGTCTTTCAGGGTTTCCTCAATTTGGATGACGATCTTTCTAAGATCTGCTTTGCGAATAGAATTTTTTATAGCCATAGTCCTAAACCTTTATGAATCTATGGAATAATACCGTTCGAGATAGACGCTACAATTGAAATGTTTTAGCCTAACAATCAAATTTATTTTGATTGTTAGGTGCAGAATGAAAACACTTGGGATCCCACTGCTACGAACTCTAATTGCTTTTGAAGCTACTGGTAGCTGCATTGGGGCTGCGCATATCGTGCATCGAACTCAAGCCGCAGTTAGTGTGCATCTCAAGAAGATTGAAGAGATCACTGGAAAGGCACTTTTTGTTAAACATGGTCGTCGCATCAAACTAAATTCAGAAGGATACAACCTTGTCGTATATGCCCGACGCATTGTGCAGCTGCACAATGAAGCACTGAAAATTTTCGAAACAACGGCTTACAATGGAACCCTACGCATCGGGTTGCCAGACGATTACGTTGGTGTGCTTCTAACACCACTGTTGATAGCTTTTGAAACCGCGCTCCCTAATGCTCAACTCGATCTGCATTGCGCTCCTTCCGCCGTCCTGCGTCCAATGCTTAATGATGGCAGCCTAGATTTTGCAATCGTCTCTAGTGAGACAAATACACTGGATGGCCTTGTCCTGCGTCAAGAAACGGCCCACTGGATCTCTGCGCCTGGCTACATAGAAGCTTCTGGCAAGCGGATGAAATTAATATTATTTCCAGAAGGCTGTATTCTTCGCAAGTGGGCTCTGAACTCTTTAAGAGTAAGAAACCTAGAGTATGATATAGTATGTGTCAGTCAAAACATGCAGGCGCTAAAAGTTGCCATGGCTCATGGTCTTGGGGTAATGATTGCGACACGTTCCAATATTCCGCCCGGAAGTATTATCCTCGATGAAAAAATGGGATTTCCTTCTTTGCCAGACGTCACAATTATGATGGCATCTAGTTTAGGGGTGGAGCCTCATGTTGGCGACCTACTTACAAAGTCGCTTCAAGAGAATGTCGCTTGGAACGGCTACCCACAAGCCCGCTAAACTGGTGGGGCAGCATAAGGTGGCTGTGAATGCCGCTAACGTTATTTGTGATATCTGGCAACGATAGACCCAAGCCTTGCAGTTAAGCAGAACTTTTCCGCGCGTCTCGATAGGACGATGTCACATCAGATGACATAGCTTCAAATGACCTGCTGAATAGCTTGGCTCAAACCTCGCAAAGTTCCATCTGATAATTTCAAATTCTGCCAATGGGTAGGGGTTTTCGCCGTACTCCAGATAATGCATTTCCTGCGATTGCAGCCAAGAGCAACGCGCCGCCGATGAGGGTGCTGAAAGATGCATCCTCTCCAATAAAAAGCCAGACCCAGAATGGGCCCAGCAACACTTCGGCGAGGGACAGCAACGCCAGTTCTGCTGCTGGAAGTGTGCGTGAACCCAAAGTATATAGGACCAAACCTGCGCCCACTTGGAAAACCCCCATACCAATGGAAATCCCACCATCGCGTGGAGATAGAACGAACGACAGCCCAAGGAACAAGCAAAGTGCAGATGTGATGACGATGGCTAATAGGCCAGAGAGAAATACTGCTGGAAGCATTTCGCCAGATTTCCCCCAACGCAGCGCAACAGTGAAGACAGAAAACCCGAAGGCGGATCCAAGTGCTGCAAAAGTACCGTCTAACGCGCCTTCAGAGGTTTGCCCCGAAACCATGATTGAGATGGCACCAATGGCTGCAATGATGGCAAGCCAAGTGGCAGGACGAACGCGCTCGCGCAAAACAACCCAGCCTAAAACGGCAGTCATGAAGGGCGCAGTTGCAAAGAGTAACAGTGCGTTTGCGACGGGGATAACTTGGATCGAATAAATTCCGCCTGAATAAGCTGCAACCAGAGCCAAACCCGCAATTACTGCGGGAATGCCAGAGCGGCGTACCTGCGTGAATGGGTTTTCACCACTTCGCAGACGGATCATAATATAAAGAAACGCACTCAGCGCAACGGAACGATAAAGTAAAATTTGCCACACGCTGGCGTCTTCAATCAGCCGGATGCCAAGGCCAACTGTCGACCACAACACTCCAGCAGCAAAGACAAAGACCAACCCTCGACGGTGGCTGATCTCTAGGCTTGAGGGGTTTGTGATGCTTGACATGGCGTGGCCTCAGTTAATTTCCACTCTCTGTGATTACCAAAGGGCAATTTTTATGGGCCTACCATTCGCGACGTGCTCATGTCGGGAAATTACTTTCGAAGCTGCCATTCGCTGCGTTTTTTCGAACGGCGGCTATACG
>Ga0222630_1001508_pt1 | contig 9965 bp, 1 predicted proteins | sample AntAcemetagenom3_FD_179842 | JGI IMG/M metagenome (GOLD analysis project Ga0222630, IMG submission 179842) | Saline water microbial communities from Ace Lake, Antarctica - #3 | ecosystem: Environmental > Aquatic > Non-marine Saline and Alkaline > Saline | place: Antarctica: Ace Lake | collected...
CGGCCCGTGCTGCTACCACCGCCAGAAGAGGCGGGAGCTGCCGAGGCGCCACCACGGCCTGTGCTGCTACTACCGCCAGAAAATGCGGGAGCTGCCGAGGCGCCACCACGGCCCGTGCTGCTACCACCGCCAGAAGATGCGGGAGCTGCCGAGGCGCCCGTGCCGCGAACAAGCGCTTGCGCCTGGCGCTTCCCTCGTCGGCGCGAACCTCGCGTCACCTTACGCGTTCCTTGAGTGGCACTCCGCACCACGTCTGTGTCCACTGGTGCGTCCGGAAGCCCCTTTGCCCGCGCTCCTGGCGGTCCCGACAAGTCCTTCTTCGCGGGCGCCGCCGGACTCTTCAATGCCTCTGCTTGCGCTCTTTCCATGCTGTCCAAACCTAACTTGTTCTTGTGGGCCTCTAGAAGGTACTGCTTGGCGGCTCGTCGCTTTTCCAGCACGCTGCCTTCAGCGTAAGGGTCAAGGCCATCGTCCGGCCGCGTCATCACCGTGCCCTCCTGAGTTGGGTTCAAAGCGATCTTTCTCAGCTGTTTTAGGGAAGCTGGCGTGATTCTCGCCGGCAGAGAGATTCCCGTCAGCCACGCCATCTCGACCACGTTCGCCTTGCTGTTCACAACATTGTCGTCAATCTTCCGCATCACGGCCTCAAGGACGGCCACCTGGTCCTGCCATGTGAAGGTTGAATCGTCAAGGCGCAAGGTCGAGCAAGCTTCGTGTATTCGCGCTATGGCGTTTCCCAAGGTTAGGTTGAACGCGACACTGATGAAGGCCGCCAAATTCCGGCCGCACCGATCGACCTCACCTTCCCGAACGGGCGGTGCTGGCGTTTTCTCTAGTCTCACAGGTACAGTGAGCTTCGAAGGTCGACTCATCAAGTCGGAAAATTCGACCGAGCGGAAACTACCCAGCACGAGAGGTCCGAGAATCCCTCGCACCATTGCAAAGTAGTGGGAAGGTAAGACCTCAAACCGCCAATTCGTTGCCGGGTAAATGTCGGTCGGCTCCTTCATCCAAGTGAGGACGCGCAAATGGTACACCTCACTCAGGTATGCGGCCGCTGCAAAGCCTCCACTCGGCCACTCCCCGGCACAGCTTAGATAAAAGCGGTTCTCGATAAAGCTGGCATCCGTAACATTGTTTGCGGCTTTAGCATCGTGTTGGTCGAAAGTCGGCGCCCTACTGACCGCGGCCTCCTGGGCTTCTGCGCTCCTGAGCAACACCGCCAAGTGAGCATCTCGAGCGCCCCCGCCCCCGTCGCTCGAGAATGAGGCCGCGTCCCACCCTGGAGCTTCCCCGGTAGAGTCCGCCGCAGCCCCTTGCCCCCGCCCGAAGCTTGGTCCCCCTGGCCTGGCGGTGTGGGACTCCGGCGCCCCCCACGGCCAACCACGCGCCTCAAGGTCGTGGATGTTGGGCGAAAGATAAGAACCGACGTTGGCACGTGTCAAGCCCCCAGCTGCTGCAAGCCTCGCTCCCGTAGCTCCAGAGTACGGCCCTCGCTGCGGTGCCGCCAACGGAACCCGCCAATCCTGAGCCGCATGGGGCGCGGCCGGCCAACCCCAATCTTGGGTCGGCCTTCGTGGACCAGGTTCAGGCCCTTGCTGCTGCTGCTCAAGCTGCTGCCGTCGTTGCCGCTCCAGGTCTGCGGATAGACGCTCTAATCGTGTTCGCTCTTCCGATAGCCTGGCTTCCTCTGCACGCAAAGCTGACCGACGATTTTCAAGCACCGGACCCCCTTGTGCGTCCCCTCCCGCATTGGCACCCAATTGAGCCCTCAGCTCCGTGATTGTCTCTTCCAAGCTCGTTGCGCGCGGTTCGACCGCGCCTGCCCACGCTGCGCCCTCGCTCCGGTCGGCACGAACCGTCACGCCCTGCACCTGACCCTCTGCGTCCGCGCGTTCCTCCGCTTCGGCGGCTTCACCCTCCCGTATGAAGGGCGCCATTAGCTCCGCACCCTTCTTCTTCGACCCAGGTGATGCTGGCTCCGCGGCCGGCCTTGACCGGGGCGTGGCTGGCGATCGGCCTGGTAGACGGGACAGAGCGCTATCAATGGTTGCACGAGCTGGCGGCGGAAGTGTTGGTTGTGACTCGGTCCTTTCCGTCGGCGACTTGGGCGCGCGCACCGGCGTTTGCGCAGCGGCCCGGGGTGGACTCAGTTCTTGCTGTGCTGCCGCCCGTGCAGTCGCTTCCACCTCGGCCAATTTCGCGATATATTCGGCCCTGGTCATCGTGATCACGTCATTGTCGTCCGCTGCTCGTAGGTTTGCATCCAGATTCCGCGGCGTCGACTGCGCGCCCGCCTCCTCCTGACGATTTCCTGCTCCGGGCGAAGCCTCCTGTGGACTCAGCGCCTCAAGTTGAGCCAACATCTCTGACATATCCTTTTGATTGACCGTTTGGAGCAGTCCACGTGTATCGACAGGAACTCGTGGCGTGCCAGAACCCTGACGGGTGCTGCGTTTCCTTGCCGCACTGGACGCTGCCTTCTTAGCCGCGCTGGTCGCCGTCTTCCTAGTCCCTCCCCCTCCCTCCATATCTCGACCAAAAACAAGAAAGAACAGAAAAACGCAGGCAGATTCTCTTAGCCCCCTGAAGCTCCCGGAGTGCGGTCAACTTTACTGCTCTAAGCTGGGAAGATGATCAATTCTTCAACCCCCGCAGCCAAGTCGCGCGCTCAATACGGTCTTGCCTCAGCGATGCCCCTTCGTTTCCTGTTCCAACGCCACCACCTTCGACACCCGATGATTCACGTCTTCAATGAGCTTGCAAATAAAACGAGAAGTCGGCCAATCAGCGATCAACCGAAGTAAAATTTTACTAGCTTGCTTATAAATCCGTTTTGCCTAGTGCCATCGATCCAGAAATAGGCCTGGCTTGAACCCGAGAATTCTCCTCAGGTCCAAGTCTCACCACGGTCGCGTTCCCCAGGAGATTCTCTCACTGGCTCCCTCGACCGGCGAGGAGGTCCGCCACCTCCCTCGCTTCCTTTCTCTCCGGTAATATCAGAATCACAATGCAGGGTGGGTGGGTGGAAAACAAGAAAGAACAGAAAAACGCAGGCAGATTCTCTTAGCCCCCTGAAGCTCCCGGAGTGCGGTCAACTTTACTGCTCTAAGCTGGGAAGATGATCAATTCTTCAACCCCCGCAGCCAAGTCGCGCGCTCAATACGGTCTTGCCTCAGCGATGCCCCTTCGTTTCCTGTTCCAACGCCACCACCTTCGACACCCGATGATTCACGTCTTCAATGAGCTTGCAAATAAAACGAGAAGTCGGCCAATCAGCGATCAACCGAAGTAAAATTTTACTAGCTTGCTTATAAATCCGTTTTGCCTAGTGCCATCGATCCAGAAATAGGCCTGGCTTGAACCCGAGAATTCTCCTCAGGTCCAAGTCTCACCACGGTCGCGTTCCCCAGGAGATTCTCTCACTGGCTCCCTCGACCGGCGAGGAGGTCCGCCACCTCCCTCGCTTCCTTTCTCTCCGCCACATCCAGACTTCGCATGGTTCCAGGCACCATGCCACCTATTCCAGCTTCCGCCGATACGCCGCCAGCGATGCCATAATCGACAGTTCAGAGCTCATCATTCGTGCCGCCACATCCTTCGCCTTGTCGTGACCTTCCCAAACGTACACACGGTAACAGTCCGAGGCCCACCGTCCCCGCCGCTTGATCTCCTCGGCGGTGAAGCCCTTGTCCCACATCGCTGACGCCCCACCAGAGCGAAGCGAAATCACCGACGTAGCTTCCTTTGGCGCACCAAAGGCCACCGCTGCCCCTTGAAGTAAGTCACTAACGACATCCCGGTGCAATACGCGGCCATCACTCAAGGTAAGAAAGAAGGCGTCAGGGTCCTTGAAGTGATCAGGCTTTTGCCTCTGCAGTCGCTTGATCAGGCCTACCAGGCATAGCTCATCACCCGGCGTCTCAAAGACGTTCGCTACGCTTCCTTGCCCGTTCGGGTCCGTCTTGCTCGCCCCCTGCATGAGCACCACCTCATCGGCGTCCTGAATGCCATTACCAGTCCTCACCACCTTGGCACCCACGAGGACCACGTTTTTGACACAAATGCACTGCTTCGCGTCCGGCACCTTGCCCTTCCGTAGTGCCTCCCGCGACCGCAACAGGAAAATGAACATGGTCACCAAAGCGATGGCTACCAACAGTTCGTCGTTGTCGTCCAGATTCAACTGTTGCACTATCCAGCGCAGCATGCTCATTGTCGCCGGCACCTTCCTCAGCGGTCCTCCCTGTAGTCGTTGCACACCCTTCATTGCCACCCGCACCAAGGGTGCCTCTTCTAGTGGATTTGGGTGACGGTTCAGGAGATGCTTGAAGCGCACGGCGTGTAGTGCCACATGAATGGTCGAGTGGGCGTAACCAGCGTTGAGGGCCATATGTGCAATAAAGACTAGCAACTCGTCTTCATCCTCCCGTGGATTCTTCCCATCCAACCAGATTGACTTCCCTTGGGCTACTCTAAACAATACCCATGAGCGAAACGCCGAGTCGTAGGAGCTCTTGGTGCTGTCCTTTACACTTCCTCCAACCAGGCGGGTCATAGTTGCCTTCAACAACTTCTCTCTCGCACCCACACCTGGGCCTACTGCTGGCCGTTCCAACGGCCTCGACGGCCCTCCTGCGACCCTGGTAGTCGGCGCGTACTCGTCTTCACCCTTTACAAGTGCTCCGATTTGACAGCGATCGTAGGGTTTCAAGCGGGATTTGTCAACCTCAACGACCGTCCCATCCTCGCAGCGAATCACCTCTGTCTCGCCGGTGCCCAGCCTCTCCACTACGAGATAACGCCCCTCAGAGTCCCACAAGCGCAAGCGATGAGTGAGCACTTCCAGCCTGCTTGCCGCGCGCGTTACCACTGCTGCTGAAAGAACTGAATGTTGCGTCCGGCTTGCCACATTACTCTCCTGCTGCTCCCGTCGGGCCCTCGCCACCGACCTCCTCGCCATTCGTCGGTACAGGTACAGATCGTCCAAGCTCAGTCCTTGCAGCTTCCACTTTTCACCCATCCCCAGGCGGCGCACCCGTTCGACCGCACCTCGCTCCTCCAGAATCAAGAGTGGCTCTGCCTTCGCCGAACAGACTGTCGCGCTCACCCCGGCTACGTTCCACACTTCGCGCCTTCGCTCCAAATGCTCCACCACCTCTGAGCGATTCACGGTCACCTCATCTCCGATCAAATCTACTCCACCCTCCGCAGGAATCTTGCTCACACGTAGGACCATGGCTTCTTCTACGTAACGCACCACCCAGCGCTCCTCCGCTCCATCTCCACGTAGCTGCACGACGCTGCCCACCGCCACCTCTGCTGCACCGCCTTGTTCGTAGAGGTACCCTGCTAGCCGAGGTTGCGTGGGGGCTGCTTGTCGCGTCACAGGGACGAAGTTGCCCTGTACGAAAAGCTCCTCCTTCAGCTCTTCGACCGGCTGTAAGGCAGTGGCCAAGGTTAGACCCGGTCCCGGCTGCGGCCGCAGCTCCACCAACGGCCCCGCTACGTTTGCCCAGCAGGTCTCCTCGAAGTGTAACACCACGCGCTCTCGCCGTTGGCCACCGCCCAGCTCAGCCACGTCGACTCGTTCCCACGCCTCGCCTTCGTCTGCTGCTACCCCCGTAGCTGGCCCCAAAAGCTTCATGCCCACCTTGCCGAAGGCCGTTGCCCACACCTCCACCTCTTCAGCTTGCTTGTGTGCTAGGCGCGCCGGCAACAACTCCACACAGACCATCTTTGGGCGTACCCTCGCCACCAACGCTGAGACTTCCGACGCGGCATCTTCTCCAGGTGGCGGCGCCGCCACCAAGACCAACTCCACTCCGAGTGTGGCCGACATGTCAGTCGTCGCTCCGCTAACAGTTTCGTACCACCTCGGCATTGAGGTCACCTGCGCGCGTTCCTCTAGTGCCTTCAGCCTCTCAGCTGCGAAACGCCGACTAGTCTCGTCCCACTCGACAAGGGCTGCTACCTCTAGCCCCGCTCGCGCTGCTGCCACGGCCCCGTTGCCGGCGCCTCCGTACACCTCGATGACCTTGGCCTTCAGCCTGTGCTCTGGCGGTGCCGCAGCGCTCCCATCTCCGGCTGCCGCCTGCCACTGGGCCGCCCTCCACCAACCTCGTCGCGCGTTCGCCTTCTTGAGGAGGCACTCAATTCCGTCCTCACCGTCCAGGGTAAGCGCGTACGACTGAGCTGTTGCATGCTCCTCGTCCAGCAGGAACTCGTACAGTTTGGTGTAGGTCACCCGCTTAAGGCCCGTGTAGTGCGAGTCGACGTACGCCTGCTGCTCTTCGTTCGACAGGTCGAGCCTCGTGAGCTGGTCAGCCAACACATTCCGCTTGGTGTTGATGTAGTAGGCATGCATCGTGAAGCCGTGTAGCGATTGCAGCCGAACAAGCAACAAGCACAAATAACGCACGAAGGGGTGGCTCGACGCCGACTTATTGATGGCCGCTACCACCGCTACATTGTCCACCGCGCACGTGATCAGCATGTTGCGCCACTGCTCGCCGTGCTCCATCGCCGCCGCGATCAGGGGCAGCATTTCGCCAACGATAATGTGGGTTAAGCGATCCAAGGCGATGATGCGGCATAACAGCTCCTCGTAACGCGCTACCAGATCCACCGCATACACGCCTAGGTAGAAGCACACTACTGCGAAAATGCCCTCCTTGTACTGCCGCTGCCCATTCGCGTCTAAGGCCGGTGTCCCATCTGCCGCCAGCACTAAGTCCCGTCCCGTAGCATCCGACTGCAGCCATGCTCGTTGCACCCCTACCGCCACTTGCTCCGGTGGTGTCAGCACTTGGACGAGTGAGGAAGTGAAAGAAGCCGCAAACTTGGTGGCGTCTTCGCACTGCAACTTGGCCAACGCTACCGCCTCGTTCAGCTCCGTCCACACTAGAGTCACCTGCTGCGCGCTACCCGGCGGATCCACGTGGACTGCGTCTTGTGAAGACAAAGCTGCATAGAAGCTCGGCAACAGCGCCTTCAACAACGGGTTGGTGTCGCTCAACCACACTGCGAGTCCCACGGCTTCCCTCAAAGTGCGAATCGAAAGCCTCCGCAAATGCAGCTCGTCGAACTTCTCCAGCAGCGCCGCCAACTTGGCTACCTTCTCCGGTGGGCTGATGAGCTTCCCCGCCAGTGGTCCACCTTTCACAATCCCACTGAGGTCCAAGAGCTTGCCCCACGGCCGAAGAATGGACGTGGCCACACCGTCGATCGCGTCCTTGGCTACGTTGATGGCGTCTTCGCCCGCCGCCACCCGTGCCATGCGCAAGAAAGCCTCGTAGGCCATCTCTTTCCGTTGCCCAACGTCCATCGTGAGATACACCGTGTCATCGACATGAGGCAGCCCAAAATAAGCCAACGCTGCATTTAGCGTCTCCAAATCGGGCCCGCAACAGCTGTAGGCCTCTGCCAATGGCCACGCTAACATGCCGAACCACCCCGGTGACTTGTCGAACCCGAACGGCAGCATGAAGGCTACCTGCACCAGGAAAGCGTCCTCCAGACCCGGCAAATTCTTGGTCGGCAGAGCCCACGCCATCGACGGGGTGTCCGCGATCATGAGGTGGACCAACTTGAAAGCCTCCGCCAAGTCCGACTTGCCGCCCATGATTGGTACTCCAGGAAAGAGTAATGACAGGTGCACCGCGTGCCGGATCAGCTGCTTCATCTTCGGGCACACCGCTGGCGGCGCCTCCAACGCTACCTTGAGCCACTGCTCCAGCACTTCTTCCGCGATGCGACTGTTGAGAGGTCGTAGGTCCGTGACTGGCCTCATTTCGCCTGTGAGCTTGCCCAACGCGTCCTTTTTAGGCACTGCTCCCAAGCGACTGAGCGTCGCATGAGCATCACGCAACGCCTGTTCCGACGCCCGCGAGAGAAGTAGGCTCCGTCCGTTGGCCGCGTCCTTCACCGCTGTGCATCCCAACGAGCCGGCGCTCTGCTCCGCAGACTCATAGGAGCCCTCCATCTTGCCCGTCTCATGGTCCGAGATTTGCAGCACTGGCACGCCCCAATCGGCCATGCCCTTCAGAACGTCCAATTCTGCGTCGCCAACCAGGCCTCGAAGCTCCTCCAGCCTGCCGCTGTCCAGCGGTAGCGTGCCCTTGTGCCGAATCTGCGCCTGGCGAAGCGCTGCCGCCGCTGCTCGCACGCTCCCATCAGTGAATCTGACCAACTCATCCCCCAGCATCGCCTGTTTCCTGAGCACCCCTGCTAATTTTCGCATCGCCTTCGGCTGGTGCACCTTGAGCGCTTCCTTGTTCAACCTGCTCTCGGCGTCTCGTGCCACGGCTAAATAAGCGTCTGCCGCCTCCACCACGCGCTTGGGGAAGGGGTGGTCCTTCACTTCTTGTGTCGTCATCCTCCATTCTTGGTGGTCACCACCACGACCACTGTACACCTTCTCTACATTCTCCTTCGTAAGCCCCCCATTTATAGCCATCTTCTCAGCGTAATCCCGCAGTGGGTAAGGAAACTTCGGGTTGAGCGCCAATTTGCCAGCGCGTATCGATGGCCCCAGCTGAAGTGGTTCGCCACAGCCGCAGGAGCACGCCGAGAGTGCACTTCGCGGTATAGTCTTAGGCACCACGTTCTTGAGATCGTGCATCGTCACCGTGTTGTAGTACTCCACCTCGACGTACTGCCCCAAGTGACCCAGGACGGCCTGCGCGGCCGCGAATGGCACGGCCTCACCCGGCGCATAATTGCCGTAGCGAGTCGGGATGCGAAGAATCTCAGCGTGCCCGCGCGCAGCCAGCAAAAAGAAAGTGCCCGCACCCGGCGCGCGTCCATTCCACGTTGGCGACTGCAGCACTTGGACTTGCACGGGGCAGTCGGTGCCCGCCACGCTCACAATCACCAAGCGCTTGGCCTCAAAGAGACCATGGAAGAAAGTGCGCACCGCGAAGAAGTCGTGTGACCTGCCGAAGAGAAAGTCGTGCGCGCTCTGCCGCCCGCTGAGCTCTTCTGTTGACAACCATTCGCCCATGGGGCCGAGCTCCGACAAAAACTTCGTCGCCTGCCGAACCCCTGCTTGCAGAAAATCCTCGGCCTTGACGCCGCCAACGTGAGCCAGAGTGACGATGACGCACTGGGAGTCCAAGGCTCCCACGTGTTGACCAAGATCCTGCGACGCCCATTGCTCGGAAAAGAGGTTAAGAGTGCTCAACCCCGTAGAGTCCCTAGGGTAGAGCACCGCCAGCGGCCGACCTTGTGCATCGCGCGCCCGAGCGCCCGACGCCAACAGCATGTCGGCAGGCCCACTCCCAGCCACATCCGTCCGCGGCGGGCGCAGTAGATTAGCGGCCTCCTTCGCACCCGGCAGCCACGACTTCTGCAGGTACGGCAACCCGTGTTGCAGCAACTCAGCAGGCCGATCGAGCGGAACACCACTCCGCAAGCTATCCACGGCGTGACGGTTCAACAGCGCTTGAATGTTTGGCGACACCGTCGCCAAGTCCGGAAAGGCCTTGAGCAGGGTTGCGGCGACTCTGCGTGTCTCCACCATCTGCGGAGTGTCGGGCTGGTCGGAGGGTAGACGACGCAATGGCTGCTGCACTAAAGCCTCCTCCAGCGGCGTCCTCGCCCGAGTCAAGTCGTTCTTGAGATCTTGCTCCAGTGGGTGATCCGACGAATCGACACCCAACATTGGGTTAGCTAGCAGCCGCGCCTCAATGCTACCACTACCATCGCCAGAAAATGCGGGAGCTGCCGAGGCGCCACCACGGCCCGTGCTGCTACCACCGCCAGAAGATGCGGGAGCTGCTGAGGCGCCACCACGGCCTGTGCTGCTACCACCGCCAGAAGATGCGGGAGCTGCTGAGGCGCCACCACGGCCTGTGCTGCTACCACCGCTAGAAGATGCGGGAGCTGCTGAGGCGCCACCACGGCCCGTGCTGCTACCACCGCCAGAAGATGCGGGGGCTGCTGAGGCGCCACCACGGCCCGTG
>Ga0222630_1001524_pt1 | contig 9896 bp, 11 predicted proteins | sample AntAcemetagenom3_FD_179842 | JGI IMG/M metagenome (GOLD analysis project Ga0222630, IMG submission 179842) | Saline water microbial communities from Ace Lake, Antarctica - #3 | ecosystem: Environmental > Aquatic > Non-marine Saline and Alkaline > Saline | place: Antarctica: Ace Lake | collected...
TTCGTTGGTACTCAACGACAGTTCATGTTCTGGCTGTTTAGGCTTTAGGTACGCTGAAACATAGGGGACCCCAAAAAGTGTAGTCACCATTAAAATGGGAACGGTAGCGAATTGAGCTAGCGTAGGAGTTTTGCTTTTGACTCGCTTCCAAGTTAAGTAGACCCCGGATAGCGACATCGCAACAAGCCCTAAGCCAAAAACGAACCAAATTATTTTTGTTGTGAGTTTGCCAAACGAGCCAAAATGGAGAGGGTCAGCAAGTTCATTTACATAAGCAACCCAGCCAATTTCGCTTGAGCGCTGAGCAAGAAGAACGCTCGCGTCGAGCGGGTCAAGAAATACACGATTTGCTCGCTGACGAACAATAGGATCTTCCATCCGTCCAAGCACGGTAGCAGGCAGAGTTCCTTGAGTTGAATATTGAATTTGTGTTGGCTTGAAGCCGGGCATCACCGCTTGTGCAGAATTAACCAAATCGTCAGAGTTGGCGAGTTTAATTGCAGCTCCGTATTCAGCAACACGCTCGCTACTGATGCCGGGCCGGTTTGGCTCAAAACTAATGCGATTGATTGCAAAGCTAAATTCGGTGAAATACCAAAAGCTAGTTATTACAATAAGCAATAAAAACCAAGTACCCCAAAGGCCAATAGCTTTGTGAAAGTCACCGACTGCTATGCGTGCACCTTTAGTTAAACGGATTCGGGTGGCGATAGTGCGCCAGTTTCTTGTGGTTTTAAGTCCTGTATAAAGAGAGATAAGCAGAACGATTGCCATTGTTGTAACTAACGGCAATCCGATGATGCGTGGCATGAAAAGGTAGCGGTGCAGATCTCGAAGAAAACGTTGAACTGTTAAGGTGCTAGTTCTACCTGCTATTTCTCCGGTGTATTGATCTACATACAAGTAATAGGCTTTTGGTTCAGGTCGAGCATTGTTGCGCGGTAGTTGAAGTAGCTGCCTTCGCCTGCACTGAGATTAAGCAGAGTGTCATATGGAGAATAGGCTCTAACGGCGTTTTCCATAGTTCCCCAGCTAACCGGTTTTTCCCCAGTTGATGATCTTAGTTCCGGGTGGATCAGCCAGTCAATTTCATCTGAAATTACAGCGAAAGTGCCCGTTCCAATAACAAGCGTCATAAACAGAGCAAGGTTAAACCCAAGCCAAGAATGTAGATAGAATAATTGACGTCGCTTGGAACCTTTATTGGAAATCTGATCTTGAGCTTTTGGCTTTGAATTCATGATCTATTTTAGAGTTAGGAAATTGGCGTGAAGCTTGGAATGGCCTAGTAGAAAGTGTTTCCGTTTGCAAACTACTCAGACAAAAATGCTTATAAATATAACTGAATCATCGTAGAAAATGGTGCCCTGCCAAAGAAGTATTGTAGGGCACCCTCACAGTTACGCCATTAGCTAGAACATATACTGAACTGATGCCCTCAGTTCTCTTGGTCTTTCTGGGTTGATGGCACGGCGCGATCGAGCCTTAAAGTATTCCTCATCCAACGCGTTTGATAAGGTAACTCTAGCCACAACAGAATTGCCATTGGCAAGGTCGAGAGTGTATTTAGCGCCAACGTCGATTCGTTCATAAGCGTCTAGGTCAAAAGTGTTTGCGTCGTCTACGGCGCGATCAGATTCATAAAAGATACCGCCTTGCAGTGACAATCCTCTTAAAAACTCCTGCTCGAACTGGTACTCGCCCCATAAGCTTAAAGACAGTTCAGCGACTCCGCCGGGGGAATTCCCAATAATATTAGGGTTGTCATCTCGAGTGAATTCAGTATCCAGATAAGTCACTGAGCCGATAACGCTTAGATTGTTACCGATCAATCCACTGGCTGAAAACTCCGCGCCTGTATGCTCTTGCAATCCTCTTTGCTGTATTGTGTTGCTGGGTAGGTCTTCAATAGCATCCCCGTCGCGCTCTATACTAAAGAGGGCGCCAGAAAATAAGACATCGCCATCAAAGGCTTCCCATTTAAAGCCTACTTCGACCATCTGCCCGACCGTTGGGTCAAGCTGTTCGCCTTCATTTGCAAATCCACCGCCAACAGGGCCGTTGGGCTCAAAACTTTCGCTAGCAGACGCATAAAAAGACAGATTGGGTTGAGCTAAATAGAGTAAACCCGCTCTAGGGGTAAAATTTGTGATGCTGTAGTTTCCAGCTATTGCGGTGGAATAATCATCATAGCGACCTCCCAACAGGACGCGCCACTTATCCCCTAACTCGATCATGTCTTGGATGTAAAACCCAGATCGGTCTTCTACGCCTTCAACGCGTCGGTTACCGATAGCGATTTGTGGGTCTGGGAATGCAGAATCAAAGATATTACTTGTGAATGTTAACCTATCGGCGTTCTGGATCTCTTTGTCCCTTCTGTCGATGTCAGTTTGATCAAAGCCTATTAGCAAATTGTGCCGAATATTGCCCGTAGAAAACTTACCGGTTATGTCCATGTAGTAGGTGGCGTACTCACGGCGATTAAGCCTGCGGCGCGCCCGGATTACATTGTTTCCGGTATCAGCATCGAAGCCTCTAAGTTGATTGTCATATCGGTCGCGCTCGAACTGCTGCACGCTATAACCAAGCTTTACGTTCCACTGGTCATTAAAGTCATGATTCAGTTTTACTAAGATATTGGACACAGCAGAGTTATACAACGTCCAAGGTTGGTTGTAGATCATATCGTAAGGTAAAATATCTAGGATATCTCCATTTTCGCCTATAAGGCCATTGTCTTGTGGTCGTTTGTCATCAGTGTTGTCCATGTTTACTGAGAGTTGAGTTTGATCACTTATGTTCCATGCTAAGGCCAGCGAGTATATGCTTCGGTCTATTTCGAAACTATCTCCGTTAAAGAACTTTCTAAAATTCTCACTGTTCTCTGAAACCGCGTTGAAGCGGTATTGAAATTTACCATCTTTATCAATCGGGCCACCCACGTCTAAGTGTATATGCTGCAAATCATAGGAGCCACCTGTAACTTTTATCGAACCTCTGGTGTCCTCCGTTGGCGCCTTTGATACAAGATTGACGACACCGCCGGGTGCCAGGGTTCCATACAACACTGAAGCTGGCCCTTTTAGCACTTCAACTCGATCAAGCACCTCAGTTGGTGAGGAGGCGAGTTGAAAAAATGGCCTGCCATCGCGAAGATAATTGGACCCATTTGATAAGTTGAAACCGCGCACTTGGTAGGATGAATAGGCGCCAAGAAAGTTATTGGATTTTTGAACGCTGGAATCATTCTGCAAAATCTGATCCAGCCTGAACGATTGTTGATCGGCAATTAGCTCGCTGTTAATAATAAATACCGACGCTGGAGTTTCTAGCAGAGAAACGTCTTGCTTGAGAGCAGTTGTCGCATTCTTTTCATAATATCCAATTTGTTGACCTCGGACTACAATTTCTTTAATCGATTGAGTGGTTTGCGCAGAAGCGGAAAACGGCAGAGCGATGCATGCTATGGCGACTGGAAATGCGATCGTGGGAGTAATTCGAGTTTTCATGTGGCACCTAATGTGGCGAGCCTAAATAATAATGATCATTATTCGCATTTTTTTTTGCAAGGCTCGCACTTCGTGTAGGCGCCAAGGCTGCGGTGAAAATTTAGTGTGATCCGATAATTATTGGATTCCCCAGTGCAAGCTTAGTATTCAACTAAGCGCACTGAATCATGCTGATATTCGAGGTAAACGCGTTTTGTTGTTCGATAAAAAAATGAGTCTGGCTGGCTGCGGTCTGGAGAATTAGATTTGGCTGGCTGACTCAAGTATGCGTACTCATTAAGACGCAAAAAACACTCTACTTGGTGAGAATTAATTTGTCATTGGACGTGATTTTTACGCTGTACGCCTCTCCACAGTGAACCCAGATGATGCTTTTCTTATCGCGGAAGATATTAGAGGTGTCTAGAGGCTTAAGTTCCTCCTGTACTGCTAGGATTGTAAGATCTGGCTTTTTCAATACTAATACCTCGCATTATTCATCGATTGTATTTTTAAGGTCACCCGAGAGCAGATTTCAAGTCTTGCGCGGGTTCGCTATTGCTTTCCTGATTTTGAGAAGCAATGGTAGATTGAATAATTACTTATTGCAAATGATAATGATTCGCATTAAGGTTTGTTTTTGCTTTGGAGAGAATATCATGCCAAATACACAAGATTCACTGCTCGATGATGTCGATCAAATACCTGATATGGATACGATTACCGCTTCGCTACTGTTCTTATTAAGTAAACCCGGTGCTGAATCTGATTCCTCGGTATCAAAAGCAATTGTGGACCATTTGCTATTACTTGAGAAACATCCCGGTTGTAAAACAGGGGTGCTCAACAATACGGCAAGGAAGTTAAGATTTTATTGGAATGAATTAAGAAGTGAAAAACAACAGCAAGCTACAGAGTCTCTAATCGCGTCAGATTTAGCGTCTACAGATTTTTTGCACTAACTGTTAATACGAATATAAAACGAACTCAACTGAGGAGTGATTTATGAATAAGAATGTGAACTGTATGAGCGAAGTTGTGGTGCAGGGAAGGTTTAGCTCAGTAACTCTATGTTCAGAGTGTAATTTGTACTACTTACATATAGGCCCTATGTCATTTCGGCTTGAGGCAGATATTTTCGAAAGCGTTTGTCAAATGTTTGCTGAACTTTATCACAACCGCCAATTGCAAAATGAAGTGACAGGTAAAGCAATTTTTAAACACTAAACATGTTTTACGTCTGAACCTTCTGTTTCGAGAGCGAAGATGAAAAGTTTTTTCGTACGGTATATATGAGCACGATCGCCATCAGTTTTTGACTATTAAGCAGATGGCAAACGGCGTGGGAATGAAAAATTGATTATTGCGTCTATTTTGTTGTGGTTTGCAAGTTTGAGCATCTATTGTAGCTCTAAGCAACAAACTTTTTTTAAAAAAGCTATTGGGAAACTCCTCGGTTGGGGTGTTTTTTCCATGCTCTGCTTTTTCGCAATTCTATTTATGTTAGGCAGCTACGATTTAGCGACGGCATTTTTCATGGCGTTGTCGTTTGTGATGGCTGCGTGGATCTCGATTATCTTGCTTCGGGGGCACTATCAGCATTCCCTGCTTTCGGTCTCGGTTAGCGGCGCACTTGTATCTATATGTATTTTTGGTCTGGGAACTGGGTGATGTGGCCAAAGACAAGTGCGGCTTTGATTGGGGGATGTTTACTCTCGATTTCTCTGACTCTAAATCTGAACTACTTATTACCGTTGCGTGTTGATGCCTTATTAATACTAGGTATTGTGCTCGCTTTTCCTATGTGGGCGGCAATAATGGTTTGGTGCTATTCAAGTTCTAACGGTATGCAAGCCTGGAAGCGCTGCAGCGGATTAATGGCACTCTCGCTTACTTTCAATACGGTTTTGTTTTTTACTCAAGCCTGAATCAGCGCACAGTGATTAGCAGTTAAGTTTAAAGGCTCAAGAACAGATGAATAAAGAATTTGTTACACGCAATACGGAAGCTCATGGTTGGTTAGGGCTGATTATTTCGGGCCTGTTGTTTGTGGTTTTTTTTACTGGTGCGATTTCTTTTTTTCGCGAAGAAGTACAACTCTGGGCCACTAGTGCGCATATAAAGTCAATTTCTTTGGAAGGGCAAGAGATACTTCCAGTTAGTCAGATATTGGAAATAGCCATAGCGGGTAGAGATTTTAACGCCCGAGAACACCTGACGATTTATCCGCCGACACACCATGAGCCTTACTACACCGCTTATGTTGATCTGTAGTGGTCAAGTAATATTGGCCACCAGTTTATGTGTAATCCAATGCTTTTTCTCTGACTCGTTTGGTGACAATCCACCGTTGTGCTGATGCGGCCTTACACGACTGTAGTATCCCGTTATGTAATTGTTGACTGCAAACTTCGCTTCAATAAAAGATCGATAGCCTGACAAAGGCATCCACTCCGTTTTAAAGCTCCTAAAAAACCTTTCCATTGGCGCGTTGTCCCAACAATTTCCTCTGCGACTCATGCTTTGCTTTATCTGATAGCGCCACAGTAATTGACGATAATGTCTGCTCGTATAATGGCAACCTTGATCAGAATGAAACATAACATTCTGAGGTCTTCCTCTTGTTTCAAAAGCCATGCTTAATGCTTTGCCAGTTAGCTCGCTATTAGGCGAATGTGATATCGCCCAGCCAACAGGCTTGCGAGAAAATAAATCCATCACAACCGCCAAATAAGACCAGCGATTCCCCGCCCAGATGTACGTGACATCGCCACACCAGACCTGGTTAGGCTCAGCTACAGTAAACTCTCGATCTAAATGATTCTCTATCTCTGTATGTGCTTGTGCTGCTTTTCTATAAGCATGTTTCGGTAACTGACAACTCGCCAAGCCTAGGCGCTTCATAATGCCTGTAGCGCGATAACGACTTAATGCATGGCCTCTAGCAGAGGAGATCGTTGCGATTGTTCTAGCGCCTGCAGAGCCGCTACTTTCCCTGTGGATAGCTTTAACAACCGTCATTTCATGGACCTTGCGCGGATCAACTTTACGCGAACGCTTAGCCCAATACTTATAGCTGCTGCGATGAACTCCAAAGGCTTCGCATAGTTGCGCGGCACTGTAGCTCCCTGTCAGTTTTTGAACTATCGCAAATTGTTCAGCGAGTCCGACATCAAGAGAGCGGTAGCCTTTTTTAGAATTTCTTTCTCCGTCTCAATCCGTTTAATGCGCTTCTCTAGCTCTTGGATCTTACGCTGGTCAGGTGTTAAGGCATTGGGCATCATTGATGTTCCATTGCGCTCTTCACGCAGTTGCCTCACCCATTTATCCATCGCTGAAGCACTCACATTAACGGCCTCTGCTGCCTGTCGAACGGAGTAGTTTTGATCTACAACCAGCTGGGCTGATTCAAGCTTAAACTCTGGACTGAAAGTCGGTCTTGTCTTGCCTGTCATATCATCACCTAATAGTATGAGATGCATAATAGCACCTCTAATTAGGTGGCCAAATTAACTATGCCACTACAATCTAGTTGATAGAGGTGAGGGAGAGAAAGTAGACGCTCTTCTTATCCACCCAGTTTCGGGTGAGATAATTGGCGACCCTAACGATTTCTCTCTGGCGAGTTTTTTGTACAGAGTACATTACAGCCTGAATATTCCCTTTGGTTCTTATCTTATTGGTTTTGTAGCGTTGTTTTTTCTGTTCTCCATATTCTCGGGCGTTCTTATTCACGCCGCTGATTTTGTTAAAGGTTTTTTTAGGTATAGAGCCGACGGGCGTAAGCGAAGTCAGCTTTTGGATTTACACAATATCATCGGGGTTATAAGTTTACCCTACACGTTAATGCTTGCTGTTACGGGATTGATATTTAATTTAATAATCATTTACCAAATAGCGTTGGGTGTAATTCTCTATAAGGGTGACATAGACGCGCTCCTTACAGATGCTGGGTTTGTTACAGTTGCGCCTCAGTGGCAGGGGGAACCTTGGTCGAGTCCGCCAGTTGATGAACTCTATCAGCAAACAATAAACACCTGGGGTAGCGTTCCATCTCAAATGCGAGTCTATAACTACGGTGACTCAAGCGCGGTCTTGGAGTTCTACGGACTTGTTGAGGAAGAGTTTGCTGGGCAGTTCGGTGTGGCTTACAACGTGTCAGATAGAAGTGCGGTATTCTCCGAAAATAGAAATGACCCCAATGCAGTGGCAGCAGGATTGGATGTAGTTGCCGCTTTACACTATGGCAGGTTTGGAGATTTGGGTTTACGTTTTGTCTATTTCATTCTTGCCATAGCAGTCTGCGCACTCATAGTTACTGGCAATCTGTTGTGGGTCGGCGCGCGCGAGAAAACAATGTCCAGTGCGAAATTAAATTTTGTAGGCAGATTTACCCTTGCAAGTACCGCCGGTGTCGGTGTTGCTACAATATTTGCATTCATAGCTGAGCGCCTGTTGCCGATAGGCGGTTATAACCGAGCCGCTTATCTTGCCTATGCATTTGTAATCTCATTGGTTGCAGCCTCGTCGTATATCTGGCTGGCTGCTGATAGGCGCAAGGTGTTGGTCAGATTACTGCAAGTTGTTACGAGCGCCTGTCTGTTCCTGCTATTTGTAGATTTAGCGTTATACTCAAGTAATCTTATGGAGTACTTCGAAAATGGTTTTTTTGCGCCAATTGGAGTGGAAATAGGAATCTTTGTATCGGCAATATTAAGTGCTTATGTCAGTATGAAACTACAAGATCGATTATCAGATATTCATAATAGAAAAAACAATAATCCTACGCCTGCATTTGCTGAAAAAATTGGCTAATTTGGGTAAATATTCCGTGAATAGTATTTGTCGAGCTGGCTATTTTTGCCTTCTTAGGTAATTGCCTTTAGCTTCCAACAACTTTCTCTCAAATCGTCTCGACAAGTAATGTTTCACCGAGGTGGCACTATGCGTCTGATTAGCATCAAGGTAAATTTTTGTGACAGACACACCCGTATGCGATATGCCTCAATCGGAAAAAGTAGCTGTTGAGGATAAGCGCAAGCGAGGCTCTATCTGGTGGCGTTTGCACCAGCTGGCCGGTTTGCAGTTTTCTCTATTTTTAAGTTTTGTGTTCATTACCGGGACGCTTGCGGTTATATCTCATGAGATTGACTGGGCTCTTAGGCCTGCGATGTGGGTGCAGCCTGTGGCCGAACATGAACGAGTGAGCTGGGGAGCGGTTTTAGATAGTGTGCAGAGTTACAAGCCAGGTATAGAAATAGCTGGCTTAAAGGGCCCGCTTCATTCAGCGTCTACTTTTGATGTTGTCGTAATCGACAATGATGACAGGAAGCATATTTATGTGCATCCAAAAACTGGATTAGTAACAGGTGAAGGGTCTTGGGCTGGGGTTCAACGGTTTCTCAGAGATGCTCATCGACGAATCATGATTTTTGACAGAGTAGCTGGCGTGCGAGTAGGCATATTGATCGTCTGTTTAGCATCGGTCTATCTGTTGATAACTCTCATCACATCGTTTTGGATTTATAAAAAGTGGTGGAAAGGCTTCTTTCGTTGGCCAAAAGGGAAGCGGCTTAGGTCTTATGTTGGAGATTTACATCGGTGGATGGGTCTTTGGTCGTTGTGGTTTGTTGTGGTGATGTGCTACACCGGGTTGTGGTATTTACAAGGGGAATTTACTACATTCGAAAGACCGCAAATTGAGATCCTTAAAGCCAATAGTGATAACAGGAATGTTGCTAAACCTTTCTCATCTGGTGCGGCTTTAGATTTTGCGGTTTCTCAAATCCTTGAGAGATATCCCAGTTTCGAGGTTGAGGACGTTTCTGTTTCAGACCTTGGTACTGATGCCGGAACTTTTCGAGTTGACGGGCAAACTGACAGAGCTGTTTTAATAGATGGCTATGCTAATGCCGTATGGATAGATGCGAATACAGGAGAACTACTGCGCGCTCAAAATCCAGAAAATTTTAGTCTACCCACACGCTTAGACGCCATGAATAACTCACTGCATTTTGGAGTTTTTGCCGGTTACATAAGTAAGTGGATCTACTTTCTTTTCGGTGCTTTGCTCAGCGCTCTGTCGGTTACGGGTGCGATGGTTTATGCACTAAGGCTTGGTAAAAGTGAAAGATCGAAGTTCGGGTTTAAATATTTTTGTAGAAAGGTATGGTTGGGAATGGGAGTAGCTCGGTGGCCAGCTATGGCGTTAACGCTATTTTCGTTTATTGCCGCACCGTTTTTTATGTAGCCGAAAACCTAAGAGAAATTATTGAGCCGCAAATTGTGTGCAACGGGGCATTTTTTTCAGAAAGATTTTGGTGCGAAAAGAGAGATTTAGTAAAATAAAAAATAACGCTTTGTTAAGTGTTTTAACGGTAGGCATCTACGTTAAATAGATGCTGC